>Ga0214544_1003463_pt1 | contig 32601 bp, 19 predicted proteins | sample CNSS3metaG_FD_160074 | JGI IMG/M metagenome (GOLD analysis project Ga0214544, IMG submission 160074) | Root nodule microbial communities from cowpea collected in UCLA plant growth center, Los Angeles, California, USA - CNSS3 | ecosystem: Host-associated > Plants > Roots > Nodule | place: USA...
TAAAGAATATAATAAGATAAAAAATATAATTGAAATGCAAAATTAGTTTAATGACAAACCAAATAATTAGAATAAATAAAAAATAATATATATATATATATATATATATATGTGGTTATTTAATTAATTAGGAATATTTTAATAATTTAAACGGGGACGGGTAATATGGCGGGGATATATACATCCCCATACCCATCCCCATACCCAATTGAAAAAGTCGGGGATTCCCCATACCCATACCCATACCCAGTCAATGCGGGGATTCCCCGTCAAAACGGGGACGGGTTCGGGGAATACTCACGGGGACGGGTTTATTTGTCATCTCTAAATAGAAGCCAACCTAGATAGATGTCAAACACTCCCCAACATGAGAAGCGTAGGGAACTTAAAGGGAATCCAAAGGCCTATGGGTAAACTCACTTTTTTTCTCTCTCTCATTTCCTATCAAGACTGGTCGACAAAAACAAACCCATCCTTAGGTTGATGAACAATGCAAACAAGCTTTTACAGTACTGAAAACTTTCCTTTTGTCACCACTTGTTTTCAACAAACCTATGTCAAGGGAAGGAATTGCTCTTATACCGCTCGGTGTCAACATGACCTTAATATAAGAAAAATCAAATCAAAAGCCTGTGTATTTCATAAGTTGAGTATTTGAAGACATCGAAACAAGATACTAATTGGTTGAAAAGATAGTGTTAACGTTGGTCATTGCTGCAAGGCGACTATGACCATATTTTCAAAGTCACCAAGTCATTGTTAAGACCGATTGTCCCATTTCCAAGATTCTACGAAGGCCCGATCTTGCTAGTAGGATGGTAGGTTGGTTGGTCAAGTTGTCTAAATTTGGCCCCAAGTTTGAACAAGTCTAATACAAGCGTAATGTTTGACAAATTTCATATTGGAGCTACAAACATGTCCTTTACCACAATTTGTTGTCCAACCTAGCAAGCACAAAGAAGAAATGACGGCTTGACACCATCATCCAACTAACCATTGGTCAACCCACTATGGTGGGGAATGTTTGCATGAACGATGAAATGACAAATGAAGATTGGATGTGCGCTATAAAAACCTGCATAAGAGAGCAAGCAAGGGATATGGATAACCTAAACAAAGGCTTGGTTAGAAAGGAAACTTGATTTGTCATCATCGAGGATGATTTGTATAGAAAAGGGTACTTGGACTCCAACCTAAGTGCATCTCAAGAGATTAAGTTGATTATGTAATGACTAAACTCCACAGTGGAGTATGTGAACTCCATTCGAGACAACGAACACTAGCATGCCAAGTCCTCAAGGTTGGGTATTACTGGTTGACTATCCGAGCTAACTACGCAAGCTTTGTAAGGAAGTGCTTAAGTTGCCAAGAATATTACAATAACATCAATATACTAGGCCAAGAACTAAAAACCATAAGCTCGTCATGACCCTTTTACATGTAGGGAATGGACATTCTAGGACCCTTCCCACTAACCCAAGGATAAAGGAAGTTCTTACTTATCGTTGTTGACTATTTCACGAAGTGGATAGAAGCAAAGTCTTTGACGAGAATAACCACTCAACAAGTACAAAACTTCGTGTGGAAAAGCCTAATTTATATGTTTAACATCCCTCACATTGTTATTACCAACACGAAAGGCAATTCACCGAAAGGCACTAAAGGAATTCTACACGAGTTTGAGGTGACCCAAAACTCCTCTGACAACATCGAAATGCTAGAAAAAGAAGAATACATGTTTACCTCAAGTGGAAGAAACACTGGGAACTCAATTATAATGAACCCTTGACCTTGTACAACTACGACGTATGACCCCTCTAAGGAACCCACCTCTATTTATAGGAAACATCCAAACATGGCAAACTAATAAGTGTGAAAGCCCAATTGTTAGATCAACATCAATCCAAGGGACCAATACATCAACACAACCAAGGTCAATCATGACCATAAACAATTGGACCCTACCTATGCCCAAAATGGGACAAAAGCCAATAACACAAAGCTTAACTCATGTTGATTGCTTTTGACTTTGAACATCATTTATTACTACATGAAACATCACCTAACTTGGGTGTGAAAGTACTTTTCGTAAGTGTTTGCCCCACAAACATTGAGGAGACTAAGAAGACGTAAGAGTCAATGATATTCGAAGAAAGGACGAACAACACAAATGTAAAATAAATGAAATTGTTGGATAATAATAATTATATTTCAAGAAAATTATGGATTAATTTCAGACAATAATATTCAATGAAAACTTTGAAAAATAAACTTATCCAAAATTAAATTACGCATAGAAGACATAAAATATACTATAACATTGAAAAAAGACTTGAACAACACTTATTATGCTTTAAATTTATAATCCCTGGTTTTTGAAATATTAAAAGAAAATTTAAAATTTTATCCCCTCTTTGAACAAAATTTAAACTTGTATCACTAATTTAAAATATTAAACCCTAATTTAAATTTTTAATCCCCTAGTTCATAACATTAACAACATTTAATTTTGAAGCCATGCTCAAATCATTAAAGTTTAATTCATAATGGAAGAATAAAACAAAACAATATCACTTATTCTCCAACATAACAAACTCTTAACTTGATTAATTTTACAAGTATAATCAAGTGTTTGAGGATAATTGATTACGTGATTGTCTCGGTATAATAAAAAAAATGCTTTATCACATAACATAATCCATTAAACATTATTGTTCTATTGTTGTTGAACTTTAGTCTTACATAAATACATACACAAAATATCCACAAGCAAGTCATAAACTACTACTATGTACTTCACACTACCAACCATAAATAAACTAGAATGGAGACGCATGAGTGAAGGGTGAAGCAAATAGTTAAGTATTATTATCGTTAATGTTCTAGCATATGTATATCAGAAATGAATAACTACACTCAAAAAACATTTTGCATTTCTCGTCACTTATCATGTAATAAACAAAAATAAGAAATGGTAGTGAAATCCAACATTTTTTTAAGAGTTAAATATGTTTTTGGTTCCTTAAATTTTAGTGAATTTTAAAATTAGTTTATTTCAAAACTTTAGACCAATTTAGTCTCTCATCTTTCGAAATACGTAGATTTAGTCATTTTAATCAAATTTTTGTTAAGTTTATTTGACATTTCAAACGCATTTCATAATATTATTTGACTTAACATTAAAGCAAAAATGTGTCAAACAATATAAACAACTCAAGTACAAGTATGAAATATGTACGAAACATCAAATAAACCTAATAAAATTTGATTAAAATGACTAAATCCACGTATTTCGAAAGATAAATCAAATACAATCTTGAAATACGTACAAAACATCAAATAAATCTAACAAAATACAAAATTTAATTAAAAGAACTAAATTCATATTTCGGAGGATGAAGGATTAAATTTGTCTAAAATATTAAGATAAACTAATTCTAAAATTCAAAAAAATTGAAGGACAAAAGCATATTTTAACTTAAAAAAAAAAAAGACCAAATTTGTGAAATATCACTAATAAAAGGCCAAAAATTCAATGAAGTGAAAATATTAACCAAAACTGGGCCTCATGCGATTTTAGATATTTAGAAATATTGGACAACGAATAGAAAAAAACCCGCACGGAAAGCAAACGCGTCCTCTCCCGCCATGGCCACAAACACTCATTTCATCCTCACACTCCAACCACGTTACCCTTATTCTCCTTCTTCTTCTTCCTCTTCTTCTTTCCCATTTATTCTAACTAACACCGCTCTCTCTTTCTCTCACCTTCGCTTTGGATCTCTTCCTCTTTCCCTCAATTTCCGTGCCTCCTTCTCCTTCAAGTCCCCTACCTCAACCATTAGCGCATTCTCCGACGCCGAGGAGGACGAAGAAGAGGAAGAAGAGGACGAAGAAGACGATGAAGAAGAAGAAGAAGATGAAGACGACGATGTTGCTGCTGACGAGTACGACGACGTATCCGCTGATGCTTCCGAAGACGACGCCGGTGTGTTCGCTCGCCACGATGGATTCAAGTGGCAGAGAGTCGAGAAGCTCTGCAACGAAGTCAGGGAGTTCGGCGCGGATATCATCGACGTCGAAGAGCTGGCCGCTGTCTACGATTTTCGCATCGATAAGTTTCAGGTTCGTTGAGCGTTTGTTTCTCTTCGTTTCGAGAAATTTCCTCGGATTTGGAACGTGTTTATGAGGTTTTTCTGGTTTGGTTGAGTTTCAGCGGCAGGCGATACTGGCCTTTCTGAGAGGCTCCTCGGTGGTGGTTTCTGCTCCGACGAGCAGCGGGAAGACGCTGATTGCGGAGGCCGCGGCGGTGGCTACGGTGGCTAGGGGACGGCGATTATTCTACACGACGCCGCTCAAGGCGTTGTCCAATCAGAAGTTTCGCGAATTCCGGTGTGCAATGATTAGAATGTGAATTTGATGTGTTTTGCTTTTGTCAGTGTGTATCTGTGGGCAAGAGTTACTGCTATACTGGTTTTGGAAGTTTAATTGTTGCTGGTTTTTGTTGCCGATTTTCAGTGAGACTTTTGGTGACAGTAATGTTGGCCTTCTTACGGGTGATTCTGCTGTGAACAAGGATGCTCAGGTTTTGATTATGACCACGGAGATATTGCGCAACATGTTGTATCAGAGGTACATTGCATTCAAATATGGGGAAATTAGCTATTTCATTACTTGAGTCTTTGCTGTTGTGGTGTAGAAGCGTTTGGGGTTGTGGTTTTGTAATGTGTAGTTTCCAATTTCATTAATAGCTCTTTATCGATGAGGCTGGTGCGAAATACTTAAGAAGTTGAGAAGGTCGTGTTGCACAAGAAATTAGAAGTAATTGCTGCATTATTGTCATGAGCTAGAAGTTTAGTATACAGCTCCAGTGTGTGTGTGTGTGTGTGTGTTTTTTTTTTTACTTTGTTGGTGTTTATTTTAAGCTATCTTATTCCATTTCCAAGCGACATCCCTAGAATACTGTCGTCAGGAATGTGATTGGTGAGTAAATTCTAGAATTTAGTATTCCTAGAAATACTTTTAAAAAGAAGTGGAAGTGGAATGGGATTTAATAGTTAGCACGTAAATAGCTTTCTATATAATCATGAAGTTGCAATATACCCACCCTTTGACGTTGAATATATAAAGTAAAACAAGATGATACTACTTCCATTGGAATCGACAATACCCAACAGTGTTTTTTAAAGCTTATGACAAACTTGGGGATCTAACATTTCAAAGTTCACATTCCTAGTGATGAATTTACAAACCTTGAAACAAACACACTCTAAACTCCTAACCTTGTATTTAACAATTTGATTATGACAATGTCATCGTCATTGTTATTTGTTCCCACCTTAAGTTTTATTATTATCAAATTGATTCTTTAATCCTATCTCCTCTACTTTTTGTTTCATTACTGTCATTTGTATCAATATTTGCAAACAGGAGTAATATTGACTGCTGCTGTTTTTCTTACAGTGTTGGCAATGTTTCTTCTGGAAGTGGACTTGTAAATGTTGATGTGATTGTTTTGGATGAAGTTCATTATCTTAGTGACATATCTCGGGGTACAGTCTGGGAGGAGATTGTAAGCATGATTTATTGTATTTGCATGTTACATAACTTGCTCAACTTTTCTTATTTGTTCGTGCATGTTTGGACTAAATCTGCAGGTTATTTATTGCCCAAAAGTAGTTCAACTAATTTGCCTGTCAGCAACTGTTGCAAATCCAGATGAGTTGGCTGGGTGGATTGGTCAGGTATTCAGATTGTGCTGTTGATTTCTATTAAAGTCGCAAAATGCACTGTGCTGACTTTTCTCTCTCGTAAAATCAACCAGTATTAAACTTGATCGATTAATCTAGTTCCACTGCTCCGTGAAATGTAGTACTTCTCTTAAAGAAGAAAACCAATTATTGTAAGATAAGTGTTAAATATAGAGAAAAATTGTATAGGATTAATCTTCCTTGTGTCTAAAATACACATAAGGTGAATATATTTATAGTAAAGAGTGATACAAGTATAAATGAAAACCATACATAAATATGGTAAATGGAAGATATTGTTACAAACAATATCTACCAATATCAAACAATAACTATGTTTCCCTAATAAATAATAGACGGTGTGTTTCCCTAATTAACATAAAACGCAATATAGCTAACAATAAGAAATAGATCAGAAGAGAACCAATTACAATGCATAATATATGAATGAATGTAATCGGAATGAAACTTACAATTTAGCTAAAAATATCCGTGCCTACAATCTAGGAGAACTATGTGTTAATTTTGTTGAAACATCTAGATTATGGATGGCATTGTATTTTTCTTATGTATTTGTACTGTATTTAATAAAATGCCATGCTTCAAGAGGGGAGTGGAAACTTGCTTAAATTTGATAAGTGTCAAGCATATAACATCATTTTCTCCATAAAGCTTTTGTTACCATCGAAGTTTTTCTTCTGTTCTATGGCATGGGAGATTTTTCACAATTTAGTTGGAAACATCTATAAGTTTTAATTGTAGATAATTCATTTGAAAGTTTCCCTGACCGAACATTGTTTTTAAGGAATTTTATAGAGTTTATCATGTTGATGGACTTCCGGACAGTTTGGGATATGTAACAGAGATTAAATGCTTGAAATTGCTTATATTCTATCCTTTTTTCAAGCACAGGATCCTGAACTCTGCTATTAATGTGAGGCTTGTTATTCAACTTTATTTATCAGATTTTTTTTTTTCATACTATATTTAAGGAGAAAGAAGTAGATTACATAAATTACGTCATTTTATGTAAAATTACCTCCCTTTAGGTTTTGTATGATTTACATAAATCATTTCTATAATTATGGTTACATTTTGTATGATTTAAGTGTATCATAGGTATCTTGTTTTGTACTATTGCATCTTCCCTGATTGATGGAACTGTATCTAGTGAAAGAATTCAAATAGCAAATTAAATATAGTTTTCTTTGTAACCTCTGCAAAATGTTTTGGCTTTCAGATTCATGGTAAAACTGAATTGGTAACATCCTCAAAACGCCCAGTTCCATTGACTTGGCATTTCTCTATGAAGAATTCCTTATTTCCACTTCTTGATGAGAAAGGAACGCACATGAACAGGTGCTATCTGGGGTCCTCATTGCATTTATTCAGTTTAGTTATGTGTTACATATTTTCTACATCAGTAAAAGCCTTTTTTATTGGTAAACTTTACTACTTGTTTTTATTTTACAACATAAGAATTTCATGATAATCGGTATTGCTAATGGCCTAAGAGTCAAACTTGTTGGAAGTGGGTGTCTGGCTGTTATACTTCCTGTCTTTTAGGTGTGTACAAGTTTTCATATTGGACCTACTATTGGTTGGTTTCTAAAAACCAATTTATGCAGCAAAAAGAATCAAATTTCGTTATTTATGAGCACCAATTGCTTGTTTGGTTTGGCGTTTGAAAACACAGATCCATGTTTTGGATGTGAAAAAATAAAGTTACTTAAAGTAGTTTCATTTGGTTATGGGTAGAGGATTCACGTTTGACTTGATCTTATGGGAAACCAAACATGCACCCAGTGAACTTTTTTTCTATTTCCACATAATACTCCCCCTAACATATGGGTAGGATGGAGGATGACGGGTTATGAGATAAAACTAATTATTCGACACTGAAATTTAAATAATTGAATTGTGGGTGCTGATCATGTCCAAAGGTGATTATTCCAAGTATTTTCTGGCCCACAATGACACTTATTGTCAATATAGATGGGGCTGACACATAATGGTAAGAGGCTTGAATTAGCATGAAATATGATTTGGCTGCTCTGAAGTGCAGGAGTATAATGCATAGTGTCCTTCCGTGACAGTTGCTGACAAGGTGAACTGATTGAATTTTGATCTATTAATAAGGCAAGGGATGATATCCATGAGTTATTTTTAAATAAAAGCCTACTACTGTATCCAATTTAGGTTAGTACTGTGTTGTTAATTAGGGATTGATCAAGCAATGTTGTGGACTGCGGCACTGATTGTTGTAGCATCAATGTTCTTATAGAATTTTTTAAGCAAGCAATACATCAGTAGTGGGGGTGCCCTACAGCAATAGCTTTGGTTGCATAATTCGTACTGGTGGTGATGATGATTTATTGATTGTGGTAGTTATTTATGTTTTTGATATGATCAAAATGAGAACACTAACATAATGATAACTGCAAGAGTTCTACTGAATTAGTGAATAGGTGTTTTATAGTGAATATACAAGTATCAAGTCTTCTTTCAAAACGAAAATGTGAAGATATCATTATTCTGATAATATAGATTGCAACAAAATAAAGTACTATGGATTATTTATTATTTAGCAACTTTGAACAAGCAAATACCAAAGATTGTCATCTTATTTTATTTACTTAATCGAATAAAAATGGAAATTTAGTTTCTTCTTTTATTTAAAGCAGGAAGCTGTCATTCAATTATTTACAACTTCAAGCTGCAGGAGCTAAACCTTACAAAGATGATTGGTCTCGAAAAAGGAACTCTCGGAAACGTGGAACACGCTTTAGCTATGATAGTGATGATAACATGTTTGAACAACGTTCTCTTTCAAAGAATGACATAAATGCCATACGTCGATCACAAGTAAGGCATCTGAATCAAATTTTCCTTACACTCCGTACCCTATGATTGTATTGAACATCTGTTCCTTGTCTTTCACAACTTACTATCTTCATGTTTAAATGGCGGGAGGGGGACAAATTGGCTACTTTTTATGTATCCAATAATCTTTCGTGAATATTGGAGACACAATCTGGTTGTGATACACACTTTGGCTAAAAGCACTCTTATTTTGTTGAATAAATAAGAAGATTGATGTATTTTGTATTTATAATAATGTGCATACATTCTTATGGAGTGTGTTCTTACTCTTTTTCAGGTTCCTCAAGTAATTGATACATTATGGCAACTTCAGTCCAGGGATATGCTGCCAGCCATTTGGTTTATTTTTAGCAGGAAGGGTTGTGATGCAGCTGTGCAATATCTTGAAAATTGCAAACTTTTAGATGAGTGTGAATCAACTGAGGTCGAACTAGCCTTGAAGAAGTTCCGCAAGCAGTATCCTGATGCTGTCAGAGACTCAGCTGTAAGAGGACTTTTGCAAGGGGTTGCCGCACATCATGCTGGATGTCTACCTTTGTGGAAGGCATTCATAGAAGAGCTGTTTCAAAGAGGACTTATTAAAGTTGTTTTTGCTACAGAAACCCTGGCTGCTGGAATCAATATGCCTGCCAGAACAGCTGTTATTTCATCTCTCAGCAAAAGGGGTGACAGCGGGCGTATACCATTAAGCTCAAATGAACTGCTTCAGATGGCTGGGCGTGCTGGACGCAGAGGCATTGATGAAAGTGGTCATGTAGTTCTCATCCAAACCACTAATGAAGGTGCTGAGGAGGGCTGCAAAGTTCTGTTTGCTGGACTAGAGCCTCTAGTGTCACAGTTTACTGCTTCATATGGAATGGTTTTGAATCTTCTTGCTGGTGTGAAAGCCATTCAATGGTCAAATGAATCAGGTAACATGAAACCTTCCACGGGAAGAACTTTGGAAGAAGCTAGGAAATTAGTTGAGCAGAGTTTTGGGAATTATGTTAGTAGCAATGTAATGCTGGCTGCTAAAGAGGAACTTAATAAAATTGAGAAAGAAATCGAGTTGCTTATGTCAGAAACTACTGATGAAGCTATAGATAGAAAAACCAGGAAGGCCTTAGCACCACGGCAATACAAGGAAATTGCAGAATTACTGGAAGATTTAAGATCAGAAAAGCGTGTTCGGACTAAGTTGCGCAAACAGGTGGAAGCAAAGAGAATGTCTGCCCTGAAACCTTTGTTGGAGGAGACAGAAAGTGGACATTTGCCATTTTTATGCTTGCAGTATAGAGATGCTGAAGGAGTTGAACATTCAATTCCTGCTGTGTTTTTGGGGAAGGTTGACTCCCTTAATGCTTCTAAACTCAAAACTATGATTTCTTCTGTTGATTCTTTTGCATTGAATTTAGCAGAAGCAGAGCCAAGTGTTGCAGATTCTGCACTGAATAAAGATATTAAACCTTCATACCATGTGGCTCTTGGTTCAGATAACACTTGGTATCTATTTACGGAAAAGTGGATTAAGACAGTATATGGGACAGGCTTTCCTAATGTTCCATTGGCTCAAGGGGATGCTCGACCTCGAGAAATTATGAGCACTCTCCTTGATAACGGTGATATGAATTGGGATAAGCTTTCTCAATCTGAGCATGGTGGTTTATGGTTCATGGAAGGATCTCTTGATACATGGTCTTGGAGCTTGAATGTTCCTGTTTTGAGTAGCTTGTCGGAAAATGACGAGCTACTACTGAAGTCTCAAGATTACAAAGATGCCATTGAATGTTACAAAGATCAAAGAAATAAAGTTTCACGGTTGAAGAAAAAGATATCTCGTAGTGAAGGCTATAAAGAATATTTTAAAATTACAGACACAGTCAAGTTTGTTGAGGAGAAAATCAAGCGCCTGAAGAATAGATCTAAACGTTTGATTAATAGGATTGAACAGATTGAACCCTCAGGTTGGAAGGAGTTTATGCAGGTTAGCAATGTCATTCATGAAATCAGGGCTTTAGATATTAATACACATGTCATATTTCCACTTGGTGAAACCGCTGGTGCAATTCGAGGAGAAAATGAGCTATGGCTTGCGATGGTTCTTCGCAATAAAATTTTACTAGATCTAAAACCTGCGCAGCTCGCTGCAGTGTGCGCAAGTTTGGTGTCCGTGGGTATCAAAGTTCGACCCTGGAAAAATAACAGTTACATTTATGAGCCTTCTGCAACTGTAACGAAGTTCATAACATTATTAGATGAACAAAGAAATGCCTTATTGGCATTGCAGGACAAACATGGGGTGACAATCTCTTGCTGTTTGGATAACCAGTTTTGCGGCATGGTTGAGGCCTGGGCTTCTGGGTTGACATGGAGAGAAATAATGATGGACTGTGCAATGGATGATGGCGATTTAGCTCGTCTCCTTCGCCGGACCATTGATCTGTTAGTTCAGATTCCAAAGTTGCCAGACATTGATCCATTGTTGCAGCGCAATGCAAAGGCTGCTTCTGCTGTTATGGACCGGCCTCCAATAAGTGAACTTGTGGGGTAATTTTTCTGTCTCTAACCATTTGTTTGTAGGTTTTGTATAATTAATTTTCAGCAATGCTTTTATGATGTTATCATCATCATTAATATTATTATTAACAAATATTTAAGAGAAAGGAAATTGCTCCATTCCAATGTAAATCGAACCCAAACTGGTTTTCGCTTGGGCTAATTCTTATTGGCATGATGATATCATTGCTATTAAAAGTACGTCAATTTACAACATTATATTAAATTAAAATTTGTATCCTTCAGATATATACGTAGTTTTTATTTGTATGATATTAATTGTTAATATATTTCAATTAAAAATATTAAGCTATGATGTTCTTTTATAACGTATGTGTCTTTTTCTGTAATTCTGCTATAATGAAAAACAATTAATAAATAAATCATATTTATCATCTGTCGCAATAGGATTCTTGATAAATATTTTAAAATTATAAAATGGCAATAATAGTAAATTGATTGTAGATGAAATTATGTAAAAACTTTATTTATTAAATATTTACTTGATATCAGTTAGTTGGTCTTTATAGCGTCCTTCTGCCATCGCTATATTGGTCTTAAGTTCGTCAACTCGGGTAGACAATTCTTTCAATTCAGGGCATTCTTAAAATTTAAGTTTGTAAGTATTAGAATAAAATTTAACTCAATAGTGTAAGATAATTTTATATTGATATTTAATCACCAGAGCATTTTCAATTAAAGATGTTTATATTAGTTATTTATAAACAAAAAGGCTATTTTAATGTGGATTTTTTATACATGAGCTTTTAAATTTAATGAGATTTTTTAATTTTAAGCAATTTATTATGAGACTTTGTGGGATTTTTTATTTTTAAACATTTCCATTGAAGATGTTACGGTGATTTATATGACTTTATGCTTCGTTTAATTTGTGGAAGTAGAAGACAGGAATGAAAATATAGTGATTGATTGAATTGTTTGATACCGAATAAGGATTCAAATATACGCAAATTAAAGAAAAACGTGTACCATAAATGGAAAAAATATTCTAAATAAAAGTAATCATGATAAAACATAAAAAGGTTTCTTCTATTTTTTTCTCCAATTTGAGAGAAAATAAATTTGCACAGATCCCTTCAATTTTTCTTTCCACTCTTATTGTTACTTGAACCAAATGAGGACAAATACACGAGTCTTTTCTCCTCTTAAATTACTGTGATACTTATTTTTATGTTTATTTAGTTTAATCTCTTTTTCTTTTAAAATTAGTTTAATCATTTATGCTTTTAAAGTGGTCAAATTCAGGTGTCTATTCTTTTTCCTCTTATGGTTTTCAATTATACTTCCTTCTTTTTCCCTCTCAACTTCTTTTCCGCCCCCACATATCCAACCTCCTTCCTCTTTGGTGCTCTCTCTATCATTTACTTGTCCATTCTTTCTTCAACAACAAATCATGACATAAAAAATACTTCAATATCATAAATAGAAAAAAGAGGAAACTTCATTTCTCAAACAATATTACTTAGTCCGAGGAAGACAGATTAAGTTGGAGCCACGTGTAAGGTTTCATATTTAAAGCAAAACTTTCACTTTTGTTTTCGGCAAAGAAAAGAAGGCAAAAAGAGAATCGAATGAATGAAGAAGCAATACCAACAAAGAAAAAAGATCAAAAGTTGAGTGTGGGTTATAGGTGAAGTGATGCAGACGGAAGGGAAACAAGACAGCGAACTGAAGTGGAGAAAGAAGATTGAGGGTGGAACTAAGATTTTATGATTTGAAATATTAACCAAATTAAATTTAAACATATGGAAGACACATTTTAAACCATTTTAAAATGGAAAATACTAAATTAATCTGAACAAACGAAGACCAGATCGAATAAATTGTAAAACATAAAAAATCATTTATATAATTTGGTCTCAATTTTGATTTCTCTCTTTTTTCCCCTCTAATCAAATAATACTTCAAAACAATTATAGTAAAATTAATAACTTATCATGATTTATTGATAATAACTTATTTCATTATTACAATTTATATAAAATATAAAAAAATTGAACTTATTTTTTAAATCTGGTTTTTCGATAAACTTTATCTGCACATAACAGCAAATGCCAAGAATTGTATAAAAGAAATTGCAAGTTTGGCTGCGTCTGACACACTTCAGTCACTTTCAATAAAACTCACTCTTAAAATATTATTCATTTTTTTAATTTAAAATATACTGTATAATGTAATGTTGTAGGTTGTGTTATGAATCCAGACGTGAATCTAAATTTTATATTGGTTAATAAAGTACTATATAAGAATAAAGACTCATAAATTTATTGTCTTAATATTTTGGATCGAGAGTGGTGACAATATCTTATATGGTTGAGTTCAGGTCTTATTGATATTTGTTCTTCCTAGTAAATTCCCTCAATGTAAACCTAACAAGTGAAATCAGAGTCGATGGTTAAATAAACCAAGGAGTACTTGTGATTGAAAATTTTATAAAAATAGTATTAGAGCTGATGGTTAAACCCGACTCACTAAATCTCGTCCTTATATTTAACAAATAATATCAAAACCGATAGTGAAAATCGCCTCAAACAAATACATATCTATGTATCAAAAATCTTACTAACAATCTTCCTAGCAGATATTATATTTTTCTGGTAAACCCCGTCCTTGGACCCCTAAGAGATTGCATATGTATAATTTTAGTTTAAGACAGCTAATAGCATAGCATCTCATGCTTTATCATCATTTCGGCAAGTTCTACAATATTACTATTAGTGCGCTTAAAATTTTCCAACAACTTTTCTCTCCAATTATATTGAAACTACAAAAACATTGTCTCTTAAAATATTACAAGGAATTCTAAAAAAAAAACATAAAGAATAATTTTAAATGAAAGCGGAAAAAGTTTGGATGGTAATAAAAATAATCACTAAGAAAAAACAATTATGTAAAAAGGGCAAATACATATTACTTGCTATAAGTGTGATATATATATATATATATATATATATATATATATATATATATATATATATTAAATAGTAAATATTAAATAAGAACTAGAAATGCTTTAACACGAGAGCATAGCAGCCAATAAAATAGTAACACCCGAAACGACAGCGTGATTTGTGTGCAGAGTGCTTCAGATTTTCTCTCTCTTCCTGGAGTCAATATTTTGTTCTAAAGCTCTCAACTCAACAACTGCACCAAACCCTTTCAACTCCAATTCCTCCTTCCTCAATAATTCAAAAACCAGAAACAAAAAATCACAAAATTTTTAATCGCAACAGATCCAATGGCTCTCTCAACTTTTTCCCGCCGCCATGGCCTCGGATCCATTCTCGCCAAGCCCTTAACCGCCGCCGTCTCATCGCGCCCGATCTCCTCCGACGCCCCCCTCACAATCGAGACCTCCGTCCCCTTCACGGCGCACAACTGCGAGGCGCCGTCACGCGCCGTCACCACCTCGTCCTCCGAGCTGCTTTCCTTTTTCCGTGACATGGCCCTCATGCGCCGCATGGAGATCGCTGCGGACTCTCTCTACAAGGCCAAACTCATCCGCGGCTTCTGCCACCTGTACGACGGCCAGGAGGCCGTCGCCGTCGGCATGGAGGCCGGCATCACCAGAAAGGACTGCATCATCACCGCCTACCGCGACCACTGCACCTTCCTTGGCCGCGGCGGCACGCTGCTCGAGGTGTTCTCGGAGCTGATGGGGCGCAAGGACGGGTGCTCGAAAGGGAAAGGGGGGTCGATGCACTTTTATAGGAAGGAGGGGGGGTTCTACGGCGGACACGGGATCGTGGGGGCGCAGGTTCCGTTAGGGTGTGGTTTGGCGTTTGCGCAGAAGTATAGTAAGGATGAGACTGTGACTTTTGCCTTGTATGGAGATGGGGCTGCCAATCAGGGACAGCTTTTTGAGGCGCTTAACATTGCGGCGCTTTGGGATCTTCCTGCAATCTTGGTCTGCGAGAATAATCACTGTGAGTCACTTACTTAGTTGCTGCATTTTATTAGAAGGGAGGGCAAATTGAGATTAGTTGCTCCGTTGGAGAAATTGACTCCTATAGTTTCTCTAAATTTTTATATTTATTTTTAATTCGTGTATAAGTTAATTTTAGCTTATAGAAAAAAAAAACATCATTTTAATTTGCTCTACTTTTGGGTTCTTTTAATTGGGATATGCCTTAGAAGTTGTGATCTTTAGAGTTGTTTTTTTTTTCTTACAGTTTTATAGTTGTCTCCGTTTTATATTTTATTTCTTGGACAACAAAATTGTAAATTTTAGCATCTACATTGGCCTAAGAGGTAAGTTTTGGTCCGTGGTGTTGGCACGGGAGAAAATTTTCTGATAGTATAAAAGTAGTACACTGATTTTCTGACGGTGATAAGCAGCTAGAAGAAAGTGGTCTAGGGAGTAAAGCTTAAAATGTGAGCAAGTATAGGGATTTAGATAAATTGTTAAACTGTGTTGTTTTCTTTTGAATTGTATTTGTGACTCGTTAGTTTGGTTTTGGTGAACACAGATGGGATGGGGACTGCGGAGTGGAGGGCTGCAAAGAGTCCTGCTTATTACAAGCGTGGGGATTATGTGCCCGGCTTGAAGGTGGGTTTCGTTTTGTGTGTTTGGTTGATATGAAATTAAAGGGCAAATTTAATGTGCTTCTCGGTTAAAAGGGTTGGATCCATGTTTTTAATGAGGTGGGGCCTGCGTGTAATTAACGCAGTAGTTGAGAGTCTGTGTTGTTCTTGTAAGTCGAGGAAAGTAATGCCTGTGTACCTAATGAATTTTGTAATGTATTGATTTGAAGGGATGGGTGTGTATTATTTTGTCTGGACTCTTCGATTGATGCACGATTGCATTCAGTGCTCTGGTTAGTGAACATTTGGTTCAGGTTATTTTGGAGAGATGGTTGCTTATTTTTGCTGGTTTTCTGAGATTTTCTTTAGGAATAAGTAATTGTTTGTCCTAAAACAATCCAACCAAACACGCACTACTTATATTTTATTTTGACAGAAATAATCAATTTTGTTTTGTAAAGCATTGCAATGTGAAGATCTATTGCATGTGCTGTCGTGGAAAAAAACTATGTTTGGAGGTGTTGTCAAATTATCATGTTGTATGGCGATGCTGTTTATAGATTGTACAATACATCATTATTGCCTATTGATTGATTTAATTTCCCTGGATATGAGTTCTTTGAAAATGCAGATAGATGATGACTGTATAGTTATATTATTAACTTTTCTCCCTCTCTTTTTGTTTATTTCAAGGCCATTGCTTCTTTTATGTTGTTTTTGTTTTTAAGTAAAGGATCTTTAGGTCTTGTCAGTTCTCTTCTAAGGGTCCGAATGAGGTTTTTGGTTTTGGTAATGGGCATGTTTCTTGTCCTTGCATTGGATGTTGATAATTTTGTTGACTCTCCTTTAGCCCAGCCTTTGGGCTCTGTTCCCCTTTTTCATGTTTTTGATGTCTAAATATTTAGGACTATATTTGCTGTATGATATCTTATTTGTTGGACATTGCTATCATTGTTTGAAGTCTGTATTTTATGGATGTTGGTATGCAGTTGTATTTAGCAGTCCTGTCTGCATATCTGTAAATAGGGTGATTAAGTATACTTTGTGGCCTTTCCACACAATCTTTTTTTATTTTTTTAACAAATAATTTTTCTATGCACAGGTAGATGGCATGGACGTTCTTGCTGTTAAGCAAGCTTGCAAATTTGCAAAAGAACATGCTTTGAAGAATGGGCCCATTGTGAGTTAATTTTTTCACTGTTATGTATACTTGAATTTCTCTTAAAATTAGTTATTCGCTATTGGATGTTTTGAATTAGCCATTTATCTACTGAAGTTTGACATTACACTGTAGGTTAGGAGGGATCAACTCTTTTTTGTTGCTTATCAGATTCTCTTAGCCTTGCTTTAGTGACAGGATCATACACTTGTAAATTAATTTTCTAATAATGAAAAGAATTACTTAAAGCTGGCTAAATCAACCATAAAAATGCTATTACCTATCTAATTCTGTTGAAAGTATAGATCTATGAATTAATGCATATATGAGACAACATTGTTTGGAACTAGTATTTCTCTTAAGATTAGGTCGTTTTTGCATTCTTGCCTAGTGTTACTTTCCAATGGACAAGGAGTTGAAGATAAGGTGAGCGCAGTTCATTGAATCTGGTATTGTTAGGGGTTGCTAATTGATATAGTTTTGGTAGTGTTTACATGAAAATTTTGCCATTTTTGTTGAAATTTGATTCAAATATCAAGTCAGGGAAATAAATAATTTCCACCCTGTATTTTTCTTTGAATGAGTAACTCAGATCAAAACTGTAAAAATTGAAGGCCAAAATTTGATTTAAATGAGCAAAAAAAAACTATTTGAAACCACGAAAAGAGATGAAGTGTGACAGAAAAGAGAAAGTAAAGAATAGAGTAAAAGAGAAAGAAATGAGAAAAAGATAGAAAGACTAACGTGATTAAGTTGAAAGGATGGAGGTGGTTGAAAAACTTGCAGTGACTCGAGGAATCCTCCTCCCCCCCACCCCCCACCCCCAACATGTGTGGGATGTGTAGAGATTTCAATAGTTTGAACAATCAAGTTCATACCCTTAATACATTGTCTAAACTAATACTCATGCAAATGTGTCTTGACTAATAATAATATGTGGTAACCATTCCTAATATACCTTGTAACTAGGGGTGTTAAAGTGAGCAAACTAGACTCACACAGGTTGGCTCACCACGGGTTGAGCTAAAAAAAGGCTAGCTCAACTCGGCTCACTTTTTGGTAAGCCAAAAATTTTGCAATCCAGTTTGACCCACCACGGGTTGGTGGGTTAATGGGTTGGCCCATTTATGAATATTTTTTTTTTCGCAATTTATTTTATATATTTATTGCATTACAATGAGCGTGAATTGACTTAATTTTTTTTATAATAGTGGAATCAAATTGTTCACCTAATTCTCTAAATATTATTATAAAGATAGTAGTTAAAGATTAAAGTATCAACGTATATAACTTGACAAACAAATTAATTAAACATTCAAACTATTCAAATATTATTGACCATCATTCTAGTATTTAAAAATATAAAATTGTGAACCTACATAATTAGAAGTAGTAAATAATTATCACAAAAAAAATTTAAAACATTGTAAAAAAGTGTTGGTGGGTTAAGTGGGTCTTCAACCCGACTCGAACCCATTTAACCCGTGAGTTAAGTGTGTCAGGTTCAGTTCAATCCACTTTTGAAAAAACTGAAATTTTCTCAACCCAATTCAGCTCGAATCTGTGGTGAGCTGGATTGGCTCACAAGTTGGAACCCATTTTGACATCTCTACTTGTAATCAATACTGATGGCTTCTAGTGGCCACCATTGATAATTATCATAATCTTGATTCTTCTTTCATCCTCAAGTCTTGCCTTTCAATTCTATTCTTCCTGAAGATAAATTTATGCCAACTAGTCAAAATAATTTTGGTAATAAAGTGTACATAATTAAGATCACTTGCGTGATTTGTAGGACCTGACATCAAAGAAAGCTGTTTGGTTGAATTTTATCCATGGTCTGTGTATCTGGATCATTTTATTTATTTTTCAAGTTTATGGAGTTGATTTTTTATTTACTTGGAATTTATTTTTCCAAACTCCAACAATTCTGATGAAATAGCATGATACTCGGAAGCTTGTATCCTTTGACAAATTTTCATGTGATTAAGAAGCCATTGAGGCGCTATAAATTCTGTTTCTGTTTCTTAACTAATTAATTGCTGTTTGAACCCTGGGAAGAAATTATTTTGCTGAAAAGTAATTTAATGTTTCTGGTACTGGTCATTGATGTGAAGAATGTATTCATTCACTTTTTGAATTTTAAAAAACAGTTTATCATCCTTTGTTTTCAATAGGTTGGGCATATTATTTATTATTTGTAAATAAAAAATGTAATTTATTATTTGATTGTTTACATTCTTAATAGTATGGTTTGGTTTTTCGCGTATATTGCTCTTCAGCTACTGTATGCAAGAAGAGTTTGTCATCATCCTTTTAAAGGCTGTGTGACTTAGTCCAATAGTAATGGGTCCTTTTTTCTAAACATATAGTACAGCATCTTATAAATTGCATGATTTAAAAGAATTGGTGTATAATGTTTTAATATACCTGTCACTTGTGTTGTTTTGCTTAAATTATAAAAATTCATACTTTTTTCTTTTATTGATTGCTCTTTCGTATGAATCTGTCCAGATTCTTGAAATGGATACTTATAGATACCATGGTCACTCTATGTCTGATCCTGGCAGCACTTACCGCACACGTGATGAAATATCTGGTGTGAGACAGGTTTGTTACACAAGTCCCCAGCTTACAATACCTAGTTGTTAATTGTTTTAAGAGATTTATTTTAATTATTTTTCTTGTCTGCTATGATTGTAGGAGCGTGATCCAATTGAGAGAGTAAGAAAGCTGTTATTGTCTCATGACATTGCTGCTGAAAAGGACCTAAAGGTGATAACGATATTGGGGTTCATTCTTAATCCCTCGAATTGGGAAACTTGATATTTCCAGAATTAGTTATGCACAACATACAATGCTTTTTTTTTATATATATATATATATCTTTGGCTAAACTCACTCTGGTTGTTTTCCTGAAGACACTCCATAACAGAAACTTCATTCTTTATAATGATGAAGGGCATTGAATTTATCTAAAAGATTTTAGTAATCAGCTTATACAGGCATGAAGTTAGAGTCCAAGTGGGGTGTCCTATGGGCTGGTAGTCCTTTGTGGTGGTAGCTAATATTCTATTGAGTTTAACTGTACCTATAAGTATTTCTGCTTGTGTGCCAGGATGAATTTGTCGATTTTATGGTTCTCAAATAGTATTTCATGGTTAACTTCAAATTTTGTTATATTTAACCATTTTTCTCCGTATGGGTTTATATGTGTTATGTAAAAGTTGAATTTTGATGCAATGCTAGTCAAATGTATTAATTTCCTTTCCTTCTTGTAGGACATTGAAAAAGAAGTCAGAAAAGAAGTTGACGAAGCCATTGCTAAAGCAAAGGTGAAAAGCTTAACTTTTCTATTTTCTCTCAGCTGAAAATTCGTTTCTGTATTATCTTTCCACACCCTGTAATATCGTTTACAATCTGGGTTTTGTGTTCATTTCTATTTCCAGGAGAGTCCCATGCCAGACCCATCTGAATTATTTAGCCATGTCTACGTTAAAGCTTTAGGAGTTGAGGTATGGATTTTATCCAAACTATGGACACATATAATTGAACAGTTTGATTTAGTGTTTATACATCATCCTTGGTTTTTAAGATTACATTTAAAAGATGCAACTGCACTCACGTTGAAACAATTAATTCATACATATGATTGGTGGTGTTATGTATTGCAGGCATTTGGTGTTGATAGGAAAGTATTGAAAGCTACTTTACCTTGATTAAGAAGTTTGTCCTCTGAATATCTTACCAGCATCTGGTAGCAGACTCATGAAAATAATGAAGAATAAAAGGTTCTACAGCAGGTCCTGTCTCCCCCTATTTGTTGAGTTTTTTACCCTCGTATAGCAACTGGGCGGAATTATTATTTTTTTGCCGTGTAATTTTTTTGGAGGAAACTAACAGCCAAAGCATCATTGTGATTTTGATGCAACTGGGGTGTTCTGAGGATTTCAGGAATACACTGTGCACTATTTGCAAATATGTAGTTCAGAATAATTTAGACACATCTCAATCATATTCCAAACTTCAAAATCAATTCTATATCACTCTAACCCAAACACTTAACTTAATTTCAGTTCTATTCAACACCAAATGCAAAATGCAACATTTTACTATTCTGTCGCATACACTAGACAGATAAGTTGTGTTATTTTTTTAATAAATAATTGTATGCTAGACATAATTTTAAACATGACACCCCAAATTTCAGACAAGTTGTGTTATTTTCACAATATTTTGTTCACTTATTTACTTGTATGTTTTGAGTAGTCTACTCTGTGTCTTATACTTCATTCTCATTTCATCTTATTCATAAAATAATATCATGCAATTGTTGTGTGGGAATAGACTTTGTAGATTGTGTTGTGAATTATTCATTAGACGACTGATGATAAAAAAAAGTGCCATGCATTAATGGTGTGTCAATTTGTATTATCATTCGATGAGAGAACGAAAATACGTGTTAAGTTCTTCAATAGTTTAAATTTATATTAAATATTTTTATAATATTTACTTTTGGCTATTCTCGTGTGTAGTCAGTAAAATTTAAAACAATAAATATGCTAATGATAAATGAGATTGAGAGAAATAGAACTAGAAGAGATTATTCTCATTATTATTAAAGATGATTTTGAAATAATCAATTATGGTAAACATTTCTTTTTTAAGAAAAAAGTTATAATTGTGATTTTCTCTTTGATGTGAATTTTTCATCTTTAATTGATTTTAAAAATTAATTTTGGATGACTTTAAATAATTTATTAGCATGAATTGATTTTGAATTTTTTTTAAAGTGAAATCAAACATTCACTTAATTAATTGAAAATCATTTAGGAATGTTTTTGATTGACAAATTGGATTACTGTTATATTAAAAAATTTGAGTTTGTTGAGTGTGATTAGGTCTATCGTCCCTTAAGTAGCAAATTACTTTTCCTTATACATTTTCTGATTTAAAATATATACTAATATCATTTATGAATGTTGTTGCTATTTATAGGATAAGTATAGAGCTGTAAAAACGGGTTACCCGACTTAACTCGACTCGGTCTGCGATGGGTTGGTCACTTAGTGGGTCAACCCAATCCGGCTCACTTATTAGCGAGCCAACAAAATTAGAAGTCGATGACTCACCACGGGTTGGTGGGTTAAACGGGTTGGCTCACTGGCTCATCTAATTAACAAAAAAACACACAAGTTTTTTCTTCAATTTAAAGAAAACTAAATTATAATTCCGATTAAAATATAAATAAACTTCAATACAATCCAACTAAAATTCCAAATTATGTTAAACTCAAAAATACAAACCAAAATCACAAAAATATAAATTACTATCTAACATCAAATCATTCTTATCACTTATCAAACTATAGTATTAGAGTCTTGAATGGATAAGTCCACAATATTTTCATTTCTTGAAACATCTTCTTTATCCCCATCTATAATAAAACAAGAAAAAAATAATGTTAATTAATAATATTAAAAGATTAAGTATTAAATAATTAAATTAATTTTACAGTACTAACAATAATGTTACCTTTTAGTTCAAAACCATGCAACCAATTTTTTGTTAAAATGAGTGCCTCAACATTCTCTGAAAGAATGAAGAACGATATTTAGTTAGCACGAGAACCAGGACTAAAAGCAAACTCATTTTTCCTTTTCTTTACCTTCTTTTATACCAATTTTTGTAAAATGATCTCAAATCTTATAAGTAGTTTCCCTATGTCTCTTACTTTCTCTACCAAAATTTGTACCTTCATTATCAATCTCTTCTACGGTTAGTGACAAAAGAATCATTATATATTATATATATATATATATATAATATATATATATATATATATATATATATATATAATATATATATATATATATATATATATATATATATAATATATAATATATACATATATAATATATATAATATATAATATATACATATATAATATATAATATATAATCTATACATATATAATATATATATATATATATATATAATATTAATTTAATATTTAAAATTTATTGGCGTGTTGGTGAGTCAACCCGACTCATCACGGTTCAACCTGAATGAGTCGGATTTTTAATGGGTTGGGTTCATTTTTAACCCATATTAAAATTTATAGTTTTTTTTCAATCCAACCCAACTAAAACTCGTGATGATCCGGATTGATTCGAAGGTTATAACCCATTTTTACGACTCTAAATTTATATGATAAAAAGTTGAACACATATTTCAATTACATAAATTGTAATAACAGAGTATACTGCTTATTCTATTGCTTTCTAAATGTCACTGTTTTCAAAGATTTTTATTTTTATTTAATTTCAAGATTTATCACGTTTATTGTTTATATCCTTACCCTTCATCTTATCTTTAATTAATTTACACGCATGTATTTGCTGTGTTATAAATTAAAAAGATGTAATAAATAATTTTACAAGTATTTTACTAAAAATATTTATTTTTATTTTTAAAAGACTTACTTAAAAGATGAACAATTTAGTTTGGTAGTAAGTTAAGTGGTCCTCCTCTTCCAAGTAGAACCATCTAAATTAAATGTGTACGTAAAATATTGTTTTTTATAATATTGTTTTTTTTTTTTTGAACTGAAGGTGAAAGTTGAATAAAAGTTTGAAAAATGAGATAGTTTACTTTGAGGAAAAACAAAGTGAAATAAAAGATAGTAAGTAAAAAATTTGTAGTTAATTTGATTAATGTTGATAGAAAAGGAAAATAAAATCAATTAAGTAGTATTATGAATTATAAGAATACCTTTAGTTTAGTTTTAATAAAAGTGAGTAAGAGTTAAAGTTAAAAGACGATTAACTGTGAAGCTAGTATTTTATAACACAGAAAATAATATTTAAAATAATTAATTTTCAAACTTCAATATATTTAAATAATTAGCTGTGTACACTTTTTTCATATATTAGTTTTTGAAAAATTAAAGTATAATAAAAGAATTTCAAATGAAAAATAAAATAAAATGTTGAATGGTACGTCAACAATGTAAAATACAATGTAAACCACAATTAATTCCTACCCTTCTTTTATTATGAACAGTAATCAACCTGAAACAAAAACAAACACAAACACAGTATAATGACATAATCACATGCAACACAACTGTCATAAGAAATTTATGCATTAATTAAGCCATTAGCCTAATAGATTTTAAAACTAAACACCCATTATAATGAGAGATGAGTTGTTGAAAATCACTGATTAGAGAAAGAATGTGAAAGAGAAGCTTTTGTTTAGGAAATAATTTAATATCTATAAGATACTGTGTCATAAGGTATAAAAAAAGTTCATTTACTTAGTTGAAGAAGATAAAAGGTAGTTGTTAGATACAAGAGAGTTTGGGATAATCCTTTTATAAACAAGTAAAAATTTTCAATTATTTATTTTGATCTCGTTTAATAACGTGATATAATATTTAAAAGTGATTGAAATAGTAAATTAAAATAGATAAAAAATTTGAATCAAGTGAAATGAAACTTATCTGCTATGATAAGTAAATATACAACTTTATTTTGTCAATTTATTTTTGCATCAACAAAAAAATGCATTATTGTTAAAATAGAGGTCAAGTGACAAAACAATTTTATAGAAAAGAAAAAAAACTATTAAGAATTCATTAGAAAAAAATATTTAAATGAGATTTAAAAAATGTCCTTATCGTAATCGTGACTTAATTTTAACATGTGAAAGAGTAGAAAGTAAAGTCAATGATGCATCACAAATTTGTGTTCTATTTTGAAAGTTCATTTGTTTAACAAAATTTTGAAAAATTTGTTCATTTTTATTTCTATAAGAATCTTCTCAATTTTTGTGTGTATTACTTTTATTCAAATATCTTCACAAATTTTAGAAATTTGTTTCTCTTCGATAACTCATAAATATCGTGATATATAGTAAATTCTATTATGATTTTAAATTCATTGAGATATAAGAGTCAATTATTATGTTTGTGATATTATTTTTTTTTTAGTCTGAAGTTCTTAGCATGGAAAAGTTATTTTATAGAAGTGAAGTAAAGAAGTAAAGAAAGTATATTTAAACTGACACCGATATATTAACTACTATGTGATAAGTGATATAACACAGTTGGTATATTGGAATAAATTTTTAAAAATTTTGGTAAGAATTGAAAATAGTAAAAAGAATGGAATGAAATTCTAATAATTTTTAAGAATAATTTAAAAGATGAAATTTTAGCCAAATTTAAGGTTTTTAATTTAATTCATTATTTTTATTAATTCTCAAAAATAATTAAAGGGTGTATAAAGTTGGTATATAAGAAAAGGATAATAGTTACACAATAAAGTACTTTGTGGTTATTTAATTATAAATATTAAAAAACTTATTCATTTGTGACTTACCAAAAATCACTTGAATAGTTTGTCATTTCATTTTAATAATTCACTTACTTAATTTTGAGAGTTTAATCTTTTATATGACGAAGATAACAATCTAGCTAGTTAATTTTAACTCAATTTATGTTATGATTTTAAATTTTAATTCACTATCACTTATATTATAATAATTCAAGTATTTATTTATTTTAACGAGATTACTCATACTAAATCTAAGAGTTGATTCAGTTATCAATGCATGTGATTTATATTATTAACAGAACAACAAATAAAATAAAGACAAATAATCACCTTCTTAATAGACTTCAAGATAAACCAAAAGTTAAAAATAACTAACGATTAATACATCTATAATTAATATATATATATATATATATATATATATATATATATATATATATATATATATATATATATATATATAATTATAAGAAAACTGCCTTTATAACTTAAAAAGTTGATTTTTTTGGTTAAACGTACATTGTTGAACACCAACTTTTTATATAATTATCTAACCAAAAAAAAAGTATAACAGGTTTTGTGTAAAGTTATATATTAAACTCAAAACTTTATTACCGTATATAAAATTATACTTTGATATATTTTAAGAGTTGTTAGAATAACAGTAGTGGTAACACTATAAATGTGATTATTCTGACTCAGTAAGCTGAAGTGACAATAAAAAAAAAAAAGAGTTACTTGATTAAAATATTGACCATGATGACATTCCCCCATTTATTTAATGAAATATAATTTAATAATAAATTCAGTAATTATTTAAATTAAAATTGTTACTTGTTACCAACACTTTGGAATAAAGTGAAGTACACAACTACTTATGTTGTTTTTCTTCTTTGGTTTTTCTCTCTTTTTCTAACCTTCATCACCTTTAAAGTATGAAACTCCATTGTTATACCATAGTTTTCCACCCACTTCCTTTACCCTAAGCAATGCACATTCTTTCTTTATTCACCAATTTTCAACATTTAATCATTGCATCACTTTTTGTGTTAGGTTATTTGAAGGACCAAAAATTGAAAATAAATTTATATAACAGAAAATTATTTTCTGAAATTTCTAATATTTTGGACATTTCTTTAAACAATATATTATTAAGGTGAGAGACACATTGAAAAGTATTTTATACTTTGATCTATAAATTTATGTTTAATTTGCATATGGAATCACATGCAAGGAGGTGGCAAATGATGAAACCGGTTGTATTTCACGGGTGAGTTGTAGCCGTCAGATGCATTTTATTATCAGTGATTGCTGATTGCTGTGCATTGCATAAGAATCTTTTGATTATTTTAAGGGTGGGTCCCATTCGCGCAGTGACATGGACCACCGCTGAAGAAAAGAAACACATGTTCTATGACCATGATGTCTTTCCTTAGGTTAGTTGCCACGTGGCAGAATCTTACGCGAAACTGGGATGACGACAAAACCACCGTAGATGAGTCTGGACGCACCATTAACTATGTGTACCAACGCTCAGAGTATCCAATGCACACGCTAAATTATTTACTGGTACACGCATTCACACACAGTACTTTTTTCTTTTTTAACTCCATAAAAATAATTTACATAAAATTAAATACCTCAAAAGAAAAAAATGATCATAAAAAATTGAACACTTTCAAAAATACAACTCTTTTACTTGTTTAAAAGTGAAAGTATACTAGCACTGTTTATATTCCAAATTTCAAACTTATGATATTATTATTATTATTATTATAATATTTTATTAAAAAAAATCCTCGTAATCTGCCACTTAAAAAATGTGAATTATGTTATATTATTACCTGGCATCACAACCCACACCACACGTGCAGAAAAATTTGGCCACAGTTTTCAAACCTTTGGTTTATGCAACAAAATGCTAAAATATAATTTTGTATGCAGTGGGTGAGAGGCACTTTGTTCTGTGTTTGGTGATGAGGCAATTTTGGAAGCAAGAGAATCCACCTTTACAAAACCTTACCTTACTTTCTAAGCTACAATTCAGTGATTGCCAAACAAGGCATTAAAACAATAAAACTTATCTTCATTAATAATCATTAGTCACTGTATTTTCTACTTCAACTTGTTTGGGCCCAGATCTCAAATCCCACCCAATCTATATTTTATAAGCTTTCTTTTTCCACTCTCTAACACAACATTTTCAAACCATTAAAAAAATATACCATAATTTACTTTTCAGATTTTCCTATTTTTAACAACAATTCTACATTGAAACTTGAAACTGTCACAGGCCAGATGAATGTTTGCGACCACCTTTGTGGATTTTGTTAAAATGTTAGAAAACGTTTTTTTTTAATCCCTGAAATAATAGTTTGCACATTAAACTAAAAAAATTATATCTTTTTGGAAATTGTTTAAGCTTGTGAAATTAATTAATTTTTGCTATTTTGTCCAATTATTTTGGTGATCTCATCCTAATAATTAGATGTTAAAAACGGCATAAAGACGTAGTAGAAAGAATGGAAAAAAGTAGCAAACGCAAAACCTTACCGGAAAAGCACGTCTATGAATTTTGATTCACACTCAACTTAGTCAACAAAATTTGATACCCACTCAAAGTATGAGGTAAGTATAATGAACAAGAATTTCCCATAAAATACTTTGGGATGGTGCTAAAGAGACCATAATCATTGGTAAACCTTCACATAGCCTTAATTAGATTCTACATAGTTATTCTATTATTTTTCATTTTCATTTTAAATAGAGTTGTCTACTTTCTTAGAAAATTCCTAATTTTAATTTAATATTCTCAATATTGTCTATATATTATTTTACATTTTAATTTATAACTTTTTAAAATTTCAATAATGGTGTATAAAGAGTCATTAACCCTAAATTTGGTAACAAAGTTTGGGTTAGAAATGATGAAAAAATATGTATTATTAACAAAATAAAATTATTAAATAATGAATTTTCTGTTTCCATACTAGTTAGAAACTTTTTTAATAATGTTGCGGGAGATAAATGAAATACCTACTATATTGTTGGAAAACCCTTTATTTGTCTATAATTATTGTGTGAATGAATTTTTTGTCGAATATAAGTAAAAGACAATTAATCTAACAATACTAAGATTTATCCCATTCAAATATTTCTCAATTTTAGTTAAGTGGTTGATGTTTCAGAGAAAATATAAATAAAAGAGACATATACTCATGCTTTCAAGAATATGAAAATGATCACTTTTTTATATAACCCTCCAATTATTTATTCATTTAACACATCTTACAAACATATATTCATATTTAATCATTATATAAACAAACATAAAGTTCAGTTTTGATTCAAAATATAACTAAACCCATAGTTTTATATCAAATTTAATTTAATTTAATTAATAAAAGTATACGAAAGAGTATTTGCAATTTGGTTTTCAAGTCAAATTTACACTGTAACGGTTTATTTAATCTCCAGTTATTTTAATTATTCAACTTATTTTGAATTACTAATTTTATATTATACAATTCTATTATTAATCATACAATGTTGTAAAATATTTATAATTAAATTTAAAATAAAATAAAATACTAAATGAACACCATATTTTTTATTGTATTGATTTATGTACAAGTCTCACATTTATTAAAAATAAAGTTGAGTTAAAATATATATGTGAGTGTAAATTTTAACTTACAAATTGATCTAGGAAGTTAAGTTAGGATTAAAACTTACTTCTTGATATGGTATTAGAGTCTATTATAATGACTTCACCTTACAAGAAATTTTGTGGGTTGAATTAGACTTAAATACCACTTGAGCTTATCAAAATGACTTCACTTTACACACAGGGGTGTTCTTTATGTTGACAACTCCTCCAATGTTTTTTTTATCTTTTGTATATATTTTAAAAGTATATTTATATATTATTTATAATAATTTAGTTTATTTTTTTTAATTTGAAAATAATATTTTTTTCCCTCTTCTGTACTTTTTTTTTCTTTATTTGGTTTCTCTCTACTGTACCTTCGTATTTTTCTCACATATTCTTTCTATCTCAATTTTCACCATAAATCTCTTATCATTTTTAAAACCAAATTGCACCATTCTAAAATTGAAGAGTTAAGAAACATTTATATCGAACAATTTCTTCTTTTGAGTATGTTCATTTTCTATCTTTTTTTTTTTTTAAAATATGTTTTCCTCTTGTATTTTTTGTATATAACTTTCTACGCTTTAGGCATATATCTATCTGTTAAACATCCTAAAATCATACTCTAATTTTTGATTAAATTCTTGTTTGTATAGATAAAACTATTTTAGGCTTTCAAGCTAAGGAAAGAACAATATTAGTAATTTATTTTAAGGTAAGGGAAGTTAATTATTTATAAGTTGTTAAGTTTCTTAAAATTTTGAGTCCTTGCTTTGAATTCTAATTTGGGGTATTCATAATCTTATCTTTTTTCTCAACAGGTGAGAGGTGACAAATTTATGTTAGAAAAATTATGATAAAGAGTAAAAGAATTGATTTTTTTTTAAAGAGGAAGGCTTGTGATGAAGATGAAAAAAATGCATATACGTCAACTAAACTTGAGAAATTTCTTGAGAATTCAAGAATTGAAGAAAATGAAAAATAACTCTCGAAAGTTCCTAGAGTTACATATTATGAATTTGAAAATTCTGTAAAATATGATCCAGAAAAATGTCCTCAAATTTGGTAATACCCTCAAAATAAAATTGAAGGGGTATGAAGGACTTATCTAAAATGGGATTCTAATGGAGTTATTAATTTTAAGTTCTGCTTTGGATCTTAAGGATGCTTATAAAGCTTTTAATACTGATATAATTTGCACTCTTGTATACAAATATTATCTCATGGATTTCAATGAGCAAGAAAAGATTAATTTGAATTTTCAACTTCAACAATTCAATTTTGATGCTCGTCAAGATTCAAATTTACAAAATTTATCAACAATGCAAGACCTTTTTAGTTTCTATAACTACAACTGAAAGATTTTTTTTCTGCAATGAAAATAATCAAAAATAGATTGAGAAATTAGAAGGAGGCTGAATTTTGAGCAAGTAGTATGATAATGTATATTGAAAGAGATATTGAACCAAACTTTAATTTTAATTTAATTATTGAATATTTTAAGCCATTGAAATAGCATAAAATAACACTCTAACTAAATGTAACTTTTTTTAATATATTATTGTTGATAATAAATGTAAGGCCCATTAAAAATCTGCTTTAATATTTTCTGCCCTAAAGTAAAAGGGTTGCCCCTTGTATTTGGGCCTAGGGCTGGCCTAAGTGATAAAACCAAACCCTAAGCTGGCCTAACACACTTACTCTCATTATTCCACAAAACCAGCCGTCATCCCTTCCTTGCTCCCACAAGACGCTCTGCTAGGGTTTTGCCCTAAGCCTTCTCGAACTAGCTCGGAACCAGCTCCTACTCCACATAAGTGCCGCTTTCTAGATTGTATGGGTTCCATTGCTATTCCTTCGTAGTTCACAGTTACAGTTTCGTAATACTGCGTCCTTTGTCCCGTTTACCTTCTATTTTCAGCTCGCTAGTCCGTTCCTAGAGCTGCAGTGCTCGCGGTCGTGCCGTCAAGGTTTTTGTTAACCCTTTTTCCAGGTACGGGAAGTTAGGGTTTCAAGTTTAAGTTGTTTTTGGCCTGTTCTTGAGTTTGTTGTTGATTGTATGGATTAATCATTCGTTTTGATGCATGGGATACTTTGTAGATTGGTTGGTTTGAAAAATATAGCTGCTGCAAGTGAAATAGTGGCGAGACCTGATAATCTCGTCCAAGCAAGCCAGTCTCACCTAGGCGAGACGAACAAGGACTCGCCCAAACCCTTTTGCGCGAAAGGTCGCCCAGGCGACTCGCTCAATTTTTGAGCGAGCGAACATCTCGCCCAGGCGAGAGGGGTCTCGCCTAAGCGAGATCCCGCGTTGGTTTCTTGATGCTTTTTTTCAAGCCCTCGCCTAGGCAAAGGGGGCTCGCCTGAGCAAGCACGTCTCGCCTGAGCGAGACCCTTCAGCCTGAGTGAGGGGCTGGGCGAGGCAGTGCACTGTTTGGATGCTTGTTTGCTCTTGGATGATTGGTATTTGGTTGGGTATGAATGTTATGATGAGAAACATGTATATAATGGAGTGTTATGTATGTGTGGCATGATTCATGGATTGTAGATGATGGGTTTGGTGTGAAAATTGACATGTGAACTAAATGAGATGGGTATTATTAAAGTGGCATGATAACGAGATGAGTTGAATCCTATGAGCATGGATGGGTTATGATGAGTTGGAATGAGTTGGACCTGGATACGTGAAAGGTATTGGCTTTAAAGGTTGACATAATGAATATATCCTTGCATGGCAAATACTATTTGACTGTGTGATCATGTTTTGTTTGTGTTAGTGCATAATTCCTTGGGGTCTCTAGGTGAGACTTTCAGGGTCGCGCTCCAGTGGTCGGGACGTAATTCCATGGCCCATGTTAGTGGGTGTCTATGGTGGTGTCCCATCTGTATAACTAAGTAAGGATTCGATAAGGATTCAAGGTAAGGATTGCATCCTGACACTCTAAGGGGTTAGTTAGTCTCACTTAGAGCGGACTGACTCATGTGGTGAGAGTAGCAGGCGACCTGAAATTCATTAAGGGCTAACCTTGTGGTGAAGGAAATTGATTCATTGAAACACTTGTAACACATAGCTCGGGGGCGAGCAACTCGGGGGTGAGCAGAGGTATCCACCATAAGTGCAAGCATCCGCTGAATCCGACCATGGTTATATGTATCCGGATGAGTCGAGTCGTGTCGTAGTCTATTGCCTGAACAGTCATAACATGCTTGGTTGATTTAAGTGTATAGTATTGTGGAATTATATCTGATTTGATGAATGAAATCTTTTGTGCTCTAGCTTACCCTACTTTCTTTGTTGTGTGATCTGCTGTGTGGTACTCTCTTTTGCGATGATCATCAACTTGTTGGTGTGAGTATATGCGAGGAACACCCGTAGGCAACAGGGGTGGAGATTCCGCTGCATAGTCCGCGTGGACTAGTTTATATTTCCGTATGAGTTTATCTAGGGTTTTGGCCCACGTATTTATTCGTCCTTAGATTTATGTACTTTTGGTTAAACTCTTCATCTAGTTTTCTTTTGAGCATCGTGGTGTGCCATGGGTTGTAAGGAGTTGAGTTTAAAACTCCTAGACTGCGCTTTTATGTTATCTTTCTTGTAACGCTTCCTTTAATTTCGCGTATTAAATGGGGTTTTACAATAAACTTTATGTTACACTTATATATATATATATATATATATATATATATATATATATATATATATATATATATATATATATATATTTATATTTTTTT
>Ga0214544_1003465_pt1 | contig 32596 bp, 15 predicted proteins | sample CNSS3metaG_FD_160074 | JGI IMG/M metagenome (GOLD analysis project Ga0214544, IMG submission 160074) | Root nodule microbial communities from cowpea collected in UCLA plant growth center, Los Angeles, California, USA - CNSS3 | ecosystem: Host-associated > Plants > Roots > Nodule | place: USA...
AATGGTTGATCACAAACAAGATGTTTGTTCACATGTGGTAGCACAATGGTTTCATGATGGTATATGAAACAAACCATAGTAGCAATATCGTCTAATCATACAAAATTACGAGAAAAGTTGCGAATATGTTTGGTTAAGGCCTATAATGCAACATGTGCAAGAAACTTGTGATTATCCCAACAAAGATGGAATCAACAACCATATATGAACATAATAGTGTATTGTTCAATTGAAAGGATGATATAGACATCCAAAAATTCATTCATCTGAAAATATGACAAGTCTATTTGGAAAGTTTTTGCCAAGAAGAACTTTTGAGCAAATGACTCACAAATTCGGATTTCGTCTCCTTAATGATGTAAGTTTACATGAGGGGGAGAAATAGAATATATGATGAACAATATTGTATTAAAGAATACAGAATGTTGTACTCTTTTTCCTTCACTAGGTTTTTTTTATCTCAAAGGATTTTTCCTATTAAGGTTTTAACGAGGCACATTCTTTATCAATGGACACTCAAGGGGGAGTGTTATGAATTAATGATTGTCCATTGATTTACTCATATGATTAATTACTCTTTATGGTAAATATTTGTTTCCTTTATGGATTACATATTGTATTTATAAATAGGACTCTTCCTATCAATAATAATACACACATGAATTATTCCCTATTCTCTCGTTCACTATTCTCTATTGTTTCTTCTCTTCTTTATTATCTATTATTCTCTCTATTATTCGCTTTATTTCATAACAAAAATTATTTTTAAATGTAATTCTTTTGAAATTATTAATTAATACTTCTTATTTTATTTTTTAAAGTACATCCCAACCCATGATTTTTTAGGAGTGAGATCCCTTGTTAAAACACTTTGTTGTATTCCTCTCACTTATTTATATCAATGATGCGAAAATTAAATACAATTAAAGATGTCGTTGAAAATGATAGTTGATGTCCTTGTCCTTCAAGGAAACATGTATTTTTATTAAGCACGGTCACTTAAATATAAATAACATTAACTTCATATTAGCTTCAATTTTTAACAACTATTACTTAATTTTATTTATTTAAATGAAATATATTTTAAAAATAGTATTAATTTAAACTTATATAATGAAAATATAGTCTTTAAAAATATAGCCATTGGAGGATATTCTGAAAATGATATTATTAAATAAGGTAAAAATAGTTTATATATAAGTATTATTTTATATATGAGAATAGAGAGTACTATAGTATAAAAAGTATTATTTATGTTGTTGTTTAATTATAATTAGAAATTTGTCTCTAATTTCGGTATAAAGTTTTAAAATATTAATGCATATTATTCAAGAGATTACGTAGTTTAATAATAGCACAGATATTATCATATCTAAGTATTGTATCCATAAACATATCATATCTAAGTATTGTATCTATAAACATGTCCTTCATAACAAATTAAATCTTTATTAAAATATAATTTTTTCAGTTAAATTTGATTTTTTTCTTTTTAAATTTTGGATCGATTCGATCTCTTTATTTAAAAGTATTGGATTTAATATTTTATTTAAATTTTGTTAAGTTTATTTTATATTTTAAATACGTTTAATGATAAAATTAACAATAACAGTTAATTATAATTATTTTTGATTAATAATAATTAAATTATTCATTTATTATTTCTGATATAATATTACTAATTTGTCGTTAACAATTTAAGTTCTTAAACTAAAATATAATACGAACGTTTTACATTTATTATTTCCAACATCATTAATTTAATAAATATTATTATTATTATTATTAATTTTTTAAATTTTATTATTTCTTATTAATTTCTTATTAAATTTTTAAATAATGAATAAATAATAAATTATTCATTTATTATTTCTGATATAACATTACTAATTTGTCGTTAACAATTTAAGTTCTTAAATTAAAATATAATACGAACGTTTTACATTTATTATTTCCAACATCATTAATTTAATAATTATTATCATTATTAATTTTTAAAATTTTATTTAGACCGATAAAAGTTAATTTAATAATTTTTAATTAAATACAATAATACAATTTTTTTAAAATAATATAAGTTGTTTTTCTTTAGCAATTTACATTAATATTTTCAAATCAATACCTTTGAAAACATTTTAATATTTCTGAAAACGTTTTCGTTGAAAGAAAATCAGACCAGAATTTCCACCAGAGATGTTAAGTATACTTGTGTAAATAAATACTCCTGGAAGTGGTTAGTTTTGGGAATTTCTTTTTGAATGGATTTATTTGAAGAAAAACCAATAAAAGAAAGTTGGAAACAAATTTAAAATAAATAAATACATTATTAATGAATTGTTTTACGCAGCATCATCTGCTACAGTGATGAGGAAAACAGCTACTTACTTATCCTATACGGTAAATGTTACCTGACAGCTCCAGAATACTGTATCAAAACCTTATATATATTCACACACACACGCTTCTGACACCACCCACATCTCATTTTCAAGTTTCAGAGTGAAGCCACCTTCAACACAATTATCAATCTCAACCGCTGCATGTACCCTTTTACTTAATGTTTATGCTTTGCTTCTGTATTGTGCATATATATACATATTTTTCAGTATTCACTTTTGGCCTTTTTTTTCTCTTCAATGTTTGGTATGATGGCACCCTTTTTGTTTTTGTGTCGTCGCCGTTGCATAGGACCTTTCATCATATGCTCTTCAACTTTCCGTGAGTTTGAAGGATCCCTAAATTATTTTTTCTGTTAAATTATTGTTGGGTGTGGAAATAACTAATTTAAAAATCAAATTTTTAATTTACCGTTTGGTGGGAAATTTCTAACTCCCGGATCTTCTTTCTGCTATAAATTGTTGGCTGATAATGGAGCGGTTGGATCAGATCTGTGATTTGGGGTTTTGCATTTGTCTATTTTTTTTGCTTAAGTTTACAAGCAGGTCCTTGTTAGCTCTCACTCTGTCTTTGTCTTTCGGATGTTGTTGAAGTGTCTGTTGCTGTTAATTACTAGATTTGGTTTTGGAAAACTTTGTAACTTAACAATTGCGTGTATAGAGGACTCATAGTGTGAAATTTTGATTTTTGGAATTTGGTTCAGGGTTTGAGTTGCAGTGGGTTTTCTGACAATGGCAACGAGTTCTTCCAATGGAGCAACAAAGCAACCCCCCATGCCATCCCCCTTGCGTTTTTCCAAGTTTTTTCAGGTGAACTCTCCCGTAGAATTCGCATGTGCTACTCTGCCATTCTGTTTCTGATTGTTGTTTTGGTTCATGTTATGCAAATTTCTTGTCAATTTACTTTTGTTACAAGTTGATCTCTATTGATAATGCCATTTGATCATGACGTGCTAAATTATAAAAACCATTTATTTTCAGATGAGTGACTTACCTGTGCTTGTCAGATTCCCCTTTTTTCTTTGATGAATGAATCTTTATTTGTGATGCTGCTGATTCCAATTGTAGTTCAGAATCAAAGAACATAAAATAATCATAATTTTTTAATTGGCTTGATTTTTATTTTAGAGTGATTCAGTATATTTAGTATCTGCTGGGAACATAAACACCCAAATTCAGATCTCTCTGAATATCAACCTGTGCGCTGGTTTGATCTTGTAGCTGTTGGCATTTTAGTTTAAATTTCAATTCTTACTTTTTGTCTAAATTTAGGTTATAATTGCATTCTTCTGTTTGTCAACTCCTGTTGCCAATTTAATCAATAAAAATATATTCCTTTTTCCACTTCTACATTACACTTTATGCATTCTATTGCACAACACAGTTCAGCAGAAGTGGTATATGTTCCTAAAACATCGTATTACATTATTTAGAGAACACTGATAACCTAAACTATGCTCTTGCGAGGAAATCTTCTTTTACCTAGTCGTTTTTTTCCCTTTCCTTGTGTGAACTCTTGGTTTTACAATGTTACTTTCATCTCTGACAACAGTCCAATATGAGAATTCTGGTTACTGGAGGAGCTGGATTTATTGGCTCTCACCTAGTTGACAGATTGATGGAAAATGAAAAAAATGAGGTTAGGATGTTGATATCTTTCTGTTCACAGTTTTGAAGTTTTAGTTATTCAATGAGTGGTATAAAACTTTGGAACAAGATGTGACAATATGTTTCTGTAATCAGGTTATTGTTGCTGACAATTTCTTCACTGGATCCAAAGACAACCTTAAAAAATGGATTGGCCATCCAAGATTTGAGTTAATTCGCCATGGTATAATTTTATTATTTTCTTCATTGCAATCCTCCAATGTTTGACTTTCCTTTCTTCCCACCTTGTAATGTGTGTTTGGCCTCTTAATTTTAGTCATCTAGATGGTGAAATATCTTCAAGACTTTGATGTATCATGCAACAGAAGCTTGTTGGTTATTAATAAAGATATTAAACTAATAGATATATAAATTTTTCAAGTAATACACCAAAGCAGTACCTAAAATTAGATGTATTATTCAGTTAATCCTTCATATTGTGAAATAAGAAACTTTAGCTCCCAACTTTCACAATTTTCAACTATTTAATCTTTAAAATTTGCATTATCGGTCAATTTGGTCCCTAGCGTAAACGAATCAATCAATTTAGTCCTTATCAGTCAAGTTAGTCGGAGATGGGGACCAAATCAAATGATGTTGCACAACAAAGTCAGGTACTAAGTTAACTTCTGTGATATAAAGTCAGGGAGACAGATAACTGTAGTTGTTCTATTAAGAGATCAAATTGACAGTTTCTTAACATTAGGGACTAGAAGGACTAATATATGCTAATTTTAAGGACTCATTTATTTTTCATAATTTTACGGAATAAACTGACTTGTGTTTGTAATTTTAATTCCGATGGGTTTATTCTGATTTTTCTGAATCAGACAACAATATAAATTGTAGACCATGCAGAGTTTCTTCTCTGTTTCTAGATGTGTTTTAATTTAATTAGAAGTATATACTTTTCTTTTCCCTGAACAGATGTCACAGAGCAATTGTTGATTGAGGTTGATCAAATCTATCATCTTGCATGTCCTGCTTCTCCAATTTTCTACAAATACAATCCTGTAAAGGTGGGCTTCTTAGAATCTACTTTTGTATTTCTGTTATTTACCACGCTCCTTGTCATTTGTCTACACAAATTATTTCTAGCACTGAAGTAGTATGAAGTCCTCCCAGAGCACCCCTTGCTTTATTGAAAATTTAACATGGGAATTTCATATGTATTGTTGTAATGTTTCAATTGTTAGTCTGCATATTGATTCCGACTGTGTTTATGACCTACGCGTTGGTTGATTTCTCACTTATTGTGAATCTTGAGAAATAATCTAACAGTTCCTGTAAAACTTTACAGACAATAAAGACAAATGTGATTGGAACATTGAACATGCTTGGGCTAGCTAAACGAGTGGGAGCAAGGTTATCTCTTTTTCTAAAAGATAAAGTTGATAAGCTAAATCAATACCAATTGTTTATTTTACCATGTTGTAATTTTGATTGACAGGATTTTGCTTACATCTACTTCAGAAGTATATGGAGATCCTCTTGTGCATCCACAACCAGAAAGCTATTGGGGCAATGTTAACCCTATTGGTACGTAATCATCTCATTCTCAATCCAAACTCTATGAATCAATGGCATTATATTGGGGCCAATACTGATTTAGCTGAGCTCATCATAATGTATACCTCAATGTTTAGTTTTCACACTTCAAAGTAGTTTTCCATTTTGAACAAGCATTTGTTAATGAACATGATCTGAATGCTGCAAGTATATGATCTCTTTGAATTATACCTTGCTAAGATCTATGGTGTTCATATATTTTCAAAACTGTAGGAACTTGGAATGTTCATTGATTTTATATATATGCCATATCCGTTGTTTTATCATGACTCGGTAAAATTTGATTAGTGGGTGGGTTTTAGAAAGAATTTTTCCCTAATTGTTAGGCTCATGTTGTGAGATGCTCCTCAATTACTTGTTTAGTATATGTATGCTGAAACTTGTGAAGAATATATCCTAAACATAAAAGTACGTGTGTACAGGAGTTCGAAGTTGTTATGATGAGGGCAAGCGTGTTGCAGAAACTTTGATGTTTGATTATCATAGGCAGCATGGAATAGGTAATTCCTTCTCTTTTTTCTTTTTCTCCTATGTAATACCTTCTCATGAGGGAATGGAGAATACAAGTGTTGCATTGCCGTTAAATATTAAACTTAATGTGATTTCTACTTTAATATATTTTTCTCAGAAATACGCATTGCAAGAATCTTTAACACATATGGACCACGCATGAATATTGATGATGGGCGTGTGGTCAGCAACTTCATTGCTCAAGCAATTCGGTAAATCCTTTAACTTTATAATGTTATAGCAAGATGGAAAAGCTGATAAATTAATTTTTATGACTACATATATCTCAACTCTCAAGAAACATTGGTGCTCTTCTGTAGTCAAGCATAACAATTTATTCTAGTACACTAATAGAAAAATCCAACCTTTATAACCGTATGAATTACGTGCTTCTTGAGCCTGCTCTTTATTTTGTTCCTTATTACGTACATTTTTGTGTTACAGTGGTGAACCCTTAACTGTCCAAGTTCCCGGAACTCAAACTCGCAGTTTCTGCTATGTCTCTGACATGGTATGTTTGCTACATGTGTCTCATTTGTATATTATGATCTTGATTCAAGTACTAGGTGTGATTGACTATGATTATATATATGAAATCTCTTAGGTTGATGGACTTATACGTCTAATGGAAGGGGAAAACACTGGTCCAATCAACATTGGGAACCCAGGTTGTATTACAACTGAGTCGTTTGAACTCTGATTTTTCTGCCAAATTCTAATGTTTTGATACTTTATTCCTCCAGGCGAATTTACAATGATTGAACTTGCCGAGAATGTCAAAGAGGTGAGTTGTAACTTGAAAACCATTTAAATTCTTGGAGAATCCCACACTCCCCCTTATCTGTCAGTCTGGTCATGTTTTATATGCAAGATTTAAACAACAGTTTGAACCAAGGAATTCTCTGATAGCGAATTATGAACATGTTTTCATGAGAGGGATAATGTATGTGCTTTGCAATATGCAAGTAGCCAAGTAATGTTGGAAAAAAAAAAGACACTTTATGTTTACCCTGTGGACTAAAAATGGAATTTGGGTGAAAAAATTTATTTATATGGCCATGTTTTTGCAGCTTATTAATCCAGCAGTGGAGATAAAGATGGTTGAGAACACTCCTGACGATCCTCGTCAGAGAAAACCAGACATTACAAATGCAAAGGAATTGCTTGGATGGGAACCAAAGGTCAAATTGCGAGATGGCCTTCCTCTTATGGAAGAGGATTTCCGTCAGAGGCTTGGGGTTCCCAAGAAAAACTAAGCTTGTTCTGTTCCTATACTTCATATCATAATGAATGTTTTGATAGTATCTGAGATTATTCTGTTGCTGTTAAGATACTTTATACTGAGAGTTATGGAGAGGAAGGTTAGAACTTGCAGCCATGAACACTTGAACTTGCTCTTCAATTGATACAATATGATGATTTCTTCTCCACCCAACTTCTTAGAAATGCTATTGTTTTGAGTTGAAAGTTTTTTCAACTCTAAACTAGCTTTTACAAATTCTCTTTCAACTTTCTTTTGTTTGTTGTTGTATCAAAATACAAGTTCAGATTGCTGTTGGGTGGGTTGAGCTTTGGATTTGAGGAGGTTTGTATCTTCTCTAGAAATAAACTTATGATCTGTTATGAATGTCACATAGGTTCTATTGAATGTGTTTCTTCTGAACTGAGATCTATTTTTTTCCGAAAGTTACATTCATTTTTAATTAGAATTTAAGACTATTGTAATCTTAATCAGTTGTGAATTGAATTTACTATTGTAAGACTGTTCTACCAAATAAACAACCAAAATTGTCTTGAAGGATTATTAGTCAAAACAAAGTTTAAGACTAGAGGTTTAAGAGTTAAAATGGATAAAACAAAACCTAAAACAAAGATAATTATATTCAGATAATTAAACACCTAATTCAAGAACTTAGAAGAAATTAACAACACTCAATCAATGAATCCAAAATCAATCATATTCTAATTCCATGGCTGAAAATCAAATTCAAATGAAATCTAAATACTAATAAAATGATCAAACACAAAATCTTCATGCTTTTGGTTAACACAATCAATTAAATTTCATAAACCTCTAGAATTTAATAAAAGTGTATTCGTTTTTTATACCACTAAGTTAAAACTATTTTTTCTAATTTGACTTGTACACTTTAATCAAATAACGATGAATCAATCTATTGTTAATTAAAATTAGAATGAAAACTTTTAATTCATCAAATTAAACACATTAGAAAGAGGAGTAGGAAACCTAAATTGAGAACAAATGTTTCAACTCGATAGTGAAGAGTTGTTGCCTTCCTTGGTCTTTAAATTACATAAACAAAACTACTATTCTGTGGTAAAACAGCACATAAATATGTTCCCCAAAAAGGATATATTGCATTTTTTCCCTATTCCTCCATTAAAAAAAATAATTTAAGGAATGTTCATAATCAGATTATGCAATATAGGAAATTTGAAAAAATGTACTAAGTTTAAGGAAAAAGATATCCTAACCGATGATTACATAATTTTCGACCTAGAATTTGTCGGTACATCAACTTATAACCCAAATACTAAACAATGTTAAAATATATATATATATATATATATATATATATATATTAATTACAATATAGTTAAATTAAGGGACTAATCAAACTCAAATGGTAAATATTGTCAAAATTAATTCAATTATGCATAAAAAACATCTGATTGTGATAAATTATCCTGGGGTAGTAAGAGATATGTTTAAATATTAATGTACTCTTGATTATGAACCAATGTTGTTACAAGTTCTCTCAATGGAAAATATATGTTACTGTATTTTTTTTTTTATCATACTTAATATAATAGTAGACAATAGTACAAACAAAGATTAAGACATAATTATATGTGGTAAGTAGTATTACGGTGTATATATTTATTTATTTGGATGTTACAATAGATACTATCTTTATCTTAATTGATTATCAAACCTTCATAAGATATATACTAGATCAGCGTGTGAGTATTTTTTAAATATTATATATATATATATATATATATATATATATATATATATATTTTTTTTTTTCATTTATTTGTTATGTATATAAAGTAATTACATTTTAAAGAAACTAGTTTTTTCTATGAATATAAACTGTATTAAATGCATTGAAAAAAAACCAATAATAATTGTGACACTTAATAATATTTTATTAAATAATAAGATTTGTGATATAAATTAGAAAGGATAATATACATTCAATTTGTTTTGTTGTTATTGTACTTCCCAAATTTAATTCATTTAGTACCTAAATGATAAGACATAAAAAAACCGTGAACAGGTATAATTATATAAAATATTAAATTTATTAACAAAAAATTATAAAAATTTATGGAAGTACAAAATTATGATGACATCAACAGAAAATTATGGATTTTTCCATATTTAATATGATTAAAAAATATATATATTTAATACAGTGAATAAAAGAAATAATGACACTTACTATTTTGTGGATATAAAATTATCATGTCATAAAATAGGAACAAACTTAGTTTGCTAAAAAAATGTCAAATATTAAAAAATAAAAAATAAAATGATTTTTTTAACATAATATTTCATAAATATATTTCAATCATAAATTTGATAAACTTAAAAAACAATGATTTAATATAATTTTTTTAGTTCATTCGTACTTCCTGATTTTAACTGTAGTTTCTAAAAATTTATAAGAAGTAAAAGTTACTTAAATTTACATTAAATATATTTAGTATTAATAAAAGTGATAAGAAATATTTAATGCACTTCATTTAGTATAGGATTATTATATCATACGCAATCATATATCACATTTAGGTTTTGAACATATACTTAAATCAAAATATGGTATTTAGGTATAAAATCATTTTTTTATAAAAAAAAAACAATTTTAAAATATGGTATTTAGTTTCAAATTTGTTGTAAAAAAAGTTTTAAGAAATTAGTTTTAAAATATGATATTTAGTTTTAAAATTATTTTCTTATAAAAAATAATTTTAAATGTTTAATTATAGTATTGAAATTTAAAATGAGTTCGGTCAGAGAAATTTAGTTTCATAAATTGGTTATAGGCATGTAGTGTGCGTAGTTAATAAGTTGAAATCTGTCATATTCTTCTCGTTCCATTATTAAAATAAAAATAAAATTATTGTAACATCGTATAGAATTTATTATTGCGAGAGGGAGTTGTATAACCTTGTATAACCTACGTTGTTTCTGTTTTTTTAATCTAATATACAAAATATTAATTAACTTAAGAAAATATCATAGAATTCAGTTTTAATATTTTAAAATTAAGTTCCCTTTTTAATATAAGATATTTTTGAAATTTAAATATAAAAATAAAACTAAAACAGTAATGGTAAAAAGATAAAATTGAAAATAAATGTGTACATAAATTTTTTATCTTTATATATTGTTATAGTTATAAGTTAAAGATATATTAATTTTTTTATACTTAGAGGGATATTGGTTTGAAATTTGTAGCTAATTATTTTTGTTTGTTAAAAAAAATCACATCTTAAAATCACCAATGTAATTTTGCTTAACAAGGGTTTAAGTTCAAGTCTTTTTATATATGCCACTATCTTAACCACAACAGTATTATTTCACATGAAAATACTAGAGTTTCTACAAGTTTGTTTCATCAAAAATACACTGAGAGTGATATAAAAAAAATGAAATAAATGAAGGGATTAAATTAAAGTAATGGACATCTCAGGTTATCTATCTCAACTAACAAAATATTTATGGATAGAATCAGTTAGTTCTTAATTATTTTAATCCAAACAAATGTGATACCAGATACGAAAACAGTAACAACCTGCTACACATAACAAACCTGATACTTTTGTCTTGTCCCGCTGCACGTGAGCCATGCAACTCTCCTCACGTGACGTGGCACTCCCAGATTGGTAATCTCGTACGCGCAGCACCAGCATATTCGCTGAGTCTCAAACAAGCTCAAGAAAGAACCAAATCTTCTAATTCTCCACTTTACCCCGAGCCCAAGGTGTGTCATGTGTGGGTGAGTGTGAGTATGTGAATCACATCACAGTCACAATTTTATATAACAAACAATTCAAAAACATTATGATATAAATATCAGTGCATTGCTTCCACATACATTACATTCACAGAATTTCTTTCCCTGGCTGAGTCACTACTCAATATTCATATTCATCCGTTAATCTTTTTTTTTTTCACCATTTGCTTAACCTTCATTTCGGATCAGATTCTCGGTAATTAACTTTAACTTCGTAATTGCTTCCGTAGATATACGTTTTTTTTTCTTTGCATGTTCTGTTCGATGTGATTTTTGCCTTGGACCTATAGTTTTACGTCCTTCAACATTCCGTGAGTTTTAAGGCTTCCTCTTTTTATATATTATCGAATTGAATTTGTAAATGTTTTCATTCTCTATAGTTTAGCATTTGGTGGAAGAATCTTCTGTATTTGGATCTACATATAGTCTGGTTCATGATCACCGTGTGTCTGGATCAGAAGAGAGGGTAGGGTTTTGGATTGGGTTAGGTTGTTTGGTCTTTCTATGAAGCAAGCGATCAGGTTCATTACCTGTTTTCTTTTCCCGATAGGCCATTTTATTTGACGGCACTTGATTTGGTTTACGAAAATTTTGATAACTCGTTACAGTTATTCGATCTGTGTTGAGAGGAAAACGTTTAATCTCTTTGAAATTGGTGCAGGAGTTGAACTTTAAAGGTTTTTGCAATGGCGTCGAATTCTTCTGATGGAGATTCTAGTAAATCACCGAAGCAGCCTCCCCTGCCATCTCCCTTGCGTTTCTCCAAATTCTATCAGGTGCACAGTCGGTTTTCTATTTTACGGTTTTCTTGCCGCGTTGTTGTTCTTATTGTTATCTGGATCGTACAATTAAGATTTGTTGTTAATTACCTTGGTAGATTTTTTTTTTATTCAATGGTATATAGTTTTAACCATTTATTAAATGTGATAGAAAACAAAAATAATGGATGAATTATATTGTTGAGTTAAAGTTTGTTCTGAGGAACCGCAAATCAGTACGATCTACTATTTTCATAGAATGCAGTCACCGAACCTTTAGAAAATCGAACCATAGGAGCTTACCCTGCAAAATGGCTACAGCTCAATTGTTTTGGGGAGTATATACTGATCAATGAAACTGAGTTGTTTTTTTCATTTATCTATTCTTTTTTGTATGCGTTAGGTTCAGAAGTATGTGTAACAGGCATGCATCTTACGACAGTTGATTGAAATGATTATAAACAAGGATTTTGCCAGAAAGAATTCTTAGTTTACGAAACATTTTTTCTGATGCCTTTTTTCTCTAACAATTTTTTCATTATTGATTATAGTCTAACATGAGAATCTTGATCACGGGAGGAGCTGGATTCATTGGTTCTCACCTAGTTGATAGATTGATGGAAAATGAAAAAAATGAGGTTTGTTTATTCTGTTTTTTAATACCTTTTTTCTTCCTTCTTCAACAAATATATTTTTTGTTGACATAACTTCTAATCAGGTCATTGTTGTCGATAACTACTTCACTGGATCAAAGGATAATCTCAAAAAATGGACGGGTCATCCCAGATTTGAGCTTATCCGTCATGGTATACTCTGCTTTTGTTTGCCATTCAACTATCTTATATATTAAATTGTTGTGCTTGTGATAGACTGAAGGATGGGAAGTGATTTATATTAAAAGTTAGAAGGCTTTAAATGATCGTTCTATCAACAAAAGCCTTACAGTTTTTTCACAACAAATTTCAGTAGTCATATTTCAGACTTCAGCTACTTTATTAATCAACTTCAGCGTTGCTCAGTTCGCTTTATGCTATTCTCGAGCAACATTATCAGTGATACCTTAGCTTATTTTGTATAATATATTATGTTTAGAATGTCTTAAAATCTGTCTGAAAATCGATAATTCTGATGCACATTATCGTTATGATTCCTGTGTAGATATCACTGAACCTTTGATAATTGAGGTTGATCAGATCTACCATCTTGCATGCCCTGCATCTCCTATTTTCTACAAATATAATGCTGTGAAGGTATAGTTTTTATTCTTATTTTGTCTTCATTTCATTATCTTATGGTTGGCATGCTAACACACTTTTCTCAATTGCTGACGCTTTTGCTTTTAACGTTAATTTCATAGCCATTAGCCCATTATGTTGCTTTCTGCAATCTGCAGTATACTTATTCTACTTCAGTCATGTATCTATCATTATGCGTTTCCTGAAAGTTCTGGTTTTTTGCTGATCCTTGACAAATTATCTAATATGTCACGAAATAATAATTTTTGCAGACAATAAAGACAAATGTGATTGGCACACTGAACATGCTTGGGCTTGCAAAGCGAGTTGGCGCAAGGTTGGCAAATTTCTTCGGAATTCAGTAATTTCAACATCTATCACCTTTTCAATTTTATTTGGCAAAGTCTTAGTACTTATTTTATTTTCAGGATTCTACTTACATCAACATCGGAGGTATATGGGGATCCTCTTGAGCATCCCCAAAATGAAAGCTATTGGGGAAATGTGAACCCTATTGGTAGATGCTTTTATCTCTGTCTCCATCTCTATCTCGTGCTTCTTAAATCAGATTATATTCTGCCAATGATTGTGAAAGATATCTGCACTGTATAAACCATGGAAGCCTACTCTCTCATATAATTTTTGTATATATAGTTGCTTGGGGCTTGAATTTATTTTTCATAGCAAAAAATAAGTAGTTGTGGACTTACGAAGCAAAAAGCGTTGAAATTTTAAAGTGTGTGTGGAACCTTACTTTTCCACATAATAATTAAGTATGTGATGCAAGGCTGACCATTTTGAGTCAATGAAATTCTTTTAATACAATATTTAGGTAGATGTGGTCTAAGCACTGGATTGCCATTGTTAGATACTAAGCTAGTGCACATAGAATTGCAAAAAGAACAGAATGACGTCTTTAGTAACATATTGGGACCAATAAAGGCCTTTTACGACGAACTGGAAAAAAATCAGCTTCCACGTTTAACAACCCCTACAATGTGGAGAACTAAGTACAAAGGATCCAACCTACAACTAAGTCCATTTATGCAGGACTTTATTAGCAATAAATAGTAAACTGAATTGACTAACAAGAAATCGTAATATATCCTCCCCTAAACCTGATTATGGTGTAATCAGTTTATAGAAACTTGCAAACTCCCAGTATCTTCCTCAATTTCATGATTAGCTTGAGTGGTTAAGTTATTATGTCTTCCGCTTCATTAAATGAACCACAATGTACCAGCTTCACCTTTCCATCATTACTGAGGTTAATGGAACCGGACGTGGATATGCTTACACTACCCATGGAATACAAGAATTTTTAAAGCTCGATAGTAGAGCTATTGTCACAAAAATAATAAACTGAATTGACTAACAAAAAAACATCATCCTAACACTCATATGTCTACAGGAGTTCGTAGTTGTTATGACGAGGGAAAGCGTGTAGCTGAGACTTTAATGTTTGACTATCATAGGCAGCATGGCTTAGGTAATTTATGGTCTTCTTTTCTTCATAATTCCCTCTTGTTCATTGTAAGGTATAGTTGGTAGAAAATATTTTCTCTGTAATTTAACAGGTTGTTTTGGTATTCTTTCAACATAGAAATACGTGTTGCAAGAATCTTTAACACGTATGGGCCGCGCATGAATATTGACGATGGGCGTGTTGTCAGCAACTTCATTGCTCAAGCACTTCGGTAATCAAAACTTCTTTTACTGTTTGTGGTTTATATGTTGCATTGTTATTTCTACATAGATCTCTTAATTATGGTTTTGGTTGCCGCGTTCAGGTCTAAAATAGAATGTGTGATGCGCGCAACGCACTAGCATCAATTATTAATTTAATTATTTCAATGCCTTGATTTTGTAGACTAACCCTGACTTCTTTTTCTGTCTTCCCATTTCTAATTTGATGCTTACCTCACTATCTTTGGTGTGTTTTAGTGGTGAACCCTTGACGGTCCAGTCTCCAGGAACACAAACTCGCAGTTTCTGCTATGTCTCTGATCTGGTATATATTCCGTAACCTATGCGCATATCTCTTGCATTGGGTTGATATTAGTATTTGATAAGCTAAATTATGATTTATTGTGATAAGGTCGATGGCCTTATCCGTCTCATGGCAGGATCCGACACGGGGCCAATCAACCTCGGAAATCCAGGTTACATTTATATTGCAAGGCCTGTTTATGAGTATCTTAACTGTTTCGAACTGAGAAAAGATCTTTAATTTCTTTCCCCTTATTTATTTTCCTCATTCTCTTCCTTTTCAGGTGAATTTACAGTGCTTGAACTTGCTGAGACAGTTAAGGAGGTTAGTTCAAAGCTTAATAGCGTTCTCTAGTTTCATTCATACTTGCGTTTTATGAGTGTTAAAGTGTGATTTGTGATTTAAAACTTGGTAACCTCGGGAGGGAGCTATTTATGGGGAAGGCTGCATATTTTCACAATACAAGATTAAGTCATGGCGTCTATACTACTCGGAATATGGTTTTTGTGGTTCATTTGCAGCTAGTTAATCCAGATGTAGAGATAAAGATGGTGGAAAACACTCCTGATGATCCCCGACAGAGAAAACCAGACATAACAAAAGCAAAGGAGTTACTTCAGTGGGAACCAAAGTTTCAGCTGCGAGATGGTCTGCCTTTAATGGAAGAGGATTTCCGCTTGAGGCTTGGAGTTGTCAAAAATAATTAACTTACATTTTCCTTTTAAATCAAGCCAGAATGGATAGATAATAAGTGGGATGGATGGGTCTAGAATTTCACAATTTTCCTTTCATAATTATGACGACCGTACTCTTGGTTTTATTTGACCAAAAACACTGCAGCAATAGTCTGCAAATTTTGCCGGTAGTATTATTTACTGAGATAAAATTTCTATTGAAAAAAAAAGAAAATCCCCCTCTTTGTAGTTCTCTTGTTACATGTATTCGTGATATGATGTTTAAGTAATGTCATACAAAACCATTGGTTTTTATTTCTTTTTTGTGTGCACCGATGGAGTTGTGATTGATTAGGATCAAACCTTTGGTGCCATTTAATATTTATGTTATTTTGGGTCAAAGCTTACTGAACATTTTTCTGGGTTCGGTGATATCAATGAACGTTTGACCTGCATTTTTATTAATGGACCACAATGAAAAGTCAGTTTAATGAATACCGACACTCATTGAGAATTTAGAAGTAAAAATCCTTGTTACAAATATTTTTTAATTTGAAAAAATAATTGACTTAGTTTTGGCGTAGGATGTTTCAATTAAATTTGATAGAAATTTATTAATATTTTTTGTCACCCTGATTACTTTAAAATACTTACCATATTTATCAATAACTAATTTATGCAGAAAATATACATTGAGTGGGATCTCACATTTCAATAACATTTATTTCATCAGCAAGAGTCAAACCTTGAAATCTTTAAGGGGTTACAATTAAATTCCACTTCAACCTAAGTATATTTTAAAGTGGAATTTTCTCTTTTTTTTTTAGTTAAAAAAATCATCAACGTATAAAATTATATGTTTTTATATTATTTTTATATGCCTGGTATTTTTAGTAGACTATCTCTTTTTATTTTCATTTTTATTATCTGTATATTAAATTATAATAATATTTTAAAATTTAAATTGATCGCTGTAAATTCAAAACATAATTTATACATTTAAATCTACTAATTTATTAAGAATTATAAAATTTATATTTCTTATTTATATAAATTTACAAATTTAGTGAATTTTAATTAACTTCAAATCAACTATTAATAATTTTTTTATATTCTACTTTGTGATTTTATCAGTAATTTCATTTCAACCTGCATCTCCGCTAGAAAATTTATTTGAATAAAGTCCTCTAATTATAGTGTTTTGCATGTTTATGAACTGATTTAATTATTTGTTTGTTATAACATGTTCAAAAAAATTTTCTATTCTATCTCATCCTTTTGTTTGTTTTTGTGTCTGTGATTTTTTTTTTGCAATGATCATCAATTATTTTATGTGAGCAGATGTGAAAATACATGAATTGGTTTTTGCTTTCTGGAACAGCTTTTTGTAAGCATTGTTGTCTTGTTGTTTTAATTGTTTTGTGAACACATCTTTACTAAATTGTTGTTATTTTTACATTCTCTTTTGACATTGTTTTGTGCTTTAACTTTTTTTTTTAATATATTATGAATAACGGTAATAGTTAATGTATATATATAATATTTAACTTGTGCTCTAAAATTGACTATACGATTTTTAATAAATAGAATTATTCTATTTAAATGGGATGTTATTGTCACTTTCATAAATACTTTCTGATTAAATTGAAAATTTTATTATTATTATTGTTTGCCTAATATTTTAAGAAATAATTATCCCAAGAATTAATAAACTGGACTAAAGTAAACGAAACCGTAAGTAACTGCATAGTTTTTTTCTCAGTTAAATCCAACGATTAAATTAAGATGCGTTTGATTCAGCGTCAATTATTTAACAGAATAATGAATTAGTTCATTCTTATTGAACGTAATTTTATTACCTTTTAATTAGTTTTGGAAACTAAATGATTATACGTTATAAAATTAATTCTACGTCAATCTGATACCCAATCAAACACGAACTAAATCAAGGAAATAAAAAGAAAGATTCATCTTCGCGAATCAACGCGGCTCCACCAGAAACAGAAACAGTGAAATCGTGTTCTTTCGTGTACGGCGATGAGAATATCCACGACGTCGTCCCATTCACCATATCACCGATGAGTTGACGATACAATAAATAACACATACATCGAGTAAAAATAACACTATCTTCCATTCCACGCCACGTCAGATTCTTTCGTTATCCAAAACACCGTGCCATGCCACCGCATCAGTATCCATTTTCAATAATACACAAAAGCATTGCTACATAACTTTGTGTCAGAAAATAAACCCCTCACTTGTCCCATCGTGTGATTACATCTAAAGGCCACGCTTCGATCATTTCATTTCTCTTTTCGACCTTCGTCACCCACCCATTCCTTTCTTCACCTTCTTTTGCATTTGCTTTCTATGCTCTTCCTTTCCAAAACAAGCAACGAAGAAGAGCTGAAGCGGTTGCGATCCTTTGTTCGCTTAAATAAATCTCCAAAACCAAACTCTCCGAAACTGCACCAAACCAACCTCTCTCTATCTCTTTCTCTCCGTTAGATTTAAATCTTGATTCGATTTATTTTTTTCATTTCTCTTACGACTCGAACAATCTAGAGAAATGGCGAAGCCGCGTCTGGAGCGGGATTAGGGCGTTAGGGTTTTGTACGTTGCCTTCGATCCTGATTCGGATTCCGATCGGAAATGTCCGAACCTCATTCAGCGCCCCGAAACTCCGCCTACCTCGACGCGCTCTCTCAGGCGATCCACAAGAAGCTTCAGAAGGTCCGTTTTCTTCTAGTTTGTCTCTCTTTTCGATGTAGCGAAGTGGAACAAACGAGTAATTTATTGTTACTTTTTGTTTGTGTGATGAATGTGGTGCAGGCGTTGGCTAATTCGTCGCAGAGGCGCAATTTGTTGCAGGAACTGTTTGCGGATATAGCTTTAGAAGTCGATGACCGAGCCAAAGGTATTAAAACAATGCGTTATTTTAATTGAAGGTTAACTAGCATGCATGCGGCTAGGAAAGTCCGATTATAATGTCTTGTTAACGTAATTAGGTATTCTGTTATGTTATGGTGCTATTTGGTTGCAATTTGTGCTTGATCACCTGTTGTTGGGAATTCTTGAAACTCGTGAGAATGGAATTCACAACTACAATGTGGATATTTGAATTTAAATAATGTGTTAGGAACCTCTTCTTTTTTTTTCCTTCTTAGAAGGGGGAGGTTGTATGTGTTATCTTTTATTTGTCAAAGAAGTGTTACAGAGTGCGTGTTTTCCGATTTTCATAATGACAGATGTAATTCTGAACAAGGAAGAAGATGACATTTCTCCAGCAGAGGAAATTAATGATGGTCCTTTGTGCTTCTACGATGTGCTTGCTGATTATTTTGTGCGTGTTTCTGAGAGCGGAAAACCTATCCTTGACTTGATTGTTCAACTTTGGAGCCAATCGTTTGCTTCTCATATATTTGCCCTCCTGTTTCACAAATGGGTATGTGAGTTTGTGTCTGCTTTTGTCTTATTGCATTCTTGATCACGCTTCTTCCTACACGTGTTGTATGATCTCTCATCACTGGTTTTAAATTATAACATTCACCTTAAATAAATGAACGAGTTACTCACTCAAATAGTTTTCCCTGCCTGGATTCTATTACTCAAGTACTCACTCTATTATTTTGTTCTTTCTTTGTTCTTTTTCATATAATTCCTGACAGTTGCATTCTCGTTGACTAGTCTAAACCATGTTGCTAAAATTCGATCATGAGAACAGTTTTATGGTAAAGGAAAATGTTTAAAAATCCAAGACATAGAATAACATAACATATAAAATTAAATAAAAAAATTATATTTTCATTTATAATTAGAATAATAACAACAACAATAACCTAGAACAATAGCAAAAAGTTACTTGGACGTTGAAAAAGGTTTGGAATTGGAATTCAGAACTTTACCACTGTAAAGGTTGAGAAAACCTGAATGTCAAACATTGATGATAATAAGAGATATTTGAGATGGCAATGATGTTTAAATGTCTTGAAATAGAAATCAGCAGCTGCTTGAGACTTATAATAAAAACAACAATCATTTATTCGACAGTATTAATAATAATAATAATAACCTAGAACAGCAAAAGGTTACTTGGATGTTGAAAAAGGCTTGAAATCGGAATTGAGAACTCTACCACTGTAAAGGTTGAGAAAACCTGAATGGTAAACATTAATCTTAATAAGAGATATTTGAGATGGCAATGATGTTTAAATATCTTGAAAATAGAAATCAGCAACTGCATGAGACTTGTAATAACAACAACAATCATTTATAATAATAATAACAATAATAATAACAACAACAATAATAACCTAGAACAATAGCAAACAGTTACTTGGATGTTGAAAATGGTTTGGAATTGGAATCGAGAAATTTACCACTGTAAAGGTTGAGAGAACCTGAATGGTAAACATTAATCTTAACAAGAGATATTTGAGATGGCAATGATGTTTAAATATCTTAAAAATAGAAATCAGCAACTGCTTGAGACTTATACAAAATAATTGTGTAAGCCGGATGGTCATTAGCATGAAAAGAATAGTATCTCTTCTTGGGATCCCGTACTTTAGGCATTCACTTGCGGACCGTTAGCATTCATAGTTCATTGCTTGCAGGGCTAAAATGTCTATATGAGAAGATAATGGATTCTATATTCCATGGTCGGTCATATTTTGAACTTGTACTTACCTGTTCAAAATCATAGAAACCTCTCTTGTAATCTCTAAAAGGATTTTTTATTTTATTTTATGATCAAATATATGGCCTGCTTGTATTTATTTTGAAAACTCTTAGCTTATGCTATTGTTCTGTATGTCATTGATACTGCCAACCAGTTCTATCAGGTTCCTTTCTGACAACTTTGAACATTTATAATTTACGTATGTGAGATTGTGAAGCGTGCACATTTTCTGTGCAACTGTTCATAGTGACTGCTATTCCTGTTTTGAGTTAGTGAAAGGAATATATAAACATTTGGAATGTATCCCATTTGTCATTAATGTACCGTGGTTTCCTATTGATAACTTAAACTTTGAAATTCTAATAAGCATTTATAATATATGTTCCTGGTTTCTAAAACTAATACTTTCCCTGATGTCAGACCCAAATTTCTTCTCTGGTGAGCTATTTGATAAAAAAGCTGTTTGTCAAACCTTAATGGATTCTGCAGCTGGTCATAGATTTAATCTTTAGGAATGCAATGCAATATTTTGAAATATGTAGCATAAGTATAAGTATTTAATTATTTATTCAATACAAGTGAAATGATTTGTGGCTTTATTTGCCTGTGTCTGTGTAGAATATGTATGAATGTAATTTGTTTATTATTTATTTTATAATCATGAAGGATCTAAACATTCGAAAATTTTCGTTATTCACAAACTTTTTTCATATTACATTATTTAGATCTTTGTACAAAACATATTTAACTTCTATTGTTAGAATTTTATAATGTTTATACAGGGTAACTGGTATGAGATGGGATGTTTCTGGCCTTTTTAGGATATTTTATTTCATTTTTTCTCAATTCTGCCTTTTAGGATTACACAGGATTTCCTCTGCTATTATAAGAATTGAATCTCCATATTTCTTAAGCAAAGCCAAGTTCCTATAAAATTCTGATGAGTTGGATGAATCATTGTTATGCATCTTTCATGAATCCTAATTGTGGTATGTATAGTAGCTTCATTGTAGTTTTGCTTGATAACTTCATAACCTTTTGCAGTTATTTGAATTTCATCTTGATAACCCAGAAGTGCTCCTCCGGTATTCATCTGCTCTGGTTGAAGGTGCCACAAATGTTTTCTGGTATGAATACAGGCTGTTATAAAATAATACTTTACTTAATTTTAATTAGGTTTTGCAAAGCCAAGCTTGGATTTGGATTGACTGGCTTTTTGTACTAGTTACAATAGTATTGACTATCATTATTATTCCTGGATAATATATGAACTGACAATAATTTACTGTTCTCCCTCTAATTGGGAAGAACATAATGAGTGCTCTTTATGATTTTTCTTTCAAAAAAAAAATCACCTTATGTTGGTGTTCCATTTCCATAGCAATCCATGCCTGTCCCCTCCATAAAAACAAAAAGTAATGGAAAATATTATTAATTACTAAGATTGTGCGGGCATCGGTGGTACAGACTCAAATTTAATCTGGGATCATATTGCAATAATATTTTTCAAAACCATGTGCAGGATTGACATCCAAACAAATACTAGGCGTTTCCAGTCTTTATTCTGTGTAAGTCCTTGAAGGAATCTAATGTGTGTTTGCACTGATATGGATCATCTTACTAATGTTTTGATTATTGGTTCCTTTTCCCAATTCTTTTGTTTCCCTCAAGTTCAGTACCTTCTGCAAGATGTTGCATTAGACCACACTCGATTGAATAAAATTCCTTTCCAGGTGAGATTAACCCTATAAAAGTTATAGTTTTGGTTTGTCGAAACCTTGAATTACTAAATTAATGTTTCTAGCAATTTGCATTCTGAAAATTCTGTATTTTTCACCATATTATCAGGCTCAGCGTGATACGTATCTCTTGCTCTCAAGATTCATTCTATTTTACAATAAAGGTAAAAATTGACGTTTGGGGTAGTGGATTATTGGCTATAATTGACTATGTACTAGTCTGTTAAAATATAATAATATTCTTTTGCAGCTGACAAAATAGATAGCTTCTTAAAACAATGTCCTGCTTTCCCCACTGCTTTTCTAATTGGTGGTCCAGCAGATATATTTGTTACTGAACTCACTGATCAGGTACGTTTGAATTACAATTTACCATTTCATGATTAACAGCCTTATCCTCAATTTCATTTGAAGAGATGAAGATTTTTTTTTCTTTTCACTTACCAGCTTCAAAAGCTAAAGGTGGAACCTGTGCTTCTTCATTACCTTTCAGAAATTAAGATCCTTCAGGGTACTATATCAACCCATACAGATGCAATATTTGGACAGGGACTATTAGTATCTCGTCCTGATTTAGCTATGCCGTTTTTTTCATGCTAATGACACAGGTATGGAATTGAGAATGACTACTAGTACAAGATTAAAAACTTGTCTGTATAGCTTTACTTCTCCTGGTGGTCCAATGTATCCCACGAGAGCCGTTCGTCATGCAGCTTGGGAAGCATTAGACTTACTTTTTCCGGTTAGTATTCATTGCAACGACTTCGTTCTGTATAACCCCTAAATCATGCTTGGGGCTAATTTTAGATGTCGGAACGAGATCATGGTAGCCAAAAAAGAAAAAAGAAAGTGACCCTAGTTAACTAAAGTATTTGACTTTTGATTATAAGTTTATAAGAGGACTTGTAGGACAGGTACTATATGATTAATCAGTGGTGCAAAATTGTAGATTGTTGAGAAGAATAGTTATTTTAGTAACATGATTTAGTGTGCCGGACACGTTTTTTTTTCCTCTTCGGTCATTTAATTGCTTATGTTTTATACCATGTATACAGGTGGGACGTTATCCGCGGCATCTTATTAGTTTGTTCTTCAGACTGCTTTATCCTTGGTATTGGCCATCTTCCTGTTGGAACTTCGTCGTTGCTTGTGTTAAGACGATTTTCTACTCCTTGCTGGGGTTTATATTTTCAACGTGGCATAAGATTGCCAAGCCAAAATCGCAATAAATTCCTATGTGTGTACAGATTGTCAAGCCATCGTCGATGCTTAGTGCCTTCATTTGTCTTCCTTTTTTTGTCGTTAGTGAAGTTTGTGTACAAACTTGCTAATGTTTTGTATATTTTGTTATTGTTAAAGTTTGGAAATAAGACGTTTAGATGAATGAGAAAAGTACTGCAACCATTTTTGCTCCCGTATGGACGGTGGTTACAGCGAACCGCAAAATTATATATCAAGTAAAATTATGAAATTAAATCGAAAACTTGTCCATTTTAATGTGTTAAACAAAACAAAAAGTCGTCGTTATTCGCTCTTTCTGAAGAAAAAGGTTTTCTTTCTCCATTTTTTCAAATCAGATTAAACTATTTATTTTAAACTTGTAAACCGAACAATTTTAACTAAACATACATATCTGACACGTCTTTCATTAGATCATTTTTTCACCGGAAAACAAAATTAAATTTAACATTTAAAATATAATATATATACAAAAATTTAAAATTTTTTTAATAAATATTTTTAATGTTTCTGATAAAAAATATAGAAATTCAAAAGTTCAAAAGATTTATCATTCATAAGATATAATAATAATTATTAACCACTAAAAAAATTAACAAAATAAAGAAATTAATCTTCTGAAATATGACAAAAATATTCAACATTTTTTAAGTCAAGGACCACGAGAAGATCCATTCAAATCGTGAAAACAAAAATGAGACAATCTAAAACGCCCTTAAATAATAATTATGAGAGTGTTGAAAGAAAAGCCCAACACAAACAAACCGAAAAGGAGAATAGTGTAAAGCGAACAGCGGGGTGCAAGTAGCAGAGTGGTCCAGGCCCAGTCCCATCTTCTTCTTCAAGCACACGCGACAATCTCTCATTCTCCTATTCTACAGCCGAATGTGAAACAAGTAAGCAGCAGCCACAGTCGCCGGAGCCGCCGCCCGCAATCGGAGGTACCGCCAGTCAGAGACGCCACCGATTTTCTCTTCTTCCTTTGTACCTGATGTTTCTTATTCATCCACTTCACCGTGCGTCATACCCACACCAACACCAGCTCCCACGGCCGCACCAACTCTTTCCGGTTAAGTTCTTGTTTTCCTGAACGACCATTTCACTTCACAAATTTATAAAATGTTGGTGAGGCGTTTCTCACTGAAATCGCCGTTGAATTGCGCACTTCCCTCAACCGTAATCCCGCACTGCTTCTCAAGCTCCAATGGAAACGACGACGTACAGAAAGTGTTCGGCATACTCAGCAGCACCTCCACACCGGAACATCTGAAACAATCCCTGAAATCAAGCGGTGTTTTCCTCTCCAATGAATTGATCGATCAAGTTCTGAAGAGGGTTCGCTTCAGCCATGGGAACCCCTCCCAAACCCTAGAGTTTTTCCGTTACACCGGAAGAAGAAAAGGTTTTTACCACACCGCGTTTTCCCTGGACACCATGCTCTACATCCTCGGAAGAAGCCGCATGTTTGGTCACGTTTGGGACCTCTTAATCGAATGCCGTCGAAAAGACCAAACGGCCATAACGGCTCGCACCGTTATGGTCGTGTTGGGAAGAGTTGCAAAAGTGTGTTCCGTTCGACAAACAGTGGACTCGTTTAGAAAGTTCAAGAAGCTGGTGGCTGAGTTTGATACTAATTGTTTCAATGCTCTGTTGAGAACGCTGTGTCAGGAGAAGAGCATGACGGATGCTAGAAACGTTTACCATAGTTTGAAGCATCAATTTCGTCCTAATTTACAGACTTTTAACATTCTTCTTTCGGGGTGGAAGACCCCTGAGGATGCTGAAGGGTTCTTCAAGGAGATGAAGGAAATGGGAGTAACACCTGATGTTGTTACATACAATAGTTTGGTGGATGTTTACTGCAAGGGGAGGGAAATTGAGAAGGCTTATAAGGTGCTTGATGAAATGCGTGACCGGGATTTGTCGCCGGATGTGATCACGTATACATGTATCATTGGTGGGTTGGGGTTGATTGGGCAGCCTGATAAAGCCAGGGATGTTTTGAAGGAGATGAAGGAGTATGGGTGTTACCCTGATGCTGCAGCCTACAATGCTGCCATCAGGAATTTCTGCATCGCAAAGAGACTTGGTGATGCTTATGGTTTGGTGGAGGAGATGGTGAGCAAGGGTTTGAGTCCGAACGCAACTACTTACAATTTGTTCTTTAGGGTATTTTACTGGTCCAATGATTTGCATAACTCTTGGATCATGTACAATAGGATGATGGTTGAGGGATGCCTTCCGAATACGCAGTCTTGTATGTTCTTGATAAGGTTGTTTAGAAAGTATGAGAAGGTGGATATGGCACTGCAGTTATGGGGGAACATGGTGGAAAAGGGTTTTGGGTCGTATACCTTGGTTTCTGACGTGCTGTTTGACTTGCTTTGTGATATGGGGAAGTTGGAAGAAGCAGAGAAGTGCTTCTTGGAGATGATTGAGAAGGGGCAGAAACCGAGTAATGTGTCGTTTAGAAGAATTAAGGTTCTCATGGAACTAGCGAATAGACATGAGGCCCTTGAGAACTTGACGCAGAAAATGTCCATATTTGGGCGACCACTCCAATTGCATCAAAGTTTGGTGAGCCAAACTGAGACACCAGATTCTCTCTTTACTAATAGTTAGAACTGATTTTGGCAAAATGAAAGGAAGATCGCGGGTCTTAACTCTGTTACAGAAGTTGTGGGAACATCCAGATATGCCTTTTAGAATTAGTTTGAGGCGTTTGCGAAGATATTGAACAGTTATTTAGTTGGAGTCAGTATAGTAAAGATTACACATTCTATGTACCGGGAGGTCATTGGCTCCATTGAGCGTTTTGAAAGACACGATTAGTGGCAACTGAAGGGGGTGAACTGCGTGCGTTGTTGACAAAGCAGAACCATGCTGGTGAAACAATGCTTTATGTTGCTGCTGAATGTGGTTATGCTTTGTTTTCAGATTCATTGATTTTTTTTTTTAGCTTGTCCTGTAAACAATTGCTCCAATAGTGCAGGTTTTGGATACCCTTTTGTTCTATTGTCTGGGACTATTTAAACCAAACCAATTAATAATTCTTAGATGTACTGGGACCACCAATAGTACATCTTTGGTGGATTCAAAATCTGAAAAAACGCTTTTTTATTTTTACTTTGGAAAGTGAATCAATTTATTTGATTGCAATTTAGGCCTTTGGAGACTTCGTATCTGTAGCTGAAAGGAATTTGAATCTCTCTTATGTTTGTGAATGTTGGTCATATTGCTCTTCTCGAAGTCTTTTTATTATTATTTTCGTGCTTGGAATAACAATTTTCCCTGTTGCAGGTATTGCAAAGATCGTCCTAATGGAAGCTCATTCTGAGTTGTCAATCTCCACAGCTCTGCTCACTGCTGCACTACATAAGCAGCATTCAACCTACCAAATGTTTTCTGGTACGAATACAGGCTGTTATAAAAGAAAACTTTACTTAATTTTAACAACCACTAAAAAAATTATTTAATAAAATAAAGAAATTATTCTTCTGAAATATGACAAAAAAATACAACAATTTGAAGTCAAGGACCACCAGACCAGAACATCCATTCAAATCATGAAAACAAAATGAGACAATCTAAAACGTCCTTAAATGATAAACCTACATTGAATGACTAAACTTAAAAGGTCTAAGAATAATAGACTTAAAGTATAAAAGTGAGAAAGTTAATATGCTGTAACCATGAATTGTTTGACAGACTTAGTCCCTAGCCTTTGTGTGCATAAGCAACCCGAATGCGTCTGCCATCCAGTATCTGTGAAAGAATAAGGAGCAAGGTCAATACATAACAATGTTGGGTGACATAAAAGCAAACTTCTTGAGCTAATAAGTCCGCATATTTTTAAAGATTGTGATATAAAAGAGTGAATTCATATCAAACAAATAGGAGAAATGAAAAAAATAAAAACCTGGTCATTCATTTCTTTGCGAGCTGTAGCAGCTGCAGTTTCAGAAACAAACCGCACAAATCCATAACCTCTTGATTTCGCAGTCACATGATCACATATTACTCTAACTGAAAAAAGAAAAATAGAAGAATTTAGTTCAATTGCAACATAGATGTATGACTAAATTGGAACCAAAAAAATGAGAGAAGATCTAAGATTTAACCTTCAATTATTTCACCATGTTTCTCAAAGGCATCTTTCAGAATCGGTTCATTGGTATCCCAGGAAAGTCCTTCGTTCCAAAACAAAACAAAAAAACTCCCAGTTAAAATTGAACACTTGAGCTGAACTATAAGAACTCTAAAATGGGCAATTAACATTAGGCTTTGAAAAATAAAGTAGAGATGAAAGAAGTTGGAGAAAACCTGCGACAAACAAGTTGGTTGATGAATGATGACGCACACACAGAAATCTAGATAAGGTGGAAAAAAGAGGGTTGCCTTTCGCTAATGCACTGGCTATTTGCATAACTGTGAACTTTCAGTTGATATCTTAAACACATTCAAGCACGCGCCACAATCTCTCATTCTCCCATTCTTCAGCCTAATGCGAAACAAGTAAGCAGCAGCCACAATCGCCGGAGCCACCGCCCGAAATCGGAGGTACCGCCGGTCAGAGACGCCACCAGTTTTCTCTTCTTTGTACCTACCTAGGGTTTCTCATTCATCCACTTCAGCGTGCGGCATACCCACACCAACACCAGCTTCCACGGCCGCACTAACTCTTTCCGGTCAAGGCCGCTGTCGGTGACGCTGATTTCAATCGGAGCCTCCGCCGGCGTTCCTCTCCACTCAAACAAACACGCGGAGCTTTCTCCTTCCCGATCTAGTCGCGTTAGCGAGTCACCAATGCGCCGCCGATTACCTCGTCGCCTCCTGCGATCAAGGGCTTTCCAATGCCAAAAATGAGGACTTGGGCTATCCATTTTTTTCCTTTTCTCTTTTTTGTTTTTTTTTTTTCTCTTTCTTTTTCTATTTGCTTTAAATTATTATATTTACTATTATTTGTTTTTCATAATCATTTTTTTAAGAAAAAGGAAATTTTCTTTCTTCTATTTATTACACTTTTATTTTTTTAACTTCTATTTCATCTTTTTTTATTTGATATATATCATTCTTGTTAAATATAGTTTGGTAATCTTACTAACATACTGGATGAACTGTTAAATTCAAATTAAAAGTATTTTTTAACAAATATTGTAGTTGTTTGTAAATCTGTTGTGAGATGATCCATATATTTTGAAAAAGTTAATGAAATCGTCAACACAGGTCGATTCCTTTTTGTTTTCAAAAGTTGTGAATAATATTACTTTTTTCACTTCCCATGTTAATACATGCTTACTCTCCCACTCTGTCCACCACACCTCGTAGTTCTTTCTTTCCAGAAGTAACTTTCTCACATTTATTCTTATTTTTCATCCATGTCTTCATTTTCATCAAGTGCCATTTTATGCATATCTTAGACAAACAAGTATCGCAATGTAAAAAGATTAAGTTAATTACAAAAAGTAATTTTTTTAGTATATAAAACATAAATAACGAAAAGTAAATTTTGGAATGTGACAAAAATATTGAAATGTTGAAATTCTTTTTTTTTTAATTATTATTATGATTGGTTTTTGTATTATAGCAACCATGCATGATTTATGTTGCCTACATCAAACATTGGTTTGAAAAAAGTTGAAGTGGAGTATCCATGATTTACTACTATGTGTAGTAGAAAAAAAAGTGTAGTTTTTGAGATTAATTTATATGGTCCCATTACATGAATTGACTCTGCTCCAATAAAAGTCCATTGTTGTTGACTCATGTAATTAATTCCTTCATAAGAGTTAATATAAGTACAATCTACATATAAAAGATTTGTCCATCCATCATAACTTATACAGGGTCACTTTTTAAAGTAGGATTTGTAAAAGATTAATCTGTTCTAGCCAGTAAAATGTTACTGGTAGCAGAATCATAACTACTAGCTATGAAAGTTAGAAACTCAGGTTTACTTTTCCATTCTATTCTCTTATGCACTTATAAGTGTGTTTAGCTAATCAGCTAATAACTGTAACTAAAAGGTAACTTCAAAGCTTCTAAACATATCTTGACCATTGCATGAAATCCTGAGAATGGAATAATAAGTAACTAACAAGCAGCACTTCATTTTCAATCTAACATGCATAGTTCTGGAAAAGCCCAACATGTTTCTAATATTTTTATCCTTAAGGGTTCTATAAGTGAATGATTCATAAAATGAAGAATTAGTCCAAGTATCGTGAATTATAAAAAACCTACGCCACTTTGTGTTAATATATATTGCTATAAGTCTTCTATATACAGAGATATTTATATCCTTTTCTGTAAATATAAATCATAGAATGATAACAGAAAACACGCTATAATCCCTCCAGTCTGATAAATAAAGCATGAAACACATACAATACAACATTATAAACCAATCATAAACTTGAGACATCAACAACTTAAAATGGGAATCCATACATTCGGCATCTGAAATTGAACAAACTCAAACGTTCATTGAATGAAAATAGTAATCGAACATGTTATATACTATCAACCTATTAAACATACAGAAATCTATCACCTTATACAACTCATAACAAACACTAGTCAACCATAGCCATTCTTATTTAAACCATTAAATGATTAAGAGAAAGAGAATGCGTGGATGAATAATTATTTAAATTTCATAATATTGACTCATCAAACAATAAGGTCCAATCTTTGAACAAAAACAACTAATCAATTGGAATCCGATCATAAAACTTGTCAACAGAGGAAAGTAGAACATGTAGACTATATTTGATATCAAACATCAAACACTTCTTTTGCATCAATTAAATATTTCAATACATAGAGGCTGTCCACAATCCTTTTTTTTCAATTTAGACTAAAACTAAAACCCTACTGATTCAAATCTAAGATTAGAACATTAGATACAACTAACAAGCATAACAACCAAGAACACAGGTCAGATATAAGATAATTTGTTCAAGAACTAGTGAACTTGGTAACAGCCTTGGTACCCTCAGAGACAGCATGTTTGGCCAATTCTCCAGGCAACACAAGTCTGACAGCAGTCTGGATTTCCCTTGAAGTGATGGTGGGTTTCTTGTTGTAACGGGCAAGTCTAGAAGATTCCTGGGCAAGCTTCTCAAAGATGTCGTTGATGAAACTGTTCATGATGCCCATGGCCTTGCTGGAGATACCAATGTCGGGGTGAACCTGCTTCAGAACCTTGAAGATGTAGATCTTGTACGTCTCCACACTCTTCTTGTTTCTCTTCTTCTTCTTATCGCCACCAGCGCCTCCTTCCTTCGGAAGCTTCTTTCCTGCCTTCGGCTTCTTCTCCGCCAGAGCCTTGTCTCCTACAGTGGACTTCTTCTCCTCTGCAGGCTTCTTCTCCGCTGGCTTCTTCTCTGCCTTTGGTGCCATATCTGGAGCAGAATTTGGTGCTGTGAAGAGAATTAGGGTTTCGAATTGGGATTCAGAAAGCTTAATGGAGAAACTATTGAAGATGTGACTGAAGAAAGCAGGGGAGGATTGTAGTTATAGGGAAATGTTTTGGAGTTCTGATTGGCTATTAAGCCTTGGCGCGGATCGATGAGCTGGCATTTATATGTGCCTGCTGATGAACGGCTGAGATGTTCCTTTTTGGGTTCTCAGTTTTCGTTGGGCGCCTAACTTTATTCTTGGGCGGGTACCAGGTAGGAAAACAACATAACTTTAAAAAAGAAACTTCAGTTTCGGAAAATAAATGTGGAGTGGATATCAATTTTACTTTTCACATTGATCTACCTAAATTTTATCTCATTTAAAAAAATTCACACCTATTTTTTAGTATAATAACAAAATTTATAAGAACATTATTAATTTTTTTATTCTAATTTAACGACATAAAAATTAATACTTTTATTTTTTAATTTTTTAAAATATTTAATATTTTAAAATAAATATAATCTTGTTGGGTGTAGTACAAATATAGAGTAAATTTTGATATTTTTTATTTTTAATTTTCTATTTTTACATTTTTTTTCTAAATTAATTTTTTTTTCTAGACAAAAATTATATATTTCTATAATTTTAAATATTGATTTTTATATTGTTTTCAAAAATAGAAATTTATATTTTTTTCAAATAAAAGTAAGAATTAATTTCAAGATTTATTTGCACTTTACTTTTCAAAGTTGGAGTCAAGCTATTTTATTTTTGGATATAAATATTTTATGATTGAAACTAGGATATTAGGACAAATAAGAAAATAAATTGTATCAATTTACTACTTTTAATAATGACAATTTGGTTTAAGGACGTTGACAAAAAATAATAAAATTATGTTTTAAGAAAATATATGTAAAAAGTGGTTATTAATGTACCTATGTTAGATATTTTTATCAACATAATGTTTTTTATATAATTATATCAAAATCTTTTACTTATATTGAAATATAGTGACATGTATAAATGATAATATTTATTTTTTTAAGGATATATTTATGTCTGATTTAGCTAATTAATATTAAAATAGACCTTTAATCAAGTAATTCCTAATTTTAAACTCAAAATAAGACTCATCGAAAGAATTTTTCAAGTTTATCTCATATTGTCATCTCATCGTAATCTATAACAATATAAAAAGGATTTTTCTTTTTGTGTTCACTTTTCAAATAATGATTTTATCCTTGAAATATAATAATTTATTAAATTTTTAAAAATTGACCGTTACTTTTACAAACTTTTTATAAAATCGGATATTTTTGCTTCTTCTCTTATTTTTTATTTATCAATGGTTATTCTTTTATCTGATATATTTTACTTTATTTCTAATAAATATAATTTTAATTTATATATTAACTTAATCTATAACAATATATAAAGGAGATTCTCTTTTTTGTGTCCACTTTTCAAAATATCGATTTTACCCTTGAAATATAATAATTTATTAAATTTTTAAAAATTGACCGTTACTTTTACAAACTTTTTATAAAATCGGATATTTTTGCTTATTCTCTTATTTTTTATTTATCAATGGTTATTCTTTTATCTGATATATTTTACTTTATTTCTAATAAATATAATTTTAATTTATATATTAACTTAATCTATAACAATATATAAAGTAGATTCTCCTTTTT
>Ga0214544_1003466_pt1 | contig 32591 bp, 29 predicted proteins | sample CNSS3metaG_FD_160074 | JGI IMG/M metagenome (GOLD analysis project Ga0214544, IMG submission 160074) | Root nodule microbial communities from cowpea collected in UCLA plant growth center, Los Angeles, California, USA - CNSS3 | ecosystem: Host-associated > Plants > Roots > Nodule | place: USA...
TATTCATTAGTTTAAATTAGTCACTAATTACGCAAATATTTAGTATACACGAGTCTCTTGGGAAACGATATCCCGGTCTTACCGGTTACTACTTGCGCGACTTGGTACACTTGCCAAAGTCTTAACACATATACTATTGCTTGAATCCATTGAAAGTAAAAGAATACAAAATGCTTACTTAAAGGAGATAGTTAACTTTAAACCATTCAAAACCTCGACCTTTTCAAATACAATATCCAAAGAAATATAAGACATAATGGAGTGTAGCAAAACAACGAAGCTTTTGAGAGGTTGATATGACCTAAAAGGAACGAACACTACTAATTTGGGCATATGGTGGATCATGGGAAAATGATGGGTTGAATAATGGATTAACATTTTACTCAAAGAAGCTTATTAACTTGGTGAACTCATCATTAGTAGGCGAAAATTCAAATATTGTGATTAGTGTTAAATGCTATAGATATGATGAAGAGAGAGTATTGGAGAGAAAACTTCACATTTATTAAGATGAATGAGAATGACTTATATAATCCTACATAAAGTAACTGAATGTGTTGTCGTGGTTTAATAATCCCACGTAGCAAGGTAATTGACATCGAAAATAAAGGATCCAACAAAGAAAAGAAATTGGTTCTAGATACCAGGACTTTATTCAACTACTGAAACGACTAAATATCAGGCAACATTCCCTCCTTTAAGCTAGATGCATGTGCAACTAGCTTATTTCAATAACATTTATTACTCCAAGCATGTCACGATGCTTTTCAAATCTCTCAGTTTTAGTGGTTTTGTCATGATGTTTGCAACTTGGTCTTCAAATCTCCAACGACTTAGTGTCACAACTTCATCTTTCACCAAATATCTAAGAAAGTGGAATCTTACTACAATATGTTTGCTTCTCCCATAAGAGATTGGATTCTTGGATAATTGGATGGTAGAGTCATTGTCACACAATATTACTGTGTTGATGGCTTCCTTTTCTTCTTATCCAAGCTGATATAGAATTCTTCTAACCCAAATACATTGGCAAGCACAAAATGTTGCAACAATATAGTCTGCTTCAGTGGTAGATAAGCTTATAATAGGTTGTTTCTTGGAGGCCCATGACACAGCTCCAAATCCAATTTTCAGCTGGGGCATAAATACTTTTGTGATCATCCACGTTCCCTGCATAGTTGTTGTCAGTATAGGCTATAAGGCTTTTGTTTCTATCTTTTGTTTTGTAAAGAATCTCATGCTATATTGTTCCCTTTATGTATCGTAGAAGCCTTTCTGCTTCCAAATGTGATTCTTTTGGATTTGCCATGAACTTTCTAATCAGACTTACTCTAAACATTAAGTCTGGGCGAGTGACATTTAGGTACATAACATAACTTCATAGTGTATACTCTTGTGCCCTCTTCATCCTTACACAGATTGGTTCCTAGGACAATTGGGTTTGTTATTGGATTGGATTACACCATGTCATGTTGAATTGTGCCAATATTTCTTGAGCATATATGCACTAACAAATGAAGTTCCTAGTACTATTTTGAATTACTTCTATGCTGAGGAAATATCTCATCCTTCCCAAGTCTGACATATCAAACTTCAACATCATTGAACCTTTAAATTGTTCACACATTCTTTTATAATTTCTAGTGAAGATTAAATCATCCACGTAAACACTGACTATTAAAATGCTACCTCCATTTTTCATGGTAAATAGAGTGTGTTCACTAGGACATTTCTCAATATTCTCTTTGGAAAAGTACGCCTCAATTCTGTTGTACCAAGCTCTTGGAGCTTGTTTAAGCCCATATAATGCCTTCCTCAATCTGTAGACTTTGTCTTCTTGGCCTTTATTAACAAACCCTTTAGGTTATTGTATGTACACTTCTTCTTTGAGCTCACCATGAAGAAAGACACTTTTTACGTCTAGTTGGAATACTTCCCATCTATGGTGAGTTGCTAAGGCTAATAGTATTTGCATTGTGTCAAGCCTTGCCACATGGACGAAGACTTCGGTATAATTTACTATATATTGTTATGCGTACCCTTATGCCACCAAACGAGCCTTGTGTTTCTCAATATTTCCATGTTCATTGTGGTTGGTTTTAAAGACCCACTTAACCCCAATAGGTGTGATTCCTTTTGGAGCATCAGTGAGTTCCAATGTTTTGTTCTTCCCAGTCTAACATGTCAGTTTTGTGATTTTTCTGTTCCTTGCCAATCCCAACTCTTCTCTTCTTCAAAGATGACATCAAGACTTATGATGACTATCTTTGGTATAGAATCAAACAACTTGTAAGCTTTGAATTCATCATTGACTCACAAAAATACACAACACTTGCTTTTATCATTGAGTTTTCCTCTCTTTTGGTTTGGTACATGAGTATAAGCTACACATCTGAAAACTCGAAAATAATCTACTCTTGGCTTTTCACCATGCCAAGCTTCCTTGGGATTTTTTTGTTCTACAACTGAAGTTAGACTTTGGTTCTGTACATGTACACACCATCTAGTTGCTTCATGATAGAAAGCTTTAGGAACTTATCTTCCATTCACATTGCTTATATTATGTTCATGAGTATTTTGTTCTTCCATTCAACGACTCCATTTTGTTGAGGCATTAGTTGTCTAGAAATTCCATGAGTTCTACAGAAATATGCGAACTCTAGTGAGGTAAATTCACCTCATCGATCGGTCCTTGCAAAAAATAGATCAAGGTTTTATGAGAAAAATCATCAATAAAATTTAATATGTACCTCTTGTTGCTGTTTGATGATGGTGTGATGAGACCACAAATGTCAGCATGAATTAGTTGAAGCTGTTTTGGGGCCTTCCATAGACATTTCTTCGGTATTGGCTCTTTATTGTTTACCAATGAGATATGTTCCACAAATTTTGTGTTGGAATTTCAGTGGTGGAAGTCTAGTGACCATCTCCTTAAATGCGAGCGTGTTGAGGCCTTTGTAGTTAAGATGGTCGAAATGACAATGCCATATATGTGTTTCTTGGCTAAGGTGGTATTCACTTGCATGCACATTGTTTTTTTTTTTTTGTTTTTGTAGAGGCCGTCGCATAAAATATCCTATTACCTTTCATAATAGTGTGCATAATTAGGCCTTTCTTTGGATGGAATATCTTGTAGCTTTCGTGTTGAATTAAGATGGACATGCCCTATTCTTGGAGTTGGCCTAAGCTTAGTAAATTGTTCTTAAGCTCGGGAACAAAATAAACATATGATATCACTTGAGTGAAGCCATTAACTTTTACTCGAATGCTTCCTTTGCCAACAATTGTCATTATGGTATTATGTCCAAGTTTCACAGTTTTTCACAGGTCCTCCTCAAATTCAAAAAACCACTCCTTGTTCCTTGTCATGTGATTGATGCAACCAAAATGTAAGAACCACACTTCTTCAAGTGTGGTGTGCTGCAGTTCTTCGTACGCCACTAATAGTAGCTCATCGTCATCCTCTTCAAGCTTTGCATAATGAGTCTATTTTTCCAAATCTAGACACTCATACTGAAAGTGACCCATCTTGTGACACTTAAAACACTTAATGATTGGTTTATTGAATGATTGTATACCCCTTCCACGTCCAACTTTGGTGTTGATGTTGCATCCTCCACTAAATGCACCTTTGCCTCCCTTACACCTAGTAGGTCTATCATCAATTGTTATCTTCAAAACTTGTTCTTCTGTTTGGAAACTTGCATGTGTTGCTCATGCACTAGAAGGTTGGCGTGTAGTTCATCAATGGTTAAGGTACCTAGATCATTTGACTCTTCTATCAAACACACAAGATAGTTGAATTTCAATATTAAAGTATTTAGTATTTTGCTAACAACCATACTTTCCTCAATTACTTCACCATTGGATTTCATTATGGAAAGCAAATGGAGAAGTCTACTCAGGTAGTTGTCAATTGTTTCCTCTTCCTTCATATTAAGAAACTCAAATTCTCTTTCGAGTGCTTGGAGTTGTGCTCTTTTTACTCTTGTGGACCCTCGATACTTTCTCTGCATGGAGCTCCATATCTCTTTTGAGGTCCCTTTATTAAGAATAGTTTCAATAATTTCTCTATCAATGGCTTGAAACAAGAAATTCTTGACTTTCAAGTCTTTGAGCTTGGCCTCTTTTATGATCTTCCATGTGCTTGTGTCAATGTGTTTCCAAGGGCAGAGGTTGTTATGTTGTCTTCTATAAGGTGCCACATTTCCTTACTCCTTAAGAAATTCGCCATTGTCGTTGACTAAAAATCATAATGGCCATCAAACTTGGGAATGATTGGTTGAACAAAATTTTTCGATGACATATTGATCTTTTGGTTCTCATTCTCACCTACTTGCAAAGTGTTTCACTCCTCACTCTGTATTAGACCCCTCACGAGGCTGTGATACCAATTGTTAAATGTTATTGATATGATGAAGAGATAGTATTGGAGAGAAAACTTCACGTTTATTAAGATGAACGAGAGTGGCTTATATAAGCATTCATAAAATAACCAAATGTGTTGTTGTGGTTTAATAATCCCACGTAGTAAGGTAACTGACACCAAAATAAAGGACCCAACAAAGAAAAAAAACTAGTTCTAGAAACCAAGACTTTATTCAACTACTGAAATGAATAAATATCATGCAACAATTAGAAGATGAAATCACTTCTAACAATGATTTCCCTATGTTCATCACAATAGTAACACACAATCGTTTTCTCTTGGACTTTGCAAATTAATGGGGTAAGCTTACGAATTAGAGAGTTGGTGAGTATAGGCAACACCCCTTTGCATTTGTGGGTATGGGTAATAGTCCTATAATTCTTGACGTAGTAGAAGACTTGACTTTGAAGGGAGATGTGGTTATTGTAGTAACATAATTGAATTTATGTTTTGCAGCAAAAAATGCAACTTTGCAAGGTTGATGGCCTTAAAAAGTGAATTTGTTCAGAAAGGAATAACTTCATGTTGGATCTTTGGCTTGAGACCATATGAATATGATTGGTCATGTTCTTGAACTGAACTTTATATTCTGAAACTACATTTGTTTGGCTTAATTTGAAGAATGTGCCTTGAGGATCGTCAATTTGGACGGGTAAATTGTAATTCCATTGACTTGAGAAATGTATAACATAATATGAGTGGAGTATAATTGTGCATCCACCGGAGTTTTCTTTCCGCACCCCTAATTTTTCTTCCCGCACCTTTAACTTTTTCAAATTTCCCATATTAACATTACCTTTGACTGAAAGTTGACTAGGGTTAAAAGATAAAAAACCCTACATCTTTCTTACCTTCTTCCTTCTCCTCCTAGCAGCCGTCACACCCCTCTCTCATTTTCCTTTTTTTTTTACTTTTCGTTTCTTTGTTTTTGTTTCGCACCAGTCCTTTATTACTTCAGCCATTGGTAGTTCCATTTTAAATGGTAAGTTTTTTTAATGCTTTGTAGTATTATTATAAGTTTTGGATGTGTTGAGAAATGTTTAGAAATTGTTGCTGATGCATATTTTGTAATTTGAAATTGAAAATTGTTTTCACCGGCTTATAGGCAACGAAACCACCAATTTTTCGCAAATTTTTTTCCTCCCGGGTTTTATGAACCGGTGGTTCCGGGTTCTAGGAACCGATGGTGCCGACTTGTAGGAACCAGTTATTTTGGCTTTTAGGAACCACTTGTTATGGCTTTCGTAACCCGATGTGAATTTAGGGTGCATCATTACTGGCTTTCGTAAGTCGGTGTGATATTACAGTGCATCGTTACCGTCTTTCGTATGCCAGTACCTTGAATTCCGCTTTCTATAAGCCGGTTTTGTGCCAATGGGTTTTGAAATTGGTATGACCAGTTTCAAAACACGGTTTGGTTTTGGAAACTTCGAAAAAGATTTATTTATTTATTTTTATTTATCTTTTTTTGGTATATTTGAATTGATAATTTCTTTTAGATGGCAAAGACTCGTGGTGCTCACTTAGTTGGAGGAGAAAGCTCTCAACAAGGCTAGAGAATAAGACTTATTGCATGTTATGATAGTTGCAGGGTGTACTGAGACGAGTTGTAGCCATTTTACAGAGGATGGTTGATTGTAGGGAAGTTAGTGAGGGCACGATCGCGTGGAATAACACTCAAGAGGCCTTGCAAGTTACTCGTGAGGCATTTAAAGAACGTGTCGAGACGACCCGAGAAGACTGAAATGTTTGACATTGAAGTTTATTTTATTACACTATGTTATTTATGATATTATACTATGTTATTTGTGGACTTTATTTTATTAGACAATGTTATTCATGGTATTAGTCACAATGCAGGTTTACATAACAAATATAATATATCAGTCACAATGTAGGTCTACATAACTACAACTAACACCAATCAATTCCACGAATTTTTGCATCCTACTAACATAAAAGGATGACCATTCTCTAACCTCGGGATAACAATAATGAGACCAAATCATGTCTACCATTGGTATAGGACAACCATCTTGTAGTTTAACCTGAAAATTATTAAGTGTAATAAACATAACCATATGTTACTATTAGCTAGAGAAAATGTAATAAATATGAGGCGTAAACATGAAATTATCGACCATACCTACACAAAATGTGAACCATTAACATGTCCTATACTGATCATTTGATGTTGCCTTATATTAACGGGTGGTGTAGAATGTAGTGGAAGTATTGTCATATTTTGAACCAATGACAAACACACTAATATGACATTGTATTTATTAGCAATAACATATTCCATGTCAAGTATAGTCATCCATTTTTCCATGTTACCCTGAATGTAATAAGATGTCAATGTTATAAAAATTACTAATAAAAATAAGATGTTAATTTCAATTCAAAGTTAAGTAAAAGAAAATACCCCAAAAGTTGAATCTACTAGCAAAGACTTTCTTAGTTCTTCGACTCGATCATATCTACCTAAAAATTTCGCATAATCGTCACGGTACTGGCTCAATTCTTTAAATAAATCATGTCGGATAAGTGGCCAAGAGTCTTCACCCATACCCAATAAAGCAACAATGCATCTGTATCCACAATGCCCATCAACAATGACATCAACGACATCAAAAATATAAGGGTGACAAATGACATGAAATTGATCTATCATAAGTATTCATTTTTGTTGCATAGATTCATAAGTACCCTTTGCCCTTGCCTTTGCCTTAGATTGAGAATCTTTCTTTCCCAAATGACTGTCATGGAAGGCGTCCACGTGCTCAAAATACGAGGGGTCACGCTTAGTAGATCTTTCAAATCTATAAGCTCGAGTCTTTTGTGCACCCTTAGTTTTAACTTTATGCATCAGTGCAATCATTAATGTTTGTTCCGGACAAACAATTTCTCGCAACTTGTGCTTGATTGTGACTTTTCCTGTAATGTCAACTTCTTTGTATCGATTAATCAAGATATTAATTTTTTGTTGAATGCCCAACTATGGTATTGATTCATATGATAAAAGATCAGAGAAACTCAATCTACTCCACATAATGAGTAATTCACTTAGAGGTATCACACCAGGGTCATATCTAGCTAATACACATGCACAAGGTAAACCATATGTTTGCCTCAACACACAACCACAAAGTTCACTATCAAATCCAATGTTTTTAACCCGATCAACCTCATTAGCAATGAGTACCAGAGCAAATCTTGATACAACACCCACTAGTTTCTTGTACCTAATAATATTGAAATCATGAGTCTTGACATGTAGGCTTCTTTCAAATGACGCCCTGATTTCGTTATGTTGCAATATTATAACATTGTGTATTGCATCCCAACATAAACACAAGTCACCCATACTGTTTCCCAATCTTTAAACTCCAGTGGGCTGACTCAACCCTAAAATACATGAAATCAAGAAGAATAACATGTTAAACAAGAAAGTACAAAATAAAATTAAAATTTATTAATCATACCTATTTGTCATTGTTTGTCTCAAATGCATTACTTTGTCTGTCCATGCCTTCACAAATCTTTCTCTGTAAGGAATTATCCATGTGTCGTTAACATATTCAAAAAACAAAGGCCAAGCATTACAAACATAGTGAAATCGCACGACGTAATCCGCAAAAGTAGATATATCTCAACAATCCATCGCATTTTCCCATGCATCCAAGATAACGTCCCATGAGTCCATAAAATTAACTAACATTTTACACTTGGCTCTAACATTCTTCTGAATGTGGAAACGACAAAGAAGATGATAAGATTCAGGGAACACAATGCTTATGGAATTCATTAAAGCAAGGTCTCTATAAGTTACAACGACTTTAGGAAAACCATCACATGTGATAAACAACTCTTTTAGCCTTTGGAGACCCCAAATGAAGTTATTTTGTCGTTCACTTGATAAAAACACAAAGGCAGCAGAGAAAGCCAGGCCTGTCGATGTGACACCAACTATCTCAAGAAGAGGCAACCTATATCTGTTGGTTTTATAGGTGCTATCCATCAATAAAACAATATTAAATGCATTCAAAAATTTAATTGCATTAGGATGTGTCCAAAAAAGCTCATTGATCTCATCAGAATCCTCGACACATCTACTCCAATGAATGTATTTATCGTGTTTTAATAACATCATCAACTGCTGTAATTCAGTTTTGCACCCTCTTAAAGATCACTTATAAGTATATCTAGCATTATACAACTGTTTTATTGTTGTGACATTATCTTCATTATTTTCCTTAAGGGTAAGTAGAATGTTTGCAGGCTTAACTTGACTCTTAGTCATGCCGATAAACAATGATTGTTCATCTGGCTTTAATTTACCAGCATAGGGATGACCAACTAAAGTTTTAGAGAGATCATGATTATGACACCCAAATATCACTTTCAATACCCAACCATCTCCATTAGATATTGGTTTACCTCTCAATTTAAAAGGACACTCACATTTCCTTGTCCGGGTTATACTAGGTTGAAGGTCAGATTTATATTTTCTATACTTCCCACCTCTTTCACATCCTAGCAACACATATGTCTTTTTACCATGTTGATCATTAGCTGTATCAGATCTTATAATAACAATAACAAAACCAAGTTGAAAAGCAACACCTCGTACCCACTCAAGTAAATCATCACGTGTAGAAAATACTTCTTCAATAGTAAAATTTACAGTGTAATCACCATCTATCTCAGGAATAAAGATTGAAGAATCTTCCATATTTAAGCTATGGTTCACTCCTCGGAAGTTAGTCAATTCTTTAAAATAAACTCTTCCATCTCCAAATTAACCAATTATAACAGCCCAAGAAACACAATAACAAATAAGTTATGCAAAATACATATACAATTAATTAAAAATACAAACACCGAATTGCAGAAGCCGGTAACACCGATTTTCAGAAGCCGGTTCTTTCTCACCGCTTTCAAAAAGTTGCTTGTTATGTCTTTCACAAACTGGTTTTTACGGGTTTCATAAGCCAGTATATCCCAACGACTTTTACAATACGTAATTTTCAGCTTTCAAAAGCCGGTTTTCATTTAGTAAATTCTGGTCACCCTTATACTAGAGAAAGAAAAAGCGTGTTTTAATCAAATGAAAATGTTAACAAAACTTTTCGAATGGAATGAATCTTATCTGGATGAAGTTGAATAATGTGGAGGAAGAGCAAAACTAAAAGATGGCAAGATTCTTGACTGGAAGAACGAAAGAGAAGGAAAATACTTCAGAAACAACTCCAACATTAAAAAAGAGCAACCATTCGTCGAGTGGTGGTGCACTGAGAGTACGAGTGAGGGAAAAATTGTTTTAGGGGTGCATATTTAAAAAAGATGAAGTTATTGAAGAGTAAATAAAGTTGGTAAGCAGTAATTACCGCTTAACTATTCATATAATAATTTTTATTTATTTTTTCTAGGGACATTATGGTCTCTGCACATAAATTGGGGGTGCAGGAAGAAAAGTTGGGGTGTAGGAAGAAAACCCCGAGTTGAAATGGCTAAAACCCAAAACAAATTTACATCAGAGCCCAAGCCCATATTATCACTGTCGTCCTTGCAAACGTTCAAACTCTCTTGCTCTGTCTCTGCAACTGCAAGAGATGGAGATGGTGGAAGCTGAGACGATAGGTCTGTACGAGCTTGAATACTCAGACTTATGTGCGCCTTCAAATTCATCCACAGTGGATTCCATAATGGAAGCCCTAGGGCCTAGTGGGCCAGGCCTCCTCGCCATCACCGGCGTCCCCAACGCATCCAAACTCCGCTCACACCTTCTCCCCCTCGCTCGGACCCTCGCACTTCTTCCTCAAGACACCCGAAAACTCGTTCTCAAGGTAATTCTTCCTCTTGTCTACATTTGATTCTCACTGGAATGTTCTGATTTTGATTCATTCTTGCGCATAAACATCAACCTAGGGTTTAGGTTTAAAATCAATTCAGTTTTGTAGGGATGCTCATTGTGCTTGCATTGCGTGCTTTCTTCCTAGGAGCATAACTTAGGTGGTGACGTTCCTCTGAGAAATCCTGATAGGAGTGTGTCCTCCTTTGCCATGCAACTTAAGTATACCAAATCTCCACTTGTTGTAAAAACAGTTAGCGAGTGCCGTGGTAATGAATTCGAGAATCTTGGAAGTTGTTTCCAAGAGCTAGGGTTTTGCATGATGGAGCTTGGTCTTTGCCTTGCTCGAATATGTGACAAGGCTATTGGTGGCAATGATTTAGAGATGAGTTTGTTGGATTCATGTGGAGCTAAAGGTAGACTCATTCATTATCATTCACATCTAGATGCTCTTCTCCTTAAACAACATGAAAGGAGCAGAGCAACAAGCAAGAAACGTGCTGGTAATGTGAAACCATTGGAAGGGTCAGAGTTGAATTCAATTGCCTGTGATGTAAATCCAGGTGGAATTCATTCAAATTTGTGGCAGCAATGGCATTATGATTATGGTATATTCACTGTTCTAACGACTCCATTCTTTATTCTACCATCTTATTCAGAGGAAAGCAAAACGGAGAATCCATTTCCCTCATGTTGTTTTGATGAATGTCAATCGCCAACTGGGCATACATGCTTGCAGATATATGATCCTAATAGGAAAAGGGCCATCATGGTGAAGGCCCCTCCCGAAAGTTTTATCATTCAAGTTGGGGAAGCTGCTGATATAATCTCAAAGGGGAAGCTTCGTGCGACCCTGCACTCTGTTCATAGACCTTCCGAGTTTGAAAATTTGAGCAGAGAAACTTTTGTTGTATTTCTGCAGCCTGCTTGGACTAAAACATTCTCTATCTCGGATAGAGAATGTTTAGTGGAGCCACGGCAGTCTGAACAAGATAACGATAATTTAAGTCAAGAAATTAACAAAATAGTTCCCCCTCTTTCGTCACGGTTGAAGGAAGGGATGACTTTTGCAGAGTTCTCACGTGAAACAACCAAGCAGTATTATGGTGGTAGTGGTTTGCAATCAAATAATAGGTGACCAGACTCTGGTTAATCTTGTTTCAAATTATATCCCTGCGTCAAAGATTGAGATTGATATGCTAAACATCCACTGGTTATGTATTAAAGTACCTTCTCTTTAGAAAAATCATATATTTGCCAAAAGGATAGACTGTGTAGGACTACATTTCATTTGGTAGAAGGGTAATATGTTTGGGTAGCTGCTTAACAGTGAAGAACTGGCCTAGTAGTCTTGAGAAAATGTCTTTTTGTTTTTCATTTCTTATTTTTAATTTTATAAATTATAATTAGTTACTTCTATTTGTTTTATAAGATTTAAACAGGAAATGCTTTTACTGATTTCTAAACTGATATGCTAAAACTGAGAATAAAGCAGTGAAGATAGAAAAAATAAAGAGACTTAAAAGAAACAAATACTTCTGTACATTATTCTACCTTTTTGTCTATTTCTCTCCCCTTGTCCCTTTCATACTTAGATTATGTTGATTCAAGTGGTTACCTGCATGTGCCATGCTCAATTTTGTACCTAATCCTGGCTGGACTCAATATAGGAATTGTAAAAGAAAAAGAAAAGAAAACGGCCGAAAAAGATGACCTGATCATGCAACTGAAAGACTGCTTTATCTTGCAGCTGCTAGCCGATAAAGAATGGACATGCATTTAATAAGCCTTCACTCTTTCGGCCTTATCACATTATGTCAGGAAATATCTGCCAGGGAAGGTTCTCTTCTCCGTCTTTAGCTTTCATTTATTCAATAACTTTGGCTTAAACCAAAAACCTGCACACATTCACTAGATTAACGTTACACGCACATATAATGATGATATATGGATGTATAATTGGCCTGGAAACAGATGAGTATGTGGCTATTGTACACATCAAGAGGTCCTCTTGTAAAGAAAAGAAAAAAAAAAAAATCACACTTGTGATTTTCGTTTAAGACGAGGCGGAAAGAAAAAAAGAAAAGAAAAAGGGAGCCTATCTGTGCATCCGTTAGTACAACGAAGTAGCCACTTACGTAGGTCTTGCTTTTTCATTCGTAGTGGTGCTTAAGGGTACCCAAAGTTGACTTAAAAAAGCAAACGTGAATAGGAATAATTTTCTGAAAATAACCTGAAAACACATTTGAATGTAATTGGAATCAAGGGGGAACAATCGTGAATGAGAATTGGAGGCAAAAGGAACAATATTTCCAACTTTTGTCAGTTATGAAACAAAATTGCTACGAAACCAAAAAGCTAAGGCTGTTTCTCGGAGCCTTTTTCTTTTCTTCTTTGTTCAGAGAATTATGAGAGGGGGATTGAGATCGTGTTCATGCCCGTGTCCGAAAAGTAAAGAAAACAGCAGCTTATGAGTGATGACGTCTCTATGCACGCGCAATTTAACACAGGTCCTCTTCTAGAACACAGCTTTTGTGTCCAACTCAACGCTGCTAAAACTTGTTTGCACTTCTTGACCTGTCGGCCATGGACGTTACCAAATCCTACGACAGTAAGGAACAACATTATCCACTGTATATCCCCGACATTCCCCTCTCAAAATGGTCCTGTAATAAACATATCAGTTTAGCTAGTAAAGTGCATATTTGGTGCTTTAATACATAAACACGTATAATCTTATTTATACTTTTCGTACTAGAGTTGGAGATTTTTAATTTTGGGGGAACTGGATCTGGCTCCACTTATCTTCCCTATATTACTGAAATATAAAATTGATTTCACTGACCATATGAAATGTATGCATATCAATTCATGTGTACAGTACTGATTTGGGAATTCTCTTTGTTCTGGTCTTGCTAATAATTTTTTAATGCTGCAACAGTTCTTATTCTCTTAAGTGATACGATTTGTACGTAAACAAGATTACAAATTTAATTAATGCTATTAGCTTACCAGAACTTGCCCCTATTCGCGTTCTTTTTCTTTTTGTCTTGTTCATAATTAAGTTCCTTCTAGGCTCTAGCCCATTAGCCAATATTTTCATGTTTACTCTATCTATCCTTTGGGAAAAGGGATACATGCAGCATTCGACTGGATTCCTTGTCCTTAGTTTGTAATGATGTATTCATAATTTAATTTTATAAGCCTGGTCCACTACTATTGTCACGTGAATTGTTATACTTGAATCATGAATGATGGTGAACATTGTATGTAATTATTGCTTGGTAATGATAGGTGAATGAGTCACTAATTATAGCTCAACACTGGATGTTTAAAATTAAATGTTCTTCAATAGCTACTATTCGTGATATCAATTTAATAATGTTAGGATCTGCGAGAGGAGCTATAATGATCGTGTTTAAATGACAATTGTCACCCAATTCTCCCTACGCCATAGTCTCTGATATCGAACACAGAGCAGAAAACAGTACTTTATATTTCCAGTATGAATTTCACAGTAAACTACTTCACATGGTGTTTGACCAATCCTCACTGCCCTTAACCCAACTTTATCACCTGCATTGCCTCAGGACATTAGCATTTTCATCGTAAAATGTCTGAGTTGAGAAAATTTTTAATTTGAACTGAAGAAAAATAATGCTTAATTCTAAAATCAACGTTTTTTTGTCATTTTCTCTTCACGAAATAAACAAATATAGCTGATATTCTCTTCCACTTTGTTTCCTTGCAAAAAGAAGATAAATAAATAGAGATAGGGACACGAATTAGGAGGATAAAATGAGTCTATTTGCTACATGAAATAGAATGAAAAGAAATAGAAAAATAACAAGTCCTATCAGATTTATTTCTACTAAAAAATTACAAGAAATGAACAATACGTACTTTATGGGTTTTGTATGATTGCATAATTGTGTTATTAGATGACACTCATTTGCATCTTGTTTTTGTAGGATTAACTTACAATTGGTGCATCTCTTATTTTTATCTAATATTTAATGCTTCATAAAAACACATCTACTCATTCACCTTATTAATTAACTATTTATATGAGATTCCCTCATCTCTATTTCTTTTTATTTATCTTAAATTAAATACCCCTAAACTTATCCTATATCTTATTTATTTTATTCACATGTTTTCCCTCTTTATCTTTTCCACTTAATAGAAAGATGTTATTTTTTTCAATGTTAACAAACCATTAGAGCTATTGCAATAAAAAAAAAAATGCTCAAGTGGTTCGTAGAGGTAAAAACGAATTCTTCAATTTAAAATACCATTAGAGTGGGGTTGATTGAGAAACAATCGCATAAAAATGACTCTTGTACCAGGATGTGGACGGGTGAAATTATTTATTGTTGCTTTTAATATAAGGTGAATAGATGAATGTAGATACGTGAACCTCAACCAAACAGGGTACTGAAATAATATTACCTTTCTACCACAAAGTGTAAACATATACTTTTAAGTTCTTAAGCGATTTTACCATTAAAGCGTTACTGATTTTAAAATCTGCTGCGTATATTAAGCCCCACTGAAAATGACTTCAGCACAAAAAGAAAATGTACCATTGGACATGTTCTTACACACTCCTGCTTCTTCAAAGATTCCACTGTATATATAAATACCACCCCATAAGGAAACGAACCCACCTCTCTAAGCTTCAAACTTGTTAGACATGGAACCCAAGTTCACAGTGAATTGTGACCGAAACGAGTCGCTCAAAACCAGAACTGGTACTCATTTGCCAGAGAGCCCAAGAGTACCAATGGAGTTTCTGTCAAGATCATGGAGTGCCTCTGCTCTTGAGTTCTCCAAAGCCCTTGCACCACCACCACCACCTCCTTCTTATTACATACCTTCCAAGCCTCCCATTATACCCTCTTCTATCACCAACTCCATTTCCGAAGAAACTTCTTCTGCTAAGTCAGAGGAGTTCTCAGCCACCATGTGCGCCAACCAGTTCTCTTTTGCTTCCTCCGCCACTTCACAGCTCGTCCTTGACCGCATTATGTCACAGTCAACTAGAGAGGTGTTCCTTCACCATCTCACATTGTTTTTCTTTCATACAAAAGTTCTATAGTTTTGTTTTTTTCACCTCGTTTTGGTTTGGACATGACTGAATGTGTAATGTTTGAGACAGGAAGTGTCTCCATTAACGTCAGGGAGATTGTCCCACAGCAGTGAACCTTTGAACGGTGGTGCTTCTTTAACTGGAACGGACAGTCCACCAATCTCTCCTTCTGACGAGTTTGACGATGTTGTCAAGGTATCTCTCTGTTCCTTTCCTCTTTCTTTTCCACCTAGGTGGGACCCTCACAAGTACAATAATATTTTTGTAACTATTCTCTCACTTTTCTTCTTCTTTGTTCCTCTTCCCAATCTCACTTTTCAATGCTGCTGTATCTTTCTTGCTTCCTAAAACTATGCTAAGTGTGTAATAATAGTATATTTCAGCAGTTATTTTTGAAATGCTGGATGTGCTTTAAATTAGCCTTAAACATGTTTAACTGATTTCGATAATATCCATGTGGGGGCGTTGCTATTACTGTGTTGATTTATTATGGAAAAGATTGTTTGCTAGTGTCTGTACTTACAAAAAGCTTTGATTTTTTTCTTTTTTTATCTGTCTTTAGGTGTCAGATTACTGTTTTTTTAACTTTCTTTTTCTTGCTTATAAATAATTGTAGAAAAGACTTTCTTCATAAAACTTGAATTACATTAGGATTTTAGGAGGGTTACTATCATGTTCACCTGCACCCTAAAGAAAAAAACTGTAAAAATAATTTACTAAAGAAAGGAACTTGAGGGCCCCAACTGATTTTAGTTTCCATGGCTGCATGGAAGAAATATCTGTGTTCATGGCTATTCAACATTTTTCATGAGTTAGTAAAATCACCTCTACTTTATTTGACCCACTATCACACCTAAAGAAGGTGGTAGAGCCTAAAGTTGTGGAGGGGTTATGACTTTTCATTGAAAAGATGAAAATTTTGAAGTTTGAATGGGACCTGGTGAGTGTTGAACTGTTGAAGTGGGTAATGACGCACGCTGCTATTGTTACTGATACGGTTTCCAGTTAAGTTATCTTACCTGCCAGGTGATTGCCTCACAACAGGACAAAGGTTTTGACTGTTCAGTGTACCTTATCTTCGCATTCACGCAAACAAAACAATCTTCTTATTTTGGAAATTTTGCTAGCAGATACAAAAAGTTCAGTTTGTCCTTTTTACTAGAAAGGAACCGAAGCTAGAGTTGGCACAGGAAAAGACTAGTAGGATTTTCTCTGCAAGTCCAAAATCTGTTTAATGTTCTTACCCATATCACAGGAACTATTAAATGAAAGATTGGTCGAATTAGATTCTTCTAAATCATGCTGAAATAGCAATTATGTTTCTTTTTAATCTGAATTTAAACAATTTTAGATATTTTTACACTTAAAGGAAATTTTATGTTAAAGCTTTAAAAATCAGTTTAGCCAACAATGGAGAACAATTTGATAATGTTGTATGAATCTACTGCAGTTTTTTCGGGCAAACAACTCCATTCATCCCTTATTCAATGGTGGACGAGCCATGAGTGGTGGTACAGGGAATGCCACTCCTTGTTCCGGACCTAAAACAGTAGGAAGATGGTTGAAAGAAAGAAGAGAAAAGAAGAAAGAAGAAAACAGAAGCCATAATGCTCAACTTCATGCTGCAGTTTCTGTTGCCGCCGTAGCAGCTGCAGTTGCAGCTGTCACTGCCGCAACGGCAGCCACTTCTGCAGCTAGCAAGGATGAGAAGATGGCCATGTCCGTTGCTTCTGCGGCCACTTTAGTCGCTGCTCAGTGTGTAGAGGCTGCTGAAGCCATGGGAGCTGAGAGAGATCACCTTGCTTCTGTCGTTAGCTCTGCCGTCAATGTCCGTTCTCATGATGATATTTCAACACTTACAGCTGCAGCTGCCACAGGTAAACTTTACCACTCTTATCATTACGAGTTCAATGATCCTGAACTAACACCTTTCAGAAACTCTTCTTAAGTGACTTGAATAAAGGTTTTGTTAGATTGAATTAGACAAAGTTCACTTTTTAACATGGTATAAGAGTTATTTAAAGCTTATCCTAATTAAGTTGCATTAACGGTAAAGAACCAAGTAGGATCTGTAGTTTCATTGTTGATTGATCCCTTAAGAAGGAGGTGAATGTGATCCTTGAATGTGCAGCTCTACGTGGGGCAGCAACCTTGAAAGCAAGAGCATTGAAGGAGGTGTGGAATATTAACGCAGTGACTCCATTAGAGAAAGGAGCAGGTATTGGAAAATGTGGTAAAAGCAAAAACAGTAATTCTAGCACCAGTGACAGTGGGGAGATTATGAATGGTGAAAATTTGTTGGGTGCATGCAACCAAGAGTTCCTTGCTAGGGGCACTGCATTACTCAAACGGACACGCAAAGGTAATTTCAGTGACTGACAAACACAGCTATAGATCAGCAAAATGGAATTTTTCTCTTATTTACAGAATTATTCAACTCAATTTTGGTGATTGCTGTAGGTGATCTTCACTGGAAAATAGTTTCGGTTTATATACATCGAACAGGCCAGGTATTTTTATTCTTCAAATATTGATATCAGATGGAATTGAATATGTGTCCATTATTCATCACAATGCAAGCAACAATTTCAGGTAATGCTGAAAATGAAGAGCAGACACGTTGCAGGAACTATCACGAAAAAGAAAAAGAGTAATCAATCACCTAATACTAGCCCAACAGCATATCCTTGGAAGCCATAAAAGCAGTTGATCATAACTTTTGGTTTAAATTGTATTTGCAGATGTGGTGTTGGATGTGTGCACAAATTTAGCAGCATGGCCAGGACGGGACCTGGTTGATGAAGGTGAAGAAAGAAGGTACTTTGGATTGAAAACAGAAGCAAGGGGAGTTGTGGAGTTTGAATGCAGAAATCAAAGAGAATATGATATTTGGACTCAAGGGGTTTCTAGACTTCTTTCCATAGTTGCACGCAGACAAAACCTAACCTAACACTGTTTCTACTGCTTCATTGTTCAATCTATATGTATGTATTTTGCTGTATCTTACTTTCTTTAACACAAACTCATGGATTTTGTAACTAAACAATGAACAAATTGCTTATTTTCAGTGTTATGCATTCATGGATAGTGTTTCATTTTCTCTAAATTGTTGTCTTTTTGGAGAGGACCCTGTCATGTTAACTGATAAGGATTATAGACTCTGTTGTGTTAGTCTGAGTGAAGAGTGCACTAATTTTGCAGAACAATAGAGCGAGCAGCAAGAGTGTGAAACACAATTGTGAGGATGGAACGTGATAGCTTCGTTTAAATATATTTAATTGCTCTAAAATTAATTTTGCAGACTTTTTTTTTTCACTTTCACCCTTACAAAGTTTAAAATTGCCTTTTAGCTTTTATGAAATATTTAAATTTGGTTTTAGTATATGTAAAATATTTTCCTTTAATTTGTCTCTCTCTAAAATTTTAAATTTTAATATTCAATTTAAAATAAATCATTTATTGTACGAAACTTTGTTAATATATACACGTACGTATTCCTTGAACAAATCATTTGACATTAAAAGAATTAAATAATATCACATCATATCAAATTAAATGGTAAGACTAAATTTGGAATGAAATGAAAAAATTTTATATTGATTAAAATCAACACGCATTCACTCTTTAGAGAATTATTTTAGTCGTGAGGAATAAAGGATGGTCAAAAGAATAAATTTAAAATAGCTACAATGTGTAAAGTTCCAATAATTATAGTTATAAATTTGATAAAAACATACAACTATATATTATTTCTCAGTTACATATATGATATATTTTGTATTATATTATATATATATATATATATATATATATATATATATATATAATATTGATAGACAATTTATAATCTCTAACATAGATCATATCTGTGAGAACCCATTTTCTTTTTCCTTATACTCTCTTCTCTCTGCTACCCACACCACAGAACAACACATTACCTCACCTTGTGTGAAAACCCACTATCCCTCCCCACTATACTCTCTCTCTCTTCTCTCTCTCCTACCCATATCACTGAACCACACTCCACCATCATTGTTTTTCCCTCCCACTGAATCAACTGCACTGCCTTCTTTCTAATAGAAGCTCAAAATTCCCCTTTCTAATCAATCCTCCCTTCTGTTACAGCAACTGGACCTGGAACCAGAAGAAGAATTCCTCCTCCAGCTGAGTCATCTTCTCCTCCAGTAAGTCAAATTCGGTTTCCTCAATTTTCTTCAATTTTGGAATTTCTGGAGTTCAATGCTTACCAAAACCGAATTAGGGTCGTGTACTCACTCTGAGTTTATGAATTTCAGCCCCTTAGGTTGTGGAATTGAGGTGCCCTCGTGGTTAGAGTTCTGCTTGTGGTGGTTTTAAAAAGGTAAGGGAAGCTAATTGTAATTTCTTCTTATTTAAACCCGTGAATCATGTTTGATGAGTTTGATTGAGGCTCTGAGTGCTAAATTGATGTTTGAAATTTATGTGTGGTTGCTTGATTGATTTCTGCCATGAATCCAGTGCTCTTGCATGTGGGAACAATGAGTAATATGGTATTTTAGCCTAGGTTGGTGTTCTCGCCCAAGCGAAAATACCAGAAAACCCATCCTTATTCCTGCGCGAAGTCTCGCCTAGGCGAGCTAAGGTCGCTTAAGTGAGAGACAATCTCGTCTAAGCGAACCAGTTTAGCCTGAGCGAGAGTTCGCCCAATTTTTAACTTTTGCCACTGTTAGAGCCTCACTCAGGTGAGACTGACTCGCCTAAGCGAGATGGCCTCTCGCCTGGGCTAGATTGTTTAGCTTGAGCGAGAGCCACTGCAGTGGGGTGCTTCAGTTTCTATTTTAAAGTGTGATATTATACGTTTTAAGGTAGTTTTGTGCAAATAGTATCTCATATGCTTGGAACGTCATTATTAATGTATTGTGTGATGAAATTGGATGAGTATGAATTATGAGGAGTTGTGACTGGAATAAAATTTTGAGGGAAATTCACGTGAACTTGTTAGTATGTGTAAGGACGTGTGGAATCCATATTGGTTGGTATCCTGAAACTCCAATAATCATTCACGCTCAAATAAAGCAGAATGGATTATGTCGTGAGGAGTAGCAGGAGGTCCTAGTCTTTGGACTTGATCAAGTCCTAGACGCGAAGGGGACTTACCCTGGGAACGTTAGGGTGATAACTCCTTGTGTCCAGACTTTGCAGAGTCTGGTAACAGTTACAGGTGCAAGCCACCAAGAGCTCCAATGTCGCTTACACAATCTGGATATCGTGTCTAGAATTATACAATTGAGCTGTGTGTTATGAATCATATTTATATTGTGAATTGTATCAATTTCTCTTATTTCAGTTAGCTTACCCTTTTGTTTTTGTTTGCCTGTCCTTGTGTGTTCTCCTTTGCAATGATCACCTATGGTTGGTGTGAGCAAAGCCGAATCCAGATGATGATACCTCTCTGCTGAGCAGGAGTTGATCCTTTGCTTGAGTGCTGTGTTAGTTTTTGCTTGGACCAGATTCTGCAAAGTCTTGAGACTTGTAGTTTAGGTCTTCTCCTACTATCTGCTATGTTTGATCATGATATAATGTTTTATTTGATAGCGTGAAAAACTATTAAATGAGATGTTACATTTTTTGTATCAGAGCAGTACTTCCTTTAGGGTTTGTAGGTGTGAGCTTGCCTAGTTTCTGTTGTGTGTTTCTCATAGTATTTTGGTGCGGTAATGGTAGTTGTTAGCTAGACTGATGATTCTCTTTGTGTGGTTAAAGCTATGGCACCTAGGCCCCCTCCTCCTCCTATTCCTAACCCGGATAGTTCTCACTTGGTGGGGACAATTGATGCGATGTTAGCAGCCATGCAACAGAATGCTAACATGGTGAATCAGCACAACCTAGCCTTGCAGCAGATGGAGTCTGTTAGGCTCGCAGCGGAGGCGACTCAGCAGAGGCATTTGGAAGCCCTGCATCAGTTAGGGGAGAATCGTTCTGCAGCTGGATCTTCCCAAGCTCCACCATCACGAGTACAAGAGTGGAGTTTGGAGGATTTTCTTCAACATCATCCATCCCGCTTCGATGGCAAGACCACCCTGGATGAGGCAGATCAGTGGATGAGGGATATGGAGTGGATTTATGATGCCAAGAGGTGCCCAGCAAAGAATAGGCTGGCATATTCTGAGTATCTGCTTGTCGGAGAGACTGTCCACTAGTGGTCTAGTATGAAGATGATGCTAGAAGACAGCAGGGAGCCTGTCACATGGGAGTTGTTCAAGAAGAAATTTTATGTTGAGTACTTCCCAGACAGTGTGAGGTACGCCAAAGAGGTGGAGTTCTTGCAACTGATGCAAGGAGAGATGTCAGTATCAGAGTATGCTGAAAATTTCAAGCACTTGGGTAGATTCCACACCTTGAGGATGGCTGAGGATTGGCAGTGTAGGAAGTTTGAGAATGGATTGAGAGGCGATCTCAAACTCATGGTGGCTCCGCTCTCTATCAAGGAATTCCCTGCTTTGGTGGAGAAAGCAAGGGTAATGGAGAAGCTAAAAGCTGAAGTTGAAGCTCAGCAGCGGCTTCAGCAGAAGGTGGGAGGACCATCTGGGTCCACGAGCCGATAGGATGATAGGAGGAAACCCTACTCTAGACCTCAGCCTTAGAGGTCCAGGAGATTCTCACCTCAGTCTCATCAGCATCAGTCTCAGCAACATCTGTCTCACAGGCTGCGGTGTTATCATTGTGGAGGGCCCCACATAAGGAGTGCTTGCCCTCAGCTTGGCGGCAAGCAAACATGTCACAAATGTGGCCGGGAAGGCCACTTCCTCAGAGATTGCCCCACTGGCAGGAGTGTAGTGCCGAGACCTCTGACGCAGTCTCAGCCACAGCAGACATGGGGGAGTGCTAGGCCCCAAGCAGCTGGTCGAGTGTATGCCGTGATGGGTCCAGAGGCAGACAGATCAGGTAACCTCATCATCGGATCTTGTGTGATTGTCGGTAGGAGCTAGCATGTGTTATACGATTCGGAAGCGACACACTCTTTTGTGTTGGAGTCTATAGTGGTAGAGTTAGGTCTTTCGGTGAGGGAACTCTAGTACGACCTGGTGGTGTCCACACCTGCTTCTAGGTTGGTCAGAACCTCGACTTTGTGTGCTAGATGTTTGATCGAGGTTGAGGGACGCAAGTACAGGGTAATCCTTATCTGTTTACCTCTAGAAGAACTGGATGTGATCTTGGGAATGGGTTGGCTATCTGCTAATCACATTCTCATTGATTGTAATGAGAAGAAGGTGTTGTTTCCCAGCTCGGAGGATGAAAATATGTTGTTGTCCTCACAACAGGTGGATCAAGCCATCAAGGAGGGATCCCGGTGTTTTTTAATTCTAACTCAATTGTCTGTTGAGAATGGGGATGGCAGCTCTAGGCTTTGTGTGGACTATAGGCAACTCAACAAGCTAACCATCAAGAACAAATATCCTCTACCAAGGATAGATGACTTGATGGATAAGTTGCACGGCGCTGCGGTGTTTTCAAAAATTGACATGAGATCGGGATACCATCAGATTAGAATTAAGTCTGATGATGTGCAGAAGACCAATTTCAGATCCAGATATGGACACTACGAGTACGTAGTGATGCCTTTCGGTGTGACTAACGCCCCTGCCTTGTTCATGGACTATATGAAAAAAATCTTCAGGCCGTTTTTATACAAGTTCGTGGTGGTTTTCATCAACGACATTCTGATATATTCCCGAACTCGTGAAGAACATGCGGAGCATCTGAGGACAGTTTTGAGCATCTTGAGAGAGAAGCAGTTGTATGCAAAACTGTCAAAGTGCGAGTTCTGGATGACCACGGTCCAATTCTTGGGGCATATGATCTCAGCTAATGGCATATCCGTGGACCCATCCAAAGTGGAGGTTGTGTTAAAGTGGGAGCGTCCTAAATCAGTGACTGAGATTAAGAGCTTTGTGGGACTGGCAATCTACTACAGGAGGTTCATCGAGGGGTTCTCTAAGATCGTGACACCCTTGACACAGCTGACTCGTAAGGATCAGCCTTTTGCTTGGACCGACCAGTGTAAAAACAGTTTCCAAGGGTTGAAACAGAAGCTGACTAGTGCTCCTGTGTTGGTGATTCCTGATACCAGTAGACCCTTTGAGGTTTACTGTGATGCCTCCCATCAGGGGTTAGGGTGTGTTCTGATGCAAGAACGAAGAGTGGTTGCCTACGCCTCAAGGCAGCTTAAAAGTCATGAGAAGAACTACCCCACACACGATCTTGAGTTAGCAGCTGTAGTGTTTGCACTGAAAATTTGGAGACATTATCTATATGATGCTCAGTTCCAACTTTTCAGTGACCACAAGAGCCTGAAGTACATGTTCGACCAGAAAAAGTTGAACATGAGGCAAAGGTGATGGATGGAGTTTTTAAAAGACTTTGACTTCGAGTTATTGTACCACCCGAGGAAAACGAATGTGGTGGCGGATGCCCTAAGCTGAAAAACAGTTCATGCATCTTATATGATGGCTAGGGAATTGGATCTGGTGGAGCAGTTCAGAGACATGCAGTTGTAGGTGACCTTAGGAGAGGACGTCATTAGATGCAACCATCTAACCGTGTCTAGTGATTTTCTCGTCCTAATAAAGGAGAGGCAATTATCGGACCCCAAGTTGCAGAGAACAGTGGAGTTGCTTGGCACTGAGAAAGCCAAGGACTTTGTGATAGGAAGTGATGGGGTGTTAAGGTTCAGAGGCAGGGTCTGCATACCTGAAGATTTGGAGGCGAAAGGCAAGATTCTTGAAGAGGGGCACAAGAGTCGTTTTAGCATGCACCCAAGCATGACTAAAATGTACCATGATCTGAAATACTCATTTTGGTGGTCAGGAATGAAGTCAGATGTGGCTCGGTATGTGTCATCCTGCTTGACCTGTCAGAAGGCTAAAGCAGAACATCAGAGACCTGAAGGGATGCTGCAACAGTTAGAGATCCCGGAGTGGAAATGGGATAGCATTGTTATGGATTTTGTTACCCATTTACCACAGACGATGAGGAGCCATGATGTTATAGTAAACCGTCTGACCAAGAGCGCCCACTTCCTAGTCGTTAATCTGAGGATGTCCTTGACGAAGCTGGCACAGTTGTATATCAGTGAGATTGTGAGATTGAATGGAGTGCCGTCGAGCATAGTCTCTGATAGGGATCCACGATTCACATCTCGATTCTGGAAAACGTTGTAGAGTGCCTTAAGCAGCAGGCTGACTATGAGCTCAGCTTATCACCCCCAAATGGATGGCCAGTCCGAGAGGACAATTCAGTCTCTTGAGGATCTCTTGCGGGCGTGCATGCTTGATCATCTTGGTGCTTGGGACGAGGTCCTGCCTTTGGTGGAGTTTACCTATAATAACAGTTTCCACGCAAGCATTGGCATGACGCCATATGAAGCTCTCTATGGCAGGAGGTGCAGGACTCCTTTGTGCTGGTACCAAGATGGAGAATCAGTGGTAGTGGGACCAGAGTTACTAAGACAGACCACTGAGAATGTCAAGTTAGCACAAGAGAGGATGAAGGCGTCTCAGAGCAGACAAAAATCCTATGCGGATCAGAGGAGAAGACCTTTGGAGTTTGCAATTGGAGACCATGTTTTCTTGAGGATTACCCCAACCACTGGTGTTGGGAGGGCTATTCGCTCAAGGAAGCTATCTCCTAAGTTCATCGGTCCATATTAGATCCTGAGGAGGATTGGACCAGTGGCCTATGAGATTGCCCTACCTCCTCAGTTGTCCAACCTTCACTCAGTATTCCATGTCTCCTAGCTCAGAAAGTTTGTGTCTGATCCCTCTCATGTACTAGAGGCAGAAGATATGCAGATTAGAGGAGATCATTCAGTGGAGGTTCAACCGGTTGGTCTTGGTGATAGCCAGACAAGGCAGCATAGGGGGAAGTCCATCAGTCTAGTCCATGTCATCTGGGATAAGAGAACGAGGGATTCCACGTGGGAACTTGAAAAGGAAGTGAAGAAATCGTATCCACATCTGTTCTCTAGTGAGTCTTAATTTTCAGGTCAAAAATTTTTGTTATTGGGGAGATTGTGAGAACCCATTTTCTCTTCCCTTATACTCTCTTCTTTCTGCTACCCACACCACAGAACAACACATTACCTCACCTTGCACCTTTCTCCCTCTCTACTCTCCTTTGCCTTCTCTCTACCAGAAGATATTCTAAATTTTACAATCCAAAAATTTGAATCGTTCTCTCTATTGCAGAATTCAAACCTGAGGCTAGTTCAGGACCTCTCCCCTCAGCTACAATTCTTTTTCCTCCATGTAAGTTAATTCCAGCCTTCTCATCTCTCTTTAATTCTAATTTTTGAACTCCATTCTTGTTGAGCCAATTTGGGAACCATTCTCACTTTATGAACCTGCATTCCAGCTCAATAGGTTGTGCATTTGAAGTACTCTTGGTTGGAAGGGTTCTAGCTAGTTAGCAATCTCTAGAGGTGAGGGAAGCTATCTGTAATTCTTCTCATTTAAACCGTGAATCATGTTGATTGAAGCTCTGTATGCTGAATTGATGTTTGAAATGCATGTGTGGTTGTTTGATTGTTGTTGGCCATGGATTCAGTGCTCCTGCATGTAGGAACAGTGGAGTAACCTGGTATTTTCGCCTAGGCGGGTGGTTCTCGCCCAAGCGAAAACACCAGAAAACCCATTCTTGTTCCTGCGTGAAGTCTCGCCTAGGCGAGCTGGAGTCGCTTGAGCGAGAGATACTCTTCGTCTAAGCGAACCAGCTTAGCCTGAGCGAGAGTTCGCCCGGTTTTTAATTTTTGCCACTGTTAGAGCCTCGTTCAGGCGAAACTGACTCGCCTAAGCGAGATGGCCTTTCGCCTGGGCTAGAATGTCTAGCTTGAGCGAGAGCCACTGCAGTGGGATACTTCAGCTCTATTTTAAAGAGTGAGATTACATGTTCTAAATTGGTTTTGTGCAATTAGTCTCTTATATGCTTGGATTGTCTTTATCAATGTATTGCGTGATGATATTGAATGAATATGAATTATGAGGAGTTGTGGTTGGAATAGAATTTCAAGGGAAATTCAAGTGAACTTGTTAGTGTGTGTAAGGACGTGTGGAATCCATATTGGTTGGCATCCTAAAACTCCAATAATCATTCACGCTCAGATAGAGCAGAATGGATTATGTCGTGAGGAGTAGCAGGAGGTCCTAGTCTTTGGACTTGATCAAGTCCTAGGCGCGAAGGGGACTTACCCTGGGAACGGTCGGGTGATAACTCCTTGTGTCCAGACTCTGTAGTCTGGGAACCGTTACAGGTGCAAGCCACCAAGAGCTCCAATGTCGCTTACACAATCCGGATATCGAGTCTAGAATTATATAAGTGAGCTATGTGTTATGAATGATATTTGTATTGTAAATTGTATCATTTTCTCTTATTTCAGTTAGCTTACCATTTTGTTTATGTTTGCTTGTCCTTGTGTGTTCTCCTTTGCAATGATCACCTATGGTTGGTGTGAGCAGAGCTGAATCCAGATGATGATACCCCTCTGTTGAACAGGAGTTGAGCCCTTGCTTGAGTGTTGTGTTAGTTTTTGGACCAGATTCTGCAAAGTCTTGAGACTTGTAGTTTAGATCTTCTCCTTAAATTTCTACACTTGTCAGGAGGATTTTGTATGGTGATTTTGGATAACTGTACTAGCTATATATACTTATGACTGTTATCCCTACTATCTGTTATGTTTGTTCATGATATAATGTTTTATTTGATAGTGTAAAAAACTATTAAGTGGGATGTTAAAATATTCAACAAAATTCTTGTGATAATTTCTTACCCATCTTATGGATAACTCTTTATCCTGCATTTAACATTACATTTTGTATATTTTAATCATTGATACATTTGTCTATGTAACTCAAAGTATTAGTAGATTCTCTAATATTATCAAATCTCCTAACTTACCACTTATATCATACATCATCAGGAAAATATTTCCTTTTACTACTTACATAACACTTAATATCAATCTAGCAATACCATTATGATTATTAGTAAATAAAAACATCACATCATGTTCCATTGTCATATATTATTCATCATTCAATACATATTCAATTTCATGAATAATATTTTAATCACACTTTATGATTCCAAATCAATAAACTCTAACCGACTTGCATCAAATACAGGAAAATGGAACAATAAGTAAGCAAATTACTTCAACCAACCATGGATAAATTAGTTTTAAGTGATAAGTTTTTAAGAAAAACATAGTAATAATACTTTAAGTTATGAATATGTCTCTTGTTTGAATGGTACAATATATTCTTAATTGTTTTGTTATTAGTATAAAGAATTAATTTGTTTCGAGTTAAGATAATGATGATTGAGCATCAATATAGTCCCCTTAAGTGACAAGACTATTATTTAAGTGATATGCTCTAATGAATATAAAATCATTAATTGCAAACCACAAAATTTCAAAACTTTTCAAATCACTAGTTTATCCTCACTTGGTGACTTGATGCTTGAACAATGAAAATTTAAGCACAATAATTGGGAATGACAACTATTATTGGTATGATCTTGAAGAGTATGTTGAGTTTCCTTTTATAATTTTTATCTTTTAATTAAATATAGGAAGTAGTGATTCATATAATGGGAATGAAGTACAATATTAATGAGTATTAAATATTAGTTATTGAGAATTAATTTGGAATGTTGATGGTATTGTCTAATTTATCTTATAAAAGAATACACTTGTAATACAATTGATATATATATATATATATATATATATATATATATATATATATTTTTATAAATTATATATATATATATATATATATATATATATATATATATATATATATTGTAATAAAATTGATATATATATATATATATAAATTCTATCAAAAAATTGAGTTTTTTCTTTATGAGTGTTTGTGGAGTTCTAAGTTATAGGAATCTCAATTTTGATATTATCATGATAAACCTGTGGCGATCATCCCTAGACTTATTACTCACCTTTTCATCTTTTTTGAGTGTGATGTTAATATCCTTCTCCAAATTGAATGTTCCCCTTAGATTCTCATCAAGTATGCAGGATGGAAAGAATGGTATGGGAAACAACAAAAAGAACAAAAACTAATGCATACAATAACATGTAAATAATTCAAAACACGACATATAGGTATGGAAAAGTGGCAGGGAAGGTAATTTTTCTGTCAGATCAACATATTTCACACTACAATGCAATCTTAGTGGGAAAAATAATACTATGTTTAATGTTTATTGGAGTGTGAAAGCTCTCACAAATGCAAAACACTTTAGTTAGAGAGTATTGTTGGACAATATCCCAACAAAAGAAAACTTGTCAAAAACGGGGTAGAAGGTTATAAATTGTGTGCATTCTGTAGAGAAAAAGAGGAGAAAGCATCACACTTGTTCTTTTGTTGGAAATTTTCAAAATTGTATGGGAGATGTGTGACTAGTGGGTGGGAAATAGGGTCATATTTATGCATGGATTTATAGATGCAGAACAATTTTTTTTGTACGACACAAGTGAATGCATGGTTATGGATGAAATATAAATTAATAAATGTAATAATGTCATACTCAGAGTAGTATTTTTACCCAATTCAAAGCTTAAAAATATTGTGACGTGTATAACATAAAACAGGTGAAGCAAAATGAATACCTGCAAAATGAGATAATTAGGTACATTTGAGCTATTGAAAGTAGGGACCTACTCTAATAATATATAAATCCTTCTTAAATATGTGTTATTTTAAAAAGAATGTAGGGATACACATGGATAAAGTGATCAGGGCAAGAATAAAAGAGTGGAGAACAATCAAGGAACAACAACCAAAGAATATAAAGGCAAACTCTGTTCGAGGTCTTCCAGAAATTAATGTTTGCACCTAATGAGGCAACTATTACTTATGGTGCACCTATAACAACTTAGTCATTGTAGTGTGTTAAGGAGCCACATGGTAATATCTAAAATATGAACAAGGTGCAGAAAATTGATTATTGCATGACAATATTTAACACACTATGGATACTTATTTGTGGTGCACACAAATTATACATAAGGGTATTAGATATTTCAATTATATGTTGTAAGGTGAGATATGTAATGTGAGACTTTACCGTTAATAATTTTTCACATATTTAATGTATAAGGATTAGAACGCTCTAAGTGTTTCATTATAAATATATATATTTTTACAGATAAAAAATAAAAATTAAAAAAAAAAGAAAATTATTTTAGTATACATTCATTTTGATTACATAATTACAATTTATTTAAAAGATTAAAGTTGCATGCCTCAAATATCTTATTTGCGCCTCAGAACAACAATCATATATACTAATTATATATACTAATTAAAACACATAGTTACAAAACCTCAAACAAGTCAAAACAATGCAGTATGTTGCTTTGATTTCACATCCAAACTTCTAATTTAGTCATTCAATATTAACATTCAATTTCTAAATCACAAAAAACAATTTAAAATAATTTTAAAATATTAATCCAGTATTTCTTATTGTAACGTCTCATTCAAATAATAACATAATTAAATGAAACATCACACAAGGTAAAAATAAAGAGTAATGACGGGGAGTATAAATATTACTCCTTACAACAAAGTCCCAGATACTTAGAGAGAAGTCTAATGCACACCACGATGTCATAGCCTAAACAAGTTAAAAGTCGAACAATACATAAAATGAATTCTCAAGGAGCGAAGTAAAACATGGGCTACGGCCCTAATAGAGAACTCGAAGAAGCGAGATCCGACCCAAGACGAGTTAAGCAGCGGAATCTCCATTACCCTGCTGACCACGAGGAGTTCTCGCATTTGCTCACATCAATAAATTGATAATCATCGCAAAAAGAGAAAACCACACACAGAACATACAAACAAGCAGAAAGGGTAAGCTACAATAGAAAAACATTTTTATCATACAATCGCATACACTTTCATAGCCCAAGGTACATATATCAACAAATCATGTTATGACTCGCAAATAAGCCTCTATGACTTAAGACACAACTTATCCGGATACATATAATTAGTCGAATTCACCGTATGCTTGCACTTGTGGCGACCTCTATTGCTCTACCGAGCTAATTGTCAAAGGGTCTCATGCTACCACTTACAAGGTTAGCCTTAAAGTGTCCCAGGCCTCCTGCTACTCTCACCATTTGAGTCAGTATGCTCTACGTGAGACTAACTGACTCTTTAGAGTGTCAGGATGCAATCCTTATCTTGAATCCTTACTAAATTATATAATGAGGCACCACCACGAAACTCCCACGCAGGTCATGAAATTACGTCTTGACCATGAGGCACCACCACGCAACCAACATGGAATTATGCTGTGACTAATGAGGCACCACCATGAAATCTCACCTAGAGATTCATGGAATTGCGCCCTGACCAATGAGGCACTACCACGAAACTATCATGGAATTACATCCTGACCAATGAGGCACCACCATAAGATCTCACCTAGAGATTCATGAAATTACATCCTGACCAATGAGGCACCACCATAAGATCTCACCTAGAGATTCATGGAATTACGTCCTCATCAATGAAGACACTACCAATTAAATCAAATAGGATCTCCCCCATGGAATTCCTATATTCTCACACAAGCATTTGAAGACACATATTAAAATCATACAACATATTTCTCTCTTGAAAAATAACTAATTCTTATAATTTTTATCCAATCCAACTTAACAATACATTATGCAAACGATGTGAAATTTTAGAAATAAAATTGCAGCTTGTGTAAACTCCAAAATTTTTGTATTTATATTCAAATTAAACATTATTGAATCAAGAACCAACTTAATTGGATAACTATAAAGAAAGTTATGCACCAAACAAGTAACAAAGGTCAATGCTATCAACAACCAAACTATAGTTATCTTGCGATAAAAACTTCTCTCACTACATAGCTCCGATACATAGTTTTGATTCAAGATCTGACCGCTCAAAGTTAAGAATTATGTGTTAAGAATCAGTTGTTACGATATTATCTCGATCCAACGGTTAACAAAGTAGGAACCTTCATTTTACGAAAAGTGTGCATTGTTGTCAACAACCAAACTACAGTGACCTTGCGATAAAAATTGCTTTCACTACAGAGCTCTGATTCAAGATCCGACTGGTCAAAGTCAAGAATTATGTGTTAAGGATCCGCTGTTAAAATTTCAGCTCAATCCAACGGTTAACGAAGTAGGAACCTTCATTTTACAAAAAGTGTACAATGTAGAAAAAAGAAGTAACGCCACATCAATCAAGCACACTCATTCCAAAACGAAAATAAGTACACTATATTTCAAAGAAAATGAGTTCTAGCTTACCTGGAGTGAGCTAACAAAAGACTTCGACACCAAACAATAGAGTACAACAACTCTAGGGGCAGATTCAAGAGGTGGACAGGAAAATGGGTGAACTAACGTGAAGAGAGCTAAAGTCCAAACCCAAACAAAAGGTGGTTGCAGCTCTAAAAGAGGGAGAAAAAGTTGTTTTTCTAAAAAATGAGTGGAATGAGATGGTTATGACAGTTTAGAATTTTGGACACCCTATGGACCAATTCTTTGACTCAACAGATAGGAATAGACCCTAAAATATTAGGATTGAAAAATAAGTGAACCTTACATAGTTGCTTATTCACCGAATAATGTCAACTCTTAAAATGAAAGAAAAGAAGTTAAATTATACAAAACATTTAGAACATTCAAAAACTTAACATTTAACCAACCAAAACACTAATACAAAGTTAAACCAATTTAAATGACAACTTTCTCTCATAATTAAAATAGTAAAACTCTAAGACACTCACATGTATAACTGATAAGAAAAAAATATAAAAAAAAAATCAAAATTAAAGATAACTTTTACTTAATCAAATTTTAATTAATTACAAGTAGAAATAGCTAAGATGTAGTAACTAGATAAAGTGTGTGAAAAGTTTAGAAAAAAAAAACTTAAAGAATATTTAAAAATAAACAATAGAATAATTGAAGTTTTAATTTATTCATAAAATATAAATTGAAATTTTAGCATTGATAATGATAAATTAATGATCTAAAGGAAAATTATAGTTATTTGAAAGAAAAGGTAAATTAAATATATAAATATATATATATATATATATATATATATATATATATATATATATATATATATATATATATAATTTTTTTTATTATC
>Ga0214544_1003467_pt1 | contig 32582 bp, 32 predicted proteins | sample CNSS3metaG_FD_160074 | JGI IMG/M metagenome (GOLD analysis project Ga0214544, IMG submission 160074) | Root nodule microbial communities from cowpea collected in UCLA plant growth center, Los Angeles, California, USA - CNSS3 | ecosystem: Host-associated > Plants > Roots > Nodule | place: USA...
AACTAAAAAGATTCAAGAAGATCTTGTCATATTTAAAAAGATTTGGTAGTTATTATCTTTTAATATTTTATGATATAATTAAATAAGATAATTATTTAAAAATATCAAATAAAATATCTAAAGATATTTTTTCCCAAATTATCTTCTATCATAAAGATAAAGAAAACCGCAAGGTCCAATTTTTTTGTTTCTCTCTTCTTAGTTTAGCCAAACTTCTTCACTTTTTCAAGCTTTTCTTGCCGTCTTCATGGAATGCTTGACTTGGATTTTTGTGCTTTTGATAATTTCTTATTCTTGGATTTATCTTTAAAGTGTCATGAAGCTTTAATCAATTTATTTCCACACCTCCATGAGCTCAACTTAGTTGCAGCTGCACTAACACACTTCAAAATATCCAAAGAACATTTATGCAACTAAAAAGCTATTTTTAACATATTTTTGTATCTCATGCTCAATAAACTCAATAATAGGAAATCCCAATTAAATCAATCTTTAAGCACACAAATTCAATTAAATACCCAGAATTAAACATTAAAGGAGGGCAAAAATACGCACTCATTAATTTGTAATACAGATAAGGTTCAAGTGCAGAATTGTAAGTACTGCACTAGAATACAGTACAATGTTGATTCTAAAGAGGCGTCTGAACTAAAATCTATGTATGTTATTCTATATTTAATGATTTTTGAAATGTTGAAATTTACATATACATATTTACATTATTACATATTACATTTTATAGATGATATATTGTTATATGTCATATTTTGACCATGTGGTATTACTTTATAGAATGTCTGAAAACACTGAATCTCCATCACAAGGCTTAACTCAGCTTTCTCAGAGCTCTAAATATAGTGTTGAAGATGAGTTCTTAAGCCCTACACCTAGGAATGACATACAAGGTCTCAAAGATTGTAAATAAGTAATAATATGTGATTAGTTCTATATGTACTTTTAACATAATGAATTTTGTGACATTTTTTTTTCCTTCAAAGGTAACGACTTATGTTGTGTATGGAACCATTAAACATATTGTCACCGAGGAAGATTGATAGTATACTGCTTGTGTTTGTAACAAGGCTATTTATCCAGATTCTAAGATGTTCTTTTGCGAGAAGTGTAATAAGCATGTCATCAAATTTTTTCCAAGGTAATATTAAATTGATGTATTCGTATTCATTTTATTCTACTTTTAATATATGTCATTTCTAACTATTAACTTTTAATTTATTTGTGTAATACTTTGTCAGATATAAGGTTAAAATTCGAGTCATTGACTCATCAGATTCAACAACATTTGTGTTGTTTGATAGAGATGCAACTGTCCTTCTAAACAAAGGTTGCGCAAATATGTTAGAAGGTCTTGATAAGGTAGAATGTTGTTTATGAACAAAGACGTTTAACTCTATTGTTTGTTGCATATAAACTATAATGATATAAACTTTTCTTCTGTATCTAAAATGCTATTTCTGAACATTTGTCAAAGGAATTTGCTGAATTGGTGGATAAAAGCTTGTTATTTAAAGTCGAGAGTAGGAATGATAAGACCTTTAAACTTGAACAGTCTTTCAAAGTTAAGAAAGTATGTTTTGATGATGGTATAATTGATAAGTTTAATGATTCTGGCATGAAGTCAATGGTGAGAACTATGTTTTACTAATTTCTGTTTATAATTTTTATTTGTTATTTATTTATTTTTTTACAAACAAAATTTATGTCAAATGTTTATGTTGCACAAGGATGTATATGCTAGCAATGGAGAATTCAGCAGAGTGTATAATTAAGGATTATTATGTGGATGTTGCATAGGTATAGTTAATGTTGTAATACATTTGTTTAATTAAATATAATATTTATTAAAGCTTAAATTTGTCGAAAATTTTCCTGTTTCATAGGATTTGTTGAAGAAATTTACAAATGAATCAACTGATTCTAGTCCCTTAAGATTTGAGGTACCCACAGATAATCCAAGCACTGAGGACTCGAACAAAACACCGAAGATTGAATCAGCAAAGAAGGTGCTATCATTGGACTCTATTGAAGAAGACAATATTCCTTTGAAGGTGCTGAAGCAAAATATTAAAAAGGAAAAGTGAACAAAAATGATAGTATCAAGACATCTGTTTGTTTTTAGAAAATTTATTTAGTCTTTCCCGCAAGAGACATATTTTGGTATTGTAATGTTTTGAGACTTCCTTTCCTTTTAATTCTAGATAATCTGCAACATTTATTTCATTATTTTATGCGTTTTTCATCTAAGATAAACTAACTTTTTTAATGAATTATTGATGAAGTCTTACTTACTATACATTTTTGTATTTAATTGACTGTTAAAATTTCTTTATTTGCTGGTTAACCAATATATCGTTGACAATAGAAATGATTATTGTCTAAACAGAAATGGTTCCAGCTACAGTAAAACTATTTCTAAGTTATTTATTCGTAACCTTTATATCAGTTTAAAATTTACAATAAATGTACTTAATTTGTTTTTTTTTTAATCTTTTTTTGGAATAATTCAATTGTTTTATGTAAGAGTAGATATTTTGGTTTAAGTTATGTTTACCGTATCAGTTTTTATTTTTCATATACACCTCTTGAAATAATTACTTTAAAAAAAATTATTTGTTAAAATAAGTAACTTAATTTCTGTTTCTATGTTTTTAAACTTGGAATTTCCAAATTCGTTTTAAATTATTGAATTCAATATCTCATTTTGAACTTCCTTAAATATTTTAATTCCCTAATATTTTATAGTTATTATTTGATATAATTGATTTGCGTTGTGTATTTGATATAATTGATTTGATTTATTTTGTTACTATATAATACATTATATCATATATATTATACTGTATAATATATAAAAGATATATTGTATATCTTATATTATAAATTAAGTATTTTGTATTAGAATTAGATATTTGATATTATATATTATATATATATTATATATATATATATATATTATATTATATATATTATATATATTATATATTATATACTATATACACTACAAAAATAATTATTTTTAGTTGGGGTTGTTTTTGGCGTTTATGGGGTTTTAACCCCACTAATGACTTTACCCGGGGTTCCCTATTTCCCTAGAAAAGCCACCGTAGTTAAGAGATTATTAGGGGTTTTTAACAACCCCTGGTATTAGCGCAATTTATTGGGGGTTTTCAAAACCCCTAGTAATGACTGGGGTTTTAAAACTCCTGGTAATGGCTGGGGTTTACAAAACCCCTAGTAATGGCTGGGGTTTACAAAACCCCCTAATAATGGTTGGGGTTTATAAAACCCCTAGTAATGACTGGGGGAAACCCCGTTCTGTCTACAATTTTTTCAAAGGGTTTTAAATCCACCTTATGTTTGTTACTTTTTTTTTAATTATACATAAATCTTAAAATAAATGAGAAATTATAAAAGACAAAAGTTTTAAGTTTTTTGTATTTATAATTTTCCTATAACATTCATAAAAGGATAAAAAGAAATCTACAATTTTAAATAAAATCTACAAAAGAGTGAATAATACAAGTTGAATTTTGTTTCTTCAACCACATTTCATAGTATTGTCAACACCTAAAGCATCTTCTAAGATGTATTGTTAACAAAGCAGCGTTTGTCAAATTTTAGGGGCATTGATTGTGGTGTGCATATACTGTTGTTACAAGCGCCACCATGAAGTCATACTAAATTCTGCAAGGTTCATAAAATGACAATTAAAACTTTGAGCCAGATGAAGCTGGATGATGCAAAGAATTCATGTGATTAGGTAGCTACCTTGAGACACACTACTTTTCGAATGGCTAATAGCAAGCCTAGCATGAGACACTACACATATGTGATATCATGCTTGATAGAGTAAACCTGCAACAAGGGACTTGATGGTCAAACAAATACTATAATAATGCTTCCTGGTCAAGATTGAATGGAATCTGTTCAATTTATAGAGACCATGTGAACACTAACACAACAAGTTAAAAAACCCATGCTCGCAACTACTCAAAACTTTCTTACTTGAGGGAATTCCCGAAAAATTTGCATCTGTATGCATTTAAAATCAATATGACACAGAAGGAACTCACTTGCAATTGAAATAGGCTTCCATGAGTCCCACACACTCATTGGGTATACTAGCTCAAATGTATAATAAAAAAAATATCATCAGGCATATAAAAAATCTTGAAAACAAATATAATAATCCAATATTACCAAACAATGAAATAGTTATTTCTAGCTTGATAAATTAATCTCTAGCTTCCACATGTAAGTAGTTGTTTCTAAACCTGATGTTCTCAAATCATTACAGAAAACAATAGTATCAAGCCAACCTTCAGCTATATGTATAACATTTAGATTAGGATGTCTTTGCAGAACCAAAGAAAAACAAAGTTTTCACTTGTAGAGTCTTAACAACTGGTCACAAAGCAAACTTAGCAGTGATAATGTACCTCAATTTAAGCACTGCTTCCTTCCGGTGATGTAATCAATCTAGTTCTTGAATCATACACAAGTTTAGTCTCACAACTTAGCAATACAAAAACCAAGTCAAATATGAAGATTTAAAGTTCTCATAAATACTAAAAGAACCTGGAACTGATTCTTGTACACATCTACAATAGTTGCATGAGAAAGTAGTAGATTATGCGTAACTATATAAGTTAGGCACAAACGTCACCTTACCCATGTAGTCCGCTATCTCCTCAGTTGGCCTCTTCCCGATTGGTACATGTCGGCTTGAACCCAGGAGGGGTTACCTGCAGAAGGGACTCCGAAGCTCAAGTAAGTCAAAGCTCTCAAAAGGTTAAATCAGTGATTAATGGAGTAATGAATGCGTACCTTTACTTAATGGGGTCCACGTGTATTTATAGAGTATTAATTATGTCTAGTTATGGCATGGGCCGGGCTCTGGTTTGGGCCTTAGTTTGGGCTGTAAGTGGGCCTGGGCCTTGGCCCAGGCCCTTAGTTCGACTATCGTGGGCTTATTGCATGGTAGGAAGATTTCATTTTGCTAAGTCTTTAGGAGCGGTCTAATCCGGTTACTTCTCCAGTTGACGGATGTCGTCCTTGCCCGTGCACTATCCTAGGTTGGCCGTTCTATTGTTAGTTTAGACTTCGTTCAGTTACGAGTTTAAGTCTATGTCGGCCCAAGTCGTGTACTTGGGTTGTTTCCGGCATATACGTAAGGGTTGTCATTTATATGGTTAAGTTGACCAGGTCCAGTACACCAGTCCCCTAGCCTTTGCCAATACGATGTGTCGGTGAAGGATTATATATATTGATGTGCTAGTCTGGATCAGCTAGGTGTGATACACCAGTCCCCCAGCCTTTAAGTGTGATGAACAGTGTTAAGGCTAGAGGATGTGAAGGGGTATGGAGTAGGCGAAGAGGTTTGTGGCAGGTGAAAAGGTTCGTGGCAGGTGAAAGGGTTTTTGGCAGATGAGAGGGTGTCAAAAGGCTGATTTAGGGAGGTTTGGCGCCGCCATTTTGGTACTTTGTAATGATTTAAAAGAGTTATGTTTTTGGCAGGAAAGGGTTATGACGCTTGAAATTCATATGTATAAATGAGGGTGATGTTGGCAGTTCATTCACTCTGTCTCATTTGCAAAAAAATTCGTTCGCGTGCGTTTTAGAGCTGTCTGATATCTTCTCTTCCTCCTCCGTCATCTTTTCTAAAGAAATCAGGTATGTCTAGTAGTAGCGATAGGGTTTCGTTGTCAGATTCGGGTAGTGAGCGGTCTAGGGATAGTGGGAGTAGTCGAGATGATACCAGCGATAGGGAAGAAGTGGGTAGTGTAGGGAGAATTCCAATAGAGAGGGTGGTTGAAGTTAGGGAAGATCCGCCCGAGGAGCTAGCGGAGAGCAATTGGCCGACGAAGGTGTTCCGATGGTCGTGTTTATTAAGATCGTGGTTGAATTGTACACCTATTTTCGAGAAGGGGGCGCAAAGGGACGTAATTGCTCCAGAGTGGGTTATCGCTGTTGAATGTGTGTGCCATGGCTGAGAGGGAGCAGCCGAAGAATTCTTCTACATGTATATGTGCCACTTCTCACAACTGCATATCCGACTACCGTTCGACAAGTTCACCATGGGAGTGCTGTGATTGTTGAACGTTGCTCCTACTCAGCTTCATCCGAACAGTTGGGCGTATTTGCAAGCTTTCAGATTATTGTGCATGGCGTTGTACTTGGAACCGTCTCCTCGAGCTTTCCTATACTTTTTTTTTCACGAGGCCGAAGAGTCTGATAACATGGTTGTCGCTAATCAGCCAACCTGGACTCAACAAATTGGAGGCCTTCACTCAGTCATTCAAGCATTTTAAAGATGGGTTCTTCAAGGTTAAAACCAGCTGGTCGGTTACACTTCAATACTGTTGATGGTAATACCAAATTCCCTTTCTTCTGGACTGGCAACCCTTGCAGATATAAGGTGATTTCGAGGGAGGATCTGTCGGTGGTTGAGAAGGATGTGGTGGATACTTTGATGCAATTTAGCGATAAGATGCCCACTAAAGGCTTAGTTGGGGTGTATAATTAAGTTAACCCCATTATAGATATTGAAGGTATTTTTTTGTAACTTTGAGCATTGTTATACGTTCGAGTATTTTGACGATTTGTGTGTTGTGTATTTCAGGGCATATGGCGTAGCTTGGCAAGAAAAACTTGACACTTTTCCAAACCTTGCATAAGGAAAAGGCAGTGAAGGCTAAAGCTGCCGGGAACACTGTGGTCCCCAATCTACAAGATTCACTAGTAGACGTCCACGTGCATGGTGGTACTAAGAGGAAAGCAGAGTTGTCGATTAGGCCAGACAGGGGTAAAGATGTGAAGAGAGTTCAAGCTGTTGTGATGGGAGCAGGCTCGGCGAGTGGGGTGAAGGGGCCGGAAGCTGATGGACTCCATTGATAACATGGAGCCGAAAGCTTTGGTGAAGGCAATGGTGGAGTTTAGCATTAAGACATTGTTACTTAGCCGACGTGTGGGATCTTTGTATGAGGGAGTTGAAGGAAGGTAGCCAGACTAAGATTGAAGAGTTGCAGGACAAGGTGGATAAGCATGCGGAAGAGAAAGAAGCATAGAAGAAGGAAAAGGAAGAGTGGGAAGCAGAGAGGAAGAGGCTTGCTACTTGGAGGGTGTGCTGCCTTGACTTTGAGGAAAAGCTAAAGGGTCGAATTGCAGATCTCGAAGCCGACTACGATGATATCAAGGAGACACATGACGGGCTGGAGGGTGAACTAGAGGATTTGAAGAGCTGCATAATTCAAGAGCATATCAATGGCTTTCAGAAGGGGGTTCGTCAAACGTCATTTTTTTATGAGAATGTTGATGGTAATGACGTTAGATTTGATGTCAATAAGGATGTTGTTGATGGTGTGCTTATAGATGAGGCGGAATCTAGGCCAGAAAGGGATGGGGCGAAGGAGGCGGTCAACGCCGATGCTGGTGGTAATGAGGTGGTGACGGAAGAGGCCGAGCAGAAGGTGGCTTAGGATTTTTAATTTGATATTTCCAATCTGGTTTAATGATTCTAAGTCTGTAATAACTCGTACATTACTTTATTTTGATGTTTGCTATGAATGTCGTTTACTTCCGGGTTAATTGTTCATTATATTTGTATATGTATGGGATGTTTATTTGCGTGCACTATTATGTGTGAAAGGTGTTTGACCTAGGCCGCTCACTTATGGTAAGGGTGGGGAACTTAAAACGATTAACATCAAGTTAAGGGTGGTCGATCCAGGCCGCTTACTTGTGGTAAGGGTGGGGAACTTAAAACGATTAACATCAAGTTAAGGGTGTTCGACCCAGGCAGCTCACTTGTGGTAAGGGTGGGGAACTTAAAACGATTAACATCAAGTTAAGGGTGTTCGACCTAGGCCGCTTACTTGTGGTAAGGGTGGGAAACTTAAAATGATTAACATCAAGTTAAGGGTGTTCGACCCAGGCCGCTCACTTGTGGTAAGGGTGGGGAACTTAAAACGATTAACATCAAGTTAAGGGTGTTCGACCCAAGCCGCTTAATTGTGGTAAGGGTAGGGAACTTAAAATGATCAACATCAAGTTAAGGGTGTTCGACCCAAGCCGCTTACTTGTGGTAAGGGTGGGGAACTTAAAACGAACGTGAAAGTGAAACAGAGAGAAGATGTATAGTTGAGAACCCTTCGTTTTATTCATTGAATTTGGGGTGCCTCGTTAAAACCTCCCTGGCCAAAACCCTCCTCAGGGAAAAAAGACCGGGTGAGGAAAAAGAGTACACCCAGAGTTACAATTATTCGGTTTAATACAATATGCATTTAACTAAAGTAGAATTTGAGGTGGGACACATTCCAAGTATTGGGGATCTCTTCTCCAGATAAGTGTTTCAGGCGATAAGCTCCTCCTCCTGTGTCTTCACGTATGCGGTATGGGTTGTCCCAGTTGGCAAAGAATTTGCCATCCTTCTTTCTTGCACCGCTGGCCATTCTCCATACTAAGTCCCCGACTGCGAATGATCATGGACATAGGTTTGCGTTATACTTTCTAGCAACTCTTCGTTTGGCAGCTAAGTTGTGTATCTGGGCTTTTTCTCTGAGTTCAGGTAGGAGGTCGAGATGAGTGGCCATGTTTTGGTGGTTGTGGGTTGGGTCGTATAGTTCTCGGCGCAGGGATGGTTTGCCAATTTCAACCGGTATCATGGCGTCTGCACCGTAAACTAGGTCGAATAGGGATTCGTTTGTTGATGATTGAGGGGTGCACCTATAAGCCCATAGCACTTCTACTAACTCTTTGGGCCATCAGCCTTTGGCGCTATCTAATATCTTGCGCAGTTTCACTAGGATAACCTTGTTGGCCGCCTCTGCTTACAGAACTTGTGATTTTTTTATGCCCAGGCCAGTGTAGAACTTGGCTAGCTCCTTATCTATAAATTTTCGGCCATTGTCGGTGGTGATGGTATGTGGGACACGATATCTGCATATAATATCTTTCCAAACAAACTGCTGAACTTGTTGGGCCGTGATAGTGGTTAGTGGCTTGGCTTCTATCCATTTGGTGAAGTAGTCGACAGCTACAATCAGGAATTTCACTTGCCCATTGCCGGGTGAGAAGGGGCCGAAGATATCCATTTCCCATTTAGCGAAGGGTCATGGGGATAGTATGTGATGGAGTTGTTCTTGCTTCTGGTGGATAAGGTTGCCATGTTTTTGGCATGGTTTGCACTTTCTGACATAGTCCTAGCAGTCTGCTTCTATAGTCGGCCAGAAGTAGCCGGCTCTAAGGATTCTAGTAGCCATGGTACGTGAGCCATAATGGTAGCCGCAAATGCCTTCATGTAGTTTTTTAATAATATATTGTGCTTGCTGTGTTGTGACACATTTGAGGAGAGGTTGGCCGTATCCGCGTTTGTAAAGGTCATCGCTATCATGGTATACCTGGCGGCCTTAGCCAGCCAAGTTTTGTCCGCATCTTGTGGGCGGTTGCCAGTTTTTAGGTATTGGATATAAGGGGTGGTCCAGTTATAGCTTTGGGGAGGGGTGGTGTTGTCAGCTGGGGTGTGGGTTAAGTTTTGACAAGTATGTGTGATGGAGGGTGTAGATAATGTTTGCTGTAATAGGGATCAGTGGCGGCTTTTTAATTTGGTGCTGGCCAATTTGGAGAGGATGTCGGCTCTGATGTTGTCGATCCTTGGGATATGTTCGATGCGGACTCATTCAAAGGCGGATTGAATGACTGCACGGACCAGATGGTAATATTGTAGAAGGATGGGGTCTTTAATCTGGAACTCGTCATTTAGGTGCCCTAAAGTAAGCTTGGAGTCGGTTTTGCACGTTAACGTCTTGACACCAACTTCGCGGACAAGGGAAAGGCCGACGAGGATGGCTTCGTACTCGGCTTGATTGTTTGATGTTTTGAAGGCAAAATGAAGGGATTTTTCAATGAGGATGTCATTAGGCCCTTCTAACACGATGCCGGCACTGGCGCCTTTTAGATTTGAGGAACCATCTACATGAAGTGTCCACTGGTCCTCTGTGGGTATGTGCTGGAGGTCATTGACAAAATCCAGGAGGCATTGGGCTTTAATGGGGCCATGGGGTTCGTAGCGAATGTTGAATTCCGACAGCTCGACGGCCCAGGATGACATCCGTCCGGCTAGATCTGGTTTTTGCAATATTTTTTGGATTGGGTAGTCGGTTTTGACGATGATGCTGTGATTTTGGAAGTATGGGGGTAAGCGGCGAGCTGCGTGTACTAAGGACATGGCCAACTTCTCCACCATTTGATATCTGGTTTCAGGATCTTGCAGCGTTCTGCTAACGAAGTAGACAGGATGTTGCGTGCCCTCTATTTCTTGGACCAGCACGGCGCTGACGGTGTCGTCGGTGGCTGTGATTTATACCAGGAGGGGTTGGTGAGTATCCGGCTTATGGAGGATAGGTGGTGAGGTTAGGGTGGTTTTTGGTTTTTGAAAGATTTGTTCATAGTCGTTAGTCCACCTGAACCGGGTAGATTTCTTGAGGAGTTGGACTATGGGTTGGGTCTGTTCAACCAGTTTGGGCAGGAAGCGGGAAATGGCTGTAAGGCGGCCTATGAGGCATTGGACCTCTTTGATGGTAGTGGGACTGTGCATCTCAATAATTGCCTTGCATTTTTCGGGATTGGCCTCTATGCCGCGCTGGGTCAACATAAATCTGAGAAATTTACCACGGTCGACTCCGAATACACACTTGTCAGGGTTGAGGCGAAGGTTGTACTAACGTAGCGCGGAGAAGACCGCGGAGAGGTCTTGGGCATGTTGGTGGTGGCTTGGAGACTTGACAACCATGTCGTCAACATACACTTCGACACATTGTCCCATGAGATGGCTGAAAACCTTGTCCATTAACCGCTGGTAGGTTGCTCCAACGTTCTTAAGACCAAAGGGAATAACTCTATAGAAGTAGTTGGCATCGTCCGTGATGAAAGCGGTCTTGTTCATGTCAGATGCGGCCATGGGGATTTGGTTGTACCCAGAATATGCATCCAAAAAGCTAAGCACTTTATTCCCTGCAGCGCCGTCAATAAGTCGGTCGATATTGGGCAGGGGGTAGGCATCGCGAGGGCAGGCCTTGTTCAGATCCGTGTAGTCTACACACATCCGCCATTTGCCATTGGCTTTCTTCACCAAGACTACGTTAGAAAGCCAAGTGGTGTATTGAGCTTCTTCTATGAATCCTGCATTTAGTAACTTGTCGGCCTCAACCTTAGCCACTAGTCGGCATTCTTCGCCAAGTTTGCGTTTTTTCTGGGAGATGTAGTGGGCTTCTTTGTAGATGGATAGTTTGTGGGGTGCTACTAGAGGGTCCACTCCGGGTAGGTCAGCGGGTGACCAGGCGAAAAGGTCTGTGTTGCTGATAAAGATGGGTGTGATGATGGCACGCTCGTCAAAGTTCAAACCGGTGCCTAAGTTGATGGAGTGGCCATTGGGAAGCTCTAGAGGGGAGGTCTCCTCAACTGGTTCGAGACGAACATCCCAGCCTACTCTGGGGTCTAGATCTTCGCCTGATAGGGCGATGCCAGAGTCAGATGGTCGCTAAATGTGGTTGGTTTGTTGAATTGGGAGTTGTGGGTGCAGGCTGGCCATGTAGCATTTGCGTGCTAGGCGTTGGTCGCAATGGACTGTGAGGATGTCGCCGGAAGGAGAAGGGAAGTTCATGGCCAAGTGGGGGGTGGAGACAACAGCGCCAAGGGTGTTGAGGGATGGACGGCCCAGGAAGACATTGTAGGATGTTGGCGCGTCGACGATAAGGAAGCGGATTAGAATGGTTTTGGTTTGGGTTCCCTCACGAAACACGGTGTGAAGGTCGATGTAGCCGCGGGTGGATACTTGTTCGCCAGAAAAGCCATAGATTGGTTCGTCATACGGGACCATAGTAGTGTTTAGGAGTTAGAGTTTTTGGTAGGTGGCCCAGTAGAGAATGTCAACGGAGCTGCCCTGGTCGACAAGGACTTTCTTAACGGCGTAATTTTCGATTTCAACGGTGATTACCATAGGGTCATCTTGTTGATGGTCGAGGCCATGAAAGTTGTCGTCTGTGAAGACGATGGGAGTCATGCGGTGTCTGTGGTGGGAATGTGTGATATGATTGATGGATTAGATATGGCGGAGGTGTTTCTTTCTGGCAGAAGAGGTGGATCCTCCACTAGCGAAGCCACCAGAAATGGTGTTGATAGTGGCACGTAGGGGAGGATCAGTGGGGGAGATGTCGGTACGGGCCGGTTGGGGTTCTCGATTAACGGGTTGGGCCGGGCGTCTGTCGTGGCGAGGGTCGTGTGCAGGGCGTCTGTGGTCGGATCGAGGGGGTGGTGGGATCGAGAGGGATGGTCATCCCTGCGGATGAAACGACGAAAGTGGCCAGCACGGACCAGTTCTTCTATTTTATCCTGGAGTGCTTTGCAGTCTTTTGTGGTATGGTCATGATTGTGGTGGTAACGGCAATACTTGGTCATATCGGCATTAGGAGGAGTGGTGGTCTTGCGTGGTGGAGGGATGAGGTCAGCTTGTAGGGCCTCATCAAGGATGCGGGATCGGGTTACGGTGAGAGGGGCGTATTTGGTGAAGCGGGGTTGGGGGGGCTCGCGTGGGCGGGTATCAGGGCGGGGAGGTTGTGGGGTAGGGTTGGCGGTGGTAGCTGCATAGTCATTGCAGAATTTGGTATGGAGGGTCTGCATTTCCTCCATGCACACATAGTCGGCCGCACGCAATTTAAGTTCGTGCATAGAGATAGGTGGGTGGAGGTAGACGTTGTTGGCGAAGGGGCCGGGTTGTAGGGTAAGTGCCATGCACTAGAGAATCATCTTTTGGTTGAGGTGTGGGGTGCGAAGGGCTCCCTTACTGAAGCGATCTATGAACGCTCTGAGTGGTTCGCCTTGTTCTTGTCTAATGCCAAGAAGGGAAATTGTGGTAGTTTGGTGTGGACGGCTGCCAGCGAAATGGGTGGAAAACATATGGGAGAGGGCGTCGAAGCTGTCGATGGAGTAAGGTGGAGTGTGAGGGGTTCCCACTGGGCAGGAAGGGGGGTGTTGGCGATAAAGTCGGTAAAGGGATGACGACATCTGGGCTGGTGAGGTGGGAGCAGATGAGGTGGGATTGGATGGTTGATCATAGCGGGGAAGGTGGAGGTAAAGTTGTGAGGGGGGATGTGGGTTGTTGGAAGGTATTATGGGTTGTAGGGTGGAACATGTGTAGTGTGCAGGGTGGTGGGTATGTTGTAGGGGATCTGGGTGGTGGGGAGGGTAGCAGCGGGGGTTGGGGCTGCAATATGTCCTGGTTGAGTGGGATGGGTAGAGGGAATGGGTGTTTGTTGGGTGGTGGTGAAGGTGTGGGGTTGTATTCACTTTCCTTTTCTGTAGGCTGGAAGGCCGGGGACCTTGCAGCCTCAGATGCCTCCTTGGCCTTTCCCTTTAGGGTGGGATTAGCTTCAATTTTTCGCCTAAGGCGAGAGTTCTCTTGCCGCAGCGCCTCCATCTCATCAGCGCTGCGTTTCTTCAGATCTGCCATTTCTTGTTGCATCTTCACCTGGCCATCCAGGATGGCGGTCAGGTCAGGGGTGATGCCAGGAGGTCCTGAGGGACCAGCATCCGCCTGCTTGTTCACTCCAGCTTTGCTGCGGGTGGAAACCATCTTCGGAGAAAAACGGGTACTGAGGTGTTCGTCTCGTGCCTCACGGTGGACGCCAATTGTTCCTGCAGAGAACAAACAAAATAAGTTAGGCACAAACGTCACCTTTCCCATGTAGTTCGCTATCTCCTAAGTTAGCCTTTTCCCGGTTGGTACATGTCGGCTTGGATCCAGGAGGGGTTACCTACAGAAGGGACTCCGAAGCTCAAGTAAGTCAAAACTCTCAAAAGGTCAAATCAGTGATTATTGGAGTAATGAATGCGTACCTTTAATTAATGGGGTCCACGTGTATTTATAGAGTATTAATTATGTCTGGTTATGGTATGGGCCGGGCTCTGGTTTGGGCCTTAGTTTGGGCTGTAAGTGGGCCTGGGCCTTGGCCCAGGCCCTTAGTTCGACTATCGTGGGCTTATTGGATGGCATGAAGATATTATTTTGCTAAGTCTTTAGGAGCGGTCTAATCTGGTTACTTCTCCAGTTGACGGATGTCGTCCTTGCCCGTGCACTGTCCTAGGTTGGCCGTTCTGTTGTTAGTTTAGAATTCGTTCAGTTACGAGTTTAAGTCTATGCCGGCCCAAGTCGTGTACTTGGGTTGTTTCCGGCATATACGTAAGGGTTGTCATTTATATGGTTAAGTTGACCAGGTCCAATACACTTACCATTCAGAGCATCAACCTGGTGCAAAGAATAAAAAATGGTGGTGGAAGCACTAAAAGAAATTTTTTATTATTATTGATAGATTTTTAAAATCTAGCAATAATCAGTATTTTGAACTCGTGTATGGTATATACGAGGTGAAAGAAAGAAATTTCACAATCAACAATACACATTTCAAATTAACTTTAAGATAATTTACTAAAATTCGACGTGGAAGATACCTCAAGTAATTGAAACATGGATTTCATGTCAACTAAACTTTGTACAGTCTCACGAAAAACACAACCAAGGAAATTAAGTGGAAGTGATAATTGGAAGAGAAGCCTATTCACCATTACTTGCATATTGAATTTAGATTAATTTAAGAAAAGAAGATATTCATTATGACAGTAAGAAGATAACTACAAAGTGATTGGAGGATAAAGAATCCTTTGTCCATGAAAGCAAACATAATCATTAAAGAACAAATAAAAGTTTCAATGGAGCAAAGCTACCCATGCCTCATACTAGAACTAAATTTAAGAAAACTTTACCTAATCACCAACAGTCATCGTTCCATCCATGATCCCATGAGAGCACAACACCATTGTCGATGAAAGAGCAACACTAAATATAAAATTTTGACCAAAATTCAATACAACAAGACTTTGTTGGGTTTTCAGAGCAGCATCCTCATTTCCTAGACAATGATATTACAAACTGAAGCAGGACAAGCAACATCAATTATAAAAAAGAATTAAGAGAAGCACAAATAAAACTGGAGAAACAAGCAACATCAATTATAAAAGAGAATTAAGTTAATAAAGTCAAGAAGCACCTAATCTTGAAACTCAAAAGCCTACTTAAGCAAGATTATATGCTTTCTTAAGTGAGTTTAAAGGCAACAACGTGAAGGCTCATTACTAGCTTAAGTGAGAGACGCCCATACAAACCTATGAAATAATGGTCATACAAATAGGCCAAGACCAATATATGAGCAATAAGAATATACAAAATAACTAGTGCTATTTTACACACCCAACTTAACAAGGAAAATTGATCACTTACTCTTTAGGTACTTGGCATAATTATCAGCTTCATAAACTTCATTATTAAAATATTTGACGGTCTCTAAACCAAGAAAAAAGAAGTGATAAAAAAACACTAAATCAAAGATAACATTAAAAAACTGGCATTAATGACTGAAAATGCTCACCTCATAATTAATAAGTGAGTCAATAACCCTTGTACTAACATCATTATCAGCCCTGTTCATGGTTTCCTTGAACTTAGTCCTCCACTTAAAAAAACAGAAAACATAACAGTTCATGACTACTATAATCAATTAATTTTCAACAAATCCATTGTATCATACTAAAATCCATTTATCCCACCAAGTCATTAGTTGGCCAACAAAAAACAAATTATTTGTTACAGAGAAATGAAACTTTATTTCACATAAAAGAAAACTGCAAAATTACTGAATGTGATATTTGGAGTAATATTTTTTAAAGGGTAATTCACTTTTATTGAAAATTTGAAATGTTTTATGACAAAGAGTTGTTAGCATGGATAATTTCAAAAGAAATTGAAATTTCAAATTTAATAGCAATTTAATACCTTAACATTAGAGAATTTAAAATTCTACGTATAAACTTTTTAGTAAAGAGTGAAAACTTGAAATCTTTTGTACAATTTTCTCTCTCAAATGCATGTCTCTTTGTCTTCATATTTTCTTTGATTCAATCTCAGTCAGGACAATGTCAACTCTGCTTTGGTAAAGGACATCTTCGGTTTAGCCAAGATCAAATCGTCATCGGCTTGACATAATTTTTTCAACTAGTGTCTACAAGATTTCTTTCAGGTTAAAGCTTCTCGTAGTTACTTTTGGTCACTACCATCAAGGTTATATTTTGCCGATATAGGCCCGCATTATTTCTATTATTGATAAACTTGAAACCAAAAAATTAGTGCCTTTGTTCATGAGAGATGGAAGTATTAGATCCTACATAAGTAAATGACAATGAAATTTTTTAACATCATGAGACTGCTTTAATGCTTACAGTCAAAACTAAGCTGATTATCCTTCATGGATCAACCTTAAAACAAATGAATATGAATTACAAATAATCAAAAGAAAACCAGAACAACTTAAACAAAGTTATTGGAACCTAAAGATGAAGTCCTGATAAAATTGTATATAAGCATTATCAGTATTTGACCATATTAATCAATGCAGTAGATACAAAACTTATAAAGCCTGTACTTTCTCACTTCCAATAATAGCTGCTCAGAAACAAGAAAACATGTAGTGCCAAGCTTTCTATCTCCTACCATATGAGAGTACTATAGAGTCTTAACAATAGCCTAATGAATGCAATACCTCTTTTTGGTAATATGTGGATTTTACGAGCATCACACTATGATTGTGGTGGGTGTGGCACGGTCAGCCTGCTACTTGCACTACAAGAAAGTTTAATTTTAATTGGGGTTTATCAGTGGAGGTTATAAAACCTCTGATAATTTATACAGATAAAGGAGGTTTTTTAAACCTCTAGTAAATATCAAGGGTTTTTTAGTAAACTACCAGAAAATGTCTAACATTTTTTTCGAAACTCTCTTTACATTTCACAAATCCTCTTTCATTATTTTTAGTAAATCTAAAACACAATCATCTTCTTTTTGTCCCATAACCTAGGATCTCTCTCCAAATCTTCTTCTTCGTTTCCTTTTCCCTGCTCTCAATTTGTAATTTGTGCTCCCGATTTCTCTTCCATGTCCTTTTGAAATCTTCATTTTCCTTTGCTCTCGGTCAATTGTAACTTCAAATTGGTAATACTTTTCCTTTGTTTTCTTTTGATTTCAAAATTTGTTATTCACTTTCTTGTTAATTTTTCACTTTGTCTACTTTGATGGTTGTTTTTGTGAAAAGATTCAGGTTGTGTTTTCGTTTTCTCAAATCTGCGATGCGTATAAAACTGGTTGCTTTTTCGTTTAGTGGCTTTACTGTCTGCATTGCTGGTTTAGTTATTCACGATTGCTTCATAGTGTTTCGTGTGTTTGCAGTTGATGCAACTTTTATGGTGCACGCATTGAGGCGATTCCAAGAGTAACCACACAGATGAATTTCTTTGATTTCTCGATGCTGAGTAATTCTTTAAATATTATTTGAGGATTCTATATCTCCCTTAGCCATTTTGAATGTGAGATTAACAATTTTAAATCCAAATAAGAAAATGTGTGTCACTAAAAAACTCAAACACGTTGGTCCCTCACTTTGTTCATGCATCACATTTGACAATTATACAACTTGGATGCCATTATATTTGTCTTTTAAGGCCCCTGATCATGAGATATTGTTTGTTCATGCATCACATTTGACAATTATACAACTTGGATGCTATTCTAATCAAAATCTTGATTCACGTGAATTTCAATACAATGATTGTTTGATGTCAAACATCATACTTCAATTTAATCAAACCATTGAACACTTTTTTATTAATTGTTCTCACTCCATATATCAAATTAGGCATGGAACCTATACAGTATTACTGTCACAAACTAAAGAAAATTAGTTTTGAATTAATTATTATAAAGCATGAGATGTTGTGATTGTGGTAGATAGTTATTTAAGTAAAAATTTGAAGACGTGTTAAAAAGTTAATGAAGTTATGTGTAGGCATCTAATTATAATTAAAAATCATATGCCTAAGCTAGCTCCACATGGAACACTTATGGTGTAGGTTGTAATTGACAGCGACAATGTGAGAGGGTTTTAATTCAAATAAGCTAGTGAGGAAACTGGAAAGTGATAATGCAGGTTTGTTTGAAAATGTATATGCAAGAGCAAGGCTGAGTTTGGTTTTTATTTTGTGAATAATTTCTAGAAAAGGAAAGAGAGCAAAAAGCAGGGTGATAAAAGAAGACAAAGCAAAGAAAGTGGTCCATGTGAGAGCCTAAAGAGGTCAAGCTACCGATAGTCACAATTTAGCGAAAGGGTGTGTATATAATTCCTAACTTCACTTTCTTCAAACCAAGAAAAAATTCTTAAATACCAACACAAAAAGTTATAAAAATGAAACAATCAAATAGATGAATATATTCTATCTCACTTTTGGCCCTTTTTCTTGTCTGTTTGATAGTGATGAACATGAACTAATCCATATTTGTATATCTTTATTGTTGTTCAGGTTAGAATAGGGAAAATGAATGAGAAATTAAGGTGCTTACAGAATTAAAAAAATGGAAGATGGTGTTCATTTGTTGTTAGAAAAGACACTTTTAAGTTTCACATAGCCTTACTAATATTAATAGCAATCCACGTTTTTGAATTACAACCATAATGTTGTAAGTTTAAATTATGCAGACTATCGTTTTTTAGAAGAAGGATAGTCACTTGTGCACTGCTTTCATCACTAACAACCACACCAAAAATTCAGCCACCATAAAGTTTAGAGACACAAATTATTTTTTTCCACCACGTTCCAGTAGTATTCTCCTTGGCTGCAAGACTGTGATCTTCAACACCCAAAATGTAGCTTCTTTTACCCTTGCTTTTTATAAGGCTTTCAAATTTTTGTTTTGCTCCTTCAATAGTCCTTGTATCTTAATTCACATTGCCTCCTCAATTAGGTTGCTTCACAACATAATTCAAAGAACTTCAAGAAGGCAAAAGATTGAAACAATTTCAAGTGGGAGGTGTTTAATGAGAGCATTCCAGTCGCTAAGGATGTACCAGTTAGTTTAATTGTTCCCAATGAGCTTTATAGCTTGCTTAAAGACACCATAGACTATGCATGGTAAACCACAAGGTGAGTTCATGTCAACAACTCAAGACTTGGTTCTTTCAAAAAATTTCCCTTATTTATTATCCCATGCATAAGATTTCACCCTTTTATATATTTAATGCGACATGGAATTGGGTCTGGAAGACTTGCCAAAGAAGAATGGCATATCCACCGTTCTTCGTATTTTGAGTCTTGGTTATTCACTGCATACCTTTGTAAATGGAGAATTTATTGGTAAGAACGCAAAAACTTTACTAATGATCATTTGTCATATAAGAGGAAGTTGATCAATTCCAATGTATTTGGATTTATTCATGCCTTGCAAAGTGCTCTAAGACAAACTCATGAGGGGCATTGATATTTGGTAAATAATTGTCTTGATGGTTTTAAGGAACAAATAATGGTACACATGAAGATAAAGGTTTTGAATTCTAGAAAATTGTAACCTTCAAGGTTGGAGTTAACACATAACTATCTTGGCTAGCATTATTGGACTCCTTGTAAAAGGCCCAACTTTTTTTCTTCTCCCTATTAAGTTCACCACTTGTTTGTTTCAATGCCATCATATTCTAGTATCCCCTTTAATATATACAGGACAATGGTGCATACATGGAGCACATGTATGCTGGACCAAAGTCTATACTCATCCTTGGTCTTAACTCTGGAAAAATTGATTTGAGCGCTAATGGTTGGGGCATTAAGGTATTATTATTAATTAATTAACCCAATTGTTTAAATCACAATTGAACATGTGAGATTGTACAATTGAATTGGTGTCGTTTTGCAGGTTGAAATCCAAGGAGAGGAGTATGTCGTTTTCACTGAAGAAGGATCAAAGAAAGTACAATGGCAACAAGTCTAGGGAACTGGAAAGTCTCTCTCGTGGTACAAGGTAATGGTTACTGGAATATTAAAGTTTTGCAAGATTTTTCTAGGGGACTCGACCGAATCAAACATGTCTGAATTTTTCTACAGACAACTTTTACAACAGCAGAGTGAAAGGATCTTGTTGCCATAAGAATGACTAGTTTGGGGAAGGAAATGATTTGGATCAATGGTAAAGCATTGGTCGTTATTGGATGAGTTTAATCTCTCCCCTTGGAAGCCCCACTTAGTCAAAGTAACTAAATCACAGATAAACAAATATCTGTCCAAGAAATCAAAACCAACTCAGTTATTCATTATCTGTTACCCTTTTGTATTTTGCTTGTTTTAACCTTTTATGACCATCTCAAATTTGCTAATTACATTGCATCAGGTACCACTTTGTTTTCCTTACTAATACCTAGTTAATATTCTAAAGAACTTGCAATAGAATTCTAAGAGTGGAAGATTACTTTCTTTTTTAGTTTCACTTTCATATGATCTAGGCAAATCAGTTATTACAGTTCTTTCCTTATTACCAAAAACTGATTGTCTATATCATGTGTTTGACTTTTAAACAGTGAACAAGGGAGAAATAGGCCATTAGGAAAGCCCCGTGGTCGTGATGAAAAGGTATCTATTGAAGATCTCGATGCTAAGTTGGAGAAGTCATGCTTTTACCAAAAGGAAAAGATAACTTGGAGTGAAAACTTTTAGAGTTGATATATGTAGTTTGAGATTTGTTATCAAATATGTATTTTCCTTGGTTGTGACTATGAAATGTGGTTGAAGAAATAGAACTCAGCTTGTATTATTCGCACTATCTAATTTTGTAGATTTTATTTAAAATTATAGGTTTTGTTTGTTCTATTCTTTTATAATTCTTAAAGGAAAATTATAAATACAAAAAATTTAAAACCTTTGCGTTTTATAATTTTTCATTTATTTTAAGATTCATGTATTATAAAAAATTGTAATAAACATAAGGTGGGTTTGAAATTATATGAAACATATTGAAAGTTGATTGTTGAAAATATTGCAAGCACTACTAGGGATTTTGTAAACCCCACCCATTACTAGGGCTTCTATAAACCTCGACCATTACCAGAGGTTCTGTAAACCCCAGCCATTACTAGGGGTTTTGTAAACCCCAACCATTACCAGGGGTTTTGTAAACCCCAACTATTACCAGGGGTTTTGTAAACCCCCGCCATTACCAGGGGTTTTGTAAATCTCCGGAAAGTTGTGCTAATACCAAGGGTTGCTAAAAACCCCTGCTAATCTCTTAGCTACGGTGGCTCTTCTAGGAGATAAAGGAACCCCTGGTAAAACCATTAGTGTAGGTTAAAACTCCCAGAAATGCCAAAAATAACCCCCGCTAAAAATAATTATTTTTGAAGTGTTGAAGGTGGCAAATAAGCATGTTCATCGCTTCCCACTGATTTAGGACATGAGAAAAAGAGAAACTGAAAATCAATCCAGAAATCGAAAGAGGCATTGAGGCGAAATGGGATTGAGGCAAAATTGGAGGCAAGGAGATGAAATTGAAATAGAAAGAACATCTTCACCTTCGAAGACGCAGGGAGAACCGTGGGAGACAGTCTTGACCTTCAAACACCAGGGAGAACAGTGGAAGGCACGTAGAGAACGAGCGAAAACTGTTTTTTCTTCCTCCTAGGAAACTGTGGGAGCATCTTCACCTTAATCGAAAGTTGTTTCGTCCTGAGAAATAGCCTGTTCACCAGTGAGAGGCACACATGGAGAACATCGGGAGGCACGTAGAGAACAGTGGGAGGAACACTCTCCACACATGAATGAATGATGTTTCTTCTTCCTCTGAGGTAATAGACTAAGAAAGAGAGAAAGTCTGGAAATGAAAAAAATAACAGAAGTGAAGAAAAAAAATGAAAAAATAAGGTATGAATCTAAATTTTAATGGGGTTTTCCTAAAAAACCTCTGGTACGTAGTTGGGGTTTCTAAAACCTCTAAAAAATTAAATTTTATCAGAGGTTATTATAACCCTCAGTAATAAACCTCCATTATAATTACATATTTTTGTAGTGATATCATTTATTATATATTATAAATATTATATATTATATTTAATTTATTCTATATCATAATATAATAATTCGTATTATTTTTTGTTGAAATTTTACTTTGTTATTCTTTTAAGTAAACCTTTATCTTTTTCCAATAAAGTAATAGTATCACCACTCTGAGCACTCTGAACGTATATCTTGGGAGCAGTGTTTTCACGTGATATATCTTTTCCTATAAAAGTAGATCAAATGTCATAAGTTCATTTTGCACCCAATCCTCGACCTTTCCAACCTGTTCTCTTCTTTTTTCTATTTCTTTGTTGTCGATCTTCATAAAATATGGACACCAACATCTGTAACACAATGACTAGGTACCAGTTTTCCATTATTCTTTTGAAAGATGAGGTATGTTCTTTCTAGACCTTTCTTTTATGTAAGTTATCTTTGTGAATAAATTTTTATTTTCAACTAACTTTTTGTTCTTCAAGGTCGTTGGTTATGTTGATCGTGCTTTCGCAATTCTTTATGATGAAAATCTTCAAAACCAATGGAGTCTAACTAATGTTGACGACAACACTCATGTTGTCATTTACAACAAAAATTTAGAGAAACCATTACTAATTGAAGGGTGGTATGATTTAACGAGTTTTTACAAACTATAACATGATCATTGTATTTACTTTGGATATGTGGCAAATTCTTGCTTCCAGATCATTGTTTTTCAGGGAAGTGCGAACCTTTGTCTATTGGTAGGTTTTATAACAGAATTGTGACAGTAGAACCTCTTTCCAGAAGTCCGAAGATGCATTTTACCATAGGTCTAACCCCATTGCAAGTTCGCGCTAGCCATCTGGTGATTTTTATTAGTTTTTTACATACTTATATTTATATTGACATATTTATATTTAATCAATTAATTTTTTAATATTTAATTTTTAGTTTTGATATAGTCATGTAACAATTTTTTTTTAGAATTTGTCTACTGATTTTGGCGATTATCTATGACAATGAAATTTTAAGAATTGGAAGTGGTTGGAAGCAATTTTGTACTATTCGTGGTCTTGATGAAACTCTTGACGTGGTCTTTGAACTTGACCAGATGAAGTGCAATCATCATGTCAAAGTGTTGACTTATTCTAATTATTAATTAGATGTTAGTTTATGTTTTTTTTTTTGTTTTTGAACTTCAAATGTAGCAATGATCCTTTTTGAATTATATGCTACTAGATATGTATTTTTGGAACTTCTACTTTTAAAGTTGGCATCAATGACTATATATATATATATATATATATATATATATATATATATATATATATATATATATTTTATATATATTTTGAATAATAATTGTTGGTGTCCATTATGTTATACCATTTTTAATATACTTTGACTGTGCACTACCTCAAATTGAAATTAATTCATTACATTTTTTATAACTAATACACCTTTGAGTACAACCAGTGTTCTTGTTATCTAATTTATTAGTTAAAATGCTATTGATTTTAATTTTGTGTAATATGTACATGTAAAATTCAATTTTAATGCTTTTATTCGGTTTGATTATGGTAATTCCTTAAATTATATATTGTTAAGAAGAAAAATTCAATTTTAATGCTTTGAGTACAACAAGTGTTGTTGTTATCTAATTTACAAAATATAAGAATAACAACAATATGTTATCATTCACATCAATTGGAGGTAAGATAGATATTTCGATAAATAATGGTTCTACACTACCTCAATTCATTCTTAATGGACAAAACTACCATCGCATTGGAATTTTATTGCCACAAAATGGATCGAAACCAAAGTTTGCACAACTTTACATTTACGATACTGAAAATGAAATCAGCAACAGAATGAAGCATTTCAGTTTGCACAACTTCTATATTTTGTTTTAACTTCAGTTTGTTCAAATGTGTTTTAGGTCAAATCCAGATAAATCTTTTGTAGATCAATCATTGGTTGCTGACTTGATGAAAATGATTGATGATCAAATTGTTCTTGCAAAATCATTTCGAAGAGTTAGAGATTTGTCAGCAGACAATTCGAAATCTAACTTCACACTAAGATTATTTAGGGGCAGATAAAAAGATCCAAGAGTCTACAACACACCTTCATGTGATGAGATAACTGCATTAATAGTTGGTGATTTTGGTAATCCGGATGTAGGAAGAGATATCATTGTGAAGAAATGTTCTTGAGAATTGACCAGATTGCATGAAACCCACATTGCCTTTATTCCGTTGCAATATCCTCTAATGTTTCCATTTGGAGAAAATGGTTATCAAGAAGATATTTCAATTAGAGAAAATCATTCAAAATGTAAAGCAAGGGTAAGAGTTCGGATTTCTTTGAGAGAATTTATAGTCTTTAGAATCCAAGAGAGGTCTTCAGAGTTTGGTAACATTGTTAATGCGTGTTGATTATTCCAATAATTTTGGTCGACTGCTACACTATGATTGAAGCACAACATTTCTCTTTCATTAGAGCAAATCAGAAGTTAATACGTTGTGATATTTTTAATGGATTACAAGATGTTGTTAATAGAGGGGAGACAAATTCCTCTTTAATTGGAAGACGTATAGTGTTGCCTACTTCCTTCACAAGTGGTACAAGTATATGTTTAACAATTGTCAAGATGCTATTGCAATTTGTAAGAAATTTGGATATCCTGATTTTTTCATAACTATAACGTGCAATGTTAATTGAAGTGAAATACGTGATTTTATTTCTCCAAGAGGTTTATCTGCATCAGATAGACCTGACATTGTGTGTAGAGTATTCAAAATGAAACTTGATCAAACGATGACAAATTTAAAAAAAATGACTTCTTCAGAAAGACTACTACATGTATTTTCCGTATGTCATTTTATATTTATATTATTTATTTAGTTATTCAATATTCATCACTGTATTTATTGTTTTTATATAATTAGGTATATACACAATAGAATTTTAAAAAAAAAGGATTATCACACACAAAGGATTATCACACACTCATATACCTTTGTGGTTAAATGGAGAAAGAAAATTGAAGACTTAGCAGATATTGATAAGGTAATTTCAACTAAATTGCCTAATCAAGATTTATACCCAAAATTGCATAAAGTTGTTTCCAGTTACATGATACATGGGCCATGTGGACCTGCACGATTCAATTCTCCGTGCATGAAAGAAGGTAGATGTCTAAAATATTATCCAAAAAATTTTTCAAGTTGTACTACAATTGATGAAGAAGGATATCCGTCATATAGAAGACGTGATAATGACAGTTTTGTAGAAAAAAATGGAATCCAGATGGAAAATTCCAGTGTGATTCCTTACAATCCACTTCTTTTAATGAGGTATCAAGCTCATGTCAATATAGAATATTGTAATAAGACAAATGCAATCAAGTATTTGTTCAAGTATTTCAACAAAGGTCTTGATAGAGCTATAGTTAAAATAACTAACGTTGCTGCATATTTGAACAAAGAAACCATTATTGATGAAATAAAGAGGTATTATGACTGTAGATACCTCTCACCATGCGAAGTAGTTTGGCGAATATTTGCTTTTGATATTCACCATAGGTGGCCTTCTGTTCAAAGATTAACATTCCATCTTGCAGGCGCGCAATCAACGGTGTTTAAAGATGATGATGATGATATTAATGTTGTATTCAACAAATGTGAAAACGGTAACACAATGTTTCTAGGTTGGTTCGAGGCTAATCGTAAATATACATAAGCAAAAGATTTGACTTACGAGGACTTCCTAAGTAAATTTGTGTGGATAGCAAAAGAAAAGGAATGGAAGTCAAGGAAGAAAGGTTACAACATTGGTAGGCTTACTTATATTCCGCCTGGCTCTAGAGAAATATATTATATGCGAATATTATTGACTATTCAAAAAGGTTGTGTTGATTAGAAAGTTTAAGGACAATTGATGGTCAAATGTTTGAAACATTCCAGGAGGTTTGCTATGCTTTAGGATTATTGGCTGATGATAAGGAATTTATTGATACAATTAAGGAAGCTAGTGAAATTGCACCTGGATATCAACTTAGAAGATTGTTTGTTACATTGTTGGCCATGAATACAATATTGAAACCTGATGTAGTTTGAAATTCTACTTAGAGTTTGTTATATGATAGAATTTTATACCAAAAAAGAAAGGACTTAAACTGCCTAGGTATTATATAATGTTATTTCTTCAATTATTTTTTTTGTTATTTTGTTTTATGTTGTTTTAAGTGTCATTTTATTTTTACTTGCCATCTGATTACAACCATCACTTTGTCTTGATTTGAGTCAAAAATTAAGATAGATCTGTTCGGATAGTTTGTTCTATATTATTTTTGTCAATAAGTTACTGAATAGAATTTATTGATATCATTTTTCGTTTGGTGCAGAACTTCAAATGGAAGAAACTGAATTACAAAAAGTTTGTCTTCTTGAAATTGAAAAAATGTTGATGTCAAATGGAAGGTCTTTAAAAGATTATCCTTGCCTACCTCAACTAGATATTTCAGATTCATTTCCATTTGAAAACAAATTTATTATTCATGAGCTTCAATATAATAAAGAAGACATGGCTAAAAAATAAGTGCTCTTCAAGTCACTCATTGATGAACAAGTGCATGTATATGACGATATAATGATTGCAATAATGTCAAAACATGGAGGATTCTTCTTTTTGTATGGTTATGGTGGTACATGTAAAACTCTCATGTGGAAGACATTGTTAGCTGCAATAAGAAGCAAGTGAATATGTAGCTTCAAGTGGCTTGCTTCGTTACTTCTTCCTGGTGGTAAAATTGCACATTCAACTTTTTGCATCCCACTACTAATTAATGAGGAACCAACATGCAACATTGTTCAAGGTAGTCTATGTGATAAGCTTTTAATGGCAACCAATTTGATCATATGGGATGAAGCACCGATGATGAACAAAATGTGTTTTGAAGCATTTGATAGAACTTTGAGAGATATAATGAAAAATGTTGATGAGTGCAACAATTGCAAACCATTTGGTGGTAAAGTGGTTGTCTTGGAAGGTGATTTTAGACAAATTCTACTTGTCATAAAGAAGGCATCCGGGTACGATATCATTAAATCTTCAATACACTATTCTGACTTATGGCAATATTGTAAAGTGTTAAAGCTATAAAAAAAATATGAGATTAAATACCACCCAAAATAGGTAGACAACAGAGGAGATAAAAGATTTTGCTAATTGGATCTTGAAAATTGGAGATGGAGAGATGTATTTAAATGAAAATGGTGAAAGCATGGTTGAAATTCCAGAACAATTGTTGATTCAAAATACAGATTCACCTTTGATGTCTTTGGTTTAATTTGTGTACCCTTATTTTGTTTTACATATGAGGAATCCTAGTTATTTTGATGATGGAGCAATACTTTTCCCAACAAATGATTATGTAGACGCAGTTAATGGTTTCATGCTATCTTTATTAAGTGGTGAGGAAATTACGTATCTAAGTTCAGATACACCTTGCCAATCTGATCAAGATGAAGAAATGCAATCTGAATGGTTTACATCCGATTTTTTAAATGAAATCAAATGTTCAGGTATTTTGAATCACAGATTTAAGTTGAAAACAAGAGTACCAATCATGCTTTTTAGAAATATTGATCAAGCCAAAGGTCTATGCAATGGAACAAGATTATAAGTCAATCATTTAGGAAAAAAATGTCATCTCTACAACTGTTATTACAGGGAAAAACGTTGGTGATAAATTTTTTATCCTAAGAATGGATTTAGTTCCTTCAGATTGAGGTTTGCCATTTAAATTCTAGAGAAGACATTTTCCTATATCACTTTGCTTTGCAATGACCATCAATAAAAGTCAAGGTCAATCTCTCTCTAGAGTTGGACTTTATCTCCCACGTCCAGTTTTCACACATGGACAACTATGTTGCTATTTCTAGAGTTAAAACTCAAAAAGGACTCAAAATACTTATTCTAGATGAAGACGGAAATATAACAAACACAACTAAAAATGTTGTGTACAAGGAAATTTTCAAAACTCTTTAACAAAGAAAAAACTATAGGTATGTCATTATTTATTTCACACTATTCTTCTAATTTATTCAATTGTTCAATGGTAATGTTGTTGATTAACTGAATTTATAATAAATGCAGGTCAAGTTGTAGCAATGTTGTTGATTTCCATCTTCAAATTACATAGTGACAATGATAAAATTCTTGAAATTCTAGAGTGACAATGACGACCACTGCAACTTAACACTACAACTTCTCACCAAGTGCAATTTTTATGCCATCAAATTTGCCTACAGGTTGTATGTTTATATACATATTGTCATCTTTTAAAGTTCACTGTATTTCAATTACTAACAAAAATATTTATTTTGCACAAATGTAGTTTAAAAACACCTTGAACAAAGTGGTGTAATTTGGTAACAATTCATTATAAAGTGCTAATTTGTATCAGTTAATTTTTGGTTTTTGCAGATAAAAAGAAACAAGATATCAGGTTTCATTGGACTGAACTTACTTTAAATTTATATTGCAAAACTATGTATATTTTTTTATTGGAACTTCACAATCAACATGCATAATGAAATATGTTTCCTTTAGTAGTGATAGCCAAAATAAATCAATCTGATCAATTATTGGAAAATGTTATATAGAGGAAACATTATTTGATTTGAGTTTAGTAAGTCTTCTGTTTATAACCGAATTATTCTTATATCATAAATTAATTTATATTTTGTTTGTGTTAGACTTTTGATGTCATGCTATTATTTGAAAATAGGTTCAGTCTTGTGATGAAACAACAACACAATCAAATCATTCTTCAACAACAACAATTCATTCTGCAACAATAATAACAGATGGAGGTAATTCTCAAATTTAATTCAAATCTCAGACATGTAAATAAGTACATAATTTGGATCATTTGTAACGTGAAGCAAGACTTTTGTCTCAAAATGGAAGGCTCAGAAGGAAAATGGTTCTACAAAAAAGAATACATGCAAGAAGTAATAAATATTAATGTAAGTTTGTAACATCTCATTGCACAAATGTAGTTTGAAAATAGCTTGAACAAAGAGATGTAATTTGGTAATTTGGTAACACTTCGTTATAAAGTGCTCATTTGTATCAATAATTTTTTTGGTTGTTGCAGATAAAGAAGGAGACAACAGAAGAAACACCTATGCAATTGTTTTTTTTCTTTCTAAAATTTGAAATTAGAAGGAACACTTATGATGAAATAGAGCAACAATGCTTTTAAAAGTATTAGATGTATGTTTTTTATTAGGTTCTTAATGGATTACATAACATGGATGACATTTTCTTTTTTGTGTCATACAATTGACAATTTATTAATGACATCATATTTTCATCATATATATTATTGGATAGCACTTATTGTTCATTGCCTTTACCAAAAAAATTACATTTAAAATACTCGTCCAAAAAATTACATTTAAATAACCTCGTGCATAGCACGGGTAGAAAAACTAGTCTATTGGTATTGGTGAGTGTTGCCACCAAAATTAGACTCACAAATTGAATTCCTAGCTCTGCTTCTTTTACTCTACAATCATTCATAAAATATTGTTACTTTGGGAAGATCTACCTTAGGGTAAAGAGGCATGCTTGTTAAGATTGCAGATACCACCAACATCTAAGCACCAAATTATTTCAAAATGCATTTACAACATGTCATGGACAATTTGACATATAAGAATTATTATATACCCACAGAATATAGCAATGCTAGTGGGACCACATTATATAAACATTGAAGTTTAATGTGTTTTTACCTCTCTCATCCAAAAGGCATTGTTAAGTATTTTTTGATATGATAAAACTATTCTCTAGAATTAATTTCTTCCAAATGTATTCTTGCAGCATCGTGGCTATGCATTCAAGACATTGTTTTATAATTGTACTTGTTTTACATTGGTAGCATACTATTTATCAAGCAAATAAAGTTTGATTTAAAACTACCACTTTCCCAGATATTTGTTGCATCAACCCATGGAATTCTTGTATCAAAATTTGATTTTTATTTATGTAGATTGTCGGGTGAACCTAGTGAGTTATGTTGATAAGTAGTATTTTATAATGCAAGAATTTATCCGTAGCTTATAGTTGTTAAGTCTCATATAGTGCGGATTCCAATACCATGATGCTTTCTTCTTCATATTTTTAAACAATTAATATTGGGAAACAATTTCTACACTTACTTTTGTTTTACTTTTAAAATTGGTGGTCAAACCCTATCATCCACTTATTATGGATTTTTACCCTGCTAACCACAAAATATTACTCAATATTAAAATATTTCTCTTTAGAGTTTTCATAAATTTTTTACGTATATTTATTCTTATATTCTTTCTTTAAAATATCCATAAAAAACTTGTTCAAACATTCCCACATGGCCACCTTAAAAGAATCTCATAGGTGATTTATTGCATTTGAATTAATCCATATGGCTACTGACACCATTGATAGTAATGACATTTTTTTTACTTTATTTTACTCTCTTTAGCATGCTTAGATTTTTGTTCTTGTTGCCTGTTCAGGAGGAGATACCAACTAAATAATTTTAACTAAAACATCAAAAGCAATACAATGTTCTTTTAGGAGTATTGGTAGATGTAAATTGTTATCCAACTATTAACTTGTTATTGAATTTTCTTTTTATTTGAACTTGTAGATCAATGTTGTAGAGCATGTCTGACCATCTTATTTTCTGCTGAGACAATCATTCATACATAAAATTCTAGATCCTAATACATAAATTCCTTCTCTTATACCTTTCCATAGCCTACACATGTTTTTTGTTGATGTTATAATTTACACTTTAATAGTTAATATTGTAGAGTTTCTTTATTAGCCTTCTTCTAAATCCACATATTTGGTTCAATTATTTTGGAGAATTTCAATTTCTTAGGTGTAGATCATATCCTTTTGAGTTTCAATTTTAACATTCATGATTCGATTTCAACATTCGTGTATCTGTTTGAGTTTCCTTTACTTCTTTGTTGCTAACTTTACGATATCAATGGAATATATGTTGATATGGGGTTGAACTTTTGAACAGGGAAAATGACATGTTTAGGGAGAAAGATGGGTTGTCCCCGAAAACCATTTCCAAACGGGTGGAAAGGTGAAAATGGATTCTATGTTGTAGGATTCACATTACCTGGCTTGCGTGGTGCATCAGTTGAGGCAAAGACGATTGTTGAAGATATGTTCAACTGAGGCCACACATATATTGGAGTTTCCTTGGCCACTTCCATGTGAGAAATGAAAAATAAAATTACTCAGGATTAGAAAAAAAGAGAGGAATGACCTAGTGTTTTTGGTGTCTTTTAGTTGACATATTGTTGTATATTAAACAATTTTTATTATATATTAAATGTGTTTTATTTATAGTTTTAATTTAATTTAATTTAATTTATTTTTGTTATTTGAATAGAATACATTTATTTTAATTAATATATATCTTTAAAATAAAATTATGATTTCAAATATGATAACTTAAATTTATAAGTAAAAGTGAAAATAATATTGTAAAAAAAATTTAAATGGTTGTACTTTTATCATACAAAAATTCTGAATTTTAGTTGAGGTTTTTTAGGAGAGGTTAGTATAACCCAAACAATTTATATGTGTAGTAGAGGTTTAAAAATCCTTGGATTTTGCACAGAGGAAGAAAATCGAAGAGGAGAGTAGAGGGCGTGGTCACTTCGTCTGAGTCGGAAGGGCTTCTCATAGTGGTCGGTGTTGTCGGCGGTGACTTCGTCTGAGCAAGGAAGGTGTGACCACAGGCGAGGAGGGCTGGTGCTTCACGGGAGTGAGTGCTTCGTTGGTTTTGCTGATTTGTAAGTTCGTAGTGATTTCGCGAGTTCACGCTTTCAACACTTTTTCACTCCAGATGTATGGAAAAACTCTATGTTTCTAGCATTGATACTCACATTTAACTTTATGCTTTAACAATCACTTTATCGCATAGATTTTTTTATTCTTAGTAGGTGAATTCCATGGTTATTGTTGGTCATTATCTCAAAAAGTACAACTTTACACATATAACAATCTGTCCTGAAATTTAGATTAGAAATACTTTTACAAGATGAGAATCCTGATCAGTTAGATTGTCTTTTGATAGAATTTGTGAACCATAAATCTGTTTTTCCTTCAGTAACTTCTACAATTCTCTAGAACTAAATTTGTCTTTTGTAACAACTGGTTTTAGATTATAGGTTTGTAGGTTTTTGGAAGTCTCTAAGCTATCCTTTATACAAGAGTATGGTCCAAAACTAAAAGAGGGATATGTAATGGTGAAGCATTTGTCAAATATTTCACAGGATTTGGATGTATCATGTTTCCCGTGCAATTGGTTTCATTGTTGTAATACATGTTTAATTTATCTACTTGTATAATTCCAGTTAAGAATGTAATCATCATCAATACTATTATTTAATATGTTCTCTAGTTGATTTATCATTAATAAATGTAATCCATAAAATATCATTATTTAATATGTTTCTTATGTTTTGGTAAGAAACCCATCTCTAAATTCTTATCTTTCAACATGTTTTACAGTAATCTTATGTGTT
>Ga0214544_1003468_pt1 | contig 32582 bp, 16 predicted proteins | sample CNSS3metaG_FD_160074 | JGI IMG/M metagenome (GOLD analysis project Ga0214544, IMG submission 160074) | Root nodule microbial communities from cowpea collected in UCLA plant growth center, Los Angeles, California, USA - CNSS3 | ecosystem: Host-associated > Plants > Roots > Nodule | place: USA...
TGGCATCTCTCAACGTGAGCACGGAACATACGAACCTACCTCGCTCGTATCCCCACGTGAGAGTAACTGGATATGAACCTCCCCGTTCATATCATCACATGTCAAACACCATCCATGAACCTACCCGTTCATGGCACAGCATCTCCCGATCCAAGCAAAGCATCATTGTCAGTTAAAACAACACACCAGAAAGCAAAGAAAAACAGCATTTTTGCCTGGCTCGGCCCACACGCAGCCAGGCGAAACTGTTCCAGACCGCTTGGCGGTATTCACTCACCGCCAGGCGCCAGGGTCCTCCCAGACCCACTGTTTTCTCGTCACCGCCTGGCGGAGCTCGACCCTTCCTGTCAGGCGCCTCTCAGTACAGGATTCACTCACGCTGCGTCTATCGCCTGACGGTGATCAACAAGCCGTCAGGCGCCATATCAGAGGCATTCTGCAACTGATATTTGGCACTCAATTTTAGTTAATTCTACAGCCCAAGTTACTCGAAGAGCAATTCACCTTTTGGTCTCAGTACCCCATTCTGATTTAATTGCCAATTCCTAACCTATTTTAATGTCGTTATAGCCCAACCTCATCATTCACACATTTCAACTAGAGATTTATTTATTCTTAAGTCATGCCATCAGTTCTCAATTCGCAAATAACAGATCCTATTCCCATATCTCCCTTTTACACAATCATACTCATTCATAAACCCCATATACTCAATTGACAGTTCATGTATCATTTCATCCTTCACTCTACCTTCCCACTCCTCTTGCCCATCTCACGCGAATTCTTAGTTCCAACTTTTCTACCATTCTTCTCAACCAATTCCTCTGCACTATCATTCACCCCAAACGTCACTTAACGTCGGACCAGTCACCCCCCCCCCCCCCCCCGACATCACTTAACGTCGACCCACAGATACCCCAACGTTAATTTACGTTGGCCTAAACGCCCCCAACGTTAATTTTTAAATATCTCTGTGGGAAACGCAAAAACCCTACACTGTTTCCTCGCACCGCCACAGCTTTTGCACTCGTTACCTGGTAGCAACCACCATTCTGACCCTCCTCCAGGTAAGTTTCGAACGTTTCCCACCACCAAACTTGTTGGGATTTGGTTGTGGATTGATTTTAGGCGTTTAGAACCGAATATTTTGCGTTTTCATCCCCATTTGCAGCGTTTTGAGATTCGTCCCACTTGCTCTTCGTCTCCATTTGGCTAGTAGCGTGCAGAGACCCTAGCCTCCCTCTCCAAGTTCATCTTTCAATTTGGTACAAGAGATTAGTTTTTCATTTCTTCGATTTACTCGTTATTTCTTGTTCATTTTGTGTATATAATTGCTTGTATTTTTTTATTCGCCATGTATGGTTTTGTTCATGCCATAAGAAGATTCCACCTGCTTTGAAAGACATGTTACAAGAGTAAGTACTACTTTTTTTCAATGCTAACCTATGTATCTACTTAGTATATTAAAACTAACATATGTTTTATGTTTTCAAAATTTCATTAGAATTGTGGGTAAGCCTAGAGGCCAACAACTTAAAGTATTATATCAAAAGGTTAGAACTCATTCATTTTAAAGTTATTAATTTCTGTATGTCAACTTATTATTTTGATATGTGATTATTTTATTTTGATATGAAATTGTATTACTTTTTCAGCAATTCATCACCTCTACCAGATGACATTATCCACACAGTAAGATAGGAGTGGGCAGCATATCTATTGGAAAGACTGAGTTGATACCACAGGAATTAGAACTCCTTTCAAAAACTTTGTTGGACAAAAATTTCATGTTTAAACTTTTAGTTTGGTGTTATTTGTATTAGTTTAGAATACTTAAGTGTTATTAGATATAATTGTAAGTCCATAATTGTGCTGAAAATATTATGAAATTGTTCTAGAAATTTTCTGATTTTTAGGTGTGAGAATGTTGTAAAAACAACCAAATTTAAAAAAGAAAAAATAGCACTTATTGATGTGTGGTAGTGTTTTGATATCCTCTTTATTAAAGAGAGTGTTTTATCTAACAAGCTTCAAGTTTATCATATCGCTACTATCAATGGGTCAATGCTCTTACTAAATCTCTTTCTCCCACTCGATTTCATTTTTTTCCTTCTAAACTTAATGTTGTTAAATCTATTTCCCATTGAGTTTATGGGAAACTTTTAATGTATGAGACAACTCTTAAAGGTTCTGGACAAGGACCACTGCGATTTCCATCAAGAACCATAGTCTATCTCAATGTTAATACTGTATTTGAATGCTAATAGACTAGTGTTTAGAAAAATCGTATCAATTTTTTAATTTTTAATTTTTACTTCTGAAGTGAATTAGATAATTTTCTAAATGGTTATGCAGAGTGCTTACGAAAAGAATGAATGATTTAAATGAAAATTAATGAAATAAAGAATTATGATAATTTCTAACGTTACAAGTGCTAAAGATGTTTCATCATTTCGTGTGACAACTTGGGTCAAATTTCACCACTTGGCTTTTGACCCTTGGAATGTGGCTAAGAATAATCCCATTGGGAGTGCAAATAGCGTACAACGCGATTCACGGACGTGGTTTTGTAGATCCACTCTCCCTAGCATGATTTAATTTGAATTATTTCAGAATTCAATATTTATATATTATTAAAATTTTGGTGAATTGACTAGAAATAGTACCTTTTAGTAAAACCAAAATTCTGCAAATGCTTGCATGCAACCAGTTAATATATATATATATATATATATATATATATATATATATATATATATATATATATATAATGAACACATTTTATAATATAAAATGTTATGAACACATTATTTTATTATGTCTTTGTTTTTAGAATAAAATTATGAAAGATGGAAGGGACAAAAGCAAAAGCAATAAGGAAAATTAAAAGATATATAGAAACATTGCACGAAAGAAAGAAGGTTGGTGAAGATTGTCATTGCGTCATAACGTTTCGAAAAATGAGTTTATAAATATATTTTTACTTTAGAAAATAAAAATTCTACCATATATGTGCCACTATTTCTTGAAAAAAGAATTGTGTTTGTAACTTTTACATATCACATGACATTATCTAGTAACTTCTTCATGAAATATTTGACTTTGATATCTGAAACTAAACTCTAAAGTCGATTAGATTTCTTCCATCTTACCATCACTATTTTGGTTGTTTCCATTGTAAGGTCATATTTATGTATCAAATCATCATCAAATTTGTAGGCATGATACCAAAAACCCACTTTTTTTAATTTAAGATTTAGTCCCAACTTTAAAAATGAAAAAAGCAAAAAGAAATTATATATCTTTTTATTTTAATTTTCAATTAACTTCATGGTAGGCATAGTTGTCATAACATAAAGATTTTATTAAAAAAATAAAATAAAAAACATAAAATCAGGACCACACCAAATCCATGATAAAAATACATTGTAGACAAACAAAAAAATTACCTATTATGATAAAATTAAGTAAATACATGAAAAAAGGTAAATCAATGCAACACCAATAAGAAACTAAAACTCAATAATCACCATATTAAGATATTTATCATTAACTAACTCACAAAATGCCTTTAAAACTTATTATTGCTTTTTAGAAATCCTTACTTTTGAGGCTTTAGTATTAACTCATTAACTAGTTTAATTCATATTGATGACTATTTAGGTTGTGTGTATAAATGTTATATTTTTATAATCTTATCTTTTGTAAAATCTTATTAATATTTTTTTACATACTAGATTACCTATTTTGAATACCATGATGAAGTGTCATACTTTATTAGTTTTAAGCTGTTAAAATGGGATATTATATAAAGGGTCTTGCTAGCCAGTGTCCTAAGGGCACTAGTTAAGGTTATTAATATACATTGAATTCTATAAGAGATACATAGATAAGTGTAATATTAAATTAAATCTGACATAATCACCATTAATGTAATTTTATTTTATTTAAAAGATAGAAATGCCCATAATTGTTACACATGTGTGTTTTATATTTTATCTAACGTTCATCAATAAAAGTTAAAAATAATTAAATAATAAAATAACTATGTTTTAATGTTGTTAAAAAATAAATATAATTAATATAAAGAATTTTAAATTAACCGTACAACCATAAAAATAGTGTTAAATATCTACAAAATTTATAAAAAAGAAACAAAAATAAAATGTTTTAGTAGAGACAAAGATTCCAAAATCATTCTTTTATATTAGTATGTTATTGTCTAAAACTTTAAAAGGATATTTTTGTCTTTATAAAATTTGTTATATGCATTTATACTATCTTAATTAATATATTTAATTATTTAACTTTTAATATAAAAATAAAGGAATCAATGCAAATTAATTATCCTTAATCGGTGTCTTTAGAATACTGGTTAGCATTCTCCTTATATAAATTATATGTAATAATTAGTTATCTTCGTTATTAACGTGCAGAAAAGTGTAAAAATACTCAAATAAATAATTAAAAGAATTTGATAAAATTTGTTTTATTGTCATGTTTAGTGTTGAGTCAAATATAACCGAACGTAGTTTTAATTTACGTCAAACTTAAAGTGCTTTTAGGACTTTCTATTTTTCATACCAAAATGTGAATGTAAAACTAAATATCACACTAAACTCACTACAGGTCGTTTTCCTATTTCAAATTGTTTATGATTGAAAGAAGAGTTTCTTTTCACTTTTAGGTATAAAACAATTTTTCTATCATGAAAAATGAATCACAAAATAAAAATCAATTTGAAGTAATTTTCTAATGCTAATGTATAATATTTAGATAAACCAAAGTGGGTTGTTACAATATAGTATAAATATATGTGTCCCGTGAATATAATCATGTAAGAAAAGTCAAATATAGGTGAATATATATACCCGATCCTCGCCCGTGACTTACGAAACTCGGTGCTTATTTGACTAATTATTAAGCAAACTATTAGTGTTAGAAATACAAGTTTCTTATCAAATTGACCTAATGAAGTTGAAGTAGGTTCAAAATTTCACTTTTTATTAAAAAAATCACATAATTTTTTTTCTACTAAAAGAAGAGAACGTGGTATTACTAACGAGGAATGCCAATCAGAGTCTCGCCTACACTGAATAGAAACTGATTTGATTTTTCTTTTCACAAGAGAAGACTTTGATGACCGAATTTTGATTTGATATGATTTTTTTAGGTGACAACACTTTCTCTTATACAAAATCGTCCACAAATAACATACACAATATTAAAATATTGGTTAAATATGTTTTTGGTCCCTTAACTTTCAGTAAATTTTAGAATTAGTTTATTTTGAAACTTTAGACCAATTTAGTCCTTCATCTTTCGGAATACGTGGATTTAGTCCTTTTAATCAAATTTTGTTAGGTTTATTTGACATTTCAAGTGCGTTTTACAATAGTATTTGACTTAACATTAAAGCAAAGATGAAAGATGTATCAAACAGTATAAACAACTCAAATACAATCTTAAAATGCGCACTTGAAATGTCAAATAAACCTAACAAAATTTGATTAAAAGGACTAAATCCACGTATTCCGAAAGATGAAGGACTAAATTGGTCCAAAGTTTCAAAATGGACTAATTCCAAAATTCACTGAAAGTTAAGGGACCAAAAACATATTTAACCCTTAAAATATTTATGTTTCGATCCATCTAATAATTTTATATTATTTAAAAGTTGAAATTTAAGGTAGTTTAAATTTTTTATCTTCACTTCATTTTCAGAGGTGTCTTTTAAGAACAAGACCGTTTTAGAAGTCGAAACCTAAAGTGGTTTAAATACTCATCTCTCCTTTCATCCTCTGAAATGTCTTTTAAGGACAAAACTTTGAAGGAGCTCCAAAGTAAACAATACCTTCGATGAGGGGGTGATGACACTCCAAAACGAATAATATTTTGGATGAGGGGTGGTTGACCCTATCAATATCCTGAAATTGCTAGTAAAATATTTTGGAATATGTTCTAAAGCGAAAAATACCTCGATTTCAAATTAATATCTTGGGTCATAAGGACATAATCGAGATGAAATTCCAAATTAGACAATATCATGGATGAGGGTTGATTGACCCTATCTATATCTTGAGATTGTAAGTGAAATATTCTATAATATACTTCAAAATGGATAATACCTCAAATCATAAGATCACACTGAAATATCTTGGAATCCTTTTCAAAAATTTTAACCAGGTTCTTTGTGCGAACAAAACTATATCTGATTAGTCTAAAATAAGCAATAGGTATGGTTCTATAGGAAAATGCAAAACATGATTAAGAAATTAAAAGAAAAACTTTGGTTAATTAGTGGGTTGGAGTTGCTCTAACAAATTGCATCAACTACATCTCTTGGAAATGGAAAAAAAAAAAAAAAAACTTATTTCCTTTTTTTTTTTTCTCATTTTTTTCAATCCTAATGATTGTATGATGATGATTTCCATAACCCACTATAATTTATTTATAGTATAATGATTTTTTCTTTGCCCCTAAGCTTTAAATTGCTTCCGCTACAGATGGAAAGAAGCAAGAAAGAGATTGGTTTTCTGACATTGAAGCAGTCACCAATTTAGTCATCTGTTCACACTTCACACATAACATAATGGGACTACACTCTGTCCAATTGCAACCGCACTACAAATTTCATTTCTTTATATTCCAATTGCTGTCTATCTATACAGTTTGCGACAACCACAATACTACAATTTCTGATACAGTTTATGCTTATCTACGATAATTCTTTATACCCTTTGAATCTTTCGAAGTTCAATTTTAGTTTTCTATATTACTTTTGTCCGTTTTTAAGTTTCTCTGATTTTAAAATGTATTATTTTTAGTCTTTTAAGTGGTTTTGATAATGTCTTACACACAAAGTGTTTTAACACTCTTTAAAAGAGAAAAAAACAATTTCAGAACTAGAGAAAAAAAAATACAAAAGTTAAAATAATAAAATTTTAAATTAAATATATTTTCACCGTAAATTTATACAAAATTGTAATTCATTTCTACATCATAATTTAATATAATTTAGTTTTGAAATTTTAAGAATAATATTTTATATGTAAAATTTTAAACATTTTAAATGATATTTTAAATTAATGTTTGAATGGTCTACCATGTAACGTATTTTTAACTTAAATGTTAACCTAAAATAACAGTTTAAAATGTAACATATTTTTAGTTTAATTTTAATGTAACATATTTTTTTAGCTTAATGTTAATTTAAAACAATTGTTAAACGTATTTTTAACTTTAATGTCAACTTAAAATAACGGTTTAAGATGTAAAAAATAGTTAACATCATTAAAAGGACCATGTCCATTTAAATTTAAAGATAAAATTGGATTAAAATTTTTGACATAGACCAATTTTAATTTGATGTTTAAAATTGAGAATTAAAAACATATTTAATATTAAAATTTTATATAATTTTAAGAGAAACAAAGGGTTAGTAATGTTTACGGTAGAATGTCTTGAAGCTTCATGCTAGTATGTCCATTTCTATCAATATCACTAATTGTTTCCAACTTTCCTTTTTTTAATTTTAAATTACGTAAGGTATAAGAATGCTGGGTTTTAGGTTTTCGTTACTCTCCTCGTTTTCATTTTGAAGTTTTAATTTCATTATGAAGATGGTTCGTTCACGGATACACTGAATTTAGAATCATAGATACCCAATGGTTTGCTACACACAGAAAAAACAAAAGGGTCTACGGTACTTGATTAAACAAATTATTATATTAATTGTCAAAATCATAAAAGATTTTTAAATTATGCTAAATAAACACAGGTTTTTCTGGAGCCATTGTTTGCATAATTTAAAGCAGTATTTTTTTTTATACAATTTCTACATTTGTACATTCTCTGATATGGTTATTTATATTTTCATTAACATCGCATAATTGTTTTCTTAAATCCCATTAATTTAAATATTTTGGGTCAATCAAATTTAATTAGGTTATATCATTATTGGTCTTGTTATTTTGTTATCGCAAGTGTCTTTATTCAAAGATCATATCAAGCAAGAAATGTGACCATTTATTAGTAAGAATAGAAATGTTGACTTGGCATATTTTATTTACGGTAAATCATTTAGTGGTAGAATATTACTGCCACCTAAAAATTCATGTGACCGTGTAGATCAGATTCAAGATCCACTTTACATGTCTTACCTACTTTTTGAAGCAAAATAAAGAAAAGATGGATTTGTTGATGTAATTTTGTTATTTATTATTATTTAATATAATTAATTTTCAGTAATAACAGTTCCAAGATTTAATAAAATATAAATTACAAAATTAAACTGTAATATTAAATTGTCTAAAAATTGAATTCTTGGGGAACCCTTCAATTCTCACTGATGAAAATATTTACTCATGATTAGTTTTCTTGTGTCTTTTAAATTTTTTAGGCCATTATAAATTAAACAATATATAAATAAATTGTTTTGATTTAATAAATAGTTATTAAATGTTTTTATTAATTTTTCGCACTTTTACATAATAAGAAAATAAGATATAAATTAATTAAAAGTTAAGTAAAAATAAATATGTAATTATTATATAAATAATTAATCAATATTTTCATAAACTTAAAAAGTAATAAATAAATAAAAATAAAAATAAAAACAATCTATTTAAACTCACACATATAAGCAAGTGATCAATATTTGTTTCACATTTTACTCATCTTCCTTTCATGTTTATGCCATTACAATTTCTTACCTTTTAAATTATAGATTAAGTAATAAATAAATAAATAAAAAGAAAAGCAATCTATTCAAATCTCACACATTTAACCAAGGAATAAATATTTGTTTCATCTTCCTTTCAGGATTATGCCATGTCAATTTCCTCAACGTTTAATTCATATATTAATCATTTTAACATATCAATCAATCAAATAAGCTTTTAGATAAGATTAAGTGTCAATTATGTCCAAATAATTAAAAATGTTAAATAAAATTGAAAATACTAAAAATAGTAATCAAATAAGCTTTTAGATAAGATTAAGTTGTCAATTATGTCCAAATAATTAAAAAAATTAAATAAAATTGAAAATACTAAAAATAGTAATCAAATAATTAAGTGTCAACTATGTCCAAATTATTTAAAATATTAAATAAAATTGAAAATACTAAAATTTAAAATACATTTAAATATTAAAAAAAATCTTTTGTCATAAAAACATATTTTATTTTAATAAATATTAAATAAAAGAATTGTAATTTATTTTATTCTATAAATCTATACCAGATTTATCTGTATTGGTATGTATATTTGTTTTCAAATTTGGTTCTTCAAACAATTTCTTAAAACTAAAATACTTATTTTACTATTATTAGATAACAGTTTACTTAAATTTAACTATTTTTAAATTAAAACAATTGTTTTATAGATTTATCCATAACTATTTATTTAAATTTAACCTTTGTTTTAACTAAATTAATTACTTACCAGAAAAATAATCTACCCACTCTTCCCTAATTATTCCTACTTTATCTTCCCCGTAAGATCTCCTTTTGTTGTTATCCATTGTAACAAATCCACTTATTCCGTATTAATTTCTACTTTAGTAGTTTTTTTTTTCTTCTGTATAAAAGGGAGCAAGCACGAGAAAGAAATGACAGAGTAAAAAGAATAACAATTGAGAGAAAAAGAAGAGAGAATTACAGAAGCACAGGTAAGTTTCTTTTCTATCCATAACATGTTTTGTATTGTCTCATGGTAAACATTTTCTATTACAACATGTTTCATTCATATTATGGGTCATGTTTAGCAAATAATAATTATCATAATAATAAATATACTAATGTGGTATGATAAAATCTCAGAAATCATTTTTTTTAGTATTTCTAAATAAATTATGATAACGACTCTTTTTGTTTTTAAACTATTTCCACATCTGTCGGTTGCATTGTTAATTTAACGTGAATATGTTTGGATTTAATTTCAAATTAGAAAGATTTGATTTGATTGTTATTATTAAAAATTATTTAGATTCCATAACTATATGTAAATTTATTGTACTCCATAAAAGTATACATGAGTTACCTACTAAATAGGTTGGATATGCTAAAATGCTTAGTGAATTACACCTCTTCAATATTTTATTAAATTTGATACGTTTATCTAAAAAAATCATAAAATTATTTTGAAAGTTAATTCTGATAAAAAAGAAGTGACACATAAAAACATTTTAGCATTTCTAATGATATTTAAATATATATATATATATATATATATATATATATATATATATATATATATAAACAGTTAATACTTTTTTTACTATTGATTTAATTTTATATTAGTAATTTTTTTTCTTTCCTATGAAATAAATATTAACAAAGTAAATTAAAGTTATATAAAAATATAAAGTTATATCCATCATTTAATCGATCTTTGAATTTTAATTCATATATAATTTTATTAAAATTAAATTAAAGTTAATTAATTAAAAAAAATTTCACATCAATCTAAGTTATTAAAAAAATTTCTCATTTTCGGTCACTGTCCCTCTGTTGAATCAAATTCAATTTGGACTTTTGTTTTTCCTCTTTTTCTTTCTTACCATTCAACCTCCACCTTAATCCAAAGAAATCGTAAATGTTGGTATTGGGTAATTTTCTTTTGTTCTGTAGTGCGAGTGAATATGAGTAATAATTTTACCTTACAACTGCTATGCTGTGTCTACTTTCCATTTATAGAGGTAGAATCACTGGAGGGAGAGAAAACTCGCAAACAAAATGCTATGAATAGTTTTTGTCCAATACTTCTTGACTTTCATCTCCTCTATGTAATGCTAATGTATTCTTCACTTCTCCCAAACTTGTAGCAAAGGAAGTTACTCAGCAAAATACCATGGATGTTCCAATCAAGTATCCCGGCAAACTCACCCTAAGGGTGGTTCTTACTTGCATCATGGCAGCCACTGGTGGCTTGATTTTTGGTTATGACCATGGAGTTTCAGGTAAATCCACTACTTAACATTCGTTAAAAAAATTCTTCCTTTGATTATAATTTTGGTTACCCATTTTGTTGCTGTTTGAATCTGAAATGAAGTTTCATATCTGGGTTTTCAATGCATTATTATCCTGAGATTTGTGTGTGGTCGAGAGAGTTTTTAACTTATTTACTATTGAAGAGTATTAACCGTTGTGTTCTGTTTCAATATTGAAAATAACATAGCTGATGCGTATTTTGTGATTGATGAAATTCGTGATGTGGGATTTTTGTTGTGTTTGTTTCAAAGGTGGAGTGACCTCCATGGATTCTTTCCTGAAGAAATTCTTCCCCTCTGTATATGAAAAAGAGTCTAATCTGAAGCCTTCTTCAAATCAGTACTGCAAATTCAACAGTCAGATACTGACACTGTTCACATCTTCCCTTTATCTGAGTGCCCTTGTAGCGGGTCTTGCGGCATCCAGTATAACCAGAATGTTCGGTAGGCGTACAACTATGATTACGGGTGGAATATTCTTCGTGGCAGGTGCATTGCTTAATGGATTTGCCGTGAGCATTTGGATGCTTATTCTTGGCAGGTTGTTGCTTGGTTTTGGCATTGGATGTGCCAACCAGGTATACCCTTTTCTTTCAAGTTTAATTTTATGCTTGTTAAAAGAATTCTGTTATAAATCAATAAGAAATCATGCTAGGAGTAAATTTTAAGACAATTATGTTAAAATGTATGACCGAATTTAGATTTTTCAAAAAAACAGAAACTCTTTAGATTTACAAAGTAATCAGCCAATCAGAAATATTTCTGGGTTGGTTTACTCTGTTTCTGTCAACTAATCAGAAATATAATGACTCTTAAGATAATAATCGTTACAAAATGATCATATATAATATTTTTCTTTTGGTTTACAGTATAAAAAGTTTTTCGTGTTTACTAATTACTCTATGTATGTGATTGGATGAGAGTAAAATCCCAAAATCCCTTTACACTTAAAGTAATCCACCAATTAGAAATAATGCTGGGTTGTTTTACTCTGTCTCTGGCAATTACTAAGAAATATAATGACTTTTAAGATAATTGTTTTAAAATTATCATAATATAATAGTTTCTTATTGGTTTACAAAAGACTCTTGATATATGTTAACTAATTATTCTTTTAGGTCTCAGCTGGGTTATGCTTTGATTATAGTTCTTTCTTGCTAACCAATAATCATTTGTATTTTCAGTCAGTTCCAATCTATGTATCAGAGATGGCCCCTTTTAAGTACCGTGGAGCTCTAAATATGTGCTTCCAGTTGTCAATCACTATAGGCATATTTATAGCAAATTTGTTCAACTACTACTTTGCTAAGATACTGAATGGTCAGGGATGGCGCTTAAGCTTAGGGCTTGGTGCAGTTCCAGCTATCATTTTTGTTATAGGCTCAATTTGCCTTCCTGATTCACCAAACTCCCTTGTTGCACGTGGCTGTCATGAAGATGCCAAAAGGGAGCTTATAAAAATTCGAGGAACAACTGAAATTGATGCAGAATTCAAGGACATGCTTGCTGCCAGTGAAGCCTCACAAAATGTGAAACACCCTTGGAGAACCTTGATGGAGAGAAAGTATAGACCACAGCTTGTGTTTGCCATATGCATTCCCTTCTTCCAACAGTTCACCGGCTTGAATGTGATCACATTCTATGCTCCTATTTTGTTCAGAACAATTGGTTTTGGAGGCACTGCTTCTCTCATGTCTGCAGTGATCATTGGAAGCTTTAAACCTGTTTCAACTGTGGTTTCAATTCTTGTGGTAGACAAATTTGGAAGACGCTCCCTTTTCCTTGAAGGTGGTGTTCAAATGTTGATTTGCCAGGTACCTGTTTCAAACTCAACTACGATGCTAGCTTAACCTGATTTAAGATATATGTTCGCATATGTTTGATCTCAGGTTGATTAATTTTGAGTTATAGCAATTTTAATAGTTTGTGTTGAATAATTTTTCTTACAGAAGAAACAGATCAAAACATAAATCGTTCCACTTAAAAATGAATTTTAGACTCGATCAATCTCATTGAAAATGTATCTGTTAAACACTCACCCAAACCAAACATTTTTCATTTCATTGATTTGGTTAGTTTTTAATCAGTATGTTTTGACCACAGATCACCATGACAATTGCAATTGCGGTTGCATTTGGCACAAATGGAAACCCAGGAACACTGCCGAAGTGGTATGCAATTGTGGTTGTGGGGATCATATGCGTCTATGTTTCGGGTTATGCTTGGTCTTGGGGTCCTCTAGGCTGGTTAGTACCAAGTGAAATCTTTCCTCTTGAGATAAGATCTGCTGCACAGAGCATCACAGTTAGTGTTAACATGATCAGCACTTTCTTCATAGCCCAATTCTTCACATTAATGCTGTGTCACATGAAGTTCGGTTTGTTCATCTTCTTCGGGTGCTTTGTGGTCATCATGACCATATTCATCTACAAGTTATTGCCCGAGACAAAGGGTATTCCACTCGAGGAAATGAGTGCGGTTTGGGAGAAACACCCTATCTGGGGCAAATTTTTGGAGTCAGACAGCACAATCCAAAACGACAAGGCCAACTCCAGATGTTGAATTGAATATGTGTTCTTTGTTGGTCTTAGTCTTTGATTTATACAAGTCATGGTTAACTCGATTTCTTGGCCTTTTCTTATGATGCTTCATTGTACATGATAATATTTAAGATGGAGTTTCCACCTTGTATATTGCAAAGGCATTTAGCAATCGGTCATCTTGATTAGACGTAGAACTATAATCAAGTTACATATCAAAGTTCTAAATGGCTTGTGAAATCTGGTTTTATGTGGAAGCTTCGCTTGTGTTGCGTTTCGACGACAGATTTCAAGAATTTTAAGAAATTGAAATACAAGTCTTTGAATTTTTTATAGATTGAATTTCCTTCATTTCTTAAATAATCATTAAATGATTTGTTTGGAAGGAGTAATTGAAAAATCTTAGATTTCAATTTTTTTTTGGATAAAGCAATTTAATTTCTATTTTAAAGTAAACTCAACTTTATCCTTGAACCCGAGTTGAGTTAGTTCGACTTTAAATTTAGTACGACTCGTCTCGACTTTTAATCTAGGTCAACTCCCAAAGATTCAACTTCGACTGACTAGGCCGAACCTTTAGCTCGAGTTGACTCATCTCGACCTTCAACTAGAGTCGATTGATTTCAACAATTAGTTTAGATCGACTCGACTCAACCTGAAGTGCGACCCAACTCAGCTTGAAATTCGGCACAAGCCTAACTCGACTTAATTTTTGGCCTAGGCTGACTCGATTTGACCTTGAGCCAAGGTCAACTTGGCTTAACCTTCGACTTGAGGCAACTCGGCTCGACTATTGGTCCAGATTCGACTCGACTATCGGCCTGGGTTGACTAAGTTCGACCATTGATATGGACTGACTTAACTTTGATCTAGGCCAACTCGGTTCAACCTTCGGCTTAGGGTGACTTTACTCGACTTTCGATGCATGCCAACTCTGCTCGACTTTTGACCCAAGCCAATTTGGCTCGATTTTCGACCCAAGCCGACTTGGCTCGACCTTCGTGAGTGTAGGGATAAAGTGGAATGAAATTTCAAATTTATTATATTTCAAGGGTACACTAATGGAGATCTTTCTTTTGATGACGGTTAAAACAACCTTGTCATCACAATTTTGGAGTTATCATTGTATGGGTCATTGTTAAAATTTCAGAGAATCAATGACGGTGGTCAAAACCATTGTCAATTATCATGCATAACAACAGTGGTTTGAATACTCGTTGTTATAACTTTTTGAAATATTATAGATGAAAGAAAGAAGTTTCAAAACCACAATAGCTAATGTATTAACCATAGTTATACCACAATTGTATTTTAAAAAAATGAATTGGACCATGATGGTTGTGGCCTTAACTGTCGTTAAATTTAATTATATAATGATGGTTATAGCCTTAACCGTTGTTAAATTGTGCATTTTTTTTAAAGCAATTGTTTGAAATTTTGAATTAACTCAAAACCTATCATCAATTTGAACATAGAACATCCAGATATTCACAAAACTAATTATATATATATATATATATAATAAAACTAATTACAAAAATTACAAAAAAAACCTTACATGAAGGAAGATGCAACTGCAACAATTATAGATCACAGCGAGCAATGCTGACGGTTGTTCATGGTGAGAAGAGGAAGTGGGGAGGCAGTTATGAAGACTTGCGGCGAATAGAAAATGCTAGTGGTAGTGGAGGACATCCTTGTGACTTAAGGCGATTCTAGGCAACGCGTGACTAGACACGAATTGGCGGTGATGAGGCGACTTGGTGGCTTTAAAAAGCGGTGGTAATGGAGTTGTGGCGGCGACAACAACGAGGAGGTGCAGTGGAGGAACGAAGAAAACTAAACAGTGCGCGAGCACGAGAGAAAGTGAAAAGGTAAAACATTTTTAACTCTCAAAAGCTCATTCATGATGATTATTTAACTTAATCATCATAATTTCACGTCTTAAACATGTTCAACGACGGGTAGGATACACCCACTTGTTATTTTTAAAAATTTCAACGACGAACATTTATAAAATTGTCGTCATTTGTGCTTTTTGACCAAATAATGACTTTCATCTATAAAACAGTTGTTATAAAGTTTACGCTAATTATAGACATGTCACTGTATTTGTTTTTACTACATGTGTGTTGGACTCGTTGTTAATTTGCATCATGGAATAGTGATCTTGCACCAGTACTATTTGAAATTCTTTGATTTTATTTATTTGAAATACCTTACAAAAATTTTTAAATTTGAATTTTTATTTTCTAATTACTTTGTCCAAATAAGTTATTTAGTGTAAAATAATTTTAAATTCTTCAAATAAATAAATTATCTTCTAAATTACCTCATCCAAACAACTCAAAATGAATGTCATGTGTACGTTATTAACATTTCATTGGTTCAATGATTCTAATTCATCATCAATCTTAGTAACTTGCCAAATAGCATGGATGACAAATCATTTTTGTACCCACATATACGTAGGAAAAATCCCTAATAGTGTGTTTGGATAGGGTATTATTATTGACTTCTTCCTTTAATTTTCAAGTCGCAAAAGGAAGCTAGACATTTTTTATTTAAAGCAATTCCAAATTGGGTTGATATAGTGGATTTATGTGCTAAAGAGAGAGCTACTGCTCATGGAATTGAAATTGCTATAGATGTTGATGAAGTCATGAGTAGAGAGGTAAATGGAGTAGATTTTGTGGGTTTGGAGGAACCAAACTCTAACTTAAAAAGAAAAGCACAATCTTCAAAATCTACTAGTACATAATCTCAAAGGAGGAAGGTTAAGGAAAAAGAGCTAATGGTTGCTTCAATGAAAGATGTGGCTGAGTCTTTTAATCGATTGACACATGTATATGGTGAAAAGGCTAATGAAAATGAAATCAAAAAGGTGTTAGATCAGGTGCGTTTAATGTCAAATCTTACTAAGGAACAATGAGCTAAAGCTGTTAAATGGTTAGTTGACATGCCAAAACAATTAGCTATTGTGAAAGCCCTTCCAATTGAACAAGAGGAAGATTATGTTATATTTCTACAACTTAAATCATGGTATGTAATATATATTTTCTTGTGATTGATTAATTTCATGGTATTTGGTTGAGTCTTCTACATATTTGCATTAGTTGTATAACACTATGATTGACAAATTTTGTTGCACTTTTGTAGGTCAAGCAAATGTTGAAGAGAACTAAAACAGGGTGTTGAAGAGAACTAAAATAAGATGTTGAAAGACTTACTAGTTGAATGAGGAAAAATTATAAAGCAAACATATTAAATAAGAAAACACTTGTTTTAACAAGTTATTTAGTTTTCCTTTTTAATAGCAAAATGCTTGACATCATAACTTTGGATAATGAGTTTGGTTAATTGTGATATCAACTTATGAATTTATGTTATATTTGTGGGTTAATTATATCACATTAATGATATTGTGGTTTTAAGTTATATATTAAACTTGTGATTTTTATAATTAATTATTTTATTGTTGGTAAATGAAGTAATTAGTAATTAATATTATATTTCTTTAATAGAGTGAATCAATATTGATATAAAAGTATATTATTGTTGATCTAGGATTTTTAATATTAATTAATATTAGAAAGTTGGTAAATATTTTTAAATTGAATTATTTAATATTATTTAAATATTTTAGGTTGACTAATATTTTTTTAATTTAATTTAAAAAATTTATGCATTAAAATAAATATTGTTAAATGAAATTTTATCTCACAAAAAATTCAATTACTTTATCCAAACATGAAATCATGAAATTGATATGTAAAGTATTTTAATTCCTTTATCAAATTCAATTGCTTAATCCAAATATAAAATTGAAAGGTAAGGTATTTCAATTTCTTTATTCAAACAAGTTATTTAGAGAATGAATAAAATTTAATTACAAAAAATTCAAATATAATACATTTCAATTTTTTAACATTATTGAAATATTTCATCCAAACACAAGGTAATAAATATAATAAATAAATTATTTAATACATTTCAATTTTTTAACATTGTTGAAATGTTTCATTCAAACACAAGATAATAAATATAATAAATAAATTATTTTAATGGATACCTTGACATAATTGATACAAATATTTTAATACGAAATAATGAAAGGATATGAATTTCGTAATCAATACAAAATTAGTGAACTTGAGACATAAATAGTAATTATTTAAACATCATTTAAAATTTAATTTTATCCATATATTTTATTTATTTAGACTAATTGAAATTAGTTTTAGAAATTTTAATTTTTAAATACTTATATTTAATAGTCTAATTTATTTAAATGTGTTTCCTATAAACATCAAATTTATCTTCACTAATATTTTGTATTGAAATTTGTTTAAATTATATTTAAAAAAAATTATTTAAATTCATATTAAAAAACATTTTTAAATAATTTTCTCTAAAAAGTAAAAAATAAAAATATAACGAATATCTATAAAAAAATTGTTGAAATCTTTTAATAGATACTCAATAAAAAAACATGATGAATAATATGAAAGATTCTTTTAGGAGTGGTGCTCCATCCTGTTGCCATCTTTTCTATCAAAATTTCTTCCTACACCTCCAGTATTTCTTTTGCACCCCAAGTATTTTTAAAAATCCAAAACTGCCCTTTGACCATCTACTATGTTAAATGTGAAATTTTGATTTCCCGCATTCTCTCTTTTATTTAATGAAAACGAATTTCCACTCTTTTTTTAATATAGTGTCGTCTTCATCCCTAAAAGCCTTGCCTTACTCCTTCCTCGCTCCTCACTGGTTTCACTCTCCTTCCTAGTGTCTCACTTGTTTTTCTCCTTCATGGTCTCTCTTCTTCTCATTTCCCTCATTCTTCTCTTCTTTATATACCTTCATCGTATTTTTTCCTTCTATGTAGTTGTTGTCATGTTTGTCATGCATGTATAGATAATTATAGGCATTATTTAGTTTATTCGAGGATAGATGTACATGAAAAAGTGCCAGAAATTTGAACCACAAACTGGAAGTTGACTTCCGCAAGTGTATAAGTGATTGAATTACAGAAGTCGACTTCCGTAACACACTAGATTCTGAAAGTGGCAACTTTTGTAAGAAACTGGTTTTTGGAAGTGGCGAGATCCATAAGTAACTGGTTTTTGGAAGTGGCAAGATCCATAAGCAAGTGGTTTCCTGAAGTGGCGAGATCCGTAAGCAAACAAGTGGTTTCCAGAAGTGTCGAGATCCATAAGCAAATGGTTTTCAGAAGTGACGAGATCCATAAGCAATTGGTTTCTAGAAGTCGCGAGATTTGTTTTCAACAAATTTTTGGAAGTGATGATGTCCATATGTGAATGTTTCCGGAAATATACTTCCATTAATAAAGAATAATTCTGGAAGTGGACTTCCGTTTTGAGCCTGAATCGACTTTCGATTCATGATATATATTTTTTCCAATATAATTTTTTTAGTATTTAATACTTTATTAATGTTTTAGTTATTATGTAATTTTTTTAGGGTTATGTTGTTATTTTAATTTGTAGTTAATTTTAATTTAAATTAATTTTAAAATTAATTAATTATAATTTTAATCAATATAATTTTGAATACTTATAATTTTAATTAATTATAATTTTAATTATTTATAATTTTGGATAATTTTAATTAATTATATAGTTTGAATAAATTTAATTTTAATTAATTATAATTTTAATATGTGTTTTAATTTGTTAATTCCATTTTTTCCAATACCACTTTTTTCAATACCACTTTTATCAAACTAAAAATATAAAAAAAAAAAAATTCTTGTAACAATAAATAAATATAAAACAAAAATAATTTGGTGAATGGGGCATTTACAGAAGTGGGGCATTTTCCGGAGACAAGTGAAATTGGTGAGTTCTAGAAATCGACTTCCGGTTAAGTGAATGTTTAGAAGTCGACTTTCATTTTTTTTTTATACTTTTTTAAGTATAGTTTTTAGTTTTTATATTAATTTTTTTTAGTAATTTTATATTTTTATTTCAAATTGTAATTAATTTTAATTGGTAATAATTTTAATTTGAAATTATTTTACTTTGTAATTATTTCAATTTATAATTATTTTAATTTGTAATAATTTTATTTTTAATTATTTTAATTTGTAATAATTTCAATATGTAATTATTTTAATTTGTAATTGGGGGCAGTTTTTTTTTCGTTTTTAGTTTTTATGTTATTTATTTTTTTTACTTTTATGTTTGATATTTCCAGAAGTGGGAAAAATTTTCAAAAGTGGCTGCAACTGAAATTGGTGAGTTCTGAAAGTTGACTTTTGGTCAAGTGAATGTTCGGTAGTCGACTTCCGATTTTGTTTTTTTTTTATACTTTTTTAAGTAATTATTTTACAAATATTTTAGTTTTTATGTTGAATTTTTTAGTGTTTTTATGTTTAAATTTAAAATTTTAATTAATTTTAATTTGTAATCATTTTACTTTGTAATTATTTTAATTTGTAATTATTTAATTTGTATTTATTTTTATTTTGTAGTTATTTTAATTTGTAATTATTTTAATTCGTATTTATTTTAATCTCTAATTAAAAAATTATGAATTTCGGAAATCAACTTCCAGTTATTTTTTTTTCGAAAGTTGACTTCCGAAGTGAGACATTTTTTTAGTGTTTAGTTTTTATATTAATTTTTGAACTTTTTATGTTTGATATTTTGAAAGTGGAGTGGTTTTTGGAAGTCGACTTCGGATGAAAGGGGAAAAGATTTGGGTTGCATGATCATAATAACATTTTCTATCATTTAATTCATTTGTTGAGCCAACCACCAACTTCTGAAACTTTATCATTGCTTAATTATTACTTTTCCTTATTTATTTTTTAATTTTAATTTAATTTTCAAAGGACATAAATGGAACAAACAAATCTTTGGAGGTACGAAAGAAATATTAGAAGTGCTGGAAGAAAACCCCCTTCCTATTAGTTATGGAAGTGTTGTGGCAAATACTTCTAAGCCCAAAAGAAAAATGATCCAGGCCTTTATTTGAAGTCCAATAGCTCTTTATTTACACATGCGTTAGTTTCCCCCAAGAGACATGATTTTTAACACCCACATCCATTTGGTGCTTTCACTAATTCGAAGTAGTTCTGGGATGGGCCATAAACATGTACCTCTGGGAGGAAATGATTCTTGTCCTAAATTCTTTGGTTCAAACAATGACCGATAATGTTTATATGATGGCCGATCAAATAGCTCAAATAAGGGATGTCTTAGTAATACCTTGAGAAAATAATGTTGAGAATTAGAATATTAATCAAAATTATATAATTCGAAAGAGTTTTAACCAAAGGATGCAACAACCAAATAATAATAATGGTAATTTCCATCAAGATTCAGGTAGGAATTTTCAAATGCTTAGACGAAGTAAGAACGTCTGTTCAATTTAGTCATAATTTTATTTAAAATTGAACAATTTTATTCCTGTTAAAAATGAGACCAAATTTAATTTTTATATAAAAATTATAATGATGTGAATTTTAATACAAAAATTAAATTTAGTTTCAATTTGTAGAGCGACAAAATTGGTTTATGTTAGCAAAAATTATGACTAAATTGAACAAAATTAACGAATACAGGGACCAAATTGAATATAAAATATTGACCCTGACACGTCACGTTACTGGGTTGACACGTGGACATTTAAAAAAATTAAAGAAAAATATAAAATAAATAAAATAAAAATATAAAAATACCACGAAGTGACACGTGGTAGTCACTGTTCATGACCGTTAATGATTTATACTGTGTTAGCAAAAAATGACCAAATTTGACAAAATTGACGAAAATTAGGACCTATTTGAGCACAAAAACAAAATTAGGACTGATTTGACAAAACTTCAGACCAAAAAGGTATTTTAACCTAATAATAATCATCATAAAAATGTGAAAATGTTTTTAATAGTTAATTGTTAATGGTTAATTGTTATTGATAGTTAAATAACCCATATATGTTGCAGCATGTCCTAAAATTTATTTCCTGAAAATTCATCATAATGAATAATAAGAACACGTAAAATTAATTCGCAGACATAATTATAACACTTTTTATGGTATAAATAATTGTGACAAAGTACTTCAATAGATCACCATGTTTTACATGTTACTTAAGCTACAATATGCATTATTTGAGCAATAATTCATACCAATAGTTAGACTTCAAATATGTGCAAGAAATTGACAGATTGCAAGCATGGAAGAATGCAGGCATGACAACTCATTTTTATTTATTTATTCAAAAGAAATAGTCAACGCCTGAAGCTCGTTAATGAGGTCGGTACAAATATTAACATGTATTGGAAACAATTGTCACTTGCATAGAAAAGTCACTTCTCTTTTACAAAAGAAAAATCTTGTAACTATTGTATCAAAATAAAAGTAAAATTATTCTCACAGCTTTGAAATTGTTGGTCTTCGGATCCAAAGTCTGCACTAAATATCTCTCAAATAAATATTATTAACTCTATAAAGGTTTAAGCGTTTTCTAGATTAAGTGCGATTCAACTTCAGCAGAAGGAATTTCATTTAGTTATGCATGACAATCATTCAAAGAATGCTCGACGAAGACGAAAGATGATTCGTTCTGATAAGATGAAAAATGGGAATAATAAATTTCTAGGTAAAACAACTATGATTTTTAATTTAGTTCAATTCTATTTTAAATATAGGTACTTTGTTGTTGAAATTTATATATATATATATATATATATATATATATATATATATATATATATATATATATATATATATATATTGTATTTATGTAAATCACAAGGAAGTTAAACACAACTATAAAACCAAATCGACAATATGCATTTTGTTTATATTATTAATGTCCAATCTGTGAATTACTTATATGAGTTGTAAATTAATGATTGTATGCAACACAAGGTACATATTCTAGGTTTAGATGTTATGGTAAGCTTCATTTGATTGAAATTGAAAATGAAAGCAATTATTTTGGCCAAAAGAACCTTCAACTATGAAAGATATTCAAATACTTTTTGCAGACATTCATACAAAGAAATCAGAAGATGAAACAAGAAAATGAAAATTGTTGTAAATTAGAAATTAGGACAAAACAAAACCAATATAACAAGTACTAACTAAAAAAAACTTTAGCCATTGAGTTGATGTAGCGGTAAACCAAAGCTCTTGATTATACTACTATTATTGGATATTTGTAGCTACCATACCTCTATTGTGCAGTGAACATGTGATATTAACATTAACACTAGTTTTCCTTTTTTTCATTTGACATGTAGTATTGTTATATGGTATTTTATATGATATTTAATATGCTTGATGGAAATTAATTGTTCCAATTGTGGATCAAAATCAATCATCGAATACAACAAATAAAAGCAACACTTCAGGTAACACAATATGCTCATATAAATGTATTTGGTTAATATCATTTAAAAGATTCATTATTGTTCAATGAATTTGTCTTCATTTTGAACATTAGAACCATATATCGATGAAAATGATTTCAAATTTGAAAAAATGAAAAAGGAAATTTAGCATTAGTCGGTAATAGTTTGCAAATAAGGATAAAGTTCAACATAGTTATAAAACCAAATCGAGATTCAAAATATTTTTCATATTATTAATCTTCCAAATGAAAATTTCTTGGATATGAGTTATAAGTCAATGATTAGATGGAAACAATGTACATATTATGAGTTGAGATTTTCTGGTAAGCTTCATTTCACTCAAAATTCAAATTAAGGACAAATATGTTTTGTTGCATTATTATTAAATTCTTAAACAAGTTGTTCAATAAAAGTTTTTCAAACATTCATAAAACGACATCAAATATGAAACAAGAAAAACAAAAATGATTATAAATGAAAAATTCTAACAAAATAAAAGCAATAATTGTTTTAAATGGTGATATGAGATCAAAGGGAATGATTGTTTTAAATGTGGCCTAAAATGGAATAACTTCTTTACTACTTCCTGGAGGTAAAACTAAACATTTTACTTTTTGCATACCATTGTCAATAAATGATGACTCTACTTGCAACATAAGTCAATGAACTCTTCATGTTAAACTCTTGATAGAAACAAAATTGATAATATGGGATGAAACACCCATGATGAATAGGTTGTGTTTTGAAGCTTTGGATAGAACTTTGAGAGATATTATGAGAGCTAAAAATGAAGATAATGCTAAAAAATCGTTTGGTAGAAAAGTTGTTGTGTTGGGAGGTGATTTTAGACAAATTCCCCCTGTAGTGAGGAAGGGATCAAGATATGATATTGTGAAGTCATCCATAGTTATGGAATCATTGTTAAGTTCTAAAGCTTGCACAAAATATGAGATTAAACATTGCAAAATCAAATGACAATGCAAAAGCTATAAAAGATTTTGCTGACTGGATTTTAAAGATTGGGGATGGACACATGAATTTTAATGAAAATGATGAAGGAAATATTGAAATCCCAAAAGAACTTCTTATTGATGACAATGATTCAGCTTTACAATCATTGGTCAATTTTGTTTATCCAGAGTTTTTACTTAATATGAGAAATCCAAACTTTTTTTATGATGGTGCAATACTTTGTCCTATAACTGACTCTGTTGAACTTGTGAATGAATTCATTCTATCTTTGATACCTAGTGAAGAAGAAATTTATTTAAGCTTTGACACACCTTGCCAATCTGATGAAGATCAATAAATTCAGGTTGAATGGTTTACACCATATTTTTTAAATGATATTAAATGCTCAGGGATTCCAAATCACAAACTTAAGTTGAAAGTGGGTGTACCCATCATGCTATTAAGAAATATTGATCAAGCAAATGGTTTGTGTAATGGTATAAGGTTACAAGTCAACTATTTGGGGAAAAATGTTATATCTGTTATAGTAATTACAGGCAAAAATATTGGTGATAAAATATTCATTTCAAGAATGAACTTGGTCCCTTCTGATTATGGTTTGTCTTTCAAGTTTCAAAGGAGGCAGTTTCCGATATATTTATATTTTGCAATGACAATAAACAAGAATTAAGGTCAATCTCTCTCTAAAGTTAAACTTTATCTTTCGCGTTCGGTATTTATACATGGACAATTATATATTACAATATCTAGAGTCAAAACAAAGAAAGAATTGAAAATACTCATTATGGATGAAGATGGCTAATTAAGTAATTCAACTACAAATATTATCTAAAAGAATTCAAAAATCTATAAGAGGTAACATATTTTTACCTAACTCATTTAATTTCTTTATATGTACTTCATTCATGTTCTTACCTAATTTATAAAAGATGCAATACAGATTATGGAAGATAAATATCTTTTATACATGATCAACAAATCACTAACAACTTCTTCAAATAATAGTTTATGTTATTTATTATCCTGTTATGATAAGATTGTTGTTGATTCATTGTTATAGTGCAATATAAAGTTTAAAATTATTAAATTAATTCTAATTGCTATATTAAATATGATATTTACTTAATTTTTTCTTAAAAAATATCCCGCATGCATTGCACATGTCAAAGTAGTAATAGTGTACAAATGAGAGAAATATGTGGAATGAAACTCATAAAGAAACAAAAGTTTGTATATGGTCCCATCCAACTAAAATGTAAGAGAGAGAAAACAAAACTATGAAATATGTGTGGGCCATGATTCTCCACCAAAACTCACGTAAATCATAATGATATTTTGATTATTAAATTTTGACAATTTTTTTTTATAATATATGGTAACATTTTTTAAGTTGTCTTGAAATATTAAAAATAAGAAAATAAAAAATTACTTAAAAAATATTACCTAAAATTGTAAAAAATAGTTGTCAAAATTTAGTAGTCAAAAAATCATTTTCGAAAAGAATGAAAAAAAATGAAAAGAGCTATGATATGTTAACAAGGTACTTTTAACAAAGTTTTGACCAACTTTTTCCTATTTAGGTAAAAAAATATTATTTATTATTTTATTTTAATTAAAAAATAAAAAATTAATCAAATTTAATTCTACTTTTAAAAACTTTGTTAAGTTTGTCAAAATTTTATTTGTCAAAAAGTTAATTTTCCATTTCCAAATAGAAAATGTGCAAGTAATCTACCACAACCATATCAAAGTCAAATCTGCAGACAAAAAAGAAGAAAAAGGAAAAGGGAATGCATTTTCGTTATCACTTTATATGTGGGCCATGGCAAGCTGCTAGGACATTCATACTGTGATTTTTTAAGCAAATAGCACAGTTTGCATTTTATATTACGTAGTATACTGTACACAAAATTTATAGAAATAGCATATTTTTTATTTTGTATTGGGAATTCGGATCCTTAAGGACCGAATTTTAGTAATTTTCTTTATTTTTAAATTATTTTTAATAAAATTAAAATGTTTTTTCTTCACTTCTTATACATAATTCTATTTTATTAAATATTTATAATTTTTTTTAAAAATTTTAATTACAATTGTTTTCAATGCAATTGTCTTTATTTTCAAAATAATATTGTTTAACACTTTTTTAATCAATCTATATTTAGAAATTTATTTGCTTTAAAAAGTTTGCTACATTACAAATTATTACAACAAAAATTCTTACGATAAATTCTTACTATATGAACAAAGTATCCAAATCAAATTATTTTTGTAACATTTTAATATAAAATTTTTAAAAATCGCCAAAAATGAAAAGAAAACTATAATTTTAATATTTATAAGCATCTATTAAAATAAATTAATACTACACAAATTAAAAAATAAACTTTTAAATTAAATTCACTTTTATATTTCCAAATTACACCTAAAATAATTTAATACACAACATGTAACACCCCATTTAATTAATAAATCTAATTAAAGGAAATGTCACACAATAATATAAGAAGCAAGATCAATGGACTATAACATCACTTCTACAAATATCCAAAGTACTTAGAGGACAATAATCGAGGCACACCACGATGTCGGTACAGAACATGGTAAAAGGTCTAAAGTATCCAAAATACAATGCTAAATAAGGTAATACATGGGTCACAATCCTAACAGAAGACATAATGAGCAGAGCCCAAGTCCAGATGACTAAGCAGCGGAACCTCCATCATCCTGTTGGCCACGAGAATTTTTCGCATATGCTCACATCAATAAATTGGTGATCATCGCAAAACAAGAGAACCACACAAGCAAGACATACAACAAACAAAAGGGTAAGCTAGAGTAGAAAATGATTTATCATACAGTTACATACAATTTTATAGTTCAAGATGCATAAGCCAACCAATCATGTTATGACTTGCAAACAATACACTAAGACTCAGACACGACTCATCCGGATACATATAATTAGTCGGATTCAGCGGATGCTTGCACTTATGGTGGCTTATACTGCTCTACCAAGCTACTCTACCGAGCTAATTGTTCCAGTGTCTCAACCCCCACACACAAGGTTAGTCCTTAATGGGTTCCAGGCCTCCTTCTACTCTCACCACTCGAGTCAGTACGCTCTATGTGAGACTAACTGACTCTTTAGAGTGTCAGGATGGAATCCTTACTAAATTATATAAATAGGGTACCACCATGAACTCCCACTAACATGGGTCATGGAATTACGTTCTGACCAATTGAGGCACCACCATAAGATCTCACCTAGAGATTCATGGAATTACACCCTAACTAAATGAGGAACCACCACGAAACTATCGTGGGATTACGTCTTAACCAAACCAACATCATGCTTCCAAAAGTCAATATAGAATCATTTATCATGCCAAAACCATGCCACTTTGATAATCAACCATCCCATCCAAGTCACATGCCAAGACCATATTAAACTCATCATTCACAACCCATAAGCCATTTCACTCATGCATATTTATTCATCTCATGCTTTTAACATAACAATTCAATCAGGCATGTGCCAAACATCCAAGAATAGAGAAACCACAAAATAAGGACGCACCCTCGCTTAGCTCCTCGCTTAGTCGAGAGGGTCTCTCGCTCAAGCGAGCTCCTTTTGCCTAGGCGAGAGCTCGAACCAGGAACAGTGGTGTTGTCGCGTCCTCTGGCTTAGGCAAGACCTCCTCACCTGAGCGAGATAGACTCTCGCTCAAAACAAGAGCTCGTCGCCTGAGCGACAACTCGCGTAAACAACTTGGGCGAGTTGCTGCTAATCTCGCCTAGGTGAGACACGCTCGCTTGGGCGAGAAAACCAGAACCCTTCATTGTTCACGCATGCAACATGCAGTCAATTGAACCAAACAATATTTTTAACAGAAACAATTATAATGGCAACCAAGCATCAAACTCACGGAATAGAACCAGAGCAAGCAGAAAATCGCAAGAAATAGTAAACCCTAGCTTCCCTTACCTAGAAAGGGTGAGCAAAGGACTTTGACACCAATTGTGGAGCGCAACAACTCCTGGAACAGACTAAAGAGCTGGAAAAATATAGCAGAACAGATTTAAACGGGTTTATTAGTACAAATCCTAGTTGGAACCATGAAGAATAAGTTGAAGGGAAAAGAGCATGAGTTCCGAACTGACTTACGTGGAGCGGAAAACATATTTGAGCTAGCTTGAAGAGGACTAGGAACCAAACTCTATCAGAGCTTCTGAAAGGAACATACAGCGTATGAGAACAGATTGTTTTGCAAAGTGAGAGTTGAATGAGAGATGTTGGCTGCTTTAGGGGCCTTGACACCCTATGGACCAGCCTTTAGGCCCAACTTGTTTAAGACAACCCTAAAATATTGGGACAAAAATAATTAGGCCTTACACAACACTAAATTATTTTTTTAACTCAAGAAATTTAATAAAAAGTTTAATTATATTCACTTTCATATTTTTTCAAACAATTTGTTTCCATCATCCTTGTTTATCTCCAAGCTGCAGCAGCGCTTCAATGAGCTGATCCACTTGCATGGAAGAATCCCCACCTTCACTCACAGCCCTAACACTTTCCTCTCTCATTAACTTCGCTCTTCGCTTTTCGGGACTCTCCCCACTCATAACCCTCTTCACAACCCGACTCAACTCATTTGGATCGGGCACAGAATCCGCCCCCTCACACACTCGAACCGCCACCCCTGTTTCCTCCACCAACAGCCTCGCGTTCAAAAATTGATCAGCCTCCATTGGCCACCCCATAATCACAACCCCACTCACCATCGCCTCCGTTACCGAGTTCCACCCGCAGTGGCTCACAAATCCCCCCACAACCGGGTGCCTTAGTATCGCCACCTGTGGGGCCCATCCCGTAACCACCATTCCTCGACCCGAAACCCGATCGACAAATCCATCCGGAACCAACCCGTACCCCTGCTCCATTTGTTCCTTGTTTGGCGTCGGCGCAACCCAAACGAATCGCGTTTGGGATTTCTCCAACCCCATCGCTAACGCTTCTATTTGTTTCTTCTTTAACAACTTCTGACTCCCGAAACACACGTACAACACCGAACCCTCTTCCTCGAACGCGTCGAGCCAACTTAGAACCTCGGATCCCGTGGTTGAGTTTTCGGACCGGTTAGTGCCCAACGGCCCAACCGCGTAGACCCTCGAATGGCCGAGCTCGGCCCTGATGTGATCCAAATAAGGAGCCTCCAGCGTGCGGAACGTGTTGAAGACGCAGGCCCAGGCAGCATCGTTGGAAAGAAAACTCTCCTTAACGAACTCCGAGTCCGGGTCTGATTCCCTGTAGCGGAGGAACACTGAAGGAAGGTGGTCCCGCTTAAACGACGGCGTTCCGGGAATTCCGTGAAAGTGAATATCGTTATTATCAGTCAGTAAGTTTGAATTGTGCCAGCAGCGCGTGAAGACGTTGTTGAAGAAGGCAGGGCTGGAGTAAAACGCGATCCTGGGGATGGTGAGTTGCGCGGCGAGTTGGTGAGTCCAGCCGAGGAAGAAATCGGAGATGAGGGCTGCAGGGGGGTTAGGGTGGGTGGTGAACCAGTGGATTATTTGGGGTTGGAGTTTGGAGAGGGCATTGATGAAGGGGTAGTTTCCGGTGTTGCCGACCTCGCGAACGTTTTCTGCAGCGGCGGGGATTTTGGGGTGCGGCGGGAATGGGAGGACGAGGGTTTGGATGGTGTTTGGATGGGAGGATAAGAGAGGGTTGAGAATGGGAAGGTTTTTGGGAGTGATAATGATGGTGATTGTTATGCCTGCTAGGGCCAGGTGGTGAGTGAGATCCAGGAGTGGAAGAATGTGACCCTGCGCTGGGTATGGGAATACCAGGATGTGAAGTTTGGACATTGTGTTAGATTTGAAGAGTGGAACCAGTAAGAAAGTAGAAGCTTTGTTGAGAAGAAGAGTTATGGGGATAAGCTTTTTGACGAAAAGCCTCTATCACTTCTTGACGTTGACTCATGTCTCTTCAACCACAACATTTATTTCGTGTCATAAAATATTTTCTCTTAAAAATTCTTATAATATTAGTTATTAATCAAAATTTAAATAATATATTATTTGAGAATATTTTATCTTTAAGTTATAATAGCCGGACATTACTATGTATCATATATCAAAAGTTTGATCTAATTTTTTTTTTCACTAAATATTTTTTTATAAAAAGTCCACAATTTGGCACAAGAGAAATCCCCTTCCCAATATCTTTTACGCTAGGGAGTCACCGATTTGGATTCACTAATTTGGAGACAAATACAAAGACGTGTTTTGTAGGATTCTGAAAAGGGCTAACAAAAGAAAGTCACCTCACCTTGTATAAGAAATTACAATTTGGCCATCAAATAGAGGCTTAGTTTTGCATTCTGCAAGATGTGTTCTCTCTATATTTTTTTTGATAGATTCGATTCTCATCCCACTGTGCAAGCCATCCCACGCAGAGGAAGAAAAAGCAGTAATTGGGTATGTGAATTTTAAAGAAATAGAAACTGGGTTGTAAAAGATAAGGAGAAAAATAAAGGAACGAGAAGGACTCGTTGTGTTGGGAGCATAGACAATAATTATTCAAATGTATTAAGTTGTATATATTAATTATTTAAATTATTTGTATATTTTTATTTTCTTAATTCTATATATAAGAATATGTAGGCCTTAAACCGAAAATAAATGATAAATAATTTTTTGAGACTCACTAAATGACACACTTGGCTCAAAATTTTGTTACTGTGGAAGTTAGTATTTTATTTATAGTCAAATTACTTTGGAACTAACATATCAAATCATCTTTTCATAATATCTTCTAAGATAATAACCACTGAGAAATAATAATTACCCTAAGAATTAATAACTACCAAATATCAACTTATAGTAATTAATGGATATCAGGTTACGATAATAACTAAATATCATAAAAATAATTAGACCTTGCCCATGTATTTATCCTTAAGTTGATCAACTCCAACGTTGATCCGCTTTAAATTGGTTAGCTCCAAGATGATGTTGATATGCTTTACTAATCCATTACACTCTTTTTTCATAGCTCGACCCATAAGAGATCTGCCTTCTTGATCCATTATACTTTTCCTTCATAGCTCAACTCATAGGAAAGCTGCCTTCCTGATCCATTTTCCTTTTCAAATCTTTTGGTCTTCAACATTAAATCGGCTCATTGTCATAAATCAACCTAGATAGTACATAATCCTCCAACCTTTGAGCTTCCATTTCCTTGGAACGAGAAGGTTGCTTTCTTTTAAAACTGTCGTTTGTATTTTCCCATGCACTATCATTATATTTCACCTACTTTTGCCACGCACCTGAAATCTAGGTACTTTGCAAGTTTCTAACGGATGAGATTCTTCAAAGTCTTTTCACAACACAATTTCACAAAATCACCTTTAAATTGCTTTTGCTTCCTAGAATCATTTATTCTTTTGATATTACTTGTGCCTTCAACTTCCTCTTTCTTTTCTCCAACATTTTCCTATCTTGCCTTCGTTCTTCTACTCTTCCATTCCAGGTACACATCATTTTCATTCTCCATTGTTGTAAAGTTGCTCATCATGTCTTGCTCTATTATGGATTTACCTGTCCATGCTTGTCTTTTATTTGCTTGACCTTATCTACGAACAACTTTAGTGCTTCATTTTTCTTTCTGAGTGGAGCTTCGAGATTGATGACCAATCTTGATAGCCAACCTCATCTTTACTGATTTAAATATGATTGTCAACATCGAATTTTGTCTGGGTGAATAGAAATTATTTTCAAAAATTTCAAAAAAAAAGATAATAAATAGGGATGGCAACTAAACCTGTCCCGTGGGTATTGCCTGAATCCCCATTTTGACGAGAAATCCCCACAATGACTAGGTATGGGGATGTACATATCTGTCTAGTCCCCATCCCCATACACGCCATAATACTCGTCCCCATAATGACTAGGTATGGGGATGTCTTTAATCAGATTTTGGATTTGACCTTGTAGAATTGTCATTGGGTTTGATTCCATCTCGTGCGAGAACTAAGTTTGTCTCCCAGTAATGCCATAACATATGAGGTTAGTGCAAGATTTTATCGGTCCCATAGTAGGTGCCAAATGTTCTTACCGAGATCTTGAGGTGAGCTTTTAGACAAGTGGCAAGATTGGGATGACTTTGACAAACCTTGATAAGGTGCTTCCAAGGGTTGAGACACAGGGGAAGATCCACCTGCAAAATACTCTTTAACGCTTAAGTCAGTAAGAGAGTAAAGATCTCGTATAAGAGTGAGTATGAGTATATATGAGAGTATGAATTAGAGTGAGTATTTCTTGGAGGATACTAGGTGTATTTATAGTACCTTGTTGGGCCTTGGACTCGTGTGATAAAATAGTAAAATAACAACTTACCTTGAACAAATAATAACAATAATCATAATGTGACACCTTACCAGATATACTAAATATCTTGTAAATATTTAGTATCAAGGGATATTAGGTCACAATCATATTGACGAGATTTACTAGTATGTTAATATCTCTCCCAATAGATGTATCTTAGTATATTTTGTAATCCTGTGGGGATGAGGCTAATTGGACCAGGCCCTATTGCTTAATATCATCTATTGGGTCGTGAAAGTAAAATACTCAAACAAAAAATTCTCACACACTCTCTCTCTCTCTCTCTCTCTCTATAT
>Ga0214544_1003471_pt1 | contig 32571 bp, 16 predicted proteins | sample CNSS3metaG_FD_160074 | JGI IMG/M metagenome (GOLD analysis project Ga0214544, IMG submission 160074) | Root nodule microbial communities from cowpea collected in UCLA plant growth center, Los Angeles, California, USA - CNSS3 | ecosystem: Host-associated > Plants > Roots > Nodule | place: USA...
ACCCAACTGAAAAAGTCGGGGATTCCCCATACCCGTACCCATACCCAGTCAATGCGGGGATTCCCCGTCAAAACGGGGACGGGTTCGGGCAATACCCACGGGGACGGGTTTATTTGCCATCTCTAGTTATGGATCTAATCTTGAGTTATTTCACTATCATGTCCTTGTTCTATGATTGACTGATCAGCCATTTTTTTTTTTTTTTCATATCTTTTACTTCACTCTTTCATCTTGGTTTTGGAACAAAAAGATAATTTCCTTGTTTGAAACATAATTTTGTTTTGTATTTAAAACTATTCCGTAATCTCATACTTTTTGTATCTTTATATAATAATAATGTTGATAACAGTAATAGGTATGTGAAATTGTTTAGGGTTTAGGATGGAACGGTCTCAACTTTGTTTATTTTTTTTTCTCTCTAAAATGAGTGGATTTCTTTAATGTTTAAGTTTAGTTATTTTTAAACTTCAGCTATTATACTTTTAAAATATTTAATTTCATTAGTTTCTTTATGTTAAAGTAATTATAGAAAATACAGTTAATAATATCAATACTAATGATAATAAATTATATTATATTGATAGTAATTATGTTTATAATAATATAAATAACAATAATTAAATGGACTATTTAATTTAAAGAACTATAAAACTATAAGGATTATGCAATTAATTAGACAGACATCCATTTAAAATTAGTGGTTAAAAGTATAACCAATTTGCTCTCACATCCTTTTACAAAACTCTATACATTGTTTGGTTAAAATTTGAGCTAAAGAAATTTTGTAGTTAAGATTTATTTATATTTTAACATATAAATCTTACTTTACTCTTTTTTTATTAACGAACTATTAAGTTTTACTCGTGATAAGAAAAAGGCTATAGCTATTTTTTTTTCTTTTTATGAATATAGTGAGAATAACAAAAGTAATGGCTACAGCTGAATATTATAATATTTTTTCTCCATGATTTTTGACAAACTACAACATTATTGATCACTATATATTAATAAACTCTTTCGCGTGTTTTCATTTGTCGTCCTTGCGTCATTGATTACAATCTCTTGGTGAATATATTTCTTAAGTTCATAAACAAAATCATTTTTTTCCAAGCTTGTGCTTCTTTTCTTCGTATAGTGTTGCTTCTTCGAGAGAAGTTGACTTATAAGGATAAGACATTTTTTTTGAAAAGGAAATAAAATATTGTTTATGTAACGGATCAAACTTAGTAATATCTTCAAAAGTATGTATTCTTCATTAAATATTATTATTTTTTAATCATATAATATATTTTTACATTAATTTACTTATAAAGGACTATCATTTATTAATTAAATAAATAAAATTCATATTTATTTGATTGGATAATAAAATTCATATTTAGGTTATTTTATTCCCTGAGTTTAATAATATAAAGTCATTTTAGTCTTAAACTTCATCTACTACTGTTATTTTAATCTAAACTAAACAAATTACACTTCTAAATTTTAAAGAATTCTATTACTTTCATACGTGCCTTATTAACTCAAGTCAATGTTTATCTGATTACTATAAATAGAAATACTTTGAAAATTCAATATGGCAAAAAGTGGTGCTTGCAGCAGTTTGTGAATTTTTAGATTCTTATTTTTTATTCTTTTACATGTCATTAATTTTTTTAAAGAAAAAGACAGTGATACATTAATTAATGATGCATATTAAACTATCTGATGGTAAAAGATGAAAATCAAATAATGAGAGTTATGTATATTTTTCTTTTTGCAGTGTCCATTTATCTTGTTAGTTTCCTTATTTCTAATCAGCAGCAATATGTTTTTTGCATTTTCTCATTAGCCAATCAAGCACCATGCTTTGAATCTCTGGTTAAATACTCAACATGTTCCCAACCAAATCATACTTTTCTCCAAGCTTTTGTTACTCTTCTCCTTAACAAGTTATCATAATCTTGATTCTTGATTCTTGATTCAGAAAGCCATTGGTTGAAAAATCTGAGAACCAACTAGCTAGCATGGGGTTGGAGCTTCACATTTCCTTATCTACAATCCTTACTTTTTTCATCTTAGTGTTCATGCTGATCAACATATTCTGGAGATCAAAAACCAAGAACTCAAACTCTAAGTTGCCACCAGGGCCAAAGAAGCTACCCCTCATAGGGAACATACACCAAATTGGAACTCAGACTCATATGTCCCTAGCAACATTGGCACGTCAACATGGTCCACTCATGCATATGCAGCTGGGTGAGCTTTGCTGCATAGTGGTATCTTCAGCCGAAATGGCCAAAGAAGTGATGAACACACATGATATCATCTTTGCAAATAGGCCTCGTGTGCTTGCTGCTGATGTTATCACTTATGGCTCTAAGGGCATGACCTTCAGCCCCTATGGATCCTATTGGAGGCAGATGAGAAAGATTTGCACCATGGAACTACTAACACCGAAGCGTGTTGAGTCCTTCAGATCGATCAGGCTACAAGAGTTGTCAGATTTTGTCAAGGAGATATCTTTGAGTGAAGGGTCACCTCTTAATCTCACTGAGAAGATGAATTCTCTGTCATATGGGCTTATATCACGCATTCTTTTTGGTAAAAGAACTGAAGATCAAGAGGCTTATGAGGAACATATGAAGGGTGTTGTTGAGACAGTTGGAGGGTTTTCTGCCTCTGATCTTTATCCTTCTATTGGAATTCTTCAAGTTATTACTGGGATTAGGACTAGAGTTGAGAAGATTCATCAAGGAATGGATCGGGTACTTCAGAACATTGTTAGAGACCACAGAGACAAAACTTTAGGGACTTTTGGTGAAGAAGATAGGAAAAATATAGTTGATGTTCTTTTAAGGCTTCAGAAAAATGGTGATCTTGAACACCCCCTATCAGACACTGTTGTCAAAGCAACCCTTATGGTATGTTTCTGTTAACAAACACTCTGAAAAATTTCCAAGTATATAAAGTCAAATATTTTGTTCATATGATTGCTTTTTTCTGGTCTAGTTGATGATTGTTTGATACAGTCCAAGTATATCACATAATACAAGTTTTTGGACATGACTGTTGATTGAAATTTATTGAAGATAAACACATTATTTATCAGATGAACTTCAATGAAAATTGTTAGAAGAGTAACACAACATTGTGATATTTCTTTCAGGACCTATTCAGTGCAGGAAGTGACACTTCAGCAACAATAATGGATTGGGTAATGTCAGAACTGGTGAAGAAGCCTGAGATGATGGAGAAAGTGCAAAGTGAGGTAAGAAGAATCTTTGATGGAAAAGGGTATGTGGATGAAACAGAGATTCATGAGCTGAAGTACTTGAGAGCTGTTATGAAAGAAACATTGCGTCTGCATCCACCTGTTCCATTGCTGCTTCCAAGGGAATGCAGTGAGAAATGTAAGATCAATGGTTATGAGATACCAGCCAAAAGCAAAGTGATTGTTAATGCATGGGCCATTGGGAGGGATCCCAATCACTGGGATGAAGCTGAGAAATTTGATCCTAAAAGGTTCCTTGAAAGCTCAATTGATTACAAAGGTGGTGAGTTTGAGTTCATTCCATTTGGAGCTGGAAGAAGGATATGCCCTGGCATCAATCTTGGCATTGTGAATGTTGAATTCTCACTTGCAAATTTGCTTTTCCATTTTGATTGGAAGTTGCCTCAAGACCTTGATATGACTGAATCCTTTGGGTTGACAATGAAAAGGAAACATGATTTGGTGTTGATTCCTATCGCTCACCACTCAACAAAAACCAAGTTTTAAAATGTCCAGATTTTACTGTGAATCAATCAAATATATCTATTTTATTTTTTTATCAATTCTGCCATTTTATTTTCCTATTATAATTTATTTGTTAAGAAATTGTGTCTATGTACGAATGAGTTAACCTTTTTATAATAATAGTATCTAGTCTTATGACAAATCCAATGTCTCGAGTTCAAACCTTATATTTGAAACCTACTTTAAAGAGGGAGTTCCAAATTCACCATGCTGTCAACGTTATTCTTTAAGTTCTTTATGTTCTTTATTCATTCTTTCAAAAATAATTATTATTAGTGTTGTTTTCACTTTAATTAACATAAGTGATAATTATTAAAGATCAAATATGAATATCTAGAGGTTATATAAATGTATTCCTTTGTCTCGGTGAAAATATATTGTTCAGATTGAAAATAAAGAAAATCAATACTCGGTTATCAGTTATTATGCATTAGTTTCATTTTAATTGTACAAAGGATTAACATAAGAAGATAGCTTAAATAAGTTATTTCTCCGTTATACAATAATTATAATTTGAGATTTTTTTTTCACTGTATTAAAAAATATTAATAAGTTGTATAATATGATTGTCAAGATTCGTGACAAAAGAAATGTTTTAATTTGAGGGAAAAAAATAGGAAAGTAAAATGAAATATTCCATTGAATAGTGAGAAAAATAATTATTTGAGTTTTTCAGAAATTAAAATTGTAATTATTCTGAGACCGTAAAAGTGATTTTAAGGCGGAGAAATAAGAAATATTCAATTACTGCAAATTTGGTAGAAAACACACACACAATTTGTGAACTATTTTTTGTGATTGTAAGTATCCAATACTTACTTTCTACGACTATTATTGGAAACAAAATATTTAAATGATAAATCTTGCATCCGACCTCAATAACATTTTTCTCTCAGGTTTTAGTAATATTTTCTTTTTTCCTGTTTTGATATTTATCATTTACTTACCTCTCTTAAATTAAATGGTCATTATACATTTTTTTAAGTTATTTTATTTGTATTTTTAAAGTATTTCTCAACGATAAACCCCAGAGAAGATACAAGAATAACTAACACACTTTTTAACGTTATTTTGGTAAGAAGGAAAAAAAAAATCAATATCATCATATAAACATGTGGATTATGAAAGTTTAGACTATTTTTCTTCAACATTTCTTATCTTACTGTGAAACTAAAATACAAAATTTCCAATATATATAATCTTCATTCATTATTTTAAAATATGTTTTCACTTTTTAAAAATAAACACTCTTTTGAGAAGGAATATAAATTAGTCAAATTACATAAGAAATGCATGAGTTGGAGCAAAGAAACAAAAATGGTTAGTTATCCTTTTTGTTTACCAAAAGGTGTATAATTTCACATGCAACAGCAAAAGTTACTGATTCCAATACTTGAATTTTTGTTTTGGTTTATAGTGCAAAAATTTCTGATTCGTCGTTCCATTTTCCACTCTTTTCACTTCATCTTCCTTCGTACGTTTCAAAATCACATTTCCTTTCTTCCTTCATACGTTTCAAATCACACTTCCTTTCTCCCTTCGTCTTCTTCCTTCGTTTTCTCAACTTCCATTACCTTCACCCACAGAAAAAGTCAGCGTCTTTTGGACTTCTCATGGCAGTTCAACCCAAAACCGAACCCGGGTCTTTTCATAGCTCCATTTTGACGACCTCTGGAACACACAACAGCGAAATGAGTATCTCGGAGCTTGTGTCAGTTCTGCGTGTGGCGTATCAAGTTGAGGACTTTGATAAAGTGGAAGAACAACTGAAGAACAGGGAAGACAAGATGAGGGCGGAGATTGGGTCACTCCGAGAAAAGCTTGACTTGGAGAGACTCAACAGTATTGAAGTAGCAAAAAGACTGAAAATCAGAGAGGAGCAATTCAAAAAGGGGAAGCAAGCCCAGGAGAATTATGAGCTGCTGTTGAAGAGAATGAAAGAAAGTGGCTTGGATATGGAGGAGTTAAGGAAAAAGAACGTTACTTTAGAACGTGAAGTTTGTGAACTTAAGGAGTTGAAGAAAAAAATGGTAGAAGATGTCAAATGTGTGGCTGAACTAAGGACCAAGATCAGTAAGTTGGAGGAGGAGAAGGTTGGGAACAAGAGTGCTCTTGATGCTCTCAACATGAAGAACACTGAATTGAAGGAAGAAGTTAAGAAGAATTTGACTGTCATAGAGAGGTTGAGGACTGAAAATGGTAAATTGACAGATGAGAAGCTCGAACGTAAGACATTATTTGAGTCTTTGGAGAAGAAATATGGTGAACTCTGTGCCAGTGTTGTGAAGTTGGAAGATGATATAAAGGTTTTGATGAGTGAAGGTGCCTCTGATTGTGGGAACACTGAAGTGGAGCCTAAACCTCAAGTTTCTTATGCTGTCAAAGATGAAGAGGTTATTGATGACTATGAGCTTGAAAATGACACTGGAGAGCATGTTCCTTTCCGGGCTCAGTCTGCCAAAAAAGGGAACAAGGATATTGCATCAGGTATGGAAATGAAATTCTGTTCTGTTTGGTCTCTTGTATCTATAATACAGATTTACATTCATATAATCTCCTTTAAAAATATTGAATTGCATCAAACTGAATAGCTTAATGTGCTTTGGTCATATTTCTTGATAGGTTCAGTCATTAGGATTTTATTGAGAGAAGTTAATAGCTATTGGCGAGGACCATGTTTTGGTGTGGTGAGGCTTGTAATTCTTGCTCAAACTGGTTAATAGGTGACCGAACCAGATATTATTAGAATACCAAAAAACTAATCATAGTTTGCAACTATTATTAGACACAATTTGTGAACTTACACTCCTCACATCATCTAATCTTGTTTATGAATATACACTCCTACACTCCTCACAATCATTAAAGTAACACATTTTGCTTTTTCCCATACAAACAAGATTGCATGTATCTGCTCTGAATTTGATGGAAGTATACATTTTTCATTACTCGAAGATCCCTTAGCTGGATTTTTCAAGAAATACTCAGGCAACAACCAATATTTTACTTGTATTACAGAATCTACAGCTTTTTAGTGTCCTGTCTTTTGCCTGAAGTATACTGTTAAATAAGTCTCAACATATATTTCTTGTGTCTGCATGGGAAAAATCAAATTAGAAATGGAGGTCATAACCTTATCTGATGATGATGATGATGATGGGTGTCCAAATCAAGGATTGCATAGAGAAAAAGCTATTTCTCAAATTATGGGAGAAAATGAACATCCACAAAGGGTTGAAACGCTCACAAGAAAACGTGCGTCTGATATTCAGACTTCTTCCCGATCAACATCCAGTGATGATTTATATGAAATGGATAATCCACCTCTAAAGAGAGTTAAAACTTCGCCGGCCAGTTCTGATACATACACTTTGCCAGGGTAAATGGGACAATGTACTACGTAAATATCCTCACAATTTGTTTGGTTATATTGAAAACAACTAACTCAGCCTTTTGTTTGTCCAGCAGATACTTCCTCACTCGCAGAATCTAGAGCAGGTGCTTCTCTAGCCAATCTTTTATGTGAAAGCTTAGATTAGTTCTTAGTTTAAAAATACGGGCTTCTTGAGATTGTATATGTAGCTATGAGAGTTACACGTATGGTCTTTTGGAGTAAAAAATACTTTGCTACCAATTATGACTGTTCTATATGACTGATCTCTATTAAAGAATCAGACTCATCAAAGTTGAAGTTCTAGACTTTGTTTAAAGGATGAGTACAGTGTAACTGTAACTCAGACCAACATGTTGGTCAGAAAGTTGGTGTTTATTCAATATACTTTTTGCATGACAAAATTCTAATCTATCTGCATCAATGGGGCCAAGATATTCCTTTCCTCTGCAACATTTTGGCCTTCCCCTCCCCTTTACATCCCTATCACATGTGACAGAGTGTTAAAAGGTACTGTGAAATGAACACTTCTATTTATATTTTCTGATAACGGTTAACAAATAACACAAGACATTGGTTTCTCTCGTTCATTATCTTAATCACTTACCATTCTATTGCTTTTTTTATTTGAGTCCTTGAAAAAATTCTGATGTTCTGAAACAATATGTCAAACAACCTAGATTTCAATGACCCGGGTTTTGATATGTGAACACAGACTTAAATGAATATGTTTTTAATTGGAATGGATATGTAATGAAAGTTTGGGAACTCTGTAAATTAAAGGAACATACCAACCCTTCATAATTAGTTATATAATATTCTTTTACACTTCATCTTGAATAACTACTATATATAGTTTGTTGACAAATAAAGTTATAGCTGAAAACCTGAGAGATATGATTTACCTATATTCTGGACTATTGAGAAGGGATTGCTGTTAATCTGAAACAGGAGAGAAAGAGATAAATCTGAGGTTTAAAGATTAGTTGATAACTGAAAGATGATGGTAAAGATCAACATAAAAGCAAGGATTCATTACATGTTGATTGCTGTCATGTTAGCCATTGAGCATGCTGATATGAAAGGATGGAATAATTTGTGGTTAGAATGTGATTCCTACTAGGTGAAGGCTTTTAATAACTCTTCTTTGGTTTCTTAGAGGATTACATGGTGATGAAATCTTTGTATTAAAATTTGTGCAACTTCAAAATTGCAGATACTTTTTAGAGAATGTAACTAATGTGGCTGACGACAGTTTAGCTCTTTTTTATCTTATTGGAATATGATTTTCCTAGCCGAGGGCCTCTTTGTTTATATATATATATATATATGTAAATAGTGTTTATCCAGTGCTTTTCGATTTTTTCACAATTTATACATAACCTAAAAATTCTCTTCCTATTTTGGAAAAAGAAACCAGTCAGAAAGTATAAAAAGGTCACTAGTTTATCAACAATATTTATAACAATTAACTCTTTTCACCGATCACCTTTTTGAAATAAAAAAAATTATTTTAATTTCTGTAAATATATTACTTTTTTTATTTTAGTTTTTGATAATTATATATTCATATAAAACTTTTGATCATCATTGGCGTGTCATGGATTATATCATAACATTATAATAAGGAAAGAAACTACAAGAAAATAATTTAAAAAAAAATAAAGACTACAATACAACAAAAACACTCTGTATTCTTTTGAAAAAAAAATAATTTAATTAACTGTATTATTATTATTATTATTAAATGAATATGAAGGTTTTTTCCAATTAATTGCAATGTTTCAGCTTCAGATGTGCTCAAAAACTCATTTTTTGCATTTCTTCTACATTTTGCTACTTTAAATGTGTTTAAGTGTAATTATTAGTTTATTGATTTTCAAATTCCAACACATCCACACAAGAATCAGATAGGATTGTTAATAGTTAATTTTAACAACAAAATTGAACTAAACTGTTTACAACTGTAGATAACCATTTCTATATTATGGTATCTACATTATCCTTTCTTTAAACTAAAAATTAAATTAGCATTTCAATAAATGTTAATATTTCCTTAACAAATATATATGTTGAACAAAAATAAAAATAAAACAAGTGTTAAAAGATAAAGTTGTATCAATATCCTACTACAAATTAATGAGTTGAACTTAAAATATATAAAAAACCAAGTAAATTGAAAAGTAGTTTACCCGAACCAAACTAAAAGTATAATTGAAACAAGTTTAACTAAATCAAATTATTAATTTAGTTAACTATATGTACCATTTCCAGCTAAACTAATTTATCTTTTAGAAACTAAAATAATTTTATTACTTAGACAACATTCTTATTATATAAAAGACTAATAAGAGAACTTATCATTACACTTTATTATCTTAAATTTATATGAATTATTTTTTAACTCAAATTTACATACGATTTAATTTATTAATAATGAAGAGCCACCAATATTTTATAGATTAATTCTATAACAATAAACTAACAAAAAAATTAACAGTTTAAAATGGGAAAAAACAAATCATTACTGAAACTTCAATTTTTCTTAGATAAGAATATAGAAAGTGCTATCATTTTTCGTGTAATATATCTATGCATTCTTAATATTAAAACAAATTTTAACAAGCAAATTTGACAACTTATGTTTATTAACTAAGCAACAGTTGAAAATTCAACCACCTACTTCAGCAGTAGCAACCTAAAAGACAGAAAATTCAACACAATGATTGTATCACAAAAACACTAAGAACACAAAATATACTAAAGAAAACATATTATAATGCTTCAAAATAGCTATACATGTCTTAAACATTTCTAAGTTCTACAAATTTACATTCCCATATGATTGAAATATTCAAATACTTCCCACAAAAAGTTCCAGATCATTCCTGTAATTTATGTTAACTGACATGTTCTCATTCATCATTTTAAATAGGAAAGAAAACATCTCACTATATCTCTGGAAAGGAGGATGCAAAAGATTCAGCCAAAAAGTTATCAGCTCTTACAGTGTCACGGTAGAGAAGAACCCCTTTGCAAGGCTATCAGAATCCTAACCAAAAAATAATTAATTAATAACTGTAACCGGTATATACAAATGATTCTTAACATTAATACACACACATATATATATATATATATATATATATATATATATATATATATAATTCAAGAGCATACCTTGTTTAATGTTACTGTAGGGGCCAAATAAAACAAGTCTTTCAAGGTTGTGTTGCTTGAACTTGATTAGTGAAGCATCATAAACATCTTAAACCAGTGTCCTAACATAATCTTTTCACAATGGTGTGGAGTGGATAATATAGGATCCTCATTATAACTCATTCCAACTATTGGTGTCAGTGAGTCTTGTCCTTTGACAGGTCTACAACTACAGCAGCAGAACTTCCCATTGTGCTAACATGAGGAGCTAAAGGAGGGGACTGAGGTGCTTGTGAGGGGAGTGAGGAAGGATCAACAGAAGACAATTCCCGCATGACCTGCTCAGTGATTTGGGTCTTCAACCTCGCAGCTATTTGTTGTTCAATCTTTTCCAACTCCGCATGGCTCAGCGATGAAGCAGTGTGAACATGTGGAGAGGATGTTCCAAAATATTGTCGTATTCCCACACCTTTACCAGCTGTACGAACACAACCAGGATGCTCTGGACGTCCAATAGCAGTAGCCAGTATATCTTGACGTCCGGAGGGATGAAACATACCCTGTTTGGACTGCTTCTCCAGGGAATCCTGTAATCAACCAATTTATCATAAATACCTAAAGAATGTGCTTTTAGCAATAAGAACAAAATTTAAAACTAGACTAGAAGACTTACAATGCGCTTAGCAATTTGAAGTGCTGATTCTGATGTGAATTGGCCTGATGATGTCATTCGAGCCCTCTTCCATTTAACGTGACGGGAAGGAGGAGAAGGGGGACTAGTGTTGGTCTGAGCCTCAATATCACATTCTGATGTCTGCTCTTCCCTTAATTTGATCTTTTCAGCCATCAATTTCTCCTCCAATAACTGATAACCACCTCGAGATAACCGATGAGGAGTATTGTTCTTCTTTTGGATTTCTTGAGCTTTTTTTCTCTTTTTCTGTTATCAATTGTACACCATTGAACTTAATACAATTGCTAACATTTAACAAAACAATAATAAATTTGAATTTACCTCCCAAGATGCATTAGACCGAGTCTGCACAAACTGCTTCCACGTATCCTCATCGATACCATATATATTGCATGGAGTCATTCCTCGGTTAATTTTATCCTCATTCAAAGCCCATCGCGTAGTGAGGTAGGTTTTAAAGTGTCTCCACATGCTTGCAATTGAAGATAATGTCTTCCCCTTGACAGCTTCAGATGGTACTATCTCAAAGTGTGCCTACATACATAAATCAATTCCTATTGAATATACTTAATAAGAAGAATAAATGTATATAGGATAAACAACTTAAATCAAGTTTCTCACCAAAATATCCTCCCAAAGCAACTTCTTTGTTGACTCCTTCACGTGATCCCATGAAGGATGCAAAATCGACACCTTCTCACGTGCCAATGCACCTAAATAGCTAGTGAATGTGTCACGGTTCGGACCTGATGGCCTCCCTGTAGCTGCATCAATGTGGACTTGAAGTCTCTTTCCACTGATTCGTCTTGTCAAGTTCCTCAAACGTGTGCTGCCTCTAACCTTCTTAACCTTAGTACCACTGTGAGAAGGTGGACCAGTCGAGTACCTGTACTACGTATTCAAATTTTCGTGGGTTAAACACACTAATTCGCATAATACAGTTAAGTACATATTTAAATGAAACATATATATGTGTATGCGTTGTATAAACAAACATGACTTAGATTGAAATATTCTCTAACATGTCTTCATCATGCTCAGTATGACTACCATTTACATCGTCTTTGTCTAGATTTAGGTCTCATCATCTCAGGCAAACTCAAAACAGATTTAGAAAACATTAAAACAAAGTTGTGAATTTTGGTTTTCTTGAAAATTTTAAATCTTTTGAAAATGGCATCCCTTTCAAGTTTTGGGTTGAAAGGACCTAAAAACTTAGTTTTGAAAGATAAGTCTAAAATTCAGTGAAAGAAACCTTCCAAGTCTTCAAAATGAATTTTATATGCCTAAAAATAGGATTCAAGAAAGAAGTTTCACGTAAAAATTCATAGATTCATAATCTAAGCTTTTAGATCTTGAAAGAACTCATTTTTGGTAAAAATGAACCTACTAATATAAAATGTGTTGTGTAACTCTGATGGTCATTAGATTTAACGAACTAAAGTTTGGTGATATGAAGCTATGGAAAAAAAAAATTCTATACCAAAATCTCCCCTACGTAAAATGTTATCTAGGGCTAAAGTTAACCCTTTTTACAATTCTAGTAATTTTTATGTAACCTGAAACAACCATTTTTACCTTAGGTTTTTTTACGATAGTTTGAGTTTAACTAGTTTTATTTACTTATAATGTATTTACTTAAAACTAAACCATGCTTTCCAATTCTTATTGTCAGTTGCTTGTACGTAACTTTGAATGGGCTAGTTGCTTCAACAAACACATATTCACTCATTAATTGAATACGAAACAATTTTACAAAGAGAAATGTGAGGCTTAGTCCTCGATATTGCTCTCAGGATCAAATGTGATCCCCTATTTGACAACCACCTTTCACAAAAATCTGCCAAAAATTCGGCAACATAACATCTGTATTTGTCCATAACCAAAATTTTAAACACACAAAATGGCAAGGAGTTAACACTCTTAGTCTTATAATTTAAAATGAACATTTCATCATAACATTCAATCAAAACATGCTGGATAAAAAAATTTCTTAAATAATAGAGAGGGTTTGAGGACCTACCTAAATTGGCATGATGGAGACAATGATGGTGAGGAAAACAAGGGAGTGTCCTGTGTGGGAGTTGCCAATGGTGCTAAACATGGAAGAATAATTAATATACATCATAGTGAAATTAAAAGTAACAATTATTAATTAAAGTCTCTTCTTTAGACACAAAATATCCTCAAGTAACGAAATTGTGTTTTAAATTGATTGTTCTAGACTGATGAGTTGAAATGATTATCAGTGACAAATGCCTCTTTAAACAGACTAAGGTTTTTCTATGCGAGAGAATAAGATATGTTACTCTTGTTTTTTATTTTTTCTTTTTTAAAATTCATTCTTGGGTGCCACACCATAGAGAAGAAAATGACAATCAAAAGAATCCAGCGTTCAGAAGGAGGTTAAAGAGAGTGATGATGGTGAATTGATCATACCAAATACTCCCTACGTGTGTTGAAAGCTGATCCTGACCTTGTTGTGGAACATGAGAGAGGTATACATAGATTGACTTTATCTTATTATCCCTTTTACTTGTATTTTACTATCTTTTTGTTGTGAAGATCTTATGTTTACTGCTATTATATATTAACTTTAGACATTCATGTAGCAGTATGCCCTAGAAAAAAGGATTACCCGGTATGGTGACAGCAGTTGACAAAACTAATGCACGAGTGTTACCCGGACAAGTTTTATGCAATTGCTAATTCAGCTGATGAATATGATAGTTGGGTTTTTTATATTAGGATACTCTACTGTCCTTGTTCTAGCAGTTCCTAAGTTCCTACAGGGTTGGTCATTGCATACACACACACTCTCTCGATTCTAGCAGTTCCTAAGTTTCTATAGTTGATAGATGTGAATTAGTAAATTTACTAGAGAATTCAAATTCAATCGGGCAATCCAAAGTCACAACAATTATATATAAGAATATTGACTTTAATTTAAATAAACCAGGAATATGTTGAGATAAAAAGAATTATTTCGGCACTAAATGAAAGAAAGAGAAAAATACCTTAAGAGAGGAAGAATATACAATTAATCTTACCTACATCTTCAAACACTAACATAATAAGATGAGAAAGAAATAAACAAATCCTAATAGAAGGAAGAGAAGTGAAATAGAGGGAGATTTAGGACAATGGAATAAATTTTTTACTAAAATTTTACAACATGTTCGTCTGAGTTACACTGAACTTGTATCCTTGAAACAAAGTCTCAAATCTGAGCTTTGAAGATGAACAAAAAAAGATAAAAATTTGATTAGGAGAGAAAACTGTACTTCAGATTTTCCAACAAATAACAGCCATTGAGCAAAGTCATACTTCTTGCCAATGTCATAATCATTCAGAAAGATATAAAGTGTGACTACCATAGCTAGATATACAATTCCAACAAGCTGATATTTTTAAACTAAGAACTAATCTAAACTTTTACATATAATATTGATTAGAGAACTTACTTCTCTTTACAGGGAGATTTTCTTTTTCAAATAAATCAGCAGAGGATGTAGATGTGGAAGTAGAAGCCTGAATATCAGAAGCACGTTTTCTTTTGATCATTTCAACCCTTTGTGGATGTTCATTTTCTTCAATTATTTGAGAAATAACTTTCTCTCCATGCAATCCTTGTGATGTGTACTTATCATTATCATCATCATCATCATCATCACTTAGGTCCACGATCTCCTTTTCCAATTTGAATTTTACCCCTGCATGTACAAAGAATATGTGTTAAAACTTAACATTATTTTGTTAACATTATATACTTCAGTCAAAAGCTAGGAGAATAAATAGTAGATTCTGGAATACAAGTAAAAATTTGATGTTGTCTCAGCGTTTCTTGAAAAATCCAGCCTCGGGCTCTTCAAGTAATTAACACCGTATACTTTGATCAAATTCAGAGCAGATACATGTAATCTTGATTTATGGATAAACAAAATAAGCTACCCTTATTGCCTGCTTCTGTTTGCTCTTTCTTTTTTGTTCTTATTGAAAGAAAAAGTTATCAGGAGAAAGGAAGAAAACCCAAAAGAGATGATTTGCAGTTTTCTAAGGGAACAAAATATAATAGAACATAAAGCAGAAGAAAACATCAATTTATGATTTAAAATTAGGACCCTCAAATTTTATAGATGACCAGGACTCTACAACAAGTCAAGCCATGATATTGTTACTTCAAGAACAAGATTGGATGATGTGAGGAGTGTATGTTCTTAAACTCTGATGAGTTTTTTAGTATTTTAATATAATCTGGTTCAGTCATCAATTAATCCAGTTTGAGTAAGAATTGCTTGCCTCACCACACCCTTTCAATTAATATACTAAAACATGGTTCTCGCCAATGGCCATTTCCTTCTCTCAAAAAGTCGGCATGGTTCAGGGTAAGAAATATGACTAAAGTGTATTAATCAACTCAGTGTGATCCAATTAAATATCTTTAAAGGATATAATATAAATGTAAATCTGTACTATAGAAGTAAGAGATGCAAAGAGAACAGAATTTTCATTTCCATACCTAATGCACCTACAGCATCCTCCTTGTTCCCTTTTTTGGGAGACTGAGCATTGCCAATATCAACAGAGTAATGAGTATCTTCATCCCCTTGTAAAAGAACAGGTCCCCCCGTGTCATTTTCAAGCTCGTAGTCACTAACATCCTTTTCATCTTTGACAGCGAAAGAAACTCCAAGATTAGGCTCCACTTCAGTGTTCCCACGATGAGACGCATCTTCACTGATCAAAGGCATAGTACTCTCTTCCAACTTCACATCATGGACACAGAATTTACTATATCTCCTCTCCATAGATTCAAATAATGTCTTAAGTCCGTGTTTCTCCTCTGTCAGTTTACCAACTTCATTCCTCAACCCCTCTATGACAGTCAAATTCTTCTTAAATGCTTCTTCCAATTCAATGTTCTTCATGTTAAGGACATCCAGAGCATTCTTGTCCCCAACCTTCTCCTCCTTCAACACACGGATCGTGTCCCTTAGTTCAGCAACAGATTTCATCTCATCTAGCATTATTTTCCTGAACTCCTTCAGCTCACACACTTCACGTTCTAAAGCAACGTTCTTCTCCCTTAACTCTTCGATGGCATGTTTTTCAACCAAGCCACCTGTTTTCACTTCCTTCAACAATTGCTCTTAATTCTCCTGGGCTCTCTTCCCCTTTTCACATTGCACCTCTCTGATTTTTGGTCTTTCGACTTCAATTCTCTTGAGCCTCTCCAGCTCAATCTTCTCCCCGAGTGACCCAATCTTCGTCCTAAGATTTGATTCCCTCGTTACCAACTCTTGCTCAATTTTATCAAAATCCTCAATTTTATAAGCAATACGCAGCACAGAAACTAGCTCGGATATGCTCATTTCACCGTATTCTCTTTTATTGGCGGTAGGAATGGACCTAGGCAAGGACCCAGGTTCAGTTTTGGGTTGAAATGCCATAAGAGATCCAAAAGACGCAAACTTTTTTTGTGAGGAAAACTAAGGAAGAATGTGCTACTACGTTGCCTCCTCTGGTGCAAGTAAATTTGCTACCAAGAAATTGAATTTGAGCTGCATAACGAGTGTTTGTTTTCAGATAAGAGAATGAAAGAATAAAGGAAGTGTCATTTGAAACGTACCTGCTGTGTTTTGATTTTGATGATGCTGGTTTTGATCAGAACCAAAAAATCTGTGTTAGCCAGCGGAGAATAGGCAAGAAGATGAAACGCGGGAACAGGCGAAAAGAAGGTGAATTTGTAGCAGTTGACAAAGTTATATATCTCACAAAATTAAGTATTAATTAAATACATTTTATTTTGTGACAGGCTTCTTCTATCCTACAATAATTATAATTTAAAAAAAATATTGACATTTTCGTTTATTTTCTATTATGTCACATTCTTCTTCTATCATACCATGATATAATTAAAAAAAATTATTGACATTTTCATTTTTAATACAACTTTGTTTTCTTTCTCCTTTTAAGTTATTCTCAAATTAATTTCTCTATGAGAAAATAATACATCTATATGGTATGGAAACAATAGTAAACTATTCGAAGGGAGGGAGAAGTAATTTTTATTCGACAATATTTTACATATGATTAAAATTATTTTATATAAAAGAGACTTGGAAAGTTGAACATAGTTTTGACTGAATTTATATTAATTAAATATGTGCTACAAATGAGATAAAATAGAATAATTTCTTAATTATAATTGTGTTTATTATATTTAATAGGCCGGCATTATTTAATTTTCATAGTCCAACACTATTTAATAATTTAAATATATTTTTTTCTTTTAATTTTTAAAATAAATATTAAATAGAAATTCTACACCTTTTTTTAAATTCGGTGATTGTGATGTAGAAGGAAACAAATTTTGCATTTTCATCACTTCAAACAACGGATATAATAATTATTGTGAAGGTATAATAAGTGTGCAATGAATAAAAATTTCTAAGTAATATATAAATTTGAATTATTTTTCGGTTTAATTTAGTTTGGGTAAACTGATCTTTTAATTTATTTGTTTTGATTTATTTTAATTAAGTTTGATTCTAGAAATCACCAGCACTGCGCAGTCACAACTGTCTCAACAAGACAACTTTCATATAAAATAGTCAAAGGTAAAATTGGAAATTTAAAAAATATGGAATGCATGTAGAAAATTAATGGAGTGCAGGAAGCATTTGCCTACAATTGGACACATTTCATGGGCCTGATCTTAAATGCGTTGGACCGGTTTACTTAGTCAGCCCAAAATCTTAAACACCTTTTTTTTTTTATCTTTTCCAAATGCAATAATGATTGTATCATTAAAATTTCACAATAGTCAATTAAATTTCTTTTATTGTAATTAGAAAATTGTTCTAAATATTATTTTTTATTATAAAATTTTAGCAATTAAAAATTGAAGTATCAAATATAGGTGATTAAGCCGGTTTGAAAAGTTTATAAAATGAAGTTTTCTTAGATAAGATATAGAGAGTGATGTCATTTTTCTTGTAATATATCCATGCATTTTTAATATTAAAACAAATTTTAACAAACAAAATTGGACAACTATTTATTAAATAAGCAACAATATTTCGGCAATAACCCACATAAAAAACAGAAAATTCAACACAATAATTGTAGCACCAAAACACATAAGAACACAGCATATACTAAAGAAACAAACATATTACATAATTGTTGACTAAAAGAAATGCACATTGTTATAATGCTTGAAAATAGCTGTACATGTCTTGAACATTTTCTAACTTCTATAGATTTACATGCTCATTGTATATTGTATGATTGAAATATTCAAATACTTCCCAAAAGAATTTCGTTTAATATCACTGCTTGAACCTGATTAGTGAGCATCTTAAACATCTTAAACCAGTGTCCTAACATAATCTTTTCACAATGGTGTGCAATGGATAATATAACATCCTCACTGATTATATATATTACCTGAAAACCCTCTTGAGATAACAGGTGAAGAGTATGGTTCTTCTTTTGGATTTCTTGATTTTTTTTTTTTTTTTTTTTTCTCTTTTTCTGCAATCAATTGTACACCATTGTACTTCATATAATTACTAACATTTAACAAAACAATAATAACTTTGAATTTACCTCCCAAGTTGCATTAGACCGAATCTGCACAAACTGCTTCCACACATCATTGAAGGCCTTCAAGTACCTGTATTACACATTCAAATTTTCGTGAGTTAAATACATGAATTTTCATAATACAGTTAAGTACATATTTACTAGAGGGTTGGTCATTGCATACACAGACACATTCTCTCGGTTCTAGCAGTTCTTAAGTTTCTATAGTTGATATATGTGAATCAGTAAATTTACTAGAGAATTCAAATTCAATCTATCGGGCAATCCAAAGTCACAGCAATTATATAAGCAGGAACACATATAACATGCCAAACATTCATGAACATTAACTGTAATTTAAATAAACCAAGAATATGTGGAGATAAAAAGAATTATTTTGGCACTAAGTGAAAGAAAGAGAAAAATACCTTAAGAGAGGAAGAATATACAAGTAATCTTACCTACATCTTCAAACACTAACAGAGTAAGATGAGAAAGAAATGTGTTAAGAAGTAGAGTCGATGTTGAAGTTCCAACAAAATAAACAAATCCTAATAAAGGAAAAAGAAGTGAAACAGAGGGAGATTTAGGATAATGGAATAAATTTCTTACTAAAATTTTACAACATGTTGGTCTGAGTTACACTGAACTTGTATTCTTGCAGCAACAAAGTCTCAAATCTGAGCTTTGAAGATGAAAACAAAAAAAAGATAAAAATTTGATTAGGAGAGAAAACTCTACTTCTTTCTCACATATACCCTTCCCCATCTTGAACCTTGTTTCACTTCATGAATTAGAGGCTCACTGGACCCATTTACTCTTTGGGTTCTATCAGCCTGATTTCCTGTTTTTATCTTTTTTGCAGGACTTTGAAGACATGTGTCCATGACACCTGTGCCAAGAAAAAACAAGAGGTCAATATAACTAAAAACGAAGCAATAAAAATAATACACAACAACAGGTATCGTAATTGTGTTTTAAATTGATTGTTCTAGACTGGTGAGTTGAAATGATTATCAGTGCCAAATGCCACTTTGAACAGACTAATGTTTTTCTATGCAAGAGAATAAGATATGTTGTTCTTGCTTTTTATTTTCTTTTCTAAAATTCATTTTTGGGTGCCACACCATAGAGAAAAGGATGATGACAATGAAAAGGATCCAGGATTTAGAAGGAGGTTAAAGAGAGTGAAGATTGTGAATTGATCATTCCAAATACTCCCCCTACGTGTGTTAAAAGCTGATCATGACCTTGTTGAGGAACATGAGGGAGGTATACATAGATTGACTTTATCTTATTATCACTTTTACTTGTATTTTACTATCTTTTTTGTTATGAAGATCATCATATACTTACTGCTGTTATATATTATCTTTAACATTCATGTATCAGAATGCCTAAGAAAAAAGGATTACCCTGATATGGTGACAGCAGCTGACAAAACTAATGCATGAGTACTAGAAGAGAAAACTCTACTAAATATAAGTCAAATTTTCCAACAAATAATAGTCCTCGAGCTAATTATTCAGAAAGATACGAAGTGTGACTACCATAGGTAGGCATACAATTCCAACATGCTGATATTTTTAAACTAAGAAGAAATCTAAATTGTCACATATAATATTAATTAGAGAACTTACTTCTCTTTACAGGGAAGTTTTCTTTTTCAAATAAATCAGCAGAGGATGTAAATGTGGGAGTAGAAGCCTCAATATCAGAATCTCGTTTTCTTTTGATCCTTTCAACCCTTTGTAAATGTTCATTTTCTGCAATTATTTGAAGGAAAAGGTTATCAGTAGAAAGGAAGAAAACACAAAAAGAGATGACTTGCAGTTTTCTAAAATATAATTTTGCCCCTCCTAATCTTATAGATTTGTCCCCCTCAGCATAATGTTCTCACTGACTTAGGGCCTTAGATCCACAACTGGTCTGACTTATCATGTGGATCACTTCCAAGCTGCCTTACCTTGCATTTGCAAGTGGACATCTTAGTCTATGCTTCAAAAGTAATAAATTCATTGTGTAAACTTGGGCCATAAAACCTCAACCTTGTGGTGAACTTATTTATGATATTGTTACTTCAACAACAATATTGGATGATGTGAGGAGTGTATGTTCTTAAATTTTGTCTACTAATAGTTGCAAACTGTGATGATTTTTTGAGTATTTGAATGTAGTCTGGTTCGATCTTCAATTAGTCCAGTTTGAGCAAGAATTGCTTGCCTCACCACACCATTTCAATTAATATACTAAAACATGGTTCCCGCCAATAGTCATTTCTTTCTCTCAATAAGTCGTCATGGTTCAGGGTACCAAGAAATATGACTAAAGTGTATTAATCAATTCAGTGTGATCCAATTAAATATTTTTAAAGGAAATTATAAAAATGTAAATCTGTCATATAGCTGTAAGAGATGAAAAGAGAACAGAATTTTAATTTCCATACCTAATGCACCTACAGCATCTTCCTTGTTCCCTTTTTTGGGAGACTGAACATACTTTTCATCTTTGACAGCAAAAGAAACTGCAGGATTAAGCTCCACTTCAGTGTGATCTTCACTCATCAAAAGCATGATATTCTCTTCCAACTTCATAACTCTGGCACGGAGTTTACGATATCTCTTCTCCAACTTCAAATTCTTCTCAACTGCTTCCTCCAATTCAATGTTCTTCATGTTAAGGGCATCAAGAGCATTCTTGTCCCCAACCTTCTCCTCCTTCAACACACGGATCGTGTCCCTTAGTTCAGCCACAGATTTCATCTCATCTAGCATTATTTTCCTGAACTCCTTCAGCTCACACACTTCACGTTCTAAAGCAACGTTCTTTTTCCTTAACTCCTCCTCAATAGCATGTTTTTCAACCAAGCCACCTGTTTTCACTTCCTTCAACAACTGCTCATAATTCTCCTGGGCTCTCTTCCCCTCTTCACATTGCTCCTCTCTGATTTTCAGTCTCTCTTCCACTTCAATTCTGTTGAGCCTCTCCAGCTCAATCTTCTCCCGGAGTGGCCCAATTTCCGCCCTATGTTTTGCTTCCCTCTTTACCAACTCTTGCTCAATTTTATCAATTTTATCAAAATCCTCAATTTTATATGCAATACGCAGCACAGAAACTAGCTCGGATATGCTCATTTCACCGTATTCTTTTTTATTGGAGGTAGAAACGGACCAAGGCAAGGACCCAGGTTCGGTTTTGGGTTGAAATGCCATAAGAGGTCAAAAAGACGCAAACTTTTTTTGTGGGGGAAACTAGCAAAGGAAGAAGGTGCTACTACGTTACCTCCTCTGGTGCAAGTAAACTTGCTAAGAAGAAATGAAATTTGAACTGCAGAATGAGAGTTTCTATTAAGTAGGAGATAATGAAAGAATAAAAGAGATGTCATTTGAAACGTACCTTACTGTGTTTTGTGTTTTGTTGATGCTGATTTTGATTTAGAAGCAGAAAATCTGTGTTAGGAGTATGCAAGAAGATGAAGTGAGAAAGGGCGGGAACAACGTAATGAGTAAAGACTAGATAGCAAAAGAAAGATTTCAATAAGTAACTTTGTATTGTAGTAGTTGAGAAAGTACAGGATATATTTCACAAAAAATAAATATTAATTAAATACATTTTATTTTGTGACGGGCTTCTTCTATCATTCAATAGTTATAATTTAAAAAGAAATGTTGGCATTCTTATTTCTTATTATGTGACATGCTTCTTCTATTATAATTAAAAAAAAATATTGACATACTCCTTTTTTAATACAACATTATTTCTTTTTCTTTTTAAGTTATTCTCAAATTAATTACTCTATGTGAAAATAATACACATGTGGAAAGAATAGTAAATTATCATCACATTGTATTGTAGGACGGGAGAAGTAATTTTTTTAAGCTATTTTTATTCAACAATATTTTTACATATGATTAAAAATATTTGATATAAAAGAGACTTTGAAAGTTGAACATAGTTTTGACTATATTAATTAAATATTTGATATAAATGAGATAAAATAGAATAATTTCTTAATTATACTTTTTAAGTATATTTGATACTCTCACATTATTTAATAATTTAAATAAGATTTCTATTTTTTAACTAATATAAAATCATAACGAAATTCTATATATATTTTTTTAAATACGGTGATTGTGGTGGTAGAAGGCAACAGATTTTACATTTCCATCACAAAACTTAAACCCTCAAACATAGGATATAAGAATTATTGTGAAGGTATAATTGTATAATGAATAGAAATTTCGAAAACATTCTTCCAGTGCTGAAATTTTTTTTTGTTCAGTCTAAATATGTTTAACAATGTAAATCAGAATACATGTCTTATGTGTTTATTTATAATTATTTAACACCGTTATACAAAATATCATTTTGTAGAGAAAATATTAACAAACTAGTTTTAATCGTATTTTTCATATGAAAACTTCAATCTTTATTAGTAGTGTTTCGTGTGTAAAAACATTAAAAACCATTTTATACAGTTTCACACAGCACATGTATTATTCTGTATACCAGAAAAGCACGCATGCTTTTATATAAATTTACCATTCATATAACAAAAAATGGAAACCAAATGTTAATATATAAGATATGTTTCTTTGTAGAACTTATATAAGATAACGATTCTATAGGATATACAATTCTACATGTTTATAAATTCCTATTGAAGATTGTGTATAAAATTTGAATGTATAATATACTATAATGCAGAAGAAGAAAGAGTTAAAAGATGTTTGTCTGATGTAAAGTGATTAACATGTGTGATGAAATGAATTCCAAGTATGAAGAAGTTATTAAATGGTTTTGGAACAGGACATGTACAATAGATGACTAAGATTTTAAATTTGACATAAACATCTGTTACTGAACTATGTATGATGTGGAAAATGTGGAAAAAAGTTGAGTGTGTGATAAAGTATGCAATGGAGTGTTCAGAGCTTAGTTTTAGGTGAGTGGTGAGTGGTGAGTGATATCAATCAACACCAAGTCATGTAATTTATATTAAACGAGTCTTAATTTATATTAAACTTCTAATATTTCATTTGAATATTGGTAACTTTAGGAAAATATTAAAGAGTTAGGTTAAAGAAATGCATGTTTAACGTCACCTTCTACTTGGCCGACAAGAATAAAATAAAAAAACAACGAGACTATGTTTCATTTTAATGGTGGTTTTTTTTCAAAGCTTGTTCCTTTTTCTGGGAATGCCACCCTTTTGTCTCTTTTACCATTTTGTTCCTTCAATTAAACTTGAGTCTTGTCCACCAAGTTACCGTCTTCCCAACGAACCCCATTTTTTTTTTTTTTTTTTTTTTTTGACTCTTTCTGTCTTACATTTTTTACTACACTTTTCGACACACAATTTCCATTCCTTGTAACCTCAAAAACATCGAACTGTCTTGTACTGTCCCATTTTTCCAAGCACACTCCACATTTTCAAGTTCAGCAAATTTAGTTTTTCAACTTCATTTTAACTACCATGTTGTCTCTTTTCTTACACCCTTCCTACATACACCTTTCCAACAATGTTCTCCTCCAACCCGTTTTCCTTCATGGCTTATCCGGATTCTTCCACCTTCTGTTGCTCATCGCGGTTTCACTGTCATGGACTTGGAAGAAATTCACAACACGTATCAGGGATGAGTCGGAGGAGAAACACGACAATATCCTCTTCAAAACAACCGTGTTTTGTTCTCTTGGTGTTTCTACGTTCAGTTTTCTCCTCTGTTTGTTCAATTACTTCTATTGGTACTTCAGCGGCTGGTCTGAAGAAGAGCTCGTGACCCTTTTGGATTTGGTGCTCAAAACAGTTGCGTGGGGCGTTGTTTGTGTATGTTTGCACAAGGGATTCTTCAGTTCCGGCGGGAGAAGGTTCTCATTCCTCTTCAAAGCTTGGTGCGTCTTGTACCTCTTTGTGTCTTGCTATTGCTTCGTGGTGGACATTGTTGTTATATCAGAAAGACGCGCTGCTTTGCCAACTCAGTGCATTGTTTCTGATGTGCTTTCCACTTGTGTTGGTTTGTTATTCTGTTACATAGGGTATGTTGCGAAAAACAAAGGACACGTGCGAGAAAAAGAATATGAAGGTACTCAGGAACCTCTTTTGGACGGTGACACAAGTGTTGATGATGCCTTGGAGATAAAAGAGACCAAGGGTGGGAACACTGTTACCCCTTTCTCGTATGCTGGCTTTTTGAGCCTTCTTACCTTCTCTTGGGTGGGTCCTCTTATAGCTGTTGGCAATAAGAAGGCCTTGGATCTTGAGGATGTTCCTCAACTAGACAGCAGAGACAGTGTAGTTGAAGCTTTTCCTGGTTTCAGAGATAAACTTGAGGCTGATTGTGGTGCAATTAATAGTGTCACCACACTAAAGTTGGTGAAGTCGCTAGTAATGATATCGTGGAAGGAGATTCTGTTCACAGCTTTTCTTGCTTTGTTTCACGCTTTGGCTTCTTATGTTGGTCCTTATCTTATGGATGGTTTTGTTGAGTACCTTGATGGACAACGGCTTTATGAAAACCAGGGCTATGTTTTGATTTCCGCGTTTTTCTTTGCAAAGATCGTAGAGTGTCTGTCTCAATTGCATCGGTGCTTTAGGTTGCAGCAAGTTGGACTTAGAATTCGTGCATTGCTTGTCACGATGATCTATAACAAGGCTCTGACCCTTTCTTGTCAATCAAAGCAGGGGCACACTGACGGGGAAATAATCAATTTCATGGCTGTTGATGCTGAAAGAGTTGGTGTGTTCAGTTGGCATATACATGATTTGTGGATGGTGGCTTTGAAAGTTACATTGGCCTTTTTGATTTTGTATAAAAACCTTGGGCTGGCTTCCATTGTTGCTTTTGTTGCAACTATTGTAGTTATGCTGACAAATGTTCCCTTGGGATCATTGCAGGGGAAGTTTCAAAAGAGGTTGATGCAGTCGAAAGATAGAAGAATGAAAGCCACAACCGAGATTTTAAGGAATATGAAGATTCTCAAACTTCAAGGATGGGAAATGAAGTTTCTATCAAAAATAACTGAGCTCAGGAAAACTGAGCAGGGTTGGCTTAAAAGAGGTGCCTATACTGCAGCCGTTACCTCGTTTTTGTTTAAGGGTGCCCCCACATTTGTAGCCGTGGTTACTTTTGGTACTTGTATGCTTAGAGGGGTCCCCCTAAAATCTGGGAATATATTGTCTGCACTCGCAACTTTCGAGATTCTTCAAGAACCCATTTATAATCTTCCAGGTACAATTTCGATGATGGCACAGACTAAAGTGTCTCTCGATAGGATTGCATCATTTCTTCGTATGGATGACTTACCCTCTGATGTTGTAGAGAAGCTTCCCCGGGGAAGTTCTGATACAGCAATTGAACTAGTTGATGGAAACTTTTCTTGGGAATTATCTTCCCCCAACCCAACATTGCAAGATATAAACCTTAAAGTTTCTAACGGGATGAGGGTTGCAGTTTGTGGTACCGTTGGATCAGGCAAATCTACTTTACTTTCTTGTGTACTGGGAGAAGTACCTAAGATATCAGGCATCCTTAAGGTTTGTGGAACAAAGGCCTATGTTGCTCAATCTCCATGGATACAAAGTGGCAAGATTGAGGATAATATATTGTTTGGTAAACAAATGGATAGGGAAAAGTACGAGAATGTACTTGAAGCGTGTTCCTTGAAGAAGGATCTGGAGATTTTGACATTTGGTGATCAGACAATCATAGGAGAGCGTGGAATAAATTTGAGTGGAGGACAAAAACAAAGAATACAAATCGCACGTGCACTTTACCAAGATGCTGATATATATCTATTTGATGATCCTTTCAGTGGTGTGGATGCTCACACGGGCTCTCACCTCTTCAAGGTAACTTGGTTTCATTATTTTGTTCATTATCTGCAATATAACCTGAACTACACACGGCATAATGCGAATAATCATTGATTTAACTCTTCTAAAATTTTGTTCTTCCAACTACACGACTCTTGTATTATTTTGTAAGTGAACTTTTCCATGCGTTGTATCAAGGAATGCTTGTTAGGCCTTCTAAGTTCAAAAACAGTGGTTTATGTCACTCATCAAGTCGAGTTCTTACCTGCTGCTGACCATATATTGGTGAGTAGTTTCTCGTAATTTAATAGCCATGAATGTAAAATATAGCTTTGTTTTTAAATCGTCATTTTATCTTTGTCGTTAGGTTATGAAAGATGGAAAAATTACTCAATGTGGAAGGTATAATGATTTGCTTGGTTATGGAGCTGATTTTATGGAACTTGTTGGTGCACACAAAATAGCTCTGTCTACGATAGATTCATTGGATGGCACAAATGTTTCTAATGAAATAAGCACCTTGGAACAAGATGTAAATGTCTCTGGGACGCAAGGTTCTAAAGAAGAGGAGGAAAGTACAGATAAACAAAATGGCAAAACTGACAAAAGTGAACCAAAAGGCCAGTTTATTCAGAAAGAAGAAAGGGTGAAAGGTAAAGTTAGTTTTTCAGTTTATTGGAAATGTATCACCACAGCATATGGAGGAGCTCTTGTACCATTCATATTGTTAGCTCAGATTCTTTTTCAAGTTCTTCAAATTGGTAGCAATTATTGGATGGCTTGGGCGACTCCTGTCTCAACAGATGTGGAACCACCTGTTGAAGAAACAACTCATATAGTAGTCTATGTTAGTTTGGCTATTGGAAGTTCTTTATGCATCCTTGCCAGATCAATGCTTCTTGTCACAGCTGGTTATAAAACAGCTACCATACTCTTCACCAAGATGCACTATTGCATTTTTCGTGCTCCAATGTCATTTTTTGATTCCACTCCAAGTGGGCGAATCCTTAACAGAGTATGTATACCTCATTCTTTTTTGTCATTACTTTTAGAGATACGACTTCTCCTTCAAATAACATTTTCCCTCTAGATTAATGGTATGGTACCCTTATTTTGCTGTTTGTTTTCGACAACTACACATTATTTAATATTGTGTCACTTGTCTCTCCTCCTGTTGTCTTCCAGGTTTCAACGGATCAAAATGCATTGGATACAAACATTCCTCGTCAAATTGCATCATTTGCCTTCATTATGATCCAACTTCTAGGAATTATAGCAGTGATGTCTCAGGCCGCATGGCAGGTTTTCGTTGTCTTTATACCTGTGATTATAGTCAGCATTTGCTATCAGGTATTAATCTGACAGCGTAATGTAGACTTGTATAATAAGGTGGCATACATTTGTTGCATTGCTTTCGTTCTCTTCTGGCAATGGCTTTGCCTACACGGATTATACGGATTATGTATCAATTTTATTTTAAGATGATTACTAAGATCTGTCAAACTTGTAATTCTGCAGCAATATTATATTCCATCAGCCAGAGAACTAACACGTTTAGTTGGAGTCTGCAAAGCCCCACTCATACAACACTTTTCTGAAACAATTTCTGGTACTTCAACCATTAGAAGCTTTGATCAGCAATCAAGATTTCAGGAAACAAATATGAAACTGACTGATGCGTATTCCCGGCCAAAGTTCAACATTGCTGGTGCCATGGAATGGTTGTGCTTCCGCTTAGATATGTTGTCTTCTATCATATTTGCCTTTTCCTTAATATTCATAATATCAGTTCCACCAGGATTCATAGATCCAGGTGCGTTATTCCAGTCTGGTATATGTTACAAATCAAAGTTTAGTCTGCTAATGTAATGTGGAATTGAACATGATTGTTTTCCTTTTTTATGAATTTTGTGACTTTTAAGGCCTTGCTGGTTTAGCAGTTACATATGGGCTAAATTTGAACAATATACAAGCTTTGATGATATGGAGTCTGTGCAAAATGGAGAGCAAAATTATATCAGTAGAGAGAATACTTCAGTATACTAGTATTCCTAGTGAGCCTCCCCTTGTTATAAATGAAAATCAGCCAGATCCTTCTTGGCCCTCAAATGGCGAGGTTGATATACAAGATTTGCAGGTAGTTCAAGCTATTACATTCTTGGTTTCTTTGGTTTCTTTTGATTTCTTTCATTCTGAGATCGTTCCGTTTATGATATGCATGTGAAGTTTTTCTGTTCCTAAATGGTAAGAAAGTCATGCCAACATATAACGTAATTTATACATGTTGTTTTGTGCTATGTTTAAGATGATGTGTTTCCCTTTCTGAAGGTTCGCTATGCTCCACATCTTCCACTTGTGTTGTGTGGTCTTACGTGCAAATTTCATGGAGGACTGAAAACTGGTATTGTTGGGAGAACGGGAAGTGGTAAATCCACACTCATACAAACGCTTTTCCGAATTGTTGAGCCTGCTGTTGGGAAAATTATGATTGACAACATCAACATCTGTTCCATTGGACTTCATGATTTGAGGTCTAGACTAAGCATTATTCTTCAGGATCCTACAATGTTTGAAGGGACCGTAAGAAATAATCTGGACCCCCTGGAAGAACACACTGATGAACAGATTTGGGAGGTGGGTTGGTTTTATATGGGGACACTATGTTCTGTCCAAAAGACTATACTTGTAATCTTTCTTGAAAGATAGTATTGCACACTCGTTAACATACTTTTTAAATAGGCCTTGGATAAGTGTCAACTTGCAGACGAAGTTAGAAAGAAAGAAGGAAATCTTGACTCCAAAGGTTTGTCTTAGAACCTTGTTGAACATAACTCTAATAAAACTCGTTGCTAATGTTGAAGTTGATGTTGTAGTTAGTGCAAATGGTGAGAATTGGAGTATGGGTCAGAGACAGTTGTTTTGCCTTGGCAGGGTGCTGCTTAAGAAAAGCAAGGTTTTGGTTCTTGATGAAGCCACTGCATCAGTCGATACAGCTACGGATAATTTGATTCAGCAAACTCTTAGGCAACATTTCACTGACTCCACAGTTATTACCATTGCACACAGAATAACTTCAGTTCTTGACAGTGATATGGTTCTGCTTCTTAGTCAAGGTTAAGAAATGCTCTCGTTCTTCATATAGCATTGATATTCTCTGCACCTTGATGTTTCATTTTCTGATTTGGATAGACATTGTTGCAGGATTTATTGAGGAGTATGACACCCCAACAAAACTGCTAGAGAATAAGTCATCATCCTTTGCTCAACTTGTTGCTGAGTATACTATGAGGTCCAAGTCCGGTTTTGAGGAATCTGATGATCACTGATTGAAATTGAAGCATAGAGAAACAAAAATGTTTCTTGACAATGACGAAAATCTGTATTTATACATAGTGAAATAGAAAATCAAATTGATTTTGATGCATTCCTGGTATGTGTAGTGTAGACCAAAGACATAATCTACCTGTTGGAGAAGAGATATTGTTACCAATCACTCTCTGGGAAAAATGCTATTGTTCAGTGTCTGCTACATGAGTGGTAAAACCTGAGATGATGAACTCAGAAAGATTATTACTCCATTGAAATGACTTAATAGATCTTAATTCTTAACAAAAAGCTTCACCTTGTGTTAGAGTGATTCAAATTTTTTGTTTCGATGGCCTTTGCTGATTCGATTGTTGCTTATGATAGTTGATTGTTTGTTTGTTTTAATGCATTACAGTATTATAATAAATAAGCTAACAAATGCATTGTTTCAAAACATATTATTGTTGTTGTTTGATTAAGTCCTTAATTTAATCCCTAAATCCGAGGATCACGGATCACAAAGTTATCTAAGAACTTTAGTCATTTTATTACTTCATCAAATATTTAAAATGTTGTTATATCGGTGCTTCGAAGTTTGCGTCTCCCCATGTGAGTACCTCAAGAATATATTTTGAAATGAATTATACTGAATGAGTTAAAAATAAATCATTAATGTTTATTTATCTTATGGTGTAAATTCTCGCAATTTTAGATCCATAATTGAAAAATAAAATAAACTATTTGTAATTATTTTAATATTATTAAAAAAATGCGATTTATATAATACAAGGATGTCGGAGACACACTAATATATAAAACATATAAAATGGCATTTATAATTCACTTGGAAAAATATAATCACCTTTACAAAAAAGGTGTAAAAAAAGTATTGAAAGATAAATTGCTTTATAAAGTAAAGTGTGGTGTGGGATGTTGTATTTTTGAAAAAGACAAAAAGCACCCATACTATTTTGAGTATTATCAAACGATTTTCTATTTTCTTAACTTTTTCTTTTTCAAGAACATATGATTTTCAAGATAAAACTTTCATTCCTTTTTCATTCACCGTCTTTTCTTTTTCTTCATTGTTTCTATTGCCTTAACAATGTCTTTATATTCTATTGTGAATGAGTATGATAAAGAGAAAAAAACTGAAAATAAATCTCCTACAAATAGAAAAATAAAACAACTTTTTTTTTTCATTTCTAACAATCTTGTTTCCATCGGCTTTTTGTCACATGCATTTCAACTAAACATTTTTCTTATGTTCCTTTTTCATCAATTCATCATTCTCATGTGATTCTATATTCAACGAAGCTTATATTCATGAAAATATTTATTATATTATTATCTTAAATTTTTAGATTAAAAATAATATTAAATATCTTATATGTGTAAGATTAATATTATGTATATAAAATCATAATTTTTTTTATTACTATCTATATAAAAAAATAACTCATTTCATCTATTCATTTATATTATCAATAGAACTCATAATGTAACGCCATGAAATAATGTTTCATTCAAAAATAAGAATATCAATCCATTTAAATTTTTGTATAAGTTATAAATGTTGTTAGCTTGAGACGGATTAGATATATAGAAGATATATTAGAAAATTTAATACAATTTTTTTATGAAATTTAAAATGTTAATTACATTATTTAGTATTACCTTCATAGTCTTAGAAATGATATGAAGTAAAATGAACGGAGAAAGTTTAACCATTACATCACTTGATTAAAGAGTACAAATAACAAAAAGTATATTTTTTAAAAACAGTAAATGAAAATAATTATACTTTCTTGAAAGTGGCTTTTCATTGTAATAAAAGAAGTGGTGGACACAAGCCCTTTGAAAGTGATATATAGAGACAGATCACAGTGTACTTTTTTCTGTGTTCTCTCGTCAATATTTATGGGAGCAAAAGTCAACCACAACCACTATAAGGAAGTGAAGGTCCCAAATAAATAATATAAATTTAACTAGAAAAAAAAAAGTTGGAAATTGTGAAACGACTTTAAATTGAGATTTATGAAAAATAAATTAAGATGATATTTTTAAAATAATTAAAATATTTAAGAATTTAGAACCTTTAAAATATTGTGTTAAATAGCGATGAGTGGTCGCGGGAAAAAATTAGGGAGAAAGAATTTTGTTACATATTTATGATTTTACTTTAGTAATTTAAAATAGTTAAATATCTAATGTTTAGTGGTTGACTAACAATTTTATGGAGAAAAATAAAATGACAAGGATTTTTTTTTTCTTGGGACATGATTGTCTTCAGTGGATATTAGTGAAAATGAATACACTACGTCCGTAAGTGTGTTTACTTTTTTTGTTATTTTAGAAAAAATGTATTTAAATGAATTAAAAAATAATTATTTAAAGGATATAATTACAAATTAATTAATTTATTATAAATAATTGAATTTTTAAAAAATTTATTAAAAAGTAAAATTGAAAAAAAAACTGTATTATATGAATCTATAATAGTATAGATAGTATAATATTAAACATTAAACATTACTGATGTTTAACATATAAGATGTTTTATTGGAAAGTTGGATATTTTATATTGTACGTCAGTTTCTACGAGGTCACGAATAAAAAAATAAAATCGTAATCAATTTTGCAACTATTTCTACGCGGGTAAGGCGCTGTCAATATTTATTAAATAATAACATAAAGTTTTCAATGTGAAATTTTATTAGGTTATTTTAACTTTTATGAGTAAGTGGATTTTCATGGGTTTATCTCTTCAAATATAATAAATTAAATATCAGAATAATATATATATATATATATATATATATTTATAAATTTAAATA
>Ga0214544_1003472_pt1 | contig 32571 bp, 25 predicted proteins | sample CNSS3metaG_FD_160074 | JGI IMG/M metagenome (GOLD analysis project Ga0214544, IMG submission 160074) | Root nodule microbial communities from cowpea collected in UCLA plant growth center, Los Angeles, California, USA - CNSS3 | ecosystem: Host-associated > Plants > Roots > Nodule | place: USA...
TTTTTATTTTTTTTTTTGTTTTTTTTTTTTTTTTTTTGCGATGATCACCTATTCGATGCTGAAATTGGTATTTTATATCATGTCAGTTTATAATTTAAATATGTCAAAATTTAAATAAGTGTAATTATATTGTAGTATACAATAAATATTTATTGTAAATCATTTTCTTCTTTAGAAAATATTGTTCTTTGTCTTGCAAAATATATTGTGACCAATATAAAAAACATAAAAAAAGTGGTAATATATGTTATGGTACTAAAAACTATAATTGTAAACAAAGAATGTATATTTAACTTTTTTTAAATATATATTTGATCTTAACATTGTTTAATTAAATAATCTAATATAGATATAATTAAAGATATTTATACAATTCTTTCACGTCATATTATTTCATTAAACAACGACATATATGAAAAAAATAAAATATACAGTTTATGCTATTAATTGAATTACAAATGTACACTTATAACTCTATCACCTTTTTCAATGTTTAAGTTTGTTATAAAAAAATTATATTAAATAAAATATTAAAAATATTAAATCATCTATTAAAAATATCAAATATTATTTTAAAATAAATTAAAATTGAATGAACTTAACCGCAACTTTGACCATGTTTAATAATCATAACGAGTAAAGTCTAAGAAACTATAAGTATAAGCATGGAATAGAAATGATATATAGCAAAATATAATATCATTTAAACTATTATTTAATTGTTTAAGATTATAGAAAAATGAAGTTGATGGATCCCACAACAAAACAAATATTTGCCCATCATCATGATACATAATAAACTTCCAAATCTAACAATTAAACTAAATTTCTATATCATGAAAAATGTTACTAACAACTGATTGGGCCCGTCTAGGTTGCGGGTCAGCCAAACCCGTTTGCGTCATCAGGCTGGTCAAGCCCGTCTGAGTTGTTGGGCTGGTCGGGCCTATCTGCATCGTCAAGTCAATTGGGCATGTCAAAGTCATTAGTACTACTAGTCTCGTCTGAGTTGTCAGGCCATCCAAGCTTGTTGAGGTTGTCGGCTCAGCCTGACTTGTCGAGGTCATCGGTCCAACCCAGCCCATATGGGTCTTCGAGATGGTCAGGACTGTTTGTGTCATCGGGCCGGTTGGGCCCATCAAGGTCAACGACCATGCTTGACTCATTTGAGTTGTTGGGGGCGACCAAACTCGTCTAGGTCATCGGCCCTACCCAACCCATCTAGGTCGTCAAACTTGTTTGGTTTGTTAGGTCGCCCCGACCTGTTAAGGTCGTCGACCCGTTAAGGTCGTCGACCCAGTCGATCCCGTTTGGATCGTCAGGCCGTTCAGGCCCGTTTGGTTCCTCAGGCCGGTCAAGCCCATTTAGTTCGTTGAGTTGGTCGGGCCCGTTAAGGTCGTCTGTAACATCCCTAAGGAATATTACGAGTCTTTAATAAAAAAAAATTCCAAATTAAAATAAAGTCCACATTTAATAAAACTATTTCCAAAAACACGGAAAATTTAAAACTTTAATATAACTGCAATAATCCAGGAGTCCATAATAATAAAACTGAATTAAAATTCAATGGCTCCCGAAATGATTACATAATTATCTCAAAACTAAAATAATAAATATATGTACAAAAATCCCAAGCTAGCCCACGCTCCGAGTCTAAGCGTCTTCTGGCTCACCTGTCAAATCATCTGCTCCCGGATAACAAGATATCCGATCATCGCCACACACACAGAGATAGGGTGAGCTATGCACAATAAAGTATAATCAAATATATGAAATAAACATGTTTCCCAACCCAAAACAACATAATTAAATATCTCATATCAAATTACCCAACCATGACCTCATAGTCCTTCATGAGTCATATGTATGTACTAGGTCTTGGGACTTCCCTGTGCTCCCACGAAACTAACTCATTCGTGGTCCAACCCTATGAGCCTATCCCGCTCATAGTCCTTCCCTACAGACTCTTCGTCTGTAGTAAAACATCTAAGTCTCATACTTGGACCCTAGCACGCATGCAATCACCATACTATGGACTCCTCGCCCGATAGTAGCCGACGGGAACATCATAGTTCCTTGCCCATCGTGCGCCCTACACATGCAATCACCATACTAAGGACTCCTCGCCCATTAGTAGCCGACGGGAACTCAACCAGTTCCATGCCCATCATGTGTCCAACCTCCGAGCACATCCCAAACCCCTAAAGGACTTAGTTCTTCAAGCCCAAACACCACACCACATGCATATACAACCTAACCTTAGTATAAACAGCCAAAAGACACTCACAAGCACATAAAAACATAGTAAATCACATAAACTCGCTTAAGCTAGGGACCCTCGCCCAAGCTAAGCCCTCTGCTTCGCTTAGGCTAGTTCGCCTCGCCTGGGCGAGCGTAAAACAACCACAATCTCACGTTATCTCGCTTAGGCGAGACTCCCTCGCCTGGGCGAGCTGCACCATCGCTCAAAGTAACACCCACCCCTCGCCTAAACGAGGAACCACTTAAACAACGTCATTTCTCATCGCGACCTCGCTCAGGCGAATGTCTCTCGCCTGAGCGAGACGTAGTCGCTCAAAACACCAATACTTCTCGCCTGAGCGAAATATCGCGCTCAAAAGCGCCCAAGTTTCGTCGCGACCTCGCTTAGGCGAGCTGTCCCTCACCTGAGCGAGACTAAGTCGCTCAACACCAAACCAAGGTCGCCTGGGCGAGCAGCGTGACCCAAAACAGACGTGAGGTTCTGCAAGTCTCGCCCAAACGAGGTAGGCTCGTTTGGGCGAGACTTGCAGAGTTCCCTCACTCTCACACACGCATTTTACCCAAAACCATGTTAAATCATACCCAAAAATTGTACTACAACCATTCAATCGATACCAATGTAATTATAATGACAAATGACATTCAGAATCATCCATTCCTACCCAATATACTACACATTGAGAATATAAGACTAAAATTATCCAAAACCCTCATCCCACAACCTATTCCACATACATAATCAAACATCCAAATTTCCAAATATCTCCATTTCACAATCACGGCACATAGAATGCGAAATTGCCACCATTCAGAATTTAATCAAGAAGCAATAATCCAGAATCATAACACAACCATCAATTAACATACAACACCAGAGACAGCTCCCCTAACCTGGAATTAGTGATCAAAAATTTCCTAACCTGGAATTAGTGATCAAAAATTGAGATGAGGAAATCCTTGATTCGCACTCTCCCTTTTGGTCCAGCCCTTGCACACTCATAACTCTTCTCACACTCTCCAATTCGTGCTTCTCACTATAGCAGTCCACCCTTCCCTTAATTTCTCTTCAATGTTAATTATTTGGTAATTTTCTGCTAGGCTTTTCTTTACCCCTTCACATTCGTACCCCAACTATTAGTTAGCAAAAATAAAGCTTATTCTTTGCCCACCAAGGTTTGAACCCATGACCTTCCTCTCCTAAGACCAAAGCACAACCACTATACCAAATCACATTTGGTGATACACACAAATCACATAAGTTTACAATACTAATCACATACTCTTACATATCTTTAAAATCAATAATAAAACAACTACACATAATTGACATACATAGGACTCAAACCCAAGTCCTCTCACACAAACCAAGTACTCTCAACCATTTGAGCTAGTACTTTTCCACGTCACATTAAACATTAGTTAATGCCATAAAGGCGTTTTCTACCCGCATTTATTAATTAATTAAATATTTAATTAATTAATTTTCACGGGTCTTACATCGTCGACCCAGCACGACCTATCTAGGTCGTTGGCCCCTTTAGCCCATCTGGGTCATCGGGTTCGCTCAACCCGCCATGGTTGTTAGGCCCGTCCAACCTATTTGAGTTGTCGGTCCTACCTAGCCTGTGTGGGTCTTCAAGCCTGCCTAACTCGTTTAGGTCGTCGGACCCATTTGGGTCTATTGGATTTTCTAGGTAGTCTAACCCGTTTTGGTAGTTGAGCATGTCTGGCCCGCCTTGATCATCGACCGACCCATCTATGTCATCGGGCTTGTCCGATTTGTCTAGATTGTCAAGCATTCCCAGCCCGTGAATATCGTCGGGCCAGCCCGTCCCATCTAGGTCATTTGGGTTGTTTGGACTAAATTGACACCTCTAATCTTTAATAATGAGGAATTCCACAAATTGTGAATTTTCAATTTCCTTCCTTTTTGAAAGAATTTCAAATTCTACTATTTTAGTGATTTGAAATACCTTCTTGAAATTTAGAGATGACAAATAAACCCGCTCACATGGATATTGCCTAAACTCGTCCCTGTTTTGACAAGGAATCCCCGCATTGAGTGGGTATGGGTATGTTTATGGGGAATCCTCAACTTTTTCAATTGGGTATGGGGATGTACATGTCCCCGCCATAATACCCGATCTCGTTTAAATTATTAAAATATTCACAATTAATTAAGTAACCCTATATATATATATATATATATATATATATATATATATATATATACTTTCTATTTTTTATTTCTTCTAATTATTTGGTTTGTCATGAAACTCATTCGCATTTCCACTATATTTTTCATCTTATCATAACATTTATGTAATTATGTTAAAATGATGTATGTCAATTAAAAAATTTTTATGTCTCACATTTGAATATTTGTATTATATTTGAATATTTTTATTTATTGTATATTTTCCTTTCACATGATAATGTTTAATACTCTCAATTTAAGTATTTAATAACACCAACCTTTCATTTACTACGTAATATAAAAAAAATCTTTACTTATTATTAATTTTTGTTTCATTTAAAGAATTCTTTTGTTTCACTAAAACAATTTTTATTATTTCTCAACCATTGAGTATATATGTTGATATTTGAAAACTTTTCTTAGATTTCTAAGGTATTTTTCATCTTATCATACCTTTAATTATACATTTGTTTTCCTTTGTGCGATTTCTTTCAATAGTCTCTCAAATTGCTTCTAAACATTTGTTAATATTTTTATTTGTTGTTTCTTTTCATCATGTAGAATACTATTTTGATATATTTTATCTAATTATTTTTTATTTTCTAACTCATTATCAATCATACTGTAATTTTTTCACTATAATTGAATAAATAACTTTTATTTACTATAATATAAAAATTTAATGTAATTGCCATGAATATTCTTTTATCATCATCCAACATATATTAGAGTTCAAAAGATACAAGATCTATGTTAAAATTTTGTTATTATGTTTATTATTTGTTCTTTGCATCATTTTTTATCAAGTGATGTATTATAACTTTTATTAGTGTATAAAAAATAAATTCATTAGAATTTAAAAAATCCAAGTAGACAAACATTTAAAATATATTTTAATTTGAATATTTGTTTTCCTTTTATATTTTTTTAAATTTTATCAACTATTTATTTGGTTCTCATAAAAAATTTATTTGGTATTTGGTTATCAACTATTTTTAAAAATATTTGAATATTTGGTTCTCATAAAAATTTTATTTGGTATTCTAATATAAAATGTAATTAATTATAATTTATTTTAAAGTATTTAATATCGAAGAAACAACCATCATCCTAATATTAAATATTTGATAATATTATGTTTCCTTTACCGTAATTTTTTATTATTTTATAAAAATTAATTAAAATTAATATTGAAGTAGTAAGAAAACATGTACGGATATGGGTACGAGATTATACTCGTTATCGGGGGGAATAGGGATGGGATAAAAGTTTGATACCCATTGGATTTGGGTATGGGTATGGGGATGGAGATGAATTTTTTCTACGGGGTTGGGTATGGATAGCGAAACCCGTCCCACCCGCCCCATTGCCATCCCTATTGAAATTCCTCAATTTCAATTTCCTTTTAATTTTTTCATCCAAACAAGTCATTTTACTTAAAAGAAATTCAAATTCTCCAAATAAATAAATCACTCTCTTAAATTGCCTCATCCAAACACACCATGAAGATACCAACTATTGAATTGGTTAGGCAAACTTTTAAGGATATGGTATTTCTTCCTTGGATAAAGTGAAAATTCTACACTCAAAGAAACAACCACCTTCCTTAAAACCAAGTGACTAAAAATTAAACATTTCGTAAGATATAGAAATTGCCTATTTTAAATGTACCATATATGAACATGAATGGTGTAGGGTGTTGGGATTCCTCAAATTCACTTTTAGCTTAAATAATAATTTGGTACTAATATTTGTTTAGTTTTCTCAATTTGGTTTTAATATTTTATTTTTTCAATTTGATTTTAGTAGTCGTCAATTTTTTTTAATTTGGTCATCTTTACTAACACTGTTAAAATAGTTCATGAATTTTGAACCCTGACTGTCACATGTCATTTCGTGGTTTTTTTAACTTTTATTAATTTTTAAAAGTGTTTTATTTAAAAAAATAATTTCCACATATTAAGCCAATATTGTGTCAAGTGTTAGGGTCAATTTTTTATATTCAACTTAGTCATGATATTCATTATTTTTGTTCAATTTAGTCTCTTTTTTTTTTTAATTGAGCAAATTTGTCCCTCTCCAAAGTCTAGTAAAGATTCTCATTGGACATTAAGATAACAAGCTATTTGTATGTGAAGGTGCACTTCAAAAGACTCCAAGGAAGAAGAGAAATTGATTGATTCAATAAGTAAAACATGTAATTAACAAGATGCATAAAACAAATTGAAAAGAAGAAGAAATAAGCATAAAATGAAAAGACAAGAGATGAAATTTGTGAGTGAAGCCTACCACTTCAGGAAGAGGCAAAAGCCATGGATCCTTGTGGATATGTGGATGTGTGTTGCCACTTGAGTCTAACTCAAGATAAGGCTTAAAAGTTTCACTCCCAAAGGAGGATACTCTCATAAAGGTTGAACATAATATGTATGTTAAATTCCAAAATGATCAACCCTCTTACATGTAATAAAGCACCCGTTATATAGAAGTGTTTAGGGTTCTCTAAGCAAAAACACATAAGTTCCAAAGGATGACTAAGCAAATAAGAAACCCTACAATCTAGAAGGTAGGTTAAAATGGTGCAACATCAAGGTCTTCTAGAAAGGAGTCTCGGCCAAGGCATGTGCACACATGTTCTAGATGTTTCTAGAACTCTTCAAGGTGGATTCTTGACCAAGTCATGTGGTCCCCTCATTTCAGATGTTTCTAGAATGCTTTGCTCTTTCTCTCTCTTCCACATGGACTCCTCCTCATTTATGCTCTCCATTTGCACCACCACTTATGCCTCCATAAGATCTTAATTATCCTACAAAGCAATTAAATATGAATTAGTATGTTAACTTAAGTGCGTCACTCTTGAGTCAACAAATCAACCCTAGGTAAAAGTAAACAAGTTAACTAAGATAGTCTAACTAAGTCAACTTAAAGGTAATCAAACTAAGGAAATGCTAAACAAAGATAGAGATGGAAATGTCTACCTATTTGTCATGCTTCTTGTGATCTTCTTGGGAGGGGTTCCATGGTGCTTGGTGTGGTCATGCCTTCATCTTTAGGCTTACTTCCAAGAATATATTTGGCTATAATTAACTTATAACCAATACTCCACCATATAATACCAAATACTTTTACATAAAAACTCTATAGTAGAAACTAAAATTCTTAAAAAACATTTATAGAATAAATATACACGTCAAGCATGCAAGGGAATAATGTTGGCCAAAACCATACATAAGAAGACCAAAGCCAATGTAGATGGAAGAGTAGTGTTGGTCTAGTGTCAAAAATGACAAAAAAAATTGTGGAAGCTAATCTTAATAGCACGACCAAATATGAATGCTAGCTTAAGTCGCATGTAGTGTCGGCATGGCCATGCCGACGCAAATGTAAAAAATATTTTAAAAATTTTTTGAGAAAGTGTGGGCTAACCGAAGTTAAGAGAAAAAAATATTTTAAATATTTAGAGAGAGTGTGGGCTTGGCAACACTAATAGAAAAAAAAGTTTTTTTTTTTCTTTTAAAAACTTTAGAGAAAGCGTGGGTTAAGCGAAGCTAAGAGAGAAAAATAATTTAAAATATTTGCAGAAAATGTGGGCTAACAGATGCTAAGAGACAAAAATATTAAAAATATTTAGAGAAAGTGGGGTTATCAAACGCTAATCACAAATATCAGAACACAAGTAATAAGATTGTTTTAATAACTTGAATTTCACTTGCTTATATTCAGAATCCATATAATTCATTCAACACCTCATTGAATCCATCATTCAGCATCTCCTTTCATTTATCCAAAAGTAATTTCAATTGTATTAAACAAATAATTAATTACATTCACGCTTGTGTGAGTGATAGTTAAGGTATCAAATTACAACATAGACACATTTATAAAAGTTAGATAGTTGCAGATAATGCATCAAAATATAAAAAGTTACAAGTAATAATTTGATTACAATGTTAACCATACAAAGCGATTGTGTGTAGGGCTGAAGATAGGGAAAAAGCTTCGAACACTAGCCCTCTTGAGAAATCCCAAAGTAAAGGAGGGAATGACATTATGTAGGGTTCAATTGATGATGAAGAAAGTGAAATTTTAGAGGCACGCAAGAAAGGAGCGAAATGAAACTCAAATGCAAAAGTGAAAACTTACTCTCAAATTTGTCTTGTTCATCTCCTTAAGCATCTATTAGTCGATGTTGCCCCTAGTGACTACCAGTGTTGGCTAGTCGATGCTCATGTGGATAAAATAGTGTCGACTAGTCGATGTTCATATGGATAAAATAGCGTCAGCTAATATTTGTTTTTTAGTTTTATAATATCAAGTTAGATTCCTCCTGCCAACGCTAATGGGGCTAATATAGTGTCGATTATCCCTCACAAATAATTAATATATTTTATATTATTTTTTAATTTTATAATATGACACTAATTGGGATAAAATAGCGTCAACTAGCCCTCGTAAAATAACTAATATATTTTTATATTATTTTTAGTTTTATAATATTGAGTTAGCGTTGTCCAACCCAACGCTAATGGGAATAAAATAATGTCGATTAACCCTCACAAATTAATTAATAAAATTTTATATTATTTTTAATTTTATATTCGGTTATAAATATTGATTTAGCGTTGATTATAATTTTTTGTCGTTTTTGGATCCTTTTGGCCGACTCTAATAGTGTTACGATTGAAGTCAATGCTACCTTTTCGTCATTAATCTTATGTATCATTTATTGTAATGATAAACCTAGATAATAGTCATCAAACAAAAACAATATATGAGACTCTAAAAGTATTAAGCTTCAAATATTTTAAACAGTTATCCTATATAAGCAAGAACATTGATTTTTAAATAAATGAAAAGCTTCAAATGAAAAAAAAAAATCAAAGGTTAAATCATGCCTTGCTCTCCATTTTTTATGGGAAATATCAATTTGATACATTTTCTTTATTTGTCTCAATTTAGTCTTTATTTTGGAAAATTTTATACAATCAAGTCCTTTACGTTAGTAGTGTACTAACATCGTTGTAGAGGTTGTGTCAATTCATGATTTTTTTTTTTTTTTTTGGAATTTTATACAAATGTTTGAGTTGGTTAAAAAGTAATAATAATATAAAAACAAATGTAAAATTTTAAAATAATTTTAAACAATTTATAACAATTTCACAAAAAATAAATTTAAAATTTGAAAATAATTTTAAATAAAGTTGACTGTGAAATATGAATTTAAGTAAAATTAATTTTCTTAAAAATATATAATAAAAATATCAATTTGAATAAAAATATAAATTCTAATAAACTGATAGGTGTGTCCCTTTAACGTTGTCAATATAGTATTAACAAAAATAGTCTGGTCGTATAAAATTTTCCAAAATAGAGATCAAATTAAGACAAATAGAAAAGGACCAAATTAATATTTGCCTCCAAAAATAGGGACAAAAACATAATTTAACCAAAATTAAACAAATGCAAAGGATTCACCGTAAATTTTAATAATCATTCACCCATAAAACTCAATCCCTAATGGTTCTCCTAATTTAGCATAAATAATGGAAAACACAAAAAGTCTTTTAGGTTATGGAATCGCACCAAGAAATGTTTAATGTTGATCAAAGGCATACTTTTTGCCCAAGACTTTCACACATTTTAAGCCATTACGCAAAGCAACAAACTAACTTTGTTTATCATCGTAGCATAGTTCTAAAGCCAATTGATGAATCGAAAGGGTCAACACGTACTCATTTCATTGGTCTTTATCGTTCTAAAGGAACAAACTCGAATGAAGAGCTGAAATAAATTTTGAAAGAATCCAAAGGACACAAGAATATATAAATCCAAACCAAATGTTAAAAGTTAATTAAATCTCAAGCATAGGAAATTTGTAATTAATTACAATGTAAAAGATAAATTTTTTAAAAGAAAATAAATAGATTTTAGATTCAAAAGTTTTGAAACGTTAATACATATCTACCTAATAAAAACATTCAATTTAACAACTTGTGATATAAGGAAGTACTACTCTTAAAAAACAAACGAGCTTGCCCAACAGATGTATTAGAAATGATACCTTGGGACGGATGTAAAGCTAAACAAATTGCTTCTGCCCCAAGAACAGAGGACTGTGTTGGTTGTAAGAGGTGTGAATCCGCCTGTCCGACGGATTTCTTAAGTGTTAGAGTTTATTTATGGCATGAAACAACTCGAAGCATGGGTCTAGCTTATTGATACGTTTCAAAAAGAACCGCATACAAGTACTTTTTTTTTTACTGGCAAAAACCCGGGCTCAAAATAAAAAAATATTTTGAGCCCGGGTTTTTGTAGTCTAAAACGTGCACAATGAAACTATCAATGTTGATATGTGAAGCAATAATGTTATTATCAACTTAAACAACACAAGGGATATTTTAAAATCAATACCTTGTTATTACAAATAGAGGTGGTATATTTACAATTCACAACAAAGTTATTATAGCCTTGTGCAACATCATTTTGCCTAAAAGGCAAACTATATTTTTTCGATGGTCAAATCTAAAACAAACATTTCAACTATTAATCCATATTTTTCCCCAAATCCTACATTGAATTATAATGATGTTAAGGTTGTTAAAATTCATAAAGTACATATTGTATACAAAAATTTAATTGTTATATTTAACCAAGGTATAGCTACACTTACTGCACTCGTATATCTATCGGATTATACATTCCATAACAATTTAAATGCTACTTTCTGATTCCAAAGTATTATTAATAAACATATTTTAAACCCATAATTGGTATGAAATACAATAATTGCAATATGCACAAAGTAATAAATCTACATATGAAAGCTCATACATCAATATATACTAAGGAGTACAAGAACAGTTCAGCGAGCATGAGCACGAACAAGGTTTATTAAAGGGAAGTCGAGCATAATTAACGATCCATTTAGCTTCATTAATTCTTTGAATTCAGAGCACTCTTGATAGAATCAGCAACTCCTTACGCCTTTTCTTGCATTTGTTGCCCAGCCTATACACAAAAAAATACACTTACTTTTATCATGCATCTTAGTTTCTAATTCCACAACCATGCAAAACTCTTTATATTGATATATCAATATGAATATTATTGTGAACATGGATTAAACATGAATGTTACAACATGATTTGATTTGAGAAATAAAGCATAGAAGAACCTATTGCATAGAGTCTTGAGCAAAATGAGCAACATCACTAGCCTTGTCCATCATGTTGCTAGCCTTCTCCTGTCATACGATAAAAATCTTGTCAATGATTTTTGAATATTGAGCATGCATTAACATCAAAATGCTACGAAGATAAGAGGTTGAAGGTAGACCTAAGCTTGGCCCTTGGCTTGCCCAGCGTTGTAGCTTGCGTTTTGGGAGTCCATCTTGTGTTTCAAATCTGTGAATGAAAAATCAAGTGTTGTTAATCAATGTTAGTTTTTCTTATGCATATTTTCTCACTATTTGTTGTAGTTTATATAGTTTCTCAATGCATTGCATCCTTCAACAAGTGTTTGTTATTCTCAAATTTTCTTGCATAATTTGTGATTCATATTTTTTCTCCTTCACTTGTGTTTCCAAGGTACATGTCAAGCCAATTTTGGAAAGTGGTTTTTGCACTTATGATCAACAAGTACATGTGTGTGGAGGAGACTCAATCATTTATCATTCAAATCTCCCATATGAGCTCCAATCTTATGTGCTAATGATAGGAAAATTTTAATTTGATTTTTAATATTTGGATATAAGCAAGAATAAGTAATATATGTGCATTTATCAACCTATCCAAGATATATAATTAATTATAGAGAATATATATATATATATATATATATATATATATATATATATATATATATATAAAAGTAAGAATAAGTAATATACGTGCATTTGTCATAAATTATCATAATTGAATTAGAAAATTTGTGTAGTTGACAATTTTATATGTATTTGATCACATTTGTCGTAGAAGTGAATTTTTTATACAAGGTATTTGCCAGTTAAGTGGGAACCGATTAAATAATTTTTCTTTTTTAAGAGAACAATTTAGTATGCAAGTAGTATGCAAGTAGTAAATTGAATAAATAAATAAATAACATTTTTACGAGAAAAATGTTTTTTTTTTCTTGATATTATATATAACTGTTAAAGAAAATAATACATTTTATATATGTCAGGGAAAGTGCTACTTTCTATAACCGTTGTTAACCAAAACCATAAGAGAAAGTATATGGCTTTGTATTACGAGTATAATTTTAGTTGTCATAAAATGTAGGGTGAAAGACATGTAAATGACATTTTTCAATAATTTTATATGACAAATCTTTAAAACCTATAGAAAGTGAATTTTTTATTAACGATTTTATGTGTTGATTGAATCTATATATTGACTCTAAAATTAACATAAAAAGTTCATTTTAATTCTCATACAAAGTGTTTACTATATTTATGATTTTTGATGATTGGATGGCAGCCTTTCAAAATACCTTATATTATGAACAATCCTTCTTGTATCGATGACAACAAATTGAAAATACATTTTCAAAAAATGTTTGGTTTACACTAAGATACCAATTTACACACAAGAGGTGTTTGGTAAAAAGTAACTTAAAGAGAACTTTCTTACTTTTCATATTGATCTATTAGAACTTATTCAATATATAGAGTACAATATTCCATGATATAAAGGGAAAAGTAAAACCTAATATGTCATTATAATACAAATATTTGATAATAATAAAATAGAATAAAATATATGCATCTCCATCAATAGAACTAAAACTAGGAGATATATGATATCTCTAACACCCCTTCTCAAGATGGGCGTGAAGCTTATGAATGCCCAACTTGAAAGTAGCAGTTTTGGAAAACGGATGCATAAAGAGAATCTTAAGAACTTGAGAAGGTCAACGAGAAATTGAAGAAAGTTGATGAGAACCTGAAGAAAGTCACGAGAACATGGATAAAGTCGACAAGAATTTGGAGAAAGTCACGAAAACATGGAGAAAGTCTACGAAAACTGGGAGAAAGTCAACGAGAACATGGAGAAAGTCGACGAAAACCTAGAGAAAGTCGATGAGAACCCCGAGAAAGTCACGAGAACACGGAGAAAGTCGACGAGAACCTGGAAAAAATCAATGAGAACCTACGGAAGGTGATTAACTAAAGGATGAAGTATGATTCACATGGTAGGAAATCAACAAAAAAGGAGTAAATGTGGAAGGTTTTTTTTTTTTCATTTGATACCATGTTAGATATTTTGTAAGCCATTAGAAGGAAAAATATACATAACACGTGTTTGATGAAAAGTAACTCAAAGATAACTTTATTACTTTTCATATTGATATATTAGAACTTGTTCAATATATATAGTACAATATCCCATGATATAAAGGGAAAAGCAAAACCTAATATGTTATCATAATACAAACTATTTGATAATAATAAAACATAATAAAATATATGATATCTCTATCAATAGAATTAAAACTAGGAGATATATGATATCTCTAACATAATTAGTCACTAATTAATTAGAGACCAATTTAGAAACTAAGTCATTTTGGTAGCCAAAACATAGATAGCTAATTTTTAGTGACCAATTTTCTTTGGTAGTCAAAACCATGGTAGTTAATTTTAAGGACTAATTTAGTGACAAATTATAATTCTTTATTCATAATACTAACTATTTTAGTAACCAATAATTTTTAATTTTATAAATTAGTATCTAAATAATTGACTATTTAAAAGTTTTCTAACACTATTTAGAAGTTTTCTAGTGGAATCTTCATTGAAATTCATGAGTCAACTTTTGTGAATTTTATACATACTTACCGATTGAAAAAATAATGTGTCTTTTATTATGAAGCGTGTGCTGAGTGTTACATTTAAATTATGAAGTTTATAATATTATATCATATAAAACTTAAGTGAAGTTAAACATTTTGAAACTTGATAATCTAACGACTCTTTAATAGTTAAATTGTTTCATTTGTTTAAATCCTTAAATAAAAAAATATTAGTTCATCTAAATTTTAATGTTATTTATTATAATTAAAAACATAAATCTTGTCTTATTAAAACTATAAAATAAAAATGAAATAGCTCATGTGATTGAGTTCTACTTTCGGTTCTCTTCGTTCTTAGTTTTTTTTATTTGTTTTATTAATTTTAAAATAATTAAAAATGTGTAAATTCACGTTAGAATTCTATAATATAGAAAACTAAATTATTTTTTTTATTATAAGATAAATCAAACTGAATAAAATAAATATAAGACCCTTTTATTTCAAGATGGGCATGTCCGAGTTGAAGGTCAATCCAGGTCGATTTAGCTAAAGGTCAAGAGAAGTCGACCTAAACCAAAAGTTTAATAATATATTTATCATGTTTAAGAAGAAAGTCCATGGGCTAACCCTAACACAATGTTTTTGTAGGCTTTTTGGCCTTGTGGACTTTTTCTATAGGAGGATTTTTGGTCTTGTGGGCTTTTTTGGCCCCATTTCACTTAGGCCTAGGCCAAGCTTTATGGGCTGACTCAAATTGACAACTCTACATACCCATTTCATTGGTCTTCAGAGTTGTGAGGGAACAAACTCTAATGAAGATTTGAAAGAATCCAAAGGAGACAAGAATATATAAACCTTAACCAAATATTAAAAGTTAGTTAAATCAAGCATAGAAACTGAAATTAATTACAATGTAAAAATATAACAATTTTAAAATAACATAAATAGAGGTTAGATTCGAAAGCTTTGAAACGTGTTGAAAGTTCCACATAGACTAGAGATAAAGTCAATTTACAATATATAAGTGAATGCAAAACTTGCTTTATAAGTCAGTTTAGTAAGTTTGATGTTCTTGCTAAATCTGAAATAGACTTAGTCTAGAAACACTCAATGTGTAAATCCCTTTAATGATAGTATATATAGAATTGGAGGTGGTTATTCTCCATTCTAATGATTATGAGTAGTTGGCTAGGGGGACTCTTTTTTGGGTTTCTTGTTCTAAGTGGACTCCAAGCTCCATATCCAAACCTAAAAATTATCAACATCTTGTACTCGTCCAAAGACCGAGTGGTTTATCCCAGATGGACCAATTGAGTTACGCTTAAAGTTCACTTCTTAACATGGTATTAGAGTCATGACTAAAACCTATCTTAACAAAATTTGTTGTTTGTTTGGTACAAGTGGTTTTATAAGGTTAATTATATATTTGCCCAATAAAAGCCATTCAATTTAACAACTTATGAGATAACGAAGTACCATTTTTAAAAAGAAACACACAATGAAACTATCAATGCTAATATGTGAACCAATGATGTCATCATCAACTTAAATAGCATAAAGACTATTGTAAAATCAATACCTTATTACAAATAAAGGTTGGAAACTTACCATTCACAAAAATATATTTCAATCTTGTGTAACATCATGTTGCCTTAGAAGCAAAATATATTTTTGGGATGTTTAAATCTAAGACCGGTATATCAACTATTCATTCACATTCTTTTTCCCAAACCCTACTTTGACTTCATAATGATGTTAAGGTTGTTAAAATTCAAAAAATGCGCACAAAAGTTTCAGTGTTAGATTTAACTAAGGTATAACTACACTTGCTACAATCATCTTTTGGATTATACATTCCACAATAATTTTAATATTACTTTTCGAGTCCAAAGTATAATTAATAAACATAGTTTAAAACTATAATTCTTATGAAATACAATAATCATAATGCACAACGTAATAAATCTACATATGAAAGCTCATATATCAATATATTAAGGGGTACAAGAACAAATTCACTGAGTAGGAACAAGGTTTATTGAAGGGAAGCCAAGTTCATCATAATTAATGATCCATTTAGCTTCATTGGTTCTTTGAATTCAAAGCACTCTTGATAGAATCAGCAGCTCCTTGTGCCTTTTCCTGCATTTGTTGCCCAGCCTATACACAACAAAATACATATACTTTATCATGCAAAACTCTTTACTTTCATATATCAATATGAATATTATTGTAGATATGGATTTAAAATGAATGTTACAACATGATTTGACTTGGATAAAAGTTGAGAAACAAAGAATAGAAGAACCTGTTGCATGGAGTCTTGAGCAGAATGAGCAACATCACTGGCCTTGTCCATCATGTTGCTAGCCTTTTCCTGCAATACCATACAAAAACATGTCCATGATTACTGAATATTGAGCATGTATGAACATCAAATGATTTTTGAATATTGAGCATGCATGAATGTCAAAAAAGTATTAAAAGAAGAGGTTGAAGGTAGACCTGAGCCTGGCCCTTGGCTTGCCCAACGTTGTAGCTTGCATTTTGGGAGTCCATCTTGTGTTTCAAATCTGTGAATGAAAAATCAAGTGTTGTTAATCAATGTTAATTTTTCTTATGCATATTTGCAAACTCTTTATTGTAGTTTATATAGTTTCTCAATGCATTGCATCCTTCAACAAGTGTTTGTTGTTCTCACATTTTCTTGCGCAAATTGTGATTTACATTTTTCACCTAAAACTTTTGTTTTCAAGGTATCTGTAAGCCAATTTTGGAAAATGGTTTTCATACTGATTCAAATCTTTCGAACCTTTGTTTGGATGACCTCTAATCTTATCTTCTAATAATAGGAAAAGATTAATTTGATTACAATATTTGAGATAAGTGTCAACACCTAATTTTGTTATTCTTCTATATATATATATATATATATATATATATATATATATATATATATATATATATATATATATATATGTATGTATGTATGTATGTATGTATGTATGTATGTATGTATGTATGTATGTATGTATGTATGTATATATATAATAATAATAAATAAATAATAAATAATGTAAAATAAATAAAATTAAAAAATTAAATTAAATTAAAAATTAAATTAAATTATATATATATATATATTCAAAAATAAGTGTTAAATAAAAAAAGGAATAATAAAAATTAATTAATAAAAGTTTTTTAATTTATGTTTTTAAAGCATTCAGTAAAATATTTTTTGTTTTTAATATAATAAAAAAAAGTTAATTTTGTTTTTAATTAATTAATAAAATTCAGAATTCAAAAATTAAAATTTGAAAATAAAAACGGGAGGGAACGATTTATCTTATTCTTATCTCAACTTCTACTTTAAACTCCTACTGTTGACTTCATTTTTTAGAGGAGATATATTGGATTGTGGTAAAAGAAAAGGGGGGATCGCTCATCATCACAAAAAACAGTTTTCTTTCTTCTTTTTGGGTTATACATCTCTACTAGCAAAAACAAAATTTTGGGGATTCTCTTCACTGTGTCAATGGCAACAATGGAAATGACACATATTTTATCATAAATAGAGTGCTGAAACCAAAAGGGCATATAGGAGATATTCAACTTTCATTCACAATCAAGAAAAATTAAGGTACATGTGATTTTTTTTAACTTTGCTATGATGCCCCTATTCCTTGTGTTAGGGATGTATTAATTGTATGAAGATTGTGGGAGCAAATCAACTTTCTTAATCTCATTATATAAGATGATTAATTAACCCACCATGTAAAACTAAAAAATGATGGTAAATAAGAGTTGGGGTTTAAGAATTCAAGTAAATTAGAGTTGGGGTTTAGGAATTTAAGAAAATTGAGGGTGAATGCTGCGACAATGGTGTTTTGCGGAAAGGAAGAAGATGAAGTAAGAGTTAGGTCTCATGCTGCGACAACGGTGTGTCGTGCCTTTTTAGAGCAGATTTAATTTTTTGCTTCATGCACCACCACAATTCATTCGCGCCCACCCCTTGTTTTTATTAGGATTAGAGCAAATTTAACTTTTGATTCATGCACCACTACAATTCATTCACGCACCATCCTTGTTTTAATTAGGATTAGAAGGTTTAATTTGCATCATGCACCACCACAATTCATTCGCGCACCACCTCCTGTTTTTATTAGGATTAACAGAGTTAATATTTTGCTTCACCACCATAATTCATTTGCGCACTAGCCACTGTTCTTATTAGGATTAGAGAAGATTTAATTTTCTTCATGCACCACTACAATTCATTCATGCACCACCCCTGTTTTTATTAGGATTGGCAAGTTTAATTTTGCTTCACACACACCACAATTCATTCGCGCACCACCCCCTATTTTTATTAGGATTAGCAGATTTAATTTTTGCTTCATGCACCACCACAATTCATTCGCGCACCACCCCCTATTTTTATTAGGATTAGCATATTTAAATTTTGCTTCACGCACCACCACAATTCATTCGTGCACCCCCTGTTTTTATTAGGATTAGTAGGTTTACATTTTGCTTCATGCTCCACCACAATTCATTCGCGCACCCACCACACACATGTTTTTAATTAGGGTTAGTAGATTCTTGTTTCTTCATGCACCTCCATAATTTAATTTGTGCACCCTTGCTTTTAACTTGGATTATGTTTATTTATTTACTTCATACACTCCCCAATGTAATTACCCCACATCCCTTACATTAAGTTTTATTTTACTTTATGTACCTGCGTTTTCCCTAAGAACACACCCCACATTTACCTTATGCACCCCACGTTTACTTTATACACCTCGCATTTACTTTATGCACCCCGTGTTTACTTTATGCACTACATTTTTGCGTTTCTAAGTAAATCTCACATTTCAATCACATCACTTTCAAGAAATAATAAATGTATTTTAAAATTTAAATAAAAATTAAAGTAATTTGATTAAAGTGATAAAGATAAGAATAAATAAAATTTAAAGTTATTTTATTTATTTTATCTTTTAGTCTCTAATCGACCGTTTGCGTCACATGACTCTTCTTTTTAAAATATAAAAGTTATAGAAATTGTTTTGGTGTCTAATCGACCGCTCGCGTCGCACAACACTTCTTTTTAAAATATAAAAGTTATAAAAATTATTTTGGTGTCTAATCGACCGCTTGCGTCGCACGACACTTCTTTTTAAAATATAAAAGTTATAAAAAATTTTGGTGTCAATCCGGCCGTACGCATCGCATGACACTTATTTTCAAAAATGTCAAAAGACAACTTTAAAATTTAAATATTATAATCTAGAACTACGTGATCTTTGATTCTCCATTGTGAATAGAGATACATAGGAGCATGACAACTCCTTGTTAGGTTCACTTCCCAAAAATCAACAGGTTTTCCAAATCATTTTCAAATAGTTTTATAAAGATTTACGTAGCCCAGATTTCTCATTTTTAATGAGAATATGTAGGACCAAGGTTTTAACCTTTGTCAGGTCCCTTTCACTCAAAATATATGTTTGTTCAATATTTTATTATTTTTGGGAAAAATAAATATATAAAATAAACACATCTCTTTTGCAAATTTAATTAAAGGTACTGCCTTTTGGGCGAGTGTTGTAGGGTGCTAATACCTTCCCTACGCGTAACCGACCCCGAACTCTAAATTTGGTTTTCGCAGACTTTATATTATTTTTATGGTTTTCCATAGTTTTCTAGAAAAAATTATGGTGGCGACTTCAAATTTCTTTTTCCAAATCAATTTATTTTTAAGTTCGTCATCCCATCACGATTTAGGTTGCGACAGATGGCGACTTCACTAGGGACTGCCGAGAGTCAGACCTTCTTAATCGAATATGCGAAAGCGATGTGTTTAATTTAGATATTTTGTTTTTTTTCCTTTCTCGATTTATGTATATTATATATTCCTGTTTGTGTATGACATATTTGTGAATATTGAACCTTAGAGTAGAAAATATGTTTTTGTATGGGTCTTTTTTGCAGGTGGGGTTTAGGTTTGCATTTTTCTCCCTTCACACACTTACCTTATATTTTGTACATGACATGAGTGCAACCCTATACCTAGGTTTGAGTAGCTTAGAATTAGAAAGGGATTGTGTAGCAATGCCACAGTGGATGTACTTTCCAAGTGGTCATTGTGAGAACCCCAACTAGAGTTTGTTTGCTTCATTTGATACTCTCACATCGTGTTGTTTACCAACTGTTGTGAGAAATGTCATGAAGTGGGCCATAACTCTAGTGACCTTTTATCCTTAGGAAATAGGAGACTATCCTGGTGAGCACATATACCTACCTTAATCCTATGATGCGCTTTAACCTTATAAGGCACAAAGGGAGATGTGTATTCCTATAATTCCTATTTTGTTTTTTATTTTTATTTGTATTTCATTCTTTGCGTTTTTCTCTTTGGGTTGTAATAAGTTATGTAAATTATTCATAACATCATGTAGTCTGTAATTTTTCTTTTTCTTGTACATTTTCATTGTATTCATTTTAGGTAGAAAATTATAAAGCTGTTTCATTTCCTTGGAGAAGAATGGAAATTAATAGGGAATCTAGAGTTGGAAAGCATTCTGGTTCAAAGTCACTAAAAAAGAAGTAGTCAATTAGAGCGAAGGAAGGCAACTTGACTTATCTTCGAGAGTTGGTGGGGAAGATGAAGACTATCTAGAGGAACAATTTTCGAAGGAAGTATGGGAATTTATTGAATCTTCTAGAGATTGATACTCAGGTTCTAGCTATTACTGTTTTGGTCCAATACTATGATCCGTCGCTCCGGTGCTTCACCTTTAAGAATTTTCAATTAGTGCCGACAATAGAGGAATTTGGGGATATTCTAGACCTACCATTAGAAGGCAAAATTCCTTACAAGCATACAACACAAAATACATTTGTTTCAAAACTAGCAGGAATCTTGAAGGTACACCCTACAGAGTTAGATGGCAAAATGATTACAAAGGGAACCATCAAAGGTATTCCTCAAGGGTTTCTAGAAGGGCATCTACGCCAATTGGCTGATAAAGGCACCGAGGAAACCTTCCTGGATGTACTGGCGCTCATTCTTTATGGTGTTATAATTTTTCCAAGCATCGATAACTTTGTTGATCTCTCAGCCATTAATGTTTTCATAACATATAGAATCAATGCAGAAAATCTAGTCACAACAATTTTAACTGATGTTTATGGAAATTTGAATATGTGTTATGAATCTAAGAAGAAGAAGTTGTCATGATGCTTGCCAGTATTATATAAATGGTTTATTTCTCATGTCAGTCCAAATTACAAGCCAACTGCTAAAGGAGCACAAAATGGGCGCGTTTTTTTGCTAAATTACATAATGGAATGATCAAACAAGAGGTGTCCTGGCAGCAGAGATCACATATCATACACCGTGGGGAATACCCAAATGTACCTCTTATAGGAACTAAATATTGTGTTAACTATAATCAATTTTAGCACAATGACAATTTGGGTATCCTGTACGAGGTGCACCAAATCCAGAATCTTTAGTTACAATGTGGAATTGCTATAAAGAATGGACATCTAATGATTTACTCCGACAGATTAGAAGTGCTTGGGGCAATGTGGTGCATGCAAAAAAAGACTTACGGTCGTGGGTAGTAAATGAGAAGACGTCTTATCAACAATGGGTAATGGATAGGGTTAAAGTGGTGAAGCTACCATTCAGACCAGTTGCCTTCATGCCAAAGCAACAAAATATGGAGAGTGAGGAACTAAAAACCCTTAAGGAAGAAATAGAAAAGGTGAAGCAGAAAAATGTTAAGCTTGTTAATGATCTTCAAAAAGCTCATCATGAATATATAGATCTCAAACATGACAATGAAGCCAGGATCAGAACTTGTGATGTATTAATAAAGAAGTAAAGAGAGGAAAGAAACCATCACTTCAGAGTACAACAGGATCTCGAGGCAGCTAATAAAGAGCTAGCTTTGAGAGGTAAAGAGAAGAAAGCGGTGACATTGTCTAAACGTGAGAAAATTGCATTATGTGAAGAATTGGCAAGAGACAAAAGGGAGGCATTAAACAAGCTGTGTAATGTACAAGTTAGGATTAAGGAGATGAAGCAACAAAAAGAAAAAATGACAGCAACTTATGAGACAAAGCTAGAAGAAGAGTGTTGGTATAGAGCAGAGTTAGAAAATGACATACAGTACAAGAACAGAGAGTTTGAGAGACAGATGAAGGATACAATGTCAACCTATGAAGCAAAAGTGGCTTAAGAGAGTTGGTACCCACAGAGTCGGAGGAGGAAAATCATAGATTGATAACTGAATGTGCTGAGTTAAAGGAAGCTGTAGAGTATTGAAGAGGATGTTTTTCAAAGTTAGCAGCTATAGCTAATGGAGCAATTGAAGATGTACCCATTAACTGATGCTGAGATTGCAATGCCTATATTCAATCCACCAAAAGCGATCGAAGATTTCCTCAGTTACTACAAGAAGCTAGTAGGGGAAATGAAGAGCATAGTGGCTAGAGCTAGAAATTGATGTTTATGCTTTCTTTATATTTCTTGTTGTTATGAACTTCTGAACATTGTGGATTTTCTGATGAATCGACTACTTCATTTCATGTTAATTTCCATTATTTCTCGCAACGTTATTTGCACAGCTTTATAGTTTCTATCTAGAATGTTTGCATTTGCATTTGTCTTTTCTTTTCCTTTTCTGCACTTCTCATTTCATTTGAATTAAACAGAAGAGTGACAATAAGTGAATACGGCAAAATTTATGAGACACCCTTATAGAACTCGATCAAAGTCCAAAACAATGGAGGATTGGAAAATGCGCACGAGGAAGAGAAAGAAGAAATTAGCCAAGTGAAGGGTGAAATTAGCCAAATGAAGGATCAAATGGGTTAGATCTTGGAGGCATTGAGGGCTATGAAGAGTTCGGGAGAATGTTCAGCAGTTGACGGTGGTACTTCCTACCCTCCAGGCTTTCATCCTCATGTATCAAGTGTACCTACGATTTACCTACCACATCATCAAGTGAGTCAAGGGACATCATCTCAAGCTTTTCCACCTTATGGCTTACCCCCAGGTTACACACCTCCAATGGCAGAGTATGTAGAGCAAGTTAAAAATCCGTTTTCTGGTGGTAATACAAGCATACCTCTTTCATTAACTAATGAGTAGTTCCAAGTGTTAACTAAGATTGTTGATTTTTTAGAGGCCAGGTACGTTGAGGAGAAAATGTGGTTGGAATCACAACCTATACAGATCCTAATGTATTGATTCCACCACATGTTTCGACTGTAGGTGTGGGTTTACAAGAAAAGACACTAGCTCAGGTGATTTCATCAATTGAGAATAACAAGGGAAAGTTAGAGATATTGGAGGAGAGACTACGGGCTATTGAAGGGAATAAAAGTTATGGTTTTGGTGATGTTGTAGGCTTATCTTTGGTTCCTGACGTGGTGATACCCCATAAGTTCAAAGTGCCTGACTTTGAGAAATATAGAGGGACTACGTGTCCAAAGAGCCATATAACAATGTACTATCGAAAGATGACTGGCCATACTCATGATGAGAAATTGTTTATCCACTTTTTCCAAGATAGCCTAGTTGGGGCAGCGCTAAATTGGTGCATGCATCTTGAGCCGAATCATATTCATTCTTGAGTGGATCTAGTTGATGCTTTCATAAAGCAATATAAATTTAATATGGATACAACACCAGACATAATACAATTGCAAAATATGACAATGAATAAAAATGAAACTTTCAAAGAGTATGCCCAGCGTTGGAGAGAGATAGCTGCCCAGGTTAAGCCACCACTATATGATAAAGAGATGGTTACAATGTTTGTGAATACGCTACAACCTTTGTTTTATGAGCATATGATTGGGAATTGGAATATATCTTCTAATTTTGCAGACATCATTATTATTGGTGAAAGGATTAAGACCGAGGTAAAAAATGGTAAAATTGCATATGGCCCGTCCACGGCTGCAAATACCAAAAAATCAAGTTTCAATCAAAGTAAGAAAAAAGAAGTTGAAGGTCATGTCGCATCCGCTTGGGATAACCGCACACCTGTTAATTACCAAATATAGCTTGTTTCAAACAATCAGTTGCAACCTCAAAAAGCGACTGCTAGTGGTAGTCAGAACCCTAATCAAAGTACCAATACAAGAAGGGAAAGGAAGTTTCTTCATTTTACTCTCATTCCTATGACATACACAGAGTTGTTACTGATGTTTCTTCGTAAATCTTTTGTTGCAATTTGCCCAATGAAGCCACAACAACCTCCTTTTTCCAAGAATTATGATCCAAATGCTACATGTGACTACCATGGGGGAGCAAAGGGGCATTCAACAGAAATGTGTTTTCCTCTCAAATACAAGGTACAGTCTTTAATTGATTCAGGGTGGTTGACATTCAAAGAAGATAAACCTAGTATTGAAGATAACCCTTTGTCGGGGCATGAGAAGACTTCAACAAATGCTATTGAGGAAAGGGAGCAGAGGTTGGTAAGAAAAGTAAGTGAAATTCGGAGCTCTATGAAATTCATCCTGGAAGCACTATTGGAGAAGGGGCTAGTAAAAGGTGAATATGATCCAAGCAATGCTTGTGCATTCCATCCGGGTGCTAAACATTCTATTAATGATTGTGTGGAGTTCAAGCTAGAGCAGCAAAATCTAGTTGATAAACATTTCTTGCAAGTTTTTCATGGAAAGAAGGATGAGGAGGTATTGGCACAAACTGATGAACAATCCAATTTAACCTCGCTAGAACATTTAGTGATTCATTTCACTAGACATGCACCTTTTCTTGTGGAACAAGGAAGGCAACCCATGGTAATAAAAACACCCTCATCTTTTCCTTATGAAAGTGATAGAGTTGTTCCATAGAAGTATGGAGTATATGAACTTGGTGAGGGACAACAAGTTGAAAACACTTCTGTTCATGAAGGTCCAATTGTTGAAAATATATCAGGTCTTGGTGGGATAACATGGAGTGGTCATTTCTTTACACCACCAGAACTAAGGAAGGAAGGATGCCAGAGAAGTAAAGTAAATGATGGAATGGAAAAAGCAAAAGAGATATTAAGAGGAAAGATGATACAAGTTCAGAAAGACTACAAAAAGGATAAACGAAAAGAAATATCAAATGAAGAGGCCTATGAATTTTTGAATTCATCCAACAAAGTGAATACAAGGTGGTGGAGCAGTTGAATCGTATACCGGCTCGAATCTCGCTTCTGGAATTGCTCATGCATTCGACAGCTTACCGAAAATTGCTAATGAAAATATTGAGTGAGGCTCATGTTCAGCAAAATATTTTGCTGGATAAATTCGAAGGGATTGTTAACAATATTACCATTAATGATTTCCTTACTTTTTCGGATGATGAGATACCTATTGAAGGAAGGGGACACAATAAGGCTCTTCATGTATCTGTCAAATGTCTCAACCATGTTATAGCTCTTGTGTTGATTGATAATGGTTATTCCTTAAATGTGATGCCTAAGGTGACGCTGGAGAAGTTATCACATGATAAATTCCCTGTGAAGTCAAGTATTATGATTGTGAGAGCTTTTGATAGTAGCAAAAGAGAAGTGATGGGAGGAATAGAACTGCTAGTTTAAGTTGGTCCGTGTGTATTTCAAATCACTTTTCAAGTAATGGACATCCTGCCAGTGTACAATTGTTTACTCGGTAGACCTTGGATTCATTCTGCAAGGGTGGTGCCTTCCAATTTGCATCAAAAGTTGAAGTATGTAATGAGGGATAAGATGGTAACAATTTCAGAAGTGGAAGATTTTTTGGTGAGTGGTTCTTCATCTGCTCGATATATTGAAACAACAGAGGAAGCTCTTGAGATGGCTTTTCAAACTCTGGAAATTGTGGGGAATACATATGTTGAACCATTTCAAATAAATCCATCTTTATTATGTGCCTCTCTGATGACGGCAAGGGTTATGTTGAGAGAAGGTTATGAATATGGAAAAGGCCTAGGCAAAGTCAGACAGGGACCAATATTTCCACTGAAAATTGTTGAGAACAAGAATAGGTTCGACCTGGGGTACAAGCCTACTAAGGAGAATAAAAGAAGACTAATGGAGGAAAAGAAAGAACGAAGCTTAGCTCGCTTGTAGGGTCGGGAGCCGAGGGTAGGAAAGATCTCTATCTGTGACTTAAAGAAGTGCTTTTGTAGTGCTTGATGGATCAATACTAGTCAAGTGGCAGCCGTTGAAGATGAATCTAGGGAAGGGAGTTCCAGTTTTGTACAACCCTGTCCTCCAAACATGTAGATCGATAATTGGAAAACTGTGAATTTACCTGGGTGTTTAAGTTCAATCAAATGTAATGCTTGTTTTTCCTTTTGTCTAGTTGTTCTTTTTTGTTTTTCTCCAAAACATTTTAGGATGTCTTTATGGACTGGTTCTATATTTCGTTTTTAGTTCAATGTGATGTTCAATTATGTTTGCTTTCACTACATACTTTGTTTGTCTATTTATTTTCTTTTATAAATCCAAATAATGCAGATATGACAATGAATGTTTTGAAAATAATGATGTCAATATTCCTAATTTTGAGCACCTTATCGATAATATGGATGATGATCATGAAGACGGTTGGGAACCTTGTTCTGAGTTGTAAAGGTTAGTGAAACAAGAAGACTGAGAAATAAAACCCTATCAAGAAATCATTGAAATACTTAATCTAGGGGATGAAGATGAGAAAAAGGAGGTTAAAATTGGTAACAACATAAGTAAGGAGGTACAAGGAAAATTATATGATTTGTTGAAAGAGTTCAGAGATGTGTTTGCTTGGTTATACCAAGATATGCCTAGGTTGGATACTGATATAGGGCAACATAAACTTCCACTTAAAGAAGAATGTCCCCCGATTAAACAAAAATTAAGACGAATGAAACCTGAAATGTCACTAAAGATTAAAGAAGAAGTGAAGAAACAATTTGATGCAGGGTTTTTGGTGGTAGCAAAATATCCTCAATGGGTGCCAACATTGTCCTTGTGCCAAAAAAGGATGGTAAAGTTCGAATGTGTGTTAATTATAGGGATTTAAATTGAGCTAGCCCTAAGGATAATTTCCTGTTGCCACATATTGACATCTTGGTGGATAACACTACTAGATTTTCATTGTTCTCTTTCATGGATGGATTCTCGAGTTATAATCATATTAAGATGGCACCGGAAGATATGGAGAAAACCACATTTATTACGCTTTGGGGAACATTTTGTTATAAAGTAATGTCATTTGGACTTAAAAACGCTGGGGCAACTTATCAAAGAGCGATGTTGACTCTTTTTCATGATATGATGCATAGAGAAATCAAGGTTTATGCTGATGATATGATTGCTAAATCTGAATCGGAAGATGATCACATCATGAATTTAAGAAAAATATTTGAGAGGTTAAGGAAGTTTAAACTCAGATTGAATCCAACTAAATGTACCTTTGGTGTAAAATTAGGAAAGTTGTTGGGTTTTATTGTCAGTGAGAAAGGTATTGAGGTTGACCCAGATAAGGTGTGAGCAATAATGGAAATGTCAGCTCCTAAGACTGAAAAAGAGGTGCGAGGGTTTTTAAGCAAATTGAACTACATTGCTAGATTCATCTCCAAATTAACCTCCACCTGTGAGCCAATATTTAGATTTTTGCGTAAAAATCAAGTTGTGGAATGGAATGAAGATTGCCAAGCAGCCTTCGATAGAATCAAACAATATTTGCAGGATCCTTCCGTACTACGTCCACCGCTATCGAGGAGGCCCCTCATTTTATATTTAACTGTGATGGGTTGTGTTTTAGGGCAGTATGATGAGACAGGGAAGAAAAAGCATGCCATTTATTATTTGAGTACAAGGTTTACAGGTTGTGAACAAAGATATTCTATGTTGGAACGAACTTGTTGTGCATTAACATGGGCAACACATCGTTTACGTCAGTATATTTTGAGTCACACTACTTGGCTGATATCCAAGATGAACCCAATTAAGTATATTTTCGAAAAGCCTGCTCTCACTGGCAGATTGGCTCGGTGGCAAATGTTGCTCTCAGAATATGATATATTCTATGTGACTTAAAAAGTTGTAAAAGGAAGTGCTTTAGCAGAATATCTGTCTTAACAGCCCATTGAAGATTATCAACCTATGCAACCTGAATTTCCAGATGAGGACATTCTTACCCTGTTTGGTGAAAAAGAGGGTGGCCATCATGAAAAGGCTTGGATATTATTGTTTGATGGAGCATCCAATGCACTTGGACATGGAATAGGGGCAGTGCTCATCTCGCCAGAGAATCATTACATTCTGATAACAGTAAGGTTGTGCTTTAGTTGTACCAACAATGTTGCAGACTATGAAGCATGCGCCATGGGTATTTTGGCAGCTATCGAGTCGAAGGTGAAGGTGCTGGAAGTGTATGGTGATTCGACATTAGGGGTTCATTAGTTAAAAGGAGAATGGGAGACTAGAGACCAAAAGTTAATCCCTTATCAAACATACATTAAAGGATTGATGGAGCTTTCGATTCCATTGAGTTCCATCACATTCCACGAGAGGATAACCAATTAGCTTATGCTTTGGCCACCTTGTCGTCAATGTTTAAAATTAGTCAAGATAAGGAAATGCTGATGATCAAAATGAGGAGTTTTGAAACCCCAATGTATTGTTATTTTGTTGAAGAAGAATCAGATGGTAAGCCTTGGTATTTTGATATAAAGCTCTATCTTAAGACCCGAGAATATCCTAAAACAACTTCTAAGAATGATAAAATAACCATGAGAAGGTTAGCTTCAAGTTTTATTCTAAATGGGGATTTCTTGTATAAAAGAAATCATGACATGGTACTCCTCAGATGTGTCGATGCAAGAGAAGCAGGGTTGATATTGAAAGAAATTCATGAAAGGGCTTTTGGTACAAATATGAATGGGCACTCTATGGCTAAAATGATTTTGAGAGCTGGTTATTTTTTGTTGACTATGGAGAATGACTGTTACATGCATGTGAAAAAATGTGAAAAATGTCAGACCTATGCAGATAACATTAATATAGCTCATACAACCTTACATGTTCTATCTGCACCATGGCCATTTGCGATGTGGGGAATAGATGTTATTGGAGCCATAAAACCGAAGGCGTCAAATGGACATCATTTCATTCTGGTTGCAATTGACTATTTCACCAAATGGGTGGAAGCAGCTTCTTACGCCAATGTGACCAGAAAAGTGATAGTAAAGTTTATAATGCAACTAATCTGAATAATCAAATGATGAAAGAGTTATATGAAGAATTCAAAATTCAACTTCACAATTCGTCTCCTTATCGCCCAAAAATGAATGGGGCTGTTGAAGCTACTAATAAGAATATAAAGAAGATTATGCAGAAAATGGTGATTACATATAAAGATTGGCATGAAATGCTTCCCTTTGCCTTACACGGATATCGTACATCGGTATGGACCTCAACTGGTGCAATGCCTTTCTCTTTGGTATATGGGATGGAAGTAGTCCTTCCTTTTGAGGTAGAAATCCCATCTCTGAGGGTGCTAATGGAAACTCAGTTAGAAGAAGCAGAATGGGTTCAGGCCAAATTTGACCAACTTAATTTAATTGAAGAAAAAAGGTTAACATCAGCTTGTCATGGATAATTGTATCAGAGAAGGATGAAAATGACATTTGATAAAAAGGTTCGTCCAAGAGAGTTTCATGAAGGTGATCTGTTCTTGAAAATGATTTCGCCTATACAAAAAGATCACAGAGGGAAATGGACTCCAAATTATGAAGGCCCATATGTAGTGAAGAAAACATTTTCAAGTGGCGCGCTAGTTCTCACAAAAATGGATGGGGAAGAGTTACCTCTACCTGTCAACTCAGATGTAGTAAAGAAGTTCCATGCGTAATGATCTGATAATAATTGGGAAACATTGACATTGTTTTTTATGGTTCATTGTATTATGCTTTGTTGTAGTCAAGTCTGGATTGTTATTTCTTTGTAATTTTGTTTTATGTTCTTCTGTAAATGTCTTTTGGCATCACAGTAAGCTTTTCGAAATAAAATGCCATGGGTTTAAATCATGAAATACAAGTCATTTAGTATAGCCCAAAGTGGTTCTTGAAGGGTGTCACGGAAGTAAGCAAAATAAACAAAGAAGATCACAAGTCAAAATTGTTTGACTATGCAATTACAGATACAATGCATCACTAGAAAGAGGCGAAAGAAAATGAAAAGAATTAATCAGAGTGAGGAGATATGGTTCGTCTAAGTTTTGTGGCATTGAGGATAGCGGATCAAATACTTCCTATTTTGAAGCATTTTGCACTCATGTTGTTTGAATCCTCCAATTCATTAAGATTTCCCTAAGATAAAGGATTTTCCAAAGAAAAGAGAACATAAATAGTACGCTGGGGCACATTTTGATAGCCCTATTTGACTAAAATGGTTGTTTTGAGTAAAGTTATAAAAAAGGAGAGAATGAGAAGAAAAAGAGAGTTATAGACACAAATAAAAATAAATAATGACATGTGTCTAATGTCATTTGTTTTTTTTTACTGAGTTAGCTCTCTAAAGAGAATGGGGCAGTCAAGTTTTAAAATGATATGTGGCCATATTTTCCTCATCCAAAAAATGATGAAAAATATATTTCCATTGTACCCTCTTTGAGCTAAAAATAATAATTTGTTTCCAAAATACCCTTGAATAAGGATCATCAACATGTCAAGAATTGCAAAGCTATTACAGGGACTCAATTAAGTGAAAAAACGTTTCAATAGAAAAAAGCCAAAAGTTAGAAATACAAAGAAAGTCATAAAGTAATAAATCTGAATGGCTGAAAAAAGAACTTGAGAAGGAAAAGTTGAGAATGAAGAGAACTTTAAAAGTTCTAGACCGTGGATGATAGCCAAGGTGATAACCTTGCAAATGATCTTTGTTACAAAATGTAAAAGCCGTTGATAATTTATTTGGGCCTCTAATATCTATTTCTTTCAAAATCCTTAAGCTTGGGCCACGTTACAAGCTAATAAAAGTCCACACTGATTGAAAAATGTCTGTCAGATTTTGTTCATGGGAATATCTTAGAAACAAAAAAGAATTTGGTTTATGACACATCATTGAAAAGAAAAAAGAGAAAAGAGAGAAAAAGCAAAAACTCAGTCAGTCGTTAAATTTAGTCAAAAGTTTTAAAGTAAGGCAATCCTTTTCGATACAAGTTTTTTTATTGAAACACGCTGTTGTCACAAAATTGAGTCAGTTGTGTAACATCTATCCATAGTATCAAACATACTTGAGATGTGTTGTGCATCAAAAAAGAGAATGTAAGGCATACAGTGCTCTCATTCCACGTAAAGATTTGCCTAATTCCTTGTGGTTCTGATATAGAGTGTGAGGTGATAATGAGAAAAATAAATTATGAGCATGCATTGAATTTGATGATTGCAAAAGCAAATGATTATAGAGACATGTGTCTTCTTAAGAAAAAGAGAGATAATGATGAATGAATGGAAAAATGAAAAATGAAATGAAAAATGAGATGAAAAATGATGATGAAGAAGGAATGATTGAGGATGAAAGGGAAAAGAAGAATGAAAAGACAAAGGTTCTAGGTGATCCATGCATAACATGTATTCATATTGTCTAAACTAGGATATTAAACTACTTTTTTATATCAAGACCCTCTTCGATGGAATGGTCATTGACTTTCATGTGCTGTCATATCGAGGCCCTTTGTAAAACAATGGTCATTGATCTTTCATATCAAGGCCCTCTCCGATGGAATGGTCATTGATTTTCATGTGTTATCATATCCAGGCCCTTTGCAAAGCAATGGTCATCGATCTTTCATATCAAGGCCCTCTCCGATGGAATGGTCATTGATTTCATATTTTTATATTAAGACCCTCTTCGATGGAATGGTCATTGATTCTCATGTGCTTTCATATCGAGGCCCTCTGCAAAGTAATGGTCATTGATCTTTCATATTAAGGCTCTCTCCGATGGAATGGTCATTGATTTTGTATGTTTATATAAGGGCCCTCTTCGATGGAATGGTCATTAATTTTCTTAATGTTTGCATTGATGTGGTTTCTTTTTAGAGCCTGGATGAAATTAGTGTTTCTATCTTTTCTTATATTTTACTTTGATGAAATGAAAATGACTAATTTTTCGTATCATCTAGTAAGATCTAAGAAAAGAGGGACAATTGTCAACACCCAATTTCGTCCGGACGAATAACATTGTTTTTTAAATATATATATATATATATATATATATATATATATATATATAAAAAAAAAAAAAAAAATAAAAAAAAAAAAATAAAAAAAA
>Ga0214544_1003475_pt1 | contig 32542 bp, 26 predicted proteins | sample CNSS3metaG_FD_160074 | JGI IMG/M metagenome (GOLD analysis project Ga0214544, IMG submission 160074) | Root nodule microbial communities from cowpea collected in UCLA plant growth center, Los Angeles, California, USA - CNSS3 | ecosystem: Host-associated > Plants > Roots > Nodule | place: USA...
TCCATGTTAGCATACAAGGATGCCTTCCTTAAGGTCTCTAACACACTCCTTAAATGATGCAAGTGGTCATCTTGAGACATACTATAAATGAGAATGTCATCAAAGTACACCACAACAAACTTCCCTAAGAACTCTCTAAGAACATGGTGCATGAGTCTCATGAATGTACTAGGTGCATTGGTCAAGCCAAAAGGCATGACTAACCACTCATATAATCCAAACTTAGTCTTGAAAGAGGTTTTCCATTCATCACCTTCTTTAATTTTAATTTGATTGTACCCACTCTTCAAGTCTATTTTGGAAAATATGGTTGCACCATGTAACTCATCAATTAAATCATCTAACCTAGGAATGGGATGTCTATACTTGATGGTTACATTGTTGATAGCCCTACAATCTATGCACATTCTCCATGTTCCATCCTTTTTGGGGACAAGAATAACAGGCATTGCACAAGGACTCATGCTATGTTGCACCCACCCCTTTTCTAACAACTCATTCACTAGTCCTATAGGCTAGCCTATTAGGCAAAGATGAGCCTTGTATAAAATAAATTTGGTGTTCTATACCTCTTAGGGGTGGCAGACCCTTTGGAGATTCTTGAAAAACATCTTTGAACTTATCTAAGACTAATGACAAGTCTTGGGGACATCTAGAGTGAGGGTTTTGGAAAGAGGGGGAAGATTCACTAGGATAAGCTAAGAAAATAGGTTTTTGGGCAAGCATTACCTTTTTCACCCTTTGAGGGAGATCATGCTCTTACTTGACTCATTGTTATGCCCTTGCGCCTTCTTTTGCGCCTTCTCTTCTTTTCTTTTCTTTAACATTTGAATTTGGTCCTCATTGACTTCTCTTGGTGAAAGAGGTAGTAATGTAATCTTTTTGCCTTGGAAGCTAAAGGAAAACTTGTTGGCATGGCCATCATGAAAAGCTTTTCTATCAAATTGCCATGGCCTCCCTAGTAAAATGTGAGTTGCTTCCATAGGCACTAAGTCACATAACACCTCATCCTTGTAGTTTCCAATGGAGAAGTTAATAAGGACTTGTTTGTCCAATTTGATCTCACCTTCCTTACTAAGCCAAGAAAGCTTATAGGGCTTGACATGAAGGATGGTTTTCAAGCCAATCTTGTCCACAACCCTTGTACTAGCCACATTAACACAACTTCCACTATCAATTATGAGGGAGCAAGTTTTGTTGTTGATTTGGCACCTTGAGTGAAAAATATTTTCTCTTTGGTTTTCAAATTCCTTAGGCACTTGGCCTAGCATGCGCCTAACCACCAACAAACCTCCTTCAGTAGGTTTGATTTCATCCTCACTTGAAGATTGGGAGGAAGAATTTTTTTCGGGAGGGGGGAGAAGAATGTTCACTTTCAATTTCTCCTTTAGGGTTCAAGATCATGTTCCTTTTTGTTGGACAATTTGAAGTAATGTGACCATAGCCCAAACACTTAAAGCATTTTATGGAACTAGTTCTTGAACCTTGGGAAGAGTTTGCACTTTCATGAGAGGTCCTAGACGAATTGGTCCTAGGTGGGTGGTCTTTGGAAGGAGGTTTCTCATCCTTTCTTTCTTTTCCTTTCCAAGTCCTAGAGTAGTGGTCATTGTAAGGAGTACTCCTCTTGGCCTTTTGTTTCTTTTTCAATTGACTTTCAACTTTTAAGGCCAAGTGTAAAATTTTGTCAAGAGTAGAGTCTCACACAACTCAACTACATCTTGAACTTCTCTTCTAAGACCACTCACAAATCTAGCTACCTTTTCTTGTTCACTTTCAAATTGGAGTCCTACTTTGAGAAGCATGGACTCCATCATTTTAAAATATTCATTCACACACATGGGCCCTTGTTAAAACACAAGCACCAAAATTTCATGTTTTCACTTCACCAAACAACATATATCAAGAGATAGGGTTTTTAGATACTTTAACCTCAAGTGAAGTGGAAAATTTATGTGCACACCATCTTGAACACCAAAATGCCGAGAGGTCTCCAAGCCAAACAAGCCACCAAAACAAAGGTTAGCACAAGAAAATCACCATATTCAAGATAACTTAGGCTCTAGATACCAAATGATTAAGGATTATCTTGTTTTCTTTAAGAGTTATGAATATGGTGAAGTTGTTTAAGAAAGAAATTCCCACTGGACATTAAGATAGCATGCTATCTAGATGTGAAGGTTCATTTCTCAAGCTCATGAAAGGAAGAAGAGAGTTGGATTCAAGTCAACACACACACGGACCCAACAACACTTAAAGAACAAAATGAAAGAAGAAACATTAAAAATGGAAAACATAGAAGATGAGCAATGGGTGAAGCACGCCACTCATAGGGGGGGTCTAAGCCAACCAAACCCTAGAGATGAGTGATGGTGCCGCCACTTGCAAGCAAGATAAGATAAAGGTTAGTTCACTTCTAGGAAGGAGAGCTCATGAAAAATGGTGGTTGAAAACACAAAGTTTATAACAAAATGATAAACCCTTTTACAAGACAAGGAACACCCTTTAAATAAGAGTTCATAGGGGTCCTTTAGCAAAGACAAAACACATGAAAAGGATGAACTAGCAAACCCTAAACCTAATGTGAAAGTAATTCTCGGCCAAGTGAAGGGACATGATTGGTGGATGCATTCCCATGAGGATTCTAGGCTAAAAGAGGAAGGAGACAAGTAGCCTTCAATGGAATAACCCAAAAGGCAAAAGGAGACAAGGTACATGTCTACTTTTGCATTTACTTTCTGCTTTTTGCTTTCCTCTCTCTTCCACTTCATCCATGTGCTCCATTCATCATGTGCCACCGAGCCATGCTCTACTTTCTCTTAATTACCTACAAAACAAGACAAACAAGGATTAGCATGTTGGTTTAAGTTAATCTAATCTTGGTCAAAAGGTCAACTTTGGGTCAAAGTCAACAAGTCAACCAAAATAAGTCAACTAGAAACCAACTTAGGGAATTCAAACTAAAGTAATGCAAAACAAAGATAAAGATGATGGAATAGAAGACTCCCCTCTAGACATGCTTCTAGTGATCCTTCTTGAGGGAGCTTCTAAGGAGGTGGTCACGCCTTCATCATCGATTATATTTTTTTGTTACAATTGACTCTTGCGTCTCCCTTTTCTACCTATAAATACCACCTAAGTGCATGGGAAAAGTAACAACAAACACAATAGTACCAAGAATTGTCTAAAAAGGAACTTCTTTTCTTCTCTATATTATTTCTTAAAACAATGGTGTTCATAAGGTTCGGAGATCCTTCGCTGCACTCGATCGATCTAACGGGTTGTTGTATCTTAGGAAAGGAACGCATAATATTATGTATTGCCCTATGCAATGGAGACGTTTTCTCTCTAAAGATAGCGTTATACGTGTCTCAACTCAAGATATTTCTACTCCTTTGCTTGTTTATTTTTTATCTATTATTGTTATAAGAATTTTTGTTTTTGATTAATATTCTCTAATTCATATACATGTCAATATTATTATTGCTCTAATAATTATTATTATGTTATTATATATTTTTAATATTAATAGAATAATTTGTTTAATCATTTTCTAACACGTTGATCTAAAATAACTTCGGAAAAAGAAATCAATACTAATTTTAGAAATGGTTTATTTAGTTTCAGAAAAAAAATATGTTATACGAATACTTGGACATGTTTCAAATTCCTGAACCTTATCGAACTGAGAAGCATTGACCATTTTAGAATTTAACTTTAATGGTCTTGTTATCTACAAAATAAAAAAGTAATAATAATAAAAGTTAAAGAAATGTCATCAAACTAAACAAAAGTATTTATATGTTTTAAGAGTCTCGTTACATACCTTTTTCTTGTTGTACTTTTCATCTTCTTCATTTCAAGATTGTAACTCTTCTAATTCTTTGGACTTATACTCCTCAACATTTTCTTCATCTCTTCTTCCCTTCTTATTCTTGGAGTTAATACTTTCAAAGAAGAAGATTTGCGTGATATTCCTATAGCCTCAAATTTTGCTTCATTTTCTGCAATAGCCTCTCTTCTTCATAGTTAGACATGTTTTCATCTAAACAAACAATGATATATTTACATTACTAAAAGATAGCATTTAGACAACTACAACTCATAATAATTACAATTTAAAGTAATAAATTACAAAGTAATGAAAAATAGAAATTAATACCTTGGAGGGAAATTAAAACGTGATGAAACTCATACCTTGGAGGAGGAACCTTAGAGCCCAACTGTGATTACACCAAAAAGACAATAAATTAGAAAGAAATGAAAGATATAAATTCACATCTCAGGTGAAATCATGAATTTGGAATCTAACTTACCACTACACAACTCCAAAAAAAAAGAAAGAATTAAAAGTAATAAATTACCATGTAATGAAAAATAGAAATTAATGGACATATTAGTATCCGAGAGATGGAATATATAACTCAAATAAATTAAAAATAAGAACTGAAAAATATTTACTTAATCAATAGTTGAGTGTTAATTCCAAACCAATGATAATCTTTTCACCTGACATTCAGAAATAGCAAGAGAACTTCTAAAGAATGACATCACACTTTTTGTCCCTATTATTAGTAACCTCATATGCAAAGTCACTTTATGCTTTCGTACCCTTGGACAGAAGATTCAAATGCAAACCAATAGTTGAGTGCTAATACCAAAGCAATGATAATTATTTCACCTAACATTCAGAAATAGCCGAAGAACTTTTGAAGAATGGCATCACGCTTTTTATCCCTATTATCAGTAACCTCATATGCAAAGTCATTTTATGCTTTCGTACCCTTTGACAGAAGATTCAAATGCAACGTTAACACATGTATAAAAGTTATCAGTTTTAATATTAACTCCACTTAAAATTCAAACATTCTTCTCCTTAAGACCGTGTTCTTTTAGAAGTGTTTACTGTATAGAGGTGATAACAAGCAAAGATTTGAGAGAACTTTTTTGTTCTTTTACGTGGATTTGAAAGTGAAGGAGGGCGCTGATTTGCAAAATTGCTCTATGTATCACATCCCGCTAGCAAAGTGAGATTGGAGAGTGATTGGAAACATTTTACGATTATGTCCTTGTTATTTTATTCAAAATAAACAAACCCAACGGTGCTCTCGAGGTCTACCAGGTGAGCTTCTGCCCTACCACTCTCATTCCTTTGTCCTTCATTTGTCCTTCCTTTGAATGTTCCCCACAACTTGCTACCTTTCCACCATTGTTGGTTCTTGAGAAGATGGACGACGACCATGGTTTGTTTTTTTTTTTTTGAAATTAAATATTAAATTTTTCAAATCAAATATATTATAATATTAATTTTTTTTCCAATTAATAAATATTATTAATATTTTTATTTATGATAAAAATATATCAAAAATTAATTACACATTATCAAAGTATCAATTTGGTACCCGCTTTTAAAAATGTGTCAATATAGTTCCAACATTTGAAAAAGTGTCTTAATCAGGTCCCTTTCTGACAAAAATTACTAAAGTCATTTTACTTAATTCATGACTTTTACCACTAAATTTTAAATAAATATCAATACTTAATTTTGTAATCCATTTTAAATATCAATACCGTTAATGGTGTTAATAATTTTTTGCTGAAAAAGATCTAATTGAGACATCATTTCAAAATTTAGGACTCAATTGACACATTTTTAAAAGCGGGTACCAAACTGACACATCTAAATATAAGTAGGTATCATCTGACTAATTAGACCTAAATTTAATTTTTTATTAGTCATATCAGTCAAATCGTTCACATACTCTCACAAAAGTTACTCTCAAATCCACTCCACTATCACCCCAAATTCCTTAAAAAGAACAACATAAGCATCACTCTCAAATCAACCGAAATCAATTATCTTCCTTTCCCACAAATCATTCCGCACAAAAAAACACACCCTAAGTGCATACCAAGAGGAATTAAAATTGGGAGAAAAATAAAATGAGCGATTTGACATAAAGCCAAAGAATGAGCAAGAAATGCATGGGTGATTTTTAACGAAGGAACCAAAAGAGACACATCTATAGTGGTCACACTCATTGCAACAACCAGTTTTGTAGCTAGAATTAATACATTCGAAAAGTAATACCTTAAAGGGGTAGAACGTGAAAGATGAAACTCATACCTTAGAGGAAAACCTTGAAACTGTAACTTGCTAAATTTTATAAAGCCTCGAACTACGATTGCACCAAATGTTAGGAAATATTGACCGAACGCATAATTTCGTTTTCACCCAAAATTAAATTGGATTAGTCTAAAGTGAAGAAGTGAAGATTTACACGAAAGGTAAACGTGAATGTGCAAAAATTCAAAAGCGAAGAATTTTTTGGATAATTGTCAAAGGACGCTAGTGAAAACACCTACAAATTTAATAAAAAGTAATTCACATAATAATTTATAATTATATTTATTAATTTAATTTTATAAATTAAAAATCAAATGTTTTTTTATGAAACTTTATTAGAATTCAAGTTGTCTACTCATTTTTTATTATTTATTTATTTTAATATTTTATTTTATTAGTAACAGCATAATAATTATAATTAAATAATTATAAATTATATGTATTAATAACAAACTATATTATGTATTTTTTGGCAAAGAAATTGATAAATTATCATTAATTTTCTTTTTATTATATAACGACATTGATAAATTTTCATTTATATTTTTCTTATGATCGATGCTTAAATACAAATGTCTTATTTATTAATTTTCATTGTATTTACTGATTAATTATTTTTTGTTATATAAGTATTAAAGTTAACAAAATTTTGTTATTTTCTAGACATATTAACAAACTTTTTAAATCTTTTTCTGAACAAACTAATAATATAAAATATATTAAAGATAATGATTTTATTTAGTAAGAGATAAAGTTCAATAAATAATAGAAGTCTATATAAATTTTAGAGTACGAAGAAAAGAGAAAAGAATGACATGATCACACAAGAGAGTGTTAAACTGAAGAGAAAAGATCGAAAAATTTTAGGTGAGTTATGAAATATGTATTTTTAATTATTTATTTTATGATTTTATGGATTTTGATTATAAGATTTTATTTGTTCTTTACCATGTTTAATAGGAATTTTTTTTAACTTAATAATATTTTTTTCTTTGATGGGAATGGAATTGAATAAAAGTTGGATGCAAATTATTGATCGAACAGAACCATTATATGAGAAAGGAGTTCTCAACTTGGTTGAATTTACATTTACTGATCTTGGAGAAGGATAATTAATATGTTGTCCATGCAAAAAGTGCAACAATAATCTCTTTCGGTCTAAAAGAATCATATATGAGCACTTGATCACAATTGGGATAAAAAGAGATTGTGTTATATGGGATTTTCATGGAGAAGTAGTGAAGAAATGTGATGAAGATGAACACAACCAAAATTAAAATGATGGGATTTAGAGTGCTACATGGTTTTGGGAGTGCTATTAAAGTTGAAAACGCCAAAGAAGGTAAGGAAACAAGTTATACAACAAATCCAAAGTATAAGGCAATGAACCAAGAAAATAATATTATTGTTGAAGATGATACTAATGATAATAGATTTTTTTTATATAATTTTGTAATACAAACTTTGTATTAGTTATGTTTATTCTATTTATCTATTTATTTTCATTCATCTATCTATGAAAATATTATTTATTTTATATATAGATTTTATATATAGAGAGACATAAAAAGATAGAGATAGGGAAAATAGTGTAGCCACTTTATATTTTGCATACTAAATTTAAATTTGTAGTGAATATATTATTTACTAATATTAACAAAAAATATAAGACTATAAATAAATAAGAAAAAATATCAAAGTGAAAATAGCAATTGTGAAGTGGTATAGTAACTTGGCACACCTTTACAAGGTGAGTTCAAATCCTAAATAAATTTAATTTAATTTAATTTAATTTTGTTTTCAGTAATTAATAATAATTGTCATTATATGATTATTTTTAATTTATAAATATTCAATAAAGTTTTTATTAATTATATTTTTATCAAATAAAAACTTTTTACCATATAAAATTTTAGTAACGAATTTGTGATACGTATATTTGATTCAATTTTAATAAAATTTGTGACAAATATAAAATTTATCACTATTAGTTATGTAACATCCCATTTAATTAATAACCCTACTTAAAGGAAGTGTCACACATAATAATATAGTAAGCACGGTCTTGGAGTATAAACATTACTCCTCACAGTTGTTCAAAAGAAAACAGGAAAGAAACTAAGGCACACCACGATGCTAGTAACAAAGTGTAGTAAAGGATCAAAAGTAATTCAAAATAAAGTCAATGACAAGACAATACATGAGTTGTAGCCCTAAAAGAAAAGTCTTAATAAATGGAATCCAGTCCAAGCAGGCTAAGTAGCAGAGTCACCATTTCCGTGTTGACCACGAGTATTTCTTGCATATGCTCACATCAATAAATTGATTATCATCGCAAAGAGAGAAGACCACACACGTAACAATCAAACAAGAAAAGGGTAAGCTAGAGCAGAAAATGGTTTATCACACAGTTACATACAATTCGATAGTCCAAGATGCTTATGTCAACCAATCATGTTATAACTTGCAAACAATACACTAAGACTCATGACACGACTCATCCAGATACATATAATTAGTCGGATTCAGCGGATGCTTACACTTGTGATGGCCTTTACGGCTCTACCGCGAGCTGGTCTACTAAGCTAATTGTTCCAGTGTTACATCCCCACACACAAGGTTAGCCCTTAAAGTGTTTCAGGCCTCCTACTACTCTCACCACTTGAGTCAGTACGCTCTATCTGAGACTAACCGACTCATTAGAATGTTAGGATGCAATCCTTGCCTTGAATCCTTACTAAATTATATAAATGAGGCACCACCATAAACTCCCACTAACAGGGGTCATGGAATTACGTTCTGACTAACTGAGGCACCACCATGAGATCTCACCTAGAGACTCATGGAATTACGCCCTAACCAATGAGGCACCACCACAAAACTATCGTGGAATTACATCCTAACCAAACCAAAATCATGTTTCCAACCATCAATGTAACATTATTGCTCATACCAAATCCATGACCACATATATAACCAACCATTCATTTATATTCCATACTAAGATCATGCCAAACTTATCATTCACCACCCATAACCATCTTTACTCATGCATATTCACCCACCTCATGCTTTAACATAGCAATTCAATCAAACATGTGCCAAACATCCAAGAACAGAGAAGTAAACAAATAAGAACACATCCTCGCCCAACTCCTCGCTTAGGCAAAAAGGTCTCGCTCAAGTGAGAGGGTCTCTTGCTCAAGCGAGCTCCTTTCGCCTAGGCGGGAACTCGAGAAGTGGGGAACAGTGGCTTGCGCGTTCCCTCGCTTAGGCGAGACATCCTTGCCTGAGCGAGATAGGCTCTCGCTCAAAATAGGAGCTCGTTGCCTGAGCGAAAGCTTGCGCAAACAACCCGGGAGAGTTGTTGCTAATCTCGCTTAGGCGAGACACGCTCGCTTGAACGAGAAAACCATAACCCTCCATTGTTCATGTAGGCCAACACCAATATTCAACTAGGGCAAAAGCATAGATCACATTCATAACATTTTACATACCACACATGCATCAGAAATACGAGACAGTTAAGATCGATTTAAACTAAGAAACCCTAGCTTCCCTTACCTGGAAAATGGTAGCCAAGGTCTCAGACTCTCAAACAGTTAAGCACGGGTAGCACTAAGAACATATTTAAAGCTAGAAAAATAGCGGAATGAGTTTAAAACGAGCTCACCCAGACAACCCTAGTTGAGACCATGAAGGATAAAATGAATGGAGAAGGAGCTTGAGCTGAAAAATGACTTACGTGGAGTAGAAACCTGGTTTGAGCTAGCTTGAAGAGAATCAATGGCTAACCCTAGTAGAGCACTGTAACAGTTCAAAGAAGGGTGAGAGAGAAACTGATTTCTGAAAAGTGTCGAGAATAAGAGTGTTAGCTAGTTTAGGGTCTTTATCTCCTTATGGGCCAGCCCTAAGCCCAACTGATTTGGGGTAGCCCTTTAAAAATTAGGGTAGAATAAATAGTGGGCCTTACATTCTCCCCAATAACAAAAATTTTCGACCTCGAAAATGAAGACTTACCAAGAAAACAAATACGGATGTGACTTCCTCATATCCTCCTCTAACTCCCAAGTAGAGTCACCTATTCTCCGGTTCCAGATGACTTTGACAAGACTGATTGGTTTTCTTCGGCGTTCCTCAACTCTGCTATCCTCCAAAGCCACTGGTGGTACTTCCACGAGTGTACTTTGGGCTTTCTAACTTTGGCTTTATGCATCAGTTATAGTAGAAACGAGGCATATAAATAAGCGGTGGCAGTTTTGTAATTTATGCAACGCTTTATGCCTTGGTTATAGTTGACCCGAGGCAGAAACATGTCTTATGCCTCAGTTTTGAGGAACCCGAGGCCTAAAGCCTCTCTCAATTCCCCCCCCTCCCTCACACTTGGAATTTTTAAATTTAAAACAAAAGCTTTATGCCTCGGTTGTTATTGACTCGAGGTAGTAAAGTTAGTTTATGCCTCGATTGTTACTGACTCGAGGCAGTAAAGTCAGTTTATGCCTCGGTTGTTACTAACCCGAGGTAGTAAAGTGGCCTACTAAATAATTTTTTTTCTCTTTTTTTGGACTCTATGGCCTCGGGTGTTAGGAGCTGTGGCATAATATGTTGATGTTGATATGCCTTGATTTTCAATTGACTTGAGGCAGAAGGTGGGTCAAATTTCCCTAAATCTAGAAACAGATCCATCTTCTTCATTGTGTGCGAAAACAATACTTGGTGAGCGAAATCTCATCTTCACTGTTCACTCCCGCGACCCACCATCGCAGATCCGCCACTGTGCCCGCCACCTTTGTCCACATATTGGGGTATTTTTTGCGTTTCCATTTTGCAATTCGAATCCATTTTCTTGGGTGCTTTTCCTGTAGGGTTGGTGTTTGTCTTACTACGTTTCCTCATGTTTTGGTGCAAGTGAACTTCGCATAGTGGTTCATTGAATGGTTGTTGGCATGAGATTTTGGACGCGCGAGGTGGTGGCTAAAGACTTGCATTTTTCAGCTACAGGCTGATGACGATGACTATGGTGATGTTTTGCGAAATGGATGAGTTACATTCTGGGTCAACGAGACACTGCACTCGCAGGTGGTTTCCGTTGATGGTGGTTGAAACACAAGGAGATCTGTGAATGGTGATTGAGGCATTTTCCAGTGAGGCTCACAGGTTTCAACCATTTCTGAATTATTTTTTTAATTTTTAACGTATTTTATGCCTCGGTTGGTATTAGAACTGAGGCAGTAATGATGAGATATGCCTTGAGTAAGAACTGAGGAAGAAAGGTGAACCTTTTTTACCTCGGCTAGATATGTCTTGGGTCTTAAATCGAGGCCAAATAACCAAAATAACTGCGACAAAAACCCTTTCCTGCACTGGTGTTCCATAGTAAGATCCTCCCTGATTTGCACATCCTTGGCTTCCAGCACATGAGACGGATCAAACACGTACTTCGTCAGTTGTGACACATGGAACACCGGATGGAGATTTGCCAACTAAGGAGGCAAAGCAATCTCGTAAGCCACCGGCCCAATCCTCCTTGAGATCTGATAAGGGCCAAGGAACTTAGGAGAAAGCTTCCTTGAGCGGAGAGCCCTTCCCACACTAGTGGTTCGGGTCACCCTCAAGAACACGTGATCTCCAGCCGTGAATTTAAAGGGTCTCCTCTTGTAGTCTGTATACGCGTTTTGCCTGCTCTAAGAAGCCTGCATCTTATCCCTCACCATCCTCACTTTCTCAATGGTCTTCTCCAACAACTCTAGCCCAACTAATACTGTTTCCCCATCCTGATACCAACATAAAGGAGTCCTACATTTTCTGCCATAAAGAGCCCCATATGGCGCCATGCTAATGCTCGCATGAAAACTGTTGTTCTAGGTGAACTCTATCAGAGGTAAAATGTCATCCCACGCACCCAAGTCATCCAATATACATGTTCTCAGCAAGCCCTCAAGCGACTGAATCGTTCTCTCAGATTGGCCATCGGTCTTGGGATGATAGGCTGAACTCATAGTTAGCTTGCTACCCAAAACACTCTGCAAAGTTTGCCAAAATCGGGAAGTCAAACGTAGATCTCTGTTTGAAACTATGCTCGACGACATTCCATGTAATCTCACAATTTCCTTAATGTATAGCTAGGCCAACTTGGCCATAGACATTCTCAGATTCATTACTAAGAAATGAGCACTCTTGGTCAATCGGTCCACTATAACCTAGATTGTATCATGACCTCTAAAGGTTCGTGGCAAATGGGTCACAAAGTCCATGGCTATGCTATCCCATTTCCACACTGGTATGTCCAAAGGCTGTAGAATCCCACCGGGTCTCTGATGCTCTATCTTCGCCTTTTGACATGTCAGACAAGCTGATACAAACTGTGCAACATCTCTCTTCATACCTTGCCACCAGAAGATCTCCTTGAAATCTTGGTACATCTTAGTCATGCCGAGATGCAAACTAAGACGAATTTTGTGTCCTTCCTCAAGGATCAACCTTTTTACCTCAACATTGTCAACACCCAATTTCGTTCGGTGAATAAATTTATTTTCGAAATAAAATAAAATAAAATAAAAAATAAAAAATAAAAAGTAAAAAATAAAAAATAAAGTTTTTAGTTAATGGAAAATAAAAAAAATGTGAAACAAAATTTTCTTCATAGATTATCAAACTTTAATTTTAGAAAAAAGAAGAAGAAAGAGAGATGAAAAAAAATGGAAAGAAGAAGGAATACCCAATTTGTTATTAATTATCACACTCCTTTTCATGAGTTCAAAAACTCAAAATATCTTCTACCTTTGTTCTGATAGAGAAATTAGTGATATAATTTTAATAATTAAATGCAATATTTCTTCATATAATTAGAATCAATGTTATTAATCTTGATTGATTTTGTGCTATTATTTGCTATGATCCCCATAATGTACTGTTATCATGACCAATTCTTTCCTTATATTGTTCATTACAATTAAGGCCATGATTACATTGAGATTACAATATGTGAATATAAATATGTAGTCTGTCATATTAAAAGGAACCAAAAAAAAAAAGAAAATTCTCTACACTTTTCTACTTCTTTCTCATCACCACTCCTACATACACACCTCTTTTTTTATCTCTTTAAAAAAAACATATTGATGTGACCCCAATAAGGCTTATAGCATTGGGCCAACGCCTAGGCCCATTCTTTTTAATTTCTTTGAATTTCTTTTATTTTTAATTAAATAAAACTTGTTCTAATTGGGTTTGTCTGCTAAATGCAGCCCACTTTTCCAAGCTGTCAATTATTGAAGTATTTGGCATTGGCCCTGCGGCCCAATTCACCACACCAATGCGTCCCATCAATGTGCATCATCATGTGGGCCAAGATCATGGTTGCACCTACGGCCCAATTCCAGTTGCGATTGTTAATTTTTTTCCAACACATCACACGGATCCAGCCTCTTGCGCAGCGCTGGCTGTTTTTCCTTCTACCGCATCAATCTAATTGGGCCCGAGCCCAATTTGACCAAATCTCTGCACGCCTGAATGCAACCAGCAGCCCAACTTCATTTGATGATTCTCCAAGGCGTGTCCATCTTTGAAGATAGGTGCGGCTAGGGTTCCAGCATTCCTCACCCAACTTTCTTTCATCATCACGCATCATGCGAGCTCCTCTGATTAGGGTTTTCAATTTTCACCAACACACGAGCCTCACGCCTTCCACCTTCACATGTCCCAAGCTGTTAGGGTCCGATGAAGGAGCTGCCCTCCTTTTTGCTTATGCTCCTTCTAGTCACGGTTCCAGCCCTAGTGCTTCGTTAGGGTTTCCTGTCCTCGCCGTTAGGACCTTTTGTTCGACGAAAACCATCGTTTTCTTCCGTCTATTTTACCGGTTGCCTTCTACTATAAAAGGCAAGCAATTTCTTTGTAAAAGTTAGCTTAGATGAATATATGAGAGTTGAATCTTTCCTCCATTTTCGTCAGCTCACCTCCTTCCTTAGTTGAGGATTTCTCCTCCTAGGGTTACTATAACAGTGAGGAATGCGTGAGTTCCCCACTGGAACTCCGAACTAATCGAGTCATCGATCTTCTGCTGCGTTTTCCTGTCGATTCCACCGAACAATCGACGTTTGGAGGCTGTCTTTGTCGAATGGAGTACATTTCGGCAGATCAACAGTGCCGTCGACCTCATCAAGTGGTATTCAGAGCCAATCGGTTCTGAGTGTCGCAAGATAAGTATTCGTGCCTTATCTCTACTGTTTTCTTCTTCAATGTTTGCTTCCGTCTTGTCTCTCATTGATTGTGTTGTTGCTCTCTGCTGATTTTGTGCTGTTGTGGTTTGTTTTCACTGAAATTGATTCAAATCTGATTGTTCCGAATATTCTTGAATCAATACTGGTGATATTTTGTCCTACGCTTTTTAATTTCAGTTTTGATTACCTAGCTTTGAATTTTCTTTAATCTCGTGTTTTTGTCTTAGGTTTTGTTTAGTTCATTTTATATGTTGATTATTCCATAGATGTGTGCCTAATTCTTGTTTTTGTTCAGTGTTGTGTATCATTCAGTCACTGCTTCATTCGCCTAAATAGATTCATGTGGTATGTTTTGTTCTGAATTTGCTATTAGATCATTAGCAATTTGTCTGCAGTGCCAATTGATACTGTTCTTGTCACTTCCGCGTAAACAGCTTCTATTTTCGTGTTTATTTGAATCTGTTCATGTTTCTGAGATTACAATTGCTCGCCAATGATTATGCTGACCAAACTGTGATGTTTCCATTGTTTTGATGATACATCTGACTCTGTTCAGATTGTTTAACTAGAAGTCTAGTTGGTTTTGGTCCATACATAGGCTGAATCTTTGCAGTTCTGTTGGAATCAGTCCAATGCTTCTTATTCCAGTGTTGTTTTATGCTTCAGTTGTGCATTGATCCTGAATTTTACAATTTGTTATGCGGAGTGGAACCTTGAGCATTATGTTTTGGCTTATTTGCTATGTGTTGTTACTATTTGCACCATTTCCAATTAGTCGACATTAAATTTGTTTTGGTCAACGCTATTTGCTATATCACAATTTTCTTTTTGTATTTGTGATTGGCCTAGACTGTGCATCTTGTCATATATCTGCAGTTTCATTCTTGAGTCAATTGTGTTGGCACATTTATTCATTTGGTTCACATCTTTGTGTACTACCGTGGCCTTAGTTGTGAGTTTTGCATATTGATTTTCTTTTCTTTGCAGTAGCTACTCTGTGGTGCCATGATTCTCGTAGTCTATGACTACTTTGGTCAGCATTAGTGTTTTAAAAATTTGTTGCATTTGTCTATGTTATTACACTATTGACTTTTTTTTGTGCAGTAGTTTGTCTGGTCTGGATTTGCTTCATTGCTATTGTTTTGTCAGCTTATTGACATTAAAATTGCTTTAGTTTTCTATTTGTCTGGTCCAATTCAATGCAGTGGTGGTATCAAGTTTTCATTTACTTTTGAGTGCCTCTGTTGTGGCCTGATTCATTGCTTGCCTCCACAATTCTAATGTTCTTGCTTTGATCTGCTGCTACTTTCTTTGATCCCACATGTTCAGATTTTGAGATTGTCAAATGACATATACTGCTGCACCTTTTGTGATCAGTGTTGATGATGCTGCATATTGATCATTGTTCTGCGCTGGCCGAGAGTTTCTTGTGAAATTCATTGTTTTCTAGTGTGCTTTTCATCATTGTTTTTATGTTGGATCATTTGAAATTTGTCATATGCATTTGTTTATTGATTTGGTTGTAGAAACTTGACCTTTGTGTGAGCTGTTCTTCAAGTTTTTGAGAGCTGAAAAGAAAACGAGGAAGTAATTAGTGATAAGAAAAAGAATATGATGCGAAAGATAGACACATCTGAAAATGAAAATGAAAAAGTCTTGATTGCATTTGAAAACATTTTTTTTTCAGAAACATACAAGTTGTCTTGCCTAGCTCACAGTGTGACTATTGTTTTTTCAATGTCAATTGCATATGCTCTTGATTCAGCTTGTTTTGTGTCTTATTTATTTTAGTTTTGTTAATCGTCTTCTAGACCCCTTCTTTAGGTTCCTTTTGTGTGCCTTCTTTCTTTAATAGCTTGTTTCTTGCTTGTCTTTGTTGGCCATCCTTTGAGTTTGTCTATTACATCTTTCACTTGACGTTGTCCAATTTTCTTTCTTTCATATTTGAGCTTTTCTTGTTTTCCTGATTCTTTTTACTCTCACAACAACTTGAATTTGCTTGTTCTGTTTTGGATTCTCCCATCTCATTGTTTTTGTCAACCTTGTAGGTGAAGTCTCTTACGAGAGTAGTGGAGTGGTGAGGAATCTTTTGGGGGACTTAACTGCCGAGAGGAAAAAGGAGTGAGCTGGGACTTGAGAGCATCAAAGTAAGAAACATTTGAGGGAGACTTATTTGGAGGCTGGCCGAGAGAGAGACATAGAATAGCATTCTTTTATTTTGTGATTTGTTGTTTTCATATCACGGTATTTTAGGTGTATTTTTTTTTAGTCTGCTGTTTCTTTTCCCTTTCATTTGGCTTAGGTGGGAAAATGCTTTAGAGCAACCCCATCCTTAGCATTTAATTGTAATAGTTTTTAAACGTGTAGTGTGAAATTCAAGGGGTTCCAATGGCCACTTGTATTTTCACTTAGGTTTTTCGTCTAGTTTATGTTTTCAGCCTTTATGTTTTACGTTTTTATGCTTTCAATGTTCAGGTTTTGTGTGATTTGTGTGTTTACCATTTATGTTTTAGGTCACCGTGATATCTAGGTGCAATTTGCTTAACACCTAGTTGACCTTCATTTGGTCTTTAAGTTTTCACTATCTTCACACACTTTGTCAATTTGTTTTTCATACAATCTGTTTTAATTTGTATTTTTATTGAGAAATTTTGTGAAAGCATTTTAGAGATCTCTGGCTAGGAAAGGCTTGGTTCCTAAACTTGTTCATCTCACCTCCCTTTCTTGGGAGTATCTAGAAATCTTTTCCATTATTTTCTCTTTAGAAATTCATCAATTTTTTTTGAAAAACAAAATTGTTTTGCTAAAAGTGTTTCATTATGAGTTTTTCTTCTTCTAGCCGTATGCATGTAGATAGGCATAATAGTGTGCATTTAGATAGGCATAGTAGTCATGAGTTGCATCATACCATTCATAGTGACATTCCATTCTTTGGGGAAGATATAAGACCAATATCATTTAGAGATTGGATGTGGGATACTGAGAAGTTGGTGCAACCAATGTTTAGTAAATATAGTCATATAGACATTCTTAGGCATGTTACATCTAGGTTTGTAGGACGTGCATTTGATTGCTGGCAAGAGAAGCAATATCGAGTGAAAAAAGGGAGAACATCATGCATCAATACATTTTATGAATTAAAAACATGCATGTGGAAACATTTCATTCCCCCTTCATTTAGGATCACTAAAGCACAACAAGCTAGGATAGAAGACTTCATTGACATTGGGATGCATTCATCCAAAACATTGTTAAGTTTTCTAGACTACAAAAAGATTTTGAGCACAATTTAGACTTGCTCTTAAGTGAACAAAGAAAGATAGAAAAATACAAGAGAGAGCAAGTTAAACCTCAAAATCAAAAGCTTTGAGAGATTGAAAAGAAGAGAGCAAAAGAAGAGCTTAAGATGCTTTGTGCTCAAAAAGAACAAGAGGAAAAAGAGATAAATGAGAAGAAAAAAAGAGAGGAAGAAGAAAAGGTTCAAGAGGAGAGTCTAAGAAAAGTCAAAGAAGAGAATGAGAGAAAAGAATTAGAGGAAAGAGAGAAAATAAAACAAAAAAGTGAGCATGCAATACAATCCCAAGTGGTGGAGTTAAAGAGCATTTTAAAGGCAAAAAAGGCACTTATTGTTAGGGATTTGGTGATCCATCCTTCACTAATTCCTTCCATTAAGTCCCAATTTTCAAAGGGAGTTTTTCACTCTTTAAACTCTTCCCACTTCTTCATTAAATCTTTTGTTTTGTTTCCTTCTCAAATTTTTTATTCTCCATCTCATTCCCTTATTTCATCCTCCTCAACTTGTTTTGCCAAAACACACTTTGACATTAAAATTCTTTTTAAATATCATCTTCATCAAAGTGTAAGCCATTGTTTTTGTGAAGTGGGCCTCATACCAACCTTTTCAATATTTATAAGCTCACTTTCACATATTTCCCCATCCCTTTTACTGCATGGTCATAATGATTTTCATTCAATTTTATTTGATGACTACTGCAGATTTATTTTTGGACCTGGTGGAACTTTAACTTTTGTTGTTGCGGGCCTTCAATAACCCTCTAGATCTGAGGACAGATCCTCTTCAAGAGGGAGGGGATGATGTGACCCCAATAACGCTTATAGCATTGGGCAACGCCTAGGCCAATTCTTTTTAATTTTTTTTATTTTTAATTAAATAAAACTTGTTCTAATTGAGTTTGTTTGCTAAATGCAACCCACTTTTCCAAGCTGCCAATTATTGCAGTATTTGGCATTGGGCCTGTGGCCCAATTCACCATACCAATGCTTCCCATCAATGTGCATCATCATGTGGGCCAAGATCATGGTTGCACCTGCGGCCCAATTCCAACTGCGCGGGGATTGTTAATTTATTTCCAACACATCACACGGATCCAGCCTGTTGGGCAGCGCTGGCTGTTTTTCCTTCTATCGCATCAATCTAATTGGGCCCGAGCCCAATTTGACCAAATCTCTGCACGCCTGAATGCAACCAGCAGCCCAACTTCATTTGATGATTCTCCAAGGCGTGTCCATCTTTGAAGATAGGTGCGGCTAGGGTTCCAGCATTCCTCACCCAACTTTCTTTCATCATCACGCATCACGCGAGCTCCTCTGATTAGGGTTTTCAATTTTCACCAACACATGAGCCTCACGCCTTCCACCTTCACATGTCCCAAGTCGTTAGGGTCCGATGAAGGAGTTGCCCTCCTTTTTGCTTATGCTCCTTCGTTAGGGTTTACTGTCCTCGCCGTTAGGACCATTTGTTCGACAACAACCATCATTTTCTTCCGTCTATTTTACCGGCTGCCTTCTTCTATAAAAGGCAAGCAATTTCTTTGTAGAAGTTATCTTAGATGAATATATGAGAGTTGGGTCTTTCCTCCATTTTCGTTAGCTCACCTCTTTCCTTAGTTGAGGATTTCTCCTCCTAGGGTTACCGTAACAGTGAGGAATGTGTGAGTTCCCCACTGGAACTCCGAACTAATTGAGTCATTGATCTTCCGCTGCGTCTTCCCGTCGATTCCACCGAACAATCGACGTTTGGAGGCCGTCTCTGTCGAACGGAGTACATTTCCTCCGATCAACGATGCCGCTGTCCTCATCACATATTGAAGGAGGTAAAAAAAAACATTCTTTACACTCTTTCTTTCTCTCATTACCACCCACACAGATACGTCACTCTCAATTCTTTTATCTTTTGATCTAGTTTTTTTCAATTTTGAATTTTTTTTTAATCATAAAAAATTTTTTTTACCCTTTCTTTATTGTCTGCCCGGTCGCACGCGTTGCATGACATCTAATTTAGACTTTTGTTTTTTTCTAAAAATATATACAAATGATCTAAAAATAAAAAGTAGTTTTCTTTGTTTACTGTTTTATATATATTTGGTTGCTCACGTCGTAATGACATCCACAACTACTTTAAAATAACTTTAAAAAATATTAAAAATTTATACATGATTAAAAAAATAGAAAATAAAAGAAAAGAAAAAAAGAATTTATTTCAAGTGTCTATTCGGCCGCTCACGTCGCGTGACAACAATTTTAAAATAATTGTTTATTTAGATAAAAAGGTTTTTAAAATTATAAAACAAATTAAATCATTTGTCAAATATTTTTCCAAATAGTTTTTTCGTAAAGAACTACGGAACCCTGATTCTCCATTCACATGGAGATACGTAGGAAGGAGGATTAATCCTTGTCGGGTCCAAAAAACCAAAAAAATATTTTTGTTTCTTTTGTAAATTTATTTATTATTATTTTTGGGGAAAATAAATATTTTGAAAAAACCACATAACTTTTGCACATTTAATTAAAGGTACTGTCTTAGGACGGGCTTTGTGGGGTGTTAATACCTTCCCCACGCGTACCCGACTCCCAGATCCAAAATTCTGTTTTTCGTCGACCTTGCTTTTTTTTATGGTTTTCCATAGTTTCCTATAATAACTATTATGGTGGCGACTCCAAACTCTGTTTTTACAAAGTTTAATTTTTGGTTCGCCCTCTCGTCGTGATTTCGGTTGCGACAGATGGCGACTCCACTGGGATGCTAGAGAGTTAGACCCTTTATTTGGATGTGCAAAATTGATGTGGTTTTTCTTCATATTTTTTCTTTCTCTTTTTTTTTGGTATGTGTTTTTTTTATCTTTTTTTTTATATTTTGAATAATTGTATGTGTATATTCTTCTTTATTTTTGTATTTGGAATAATTGTTAGGTGTGGGTTTAGGTATACATTGTGTTCTCCCTTCACACACACATACACACACATTTTATTCATTACATGAGTGGGGCCCTATACCCGGGTTTGAGTTGCTTAGAATTAGAGAGGATTGTGTAGCACTGTCACAGTGGATGTACTTCCTAAGTGGTCATTGTGAGAACCTCAACTAGAGTTTGTTTGCTTCATTGGTACTCCCACTTCTTGTTGTTTACCAACTGTTGTGGGAAATGCCATGAAGTGGGTCATAACTTTAGTAACCTTGATATTTAAGTATTAAGGAACTATCATTGTCAGCACATATACTTTCCTTTAGAACTTTAGGATCAAACCCATGTTAAATAAAGGCACTAAAGGGAGACTATTTGCGTCCTTTACCCTCACCTTTCCTTGTATATAATAATAAATTCATCACAATCATGCATATCATATGAATAAGTGTCCTGTGAGGCACAAATATGCATTGCATTCCATTTTGTGGTCATCCATGACACCTTATCCAAAGATTCAAACACATAGCATGCATCCGCATAAATTTTGGAAAATAAACACACAAAAAATTGCACTAAAATAAATTCAAATTGTTTCCCATTTTTCTTGTCACCAAATTCTTGGAATCTTTCTTATCAAAAATGAGAAAATGATAAAACTTTCTTTGGTCAAATCAGTGGATTGAATAAAGAAATAAAATTATGTTTGTTTTTCATTTCTTTTGAAGCATCCATCTAGTCTTGCAAACATGAAATTGCTCAAATCCATTTTCCTAACCATCTCTCTTCCACCATAAACCTTATTTTCATTTTCATGGAGGATCATCATAAAGGGGGCATATACCTTAAAATGATTTAAAGAAACTCTCTGAACATAAAAACAAAAAACAAAAAAAAAGAAAGAAAAGTTCGCTAGACTAGCAACTTTGAAGGACAATCTAGACAAAACATAAGACAAAAAAGTGAAAAAAAGAACAAAACAAGGGACATCCTGTCACATAAACTAAATTATTTTTCTCTGAATTAAAGTTTTTGTTATGAAAAACAATCATGATTTGAAATGATGTGTGGCCATGTTTCCTTATCCCAAAAAAAAAATAATTATCCTTTGTTACCCAATTTGAGCCTTCCAATTTTTTTTTTCAAATTGCCCTAAACAAGGGTCACCTACACATTAAGGGTTGACATAATGTTGCATTTGTTTCATCTGAATGGTAGTTCACCAATACAAAAATATATATAAAAAAAAAGAAAAAAATTAATGGTTATATCAAGAAAAGAAAAGAAAAAGAGAAGCAAAAGGTGAACAAGAAAAAGTGAAACAAATTCTGAATGAAACATTATTCAAAGATCCTTGTTTGAAACAACCATCATATCACTTTTTGGGTCTTTACTGTCATTTACTTCCGTACCCCTAGCCTTGGCCACAATACAAGCCTAATAAACTCCACACAGATCAAAGATTGGTTATTATCTTTCGAAGGTTTTAATTTAGAGAAATTTTGATTTGCTAACAGATTTGTTCTAAAAAAAATTAAAAAGAAAAAAGTGTGTTCAGAGATTTGCTTTTAAATACTGGGGCAATTTATTTTGGGGTGACATATTTCCAAAGCTTAAAAATTAGCATGGGCAATCAAACAATTAAGCTAAATTTGGGTTGTCCTCTTTCAATTCATTCTTCATAAAACTCCATCTTTGCTCCAACAATAACCCCGCTCTAAGCCTAAACCTTAACCAACCTTAAAATAGTCCATCTTTATCAATCCCAAACCCAAATTAGGGTAATCACTTTGTATATTCCCATCATTCATTTTGAATTGGGGCATTTTATTTACAATGAAGATTGTGATCACATTAGGGGCAACTTGTGAAGACCCCATCATTTTTTTTCTCCTCATTTGGGAAAAGTCAAACACGCTTTTGAATCCTAAGACCATCCTAGGCTTTCACACTAAGGGTAATTTTTTTTGAAGTCCCCATCATTCCCTTCATACCATTAATAACTAGGAAATCCCAAACACATTTTGTGCCCCAAGACCAATTCAAATTAGGGCAACTCCCTAGTTAATCTTCATCACCTCATCCAAGCCTTTTCAAGCCCTTGGCAATTTCATGGATGTCACTCAAATAGTGTTTCAAAAGAAATTATTAAAAAGAAAGTGTTTGTTAGTAAACTGATTAGACCAAAGAAATGATTTGAAAAAAATATCAAAGTAGAATGATTCCATGAATTCAAAATAACAATGAAATGGGGAACAATTCGAATTTGTTTTCAAAAACAATTGCAAAAGAAATTCATACATAAGGTATTTCATACATCATACTAAGTCATGCATACACACGTCATCCATCTTTTTGAATAAAATATTTTCCACCTTTTTAATTAAATTCCTCTTCACTCGTATGAATAGTTATTGAATCTTTTCATTTTAGAAGGAAGAAAATAAAAAAAATACCCAAATTTGTCTTTCTGATGTTTCTCAAATTTATGGTCCTCTTCATTCATATGAATGACTCATATACCCTAACCCTAGTTCCCACATTGGCTCCCAAGCTCGGTTTCCACACTATTCTCCAAGCCCAGTTTTCACATTGGTCCCCAAGCCCATTTTTCACACTAGCCCCCAAACTAAGTTTTGTTTGGCCCCAAGCCCAATTTTTTTAGCCTCTAAGCCTTGTTTTCTTTGCTCTCAAATTAAAATAAAGGAAAAATAAAAAATGAAAAAAGCAAATTCCACCCATGCATCCACGCATCCATGCATGCATCATCATCTTTAGGTTTAAAAAGAAAATCATAGCATGTCATACATCATCAATGATTCATAACGTGTGCATATGCATAACTCCTCCAACATTTCTTAGATTTATGAAAAAAGGAAAAAAAAATGAAAGATACAAAAAGAGTCTTCTCAATCTGTTTCATCATACCATACAATGTACACATATTCACATCATGTCATCCATCATACTCCACAAAATCATTGAAAATCATTTCCAAAAAAACAAAGAAATTTGAAAAAAAGTCAGCAATGACATTTTTTTTGTAAGTTGCACAAATGTTAGGAATTCATGCAGTGTTTGTTCATACTTCAAGAAAAAAAAATCAGGTTCTCCTTTTATACATCAGGACCCTTTGTAAGACAATGGTCATTGATTTTCTTATGTTCACATCAAGACCCTATACGAAGCAATGGTTAATGATTTCCTTATGTTTACATCAAGACCCTTTACAAAGCAATGGTCATTGATTTCTTATGTAACATCGAGGCCCTCTGCAAGGCAATGTTCATCGGTCTCTTTACATCAAGGCCCTCTGCGATGCAATGGTCATTGATTTCTTATATCACATTGAGGCCTTCTACGAGGAAATGGTCATCAATCTCTTTACATCAAGGCCCTCTGCGAGGCAATGGTCATTGATTTCCTTTTCTTTACATCGAAGCCCTCTACGAGGCAATGGTCATCAATCTCTTTACATCAAGACCCTTTGCGAGGCAATGGTCATTGATTCCTTTGTCACATTGAGGCCCTTTGCGAGGCAATGGTCATCGATCTCTTTACATCAAGATCCTCTGCGAGGCAATGGTCATTAATTTCTTATGTCACATCGAAGCCCTTTGCGAGATAATGGTCATCGATCTCTTTACATCAAGATCCTCTACGAGGCAATGGTCATTGATTTCTTATGTCACATCGAGTCCCTCTGCGAGGCAATGGTCATCGATCTCTTTACATCAAGGCCCTCTGCGAAGCAATGGTCATTGATTTCTTTCCTCTTGATATATACTCTCTCCTTGGGATTGGTCTCAACTATTTTTAAAAAAAAGTCAGAAAAGAAAATAATAAAACAAAGTGATTTGTCAAATCGTGACCCTCTACATGGTAATGGTCACCGAATCTTTTGAATAGAACTTCTCCACGAGATTGGTCTAATTTGGTTTTTTCAAAAAGTAAAAAATAAAAAATAAAAAAAAACAAAAAGAATTGGTATGTCAAATCGAGGCCCTCTACATGGTAATGGTCACCGAATCCTTTGGATCTAGACCCTCTCCTCGGGATTGGTCTAATTTGGTTTTTTCAAAAAGTAAAAAAAAAACACAAAAAGAATTAGTATGTCAAATCAAGACCCTCTACTTGGTCTGGTCAAGTTTGTCTTCGAATTTGTCTTCTTTTGAAATCCGAACGAAATTAGTGTTTTTATCTGTACTTATCTTTTATTACGATAATATGAAAAAGTCAAATTTTCATATTATCTAGTAAAATCTAAGTAAAGAGGGGCAGTTGTCAACACCCAATTTCGTCCGGGTGAATAAATTTATTTTCGAAAAAAATAAATAAAATAAAATAAAATAAAAAGTAAAAAGTAAAAAGTAAAAAATAAAGTTTTTAGTTAATGGAAAATAAAAAAAATGTGAAACAAAATTTTCTTCATAGATTATCAAACTTTAATTTTAGAAAAAAAAAAGAAAAAAGAGAGATGAAAAAAAAAGGGAAAGAAGAAGGAAGACCCAATTTATTATTAATTATCACACTTCTTTTCATGAGCTCAACAACTCAAAATATCTTCTACCTTTGTTCTGATAGAGAAATTAGTGATATAATTCTAATAATTAAATGCAATATCTCTTCATATAATTAGAATTAATATTACTAATCTTGATTGATTTTGTGCTCTTATTTGCTATGATTTGATCCCCATAATGTACCGCTATCATGACCAATTCTTTTCTTATATTGTTCATTAAAATTAAGGTTAGGATTGCATTGAGATTGCAATATGTGAATATAAATACGTAGTCGGTCATATTAAAAAGAACCAAAAAAAACAGAAAATTCTCTATACTTCTCTACTTCTTTTTGATCACCACTCCCACATACACATCTCCTTTTTTATCTCTTTAAAAAAAACATATTGAAGGAGGTAAAAAAAAAACATTCTTTACACTCTCTCTTTCTCTCATTACCACCCACAAAGATACCTCTCATCTTTATCTCTATTGGAAAAATAAACAAATAAATATTAGAAAAGGAAGCAAAAAAAAGAAAAGAGAAAAGGTGAGAAGATATTGAAAATTTGTTAAGGTACGTCACTCTCAATTCTTTTATCTTTTGATTTAGTTTTTCAATTTTGATTCTTTTTTTTAATCATAAAAAATATTTTTTACGCGTCGCATGACATCCAATTTAGACTTTTGTTTTTTTCTAAAAATATATACAAATGATCTAAAAGTAAAAAGTAGTTTTCTTTGTTTACTCTTTTATATCTATTTGGTTTCTCACGTTGTAATGACATCCACAACTACTTTAAAATAACTTTAAAAAAATATTAAAAATTTATACATGATTAAAAAAATAAAAAATAAAAGATTAGAAAAAAAGAATTTATTTCAAGTGCCTATCCGGCCGCTCGCGTTGCGTGACACCAATTATAAAATAATACTTAATTTAAATAAAAAGGTTTTTAAAATTATAAAACAAATTAAATCATTTTTCCAAATAGTTTTTTCGTAAAGAACTACGTAACCCTGATTCTCCATTCACACGGAGAGACGTAAGAGCGAGGATTAATCCTCGTCGGGCCCAAAAAACCAAAAAATATTTTTGTTTCTTTTGTATATTTATTGATTATTATTTTCGGGGAAAATAAATATTTTGAAAAAACCACATAACTTTTGCACATTTAATTAAAGGTATTGTCTTAAGACGGGCGTTGTGGGGTGCTAATACCTTCTCCACGCGTAACCGATTCCCGGATCTAAAATTCTGTTTTTCGCAGAACTTGCTTTTTTTTATGGTTTTCCATAGTTTCCTATAATAACTATGGTGACGACTCCAAACTCTATTTTTACAAATTTTAATTTTTGGTTCGCCGTCCCGTCGCGATTTCGGTTGCGACAAGCATCATCAGGTATACACACCCTGCCCTGGAACCTCAGTATACCGTCAGTTCACAAGGCAAAATTGTTCGCTTCATCTAATCCAAGTTGTTCTCTCACTCTGTTCAAGCTGGCATCTAACAATTGTCTCTCTCTACTTGAGTCCAAGAATTCACTAGATATAGTTAGAGTACTACATCTAATGAACTTGGATCTCAAGTCCACATGTAGCTTCATGTCCCTGAATTTCTCTAATAGCTCCACCTCCTTGATCAAAAGGTGCGCACCATGTACTGTCTTCCTACTCAAAGCATCTGTCACTACATTTGCCTTCCCCGAATGATATAGAAGCTCGAAATCATAATCTTTCAGGAATTCCATCCACCTCCTTTGTCTCATGTTCAACTCCTTCTGATCAAACAAGTACTTGAGGCTCTTATGATCGCTAAACACACGAAACTAGGCACCATAAAGATAGTGCCTCCAGATCTTCAAGGCAAACACAATAGCTGCCAACTCCAGGTCATGAGTCGGGTAGTTTCTCTCATGCACCTTAAACTGCCTCAAAGCATATGTCACTGCTTTCTTCTCTTGCATCAACACACAACCCAAACTTAGATGAGAGGCATCACAATAGACCTCAAAAGGTTTCCCAACATCCGGGATGACCAATATGGGAGCACTCGTCAACCTTCGCTTGAGCTCTTGAAAGCTTTCCTCACACTTATCCGTCCAAGTGAAATGTTGGTCCTTCAGGGTAAGTTGTGTTAGAGGCGCCACTATCTTGGAGAATCCTTCTATGAATCTTCTACAATAGCTAGCTAAACCCACGAAGCTTCTGATCTCCGTTGTTGACTTGGGACTTTCCCACTTAACCACTGCATCAACCTTCGCTGGATCCACTACTATCCCTCGGGCGAATATCACATGTCCTAAGAATTGCACTTCATCCATCCAGAATTCACACTTGGACAACTTGGCATATAGTTATTTCTCCCTAAAAAAACTAAGCACCAACCTTAGGTGTTTTACATGTTCCTCTTGATTCCTGGAATAAATAAGGATGATTTCTATTAAGACTATGACGAACTTATCTAGGAATGGCTTGAAGATCATGTTCATGTAGTCCATGAACACTGCCGGAGCATTGGTCACACCAAAAGGCATGACCACGTACTCGTAGTGTCCATATCGGGACCTGAAGGATGTCTTCTGTACATCATCTGCCTTCACTAAAATTTGATGGAATCCCGACCGCAAATCAATCTTTGAGAACGCCGATGATCCATGCAACTGATCCATCAAGTCGTCAATTCTCGGGAGGTGGTACTTGTTCTTGATTGTCATCTTGTTTAAGGCAGTGGGAGTGGGGGGTTTACGTAAGATCGATATGGGAATTGGGTTGTGAATCAGCCACCTCATCATGAGGATCTGAGGACAATCCAGTGCCAAATCCGTGCAAACTCCTGAGGGGCTAAATCCTAAAGGTATTGTGGTCTATAGTCCACATGCAGACGTGAACTTCCATCCTTTTTTCTTCACCAACAACACAGGTGCTCCCCAAGGCGAAGTACTAGGTCGAATGAACTGCTCCCCCAGTAGTTCATCTATTTGGCTCTTTAGCTCCACCAACTTTGTTAGGGCCATTGACACTGGACCAGTTCCAGGCACCAGTTCAATAGAGAACTCCACCTCTCTACTGGGAGGCAACCCTGGCACCTCCTCCGGAAACACATCCTCAAACTTATGCACGACTGATATAACATATGTCCTCTCCTCTTTCTCCACCTCCAAATGAGTGAAGATTATGAAACATTGTGCGCCACCTTGAACCTCCTTCATAACCCCTTGAGATGACAACAACTCAGACTCCTCTGAGTTGGGGAATAATAACCTTTTCTCTCGGCAATCTATAAGAATGAGATTGGCAAAGAGCCAATCCATCCCTAAGATTACCTCCAACACTTGTAGAGGTAGACATATCAGATTCACCTTGTATTTGCGCCCTTCTACTTCTATTGGACACTTAGCACACAAGGACGATGTCCTGACCAAACTCGACGCCGGAGTAGATACCACAAGTTCACACTACAACTCACACACTGGCAGACCCAACTTTTCTACACAGGCATCTGACACAAATGAGTGTGTCGTTCCAGAATCATACAACACACAATAGGCTTTTCCAGCTATCACACAATGACCTATAACAAGGTTACCTAAACCTGCAGCCTCTACTCCCGTCATGGCTTAAACTCTGCCTATCGCCTGAGGCCTGTTGCCTCCTCTCCTTTGCTGATGCTGGGTAGGAGTTTGAGTTGGAGGTCGTGCCACTACCCTAGCAAAAGTGTGGCAGTCCTTGCCAAAGTGGCCTTCCTTGCCATAGTTGTTACATCTGCGATAACCTTCCATATGTGGGCAGACACTCCTTAGATGAGGGCCTCCATAACTGAAGCACTAGACCTTGTTCTGCTGGGGAGGAAAACCCCTAGACCCTTGAGACTAATGTTAGAGCCTATCATAAGGTTTCCTGCTCTTCTCGTGCCTCGGCCTGGACCCAAATGGCCTACCAATCCTCTGATGTTGTGGGCGTTGTGCTTCTACCTCACCTTTCATCTTCTCCATTAGTTTGTCCTTCTCCACCAAAGCTGCAAAGTCCTTGATGGACATTGGGGCAACCATCAGACGAATGTCTCCACGGAGACCATTCTCAAACTTTCTGCATCGTCACTCCTCATCAAGCGGCATGGTGTAAAAACGATTGAGGTGTTTGAATTTCTCAGCATACTCTACTACAGATTTATTCCCCTAGGTTAACTAGAGGAACTCCACCTCCTTGTCGTATCGGACGCTGTCAGGAAAATATTCAGAGAGGAGTTTCCCACTGAATGCCTCCCAAGTAACTGGCTCCCCCTTTCTTCTATGATGGATTTCATGTTGATCCAACAATGCTTTGTCTCACTAGTGAGCATGTATACCGCGAACGCCAATGTACTCTCTTTAGGGCATATCTTCGCATCAAATATTCTGTCTAGGTCCTTTAGCCATTGGTCAGTGACATCTGGACTAGTCTTGTCCTTGAACTTTACCAGGTGATGTTTCAAGAAGTCCTCCAAACTCCACTCCCGTGCTAGGGGTCGTGGCTTAGGACCAAAGACAGGGGCAGCTACCCTGTTCTCCTCCAATTGATGGAGGGCCTCCATATGCTGCCTGTGGGCATCCTCAGCAGCTACCCTTGTAGCTACCATCTGCTGCATCACCAACTGCTACTGCTCCAGCGATGTTGCCTGTCGTTGCATCGATGCCTCGTGTTGCTGCATCATTTCAGTACTCAGCTGAGTCATGGCTGCCACCATTGATTTTATCGCCCTAGCGATATCTGGTACATTGCCCTAAGAAGATATAGGAGTTCTACGCGGAGGTGCCATAATCACTAGCACATAGGAAAACCATTAGTTAGACTTGATAAGACAAGAACTTAACTAAACACACTTAGAAAGACATAGAGAAAGCTAAGCGGACGCCAAAATCCACAGACTCAAGGAACAACCGCTCTGATACCTTAAATGTAACACCCCATTTAATTAATAACCCTAATTAAATGAAGTGTCACACATAATAATATAGTAAGCACGATCCTAGAGTATAAACGTTACTCCTTACAGTTGTTCAAAAGAAAACAGGAAAGAAACTAAGGCACACCACGATGCCAATAACAAAGTGTAGTAAAGGATCAACAGTAATTCAAAATAAATCTAGTGACAAGACAATACATGGGTCGTGGCCCTAAAAGAAAAGTCCTAATAAATGGAATCCAGTCCAGGCAGGCTAAGCAGCAAAGTCACCATTTCCCTGTTGACCACGAGTATTTCTCGCCTCTGTTCACATCAATAAATTGACGATCATCGCAAAGAGAGAAGACCACACACATAACAATCAAACAAGAAAAGGGTAAGCTAGAGCAGAAAATGGTTTATCATACAGTTGCATACAATTTCATAGTCCAAGATGCTTATGTCAACCAATCATGTTATGACTTAAAAATAATACACTAAGATTCACGACACGACTCATCTGGATACATATAATTAGTCGGATTCAGCAAATGCTTACACTTATGGTGGCCTTTAGTGCTCTACCGAGCTAATTGTTCCAGTGTTACATCCCCACACACAAGGTTAGCCCTTAAAGTGTTTCAGGCCTCTTGCTACTTTCACCACTTGAGTCAGTACGCTCTATGTGAGACTGATTGACTCATTAGAGTGTCAGGATGCAATCCTTACCTTGAATCCTTATTAAATTATATAAATGAGGCACCACCATGAACTCCCACTAACAGGGGTCATGGAATTACGTCCTGACTAACTGAAGCACCACCATGAGATCTCACCTAGAGACTCATGGAATTACGCCCTAACCAATGAGGCACCACAACGAAACTATCATGGAATTACGTCCTAACCAAACCAAAATCATGTTTCCAACCATCAATGTAACATTATTGCTCATACCAAATCCATGACCACATATATAACCAACCATTCATTTATATTCCATACTAAGATCATGCCAAACTCATCATTTACCACCCATAACCATCTTTACTCATGCATATTCACCCACCTCATGCTTTAACATAGAAATTCAATTGAAACATGTGCCAAACATCCATGAACAAAGAAGTAACAAAATAAGAACGCATCCTCGCCCAGCTCCTCGCTTAGGTAGAAAGGTCTCGCTCAGGCGAGAGGGTCTCTCGCTCAGGCGAGCTCCTTTCACCTAGGCGAGAGCTCGAGAAGTGGGGAACAATAGCTTGCATGTTCTCTCGCTTAGGCAAGACCTCCTCGCTTGAGCGAGATAGGCTCTCGCTCAAAACTGGAGCTCGTCGCCTTAGCGACAGCTCGCGCAAACAACCTGGCCGAGTTGTTGCTAATCTCGCATAGGCGAGACACGCTCGCTTGGGCGAGAAAACTAGAACCCTCCACTTTTTACGCAGGCCAACACCAATATTCAACCAGAGGAAAAGCACAGATCATATTCATAACATTTTCATACCACACATGCATCAGAAATATGAGACAGACCCAAAAATAGGTAAAGATCGATTTAAACTAAGAAACCCTAGCTTCCCTTACCTAGAAAATGCTAGCCAAGGTCTCGGACTCTCAAACAATTGAGCACGAGTAGCTCTAAGAACATAGTTGAAGCTGGAAAAATAGCGGAATGAGTTTAAAACGAGTTCACCTAGACAACCCTAGTTGGGACCATGAAGGATAAACTGAATGGAGAAGGAGCTTGAGCTAAAAAATGACTTACGTGGAGTAGAAAACTGGTTTGAGCTAGCTTGAAGAGAATTAATGGCTAACCCTAGAATGAGAGTGTTAGCTGGTTTAGGGTCGTTGGCTCCTTAAGGGCCAGCCCTAGGCCCAACTGATTTGGGGCAGCCCTTTAAAAATTAGGGCAGATTAAATAGTGGGTCTTACAAACTGTATTATTAAAAAATAAAAATAATATTGACTAAAATAACACAAATTTAATACTTTTTTCTACTAATATTTCATATATATAATAAATATATAAAATAAAATATGTAAAATATTATTAATTTTTCAATAATAATAAATAATATAACACGTGTTTTTTTTATTATTTCTTGAAATATAATAATTTGTGATATTTTTTTATTTTATCACTATTGTGATAAATATAAAATTAGTCACAGTTAATATGTAAATAGTAATATTTAATTTATCGCTAATAGTTACATTTTTCACTAAATAAATTAATGTTAACTAAAAAAATTTCACATCTAAAATAGTGGTTTAAGCTAGCTTGAAGAGAATCAATGGCTAACCCTAGCAGAGCACTGGAGCAGTTCAGAGAAGAGTGAGAGGGAAATTGATTTCTGAAAAGTGTAAAGAATGAGAGTGTTAGCTGGTTTAGGGTCGTTGGCTCCTTAAGGGCCAATCCTAGGCCCAATTGATTTGGAACAGCCCTTTAAAAATTAGGGCAGATTAAATAGTGGGTCTTACAAACTGTATTATTAAAAAATAAAAATAATATTGACTAAAATAACACAAATTTAATACTTTTTTCTACTAATATTTCATATATATA
>Ga0214544_1003476_pt1 | contig 32539 bp, 14 predicted proteins | sample CNSS3metaG_FD_160074 | JGI IMG/M metagenome (GOLD analysis project Ga0214544, IMG submission 160074) | Root nodule microbial communities from cowpea collected in UCLA plant growth center, Los Angeles, California, USA - CNSS3 | ecosystem: Host-associated > Plants > Roots > Nodule | place: USA...
ATATATATATATATCCCTTGACAAATTCACTCAACTTTTTTCTTCAATGTAATTATAATATATCCGGAATCAAGTTATAAAATCACAAAATTGTAAAAAAAGTTAGGTTCAGGGTGGTTATGTTTATGTTGGGGTTATGTTAGGGTTTGTGAGGGTTTGGGATAAGGTTAGTGTTTGGGCTTTGTAGTTAATTAGGGTTTGAGGGGTTGGGGTTATGGTTAGGATTTTGAGGGGTTGTGTTTTGGGTTTGTGTAGGGTTATGGGTAGGGTTTAGATGTCCCTATACAAAATTGAGGAATTGAGTTGATCATGGTATAATTATTACAAGAGAGGATCACAATATAAATTTTCCAAGGTCCAAGACAAACTAGGGTAAGTAGTAGACTACAAGGGTACCATTATCTAAAGGATAAATCAAAAACTACAAAGATAAATTTATAGATTAAAAATTGGTTACATGTGTGGAATATATATTCTACATGTGCGTAAATAGCATATGAATAGGAAACAAAAAATATTAACTAAGATTCATCGAAGTTAATCCATGTAATTAAAACCAAAAACAAACTTAGCCATGATCTTATCATCACTACCAAATTTTGTCAAACCTAAGGCCAGAAGACGTAAATTTGTTTTTCGTGAAGAAATATATTGTAGAATAAACACTAAAGTAATCATCGATGTCAAAATTCATGTCTCAAATATCATATTAAAGTGTTTAGTTTGTTGCTACTTGAGCTGAAAGGTAATTTGAACGAAGTAGTCCTAGCTAGAAACTTCAATCTTAGTGTTCTTAAGCACTTGCACAACTTCTTCCACCTTCGTAGAAAGAGCCTCTGACGATTCCAGAAGAACAAAAAATTCTCCATTGTCCATCTCTAAAAGCATACTTGTTATTTTTGCTTTTAGGCTAGGCTGCTCAAAGATATCACACTAAACACACTATAAGAATTTAAAAACTTAATCTAACAACAAAAAGGAAAAGAGAATAGTAGATTGCTATGACTTTAGTTTTTGAACAAGCATGTAAAGATTCTCTCCGAGTATCCTTTTGTTGCTCGAGAGAAGCCCTTTGCTCGAGAAAAGCTCTTATAAGCAAGCTATGTAGCATTTCCGGCCCCTAGGACCCCCTACTACAATTTGAACTAGCAAATGAGGAACCATATTGATTTTCCATTTCACGTTGGCATCCATTAGGTATATACTTAAGTTGTCCGGTTCTCTTCAAAAGATAGAAACTTCATAAATAAGAACTTTCAACACATGTAAAGAAAGGGATCGGCTTGTATTGAAATGAAATCCAACTATTTTCAATTATTTTATATTAAAAACTAAACAGACAACAATTATCTAACTAGTCTTGGTTTTAAGTTCAGTTTCTAAATGTAAGTGGCACTAGCACCATTGTATTTGTTTTTAGAATGTTCCCTGAAATGACATTTATTGTAGCAAAGTAAATAAAAAAGGGAGCAAAACAAACAAAAAGAAAGGGCAAAGTTGTTGAGTACTTGAGTCTCATGAAGAGATCATTGACTGAGAAGTCTGCTGGCCTTATTGCAAATAAGTACCAGACTGAGTATTTCCTTGTGATGCTGAATGCCCATTCAACCTGCCCCTATTTTTCCTATGCTATCTATTATTGTAAGAAAGCCATTAGCTCCCCATCCTGGCCTCAATGCAAGAGGTTGATACATCAATCTAGCTCGAGGAGGCACATGTGAAATGACAACAATAGTTGCATAAAAATGAGTGTATCCACCAAAGAAAGGAAATAAAAAATCTACATGGCATTGTAAAATTCTAATATATATTATTATATTATTAAAGCAAAGGAAGAATCATTGTTCCTCCCTCTCACCTCTTCTTCGCCACTCTTACTATGTTAACGATTCTTGTTGGCTTTTGTGCCTCTTACTTGATCATTGTCGACTTGCCTTTTTCACGCAATAGTAGCACCATAACCTTCTCTTCTCGGCCTTTCTTTTTTCTTTCCTTTTTCTTTTTTCAACAATTTCCCATTACATAATAAAAACGCAAAACCTCTTACTATACAAAATTATACATCAAGAAATTTCAACATAACGTGTAAAAAGTCTATGCAATAAAAGAGTGCATGATTTCGGTATATTATGCCAACACACAAGAAACTCTCAGCAAGAATCCCTTTAGAAATAACTAAGAACCAATTTTCAAAACAAAGGTTTGTCTGGCAAATACCTTAACAAACAAGTTTCCAATAGTGCTCTTCCTCGCGTCAGAATCGTGACACGACCACATCACTCTCATCATTTTTCCATTCAGCAACGTATGATTCTTATTCTGGATTACACAAATTGTTATAGCAAACACCATTTCAGTAACACGATAAACAAACCCACAAACCCAAAGATATCGATCAACATATATTCATCGCTCTCTTTCATTCAACAATGTGTTTATATATAATATCATAACGAGAAATTAATTAATCTAGAAACATACAAAGATCAAGGTTTCAAGAAAAGAAAATGAAGCATAATTACGTCAAACCTAAACAAAGAAAAGGTGAATGAGGAGAAACAAAATTGACGTCTAAGGGATTTGCCGGTGGAGGAGTCTTTGCAGGCGCGAACAAAGTTAAGGCTCTTGAACTCAAAGAATGCGTCAATGAGGTGGTTGTCGAGATGTTAGGATGGAGGTTGCCGACGTAGAGCGGCGCCAAAAAGACGACGACCGATGAAGGAACCGCTATGGATAAATCTGTTGAGCGAGAGAGAGTATACAAGGAAATAGAAGGCACCATCATAATGGATTGTTTGTGTTCATTGGAACAGAACAAAAAACATTGGGGGTGAGGAGAGTGAGAGAAGAAAGAAGAGGGAAAGAGTGTGATACCATTTGATGATATTGGTGAGACAAAGGATCAGAGAGATAGAAAGACAAAGAGATAGGGGTTGTTGTGTTTATGCTTATGAGAGTGATTGAGTGTAGGAGGATTCTACATGCATGGTTGTTAGGTGTTAATAAAGCATCCTCTTCATCCCACACGCACCTTGGTCGAGTGTCATTAACACTCCTCTTCGCTTTTCAATTTTTCATCATTTGTTACTTACTATGCAAATTCATCGCTCATCAACAAAAGTCAATGCCTTTTGGATAAGTTTGCCCCTATTATCTGTTTTTAAACAAAGTATTCAAACCATTAATAAATCTATTTATCGTAAACTTTCCACATGTACTCTATCTTAATGTTTGTAAGTTTGGACGAAATGGTTGGAATTATTACCTCTAGTTTGTATTTAACTAATACCACTATTCTATGTTAAATATATGGATAACGATTGTTTGACGTTATTTTCTTTTACTCACTTTTGACACTGTATATGTGTCACCAATAATAATCGATTTTCATTTTTTTTCTTGTTCACACACGTGTTGCAGTTTTAGGTGGGAAATTTGGGAATTAAGAGAGTCGCGGAATGAAAAGTTCAAACTTTTGCCGAAGAAAGTTTGTTGCGAAATCTCGTTGAAGAAACCACCAAAAGTTCAAACTTTCTGATTTTTAAATGCCTGTAGTGGAATGAAAAGGTAAATGCTTTGTTGGTTCATTTTGGCACCGGAATGAAAAGGTGAAACCTTTAGCATGGAGATTTGATATCAACCAACTAAAAAGAAGGGCATTTTATTGTGAATGTGTGGGTTTCTGCCTTGAAAGCTTTCGTCTTGGTCCCTTGTTCGTTTAGAGGAGAGCATTTTGAAGAAGGACAAAGCTCCTTGAAGAACAAAAAATTTGGATTTAGATATAATCGTTGGTGTGGTGTCCTTTGGTGGTTGGCTTTTTTTATAGGTGTGTCGTACATTATGGTGGACCTGTGGTGGGCTTGGTGCTTTGATTTTGTTATGTTCCTAGTGACGAAAACAAAATGGGGCAATCTGGAATGAAATCCTTAAGTAGGAAGATCTAGAATACTTGTGGGGACCCATGTTCAAAATACTGAGGAGTTATATTGTCTTTTATGTACATTTTGTGCAGTTCTTGGTTAAATAATAAATGACCAGGGTTGTCCCAATAGCAAACGCATGTGACAATAATGAACTTCAAAGTACTTCAACCTTCAAACTATAACCTTCAAAGTACAACAAATGCATGAATACCTTGAAACACTTCTTATTGTTTGTTGAAAATGTTAACTATGTAAGTCTTCTATAAATGTGGGGACCCACGTTCAAATAAAAGGGGACCCGTTTTGTTGTTTTTTCACATCAGTTGATATTCAAAGGTATATAAGGACGACTTATTTCAATTTAAAAAACACATGTCAAATTCACGACCTCGAACTTTAAGTACACTTAACTCACCTTTAAGTCACCAAGAATTGTGAAGAGAAACACATTCAGCGATGAATAAGGTCAATTGCCATATGTGAAGAGAAACGCTTAAAAAAGTGGGGATTTTTTTTTTTTTTTTTGCACAAGTCATTCATTTTTTCTTCAACTTAAACCACAAACAATGAAAAACAAACTATTTAATATAAGTCATTTTTATTAGGTTGGACAGGCGACGATCATTCACAGAATGACATTCATAACCAACTTTCTTCACTTTCACAAATAAACAACTGAAATGGTAATGTTAGTAGCCATGACCTAATAAGTGGTGACTGAAGCTTTAGTCTTTGCACATGGTTTTAAGTAGTTTAAAAGTAAGTTCAACCACAACTAATGTAACACCCTATGCGGATATTACTTGATAAAGCAAATACCAATACCATTTCTTTGCAATTAAAATAAATAGATAAAGTTTCAAGCATGGGAAAATTTAAAAATTATATCGCTGCAGTTCAATTACACTAATCCATCCTTATTTGAAGTCCATAGTCGAGAAGAGCATCATAAAAGCTTATTACAAAATATTTGAAATTAAACCTTAAAGTAAATTCCTTATAGTCTACCATGTTCTGTCTCTAAGAATCAACGCCCTCACCTGGATTCATATCTGTTCCCGCGTGACAAGTCACACGATCATCGCCAAACACAAGCAGAAAGAGTGAGCTGAGAAAAATAACACAATTAATATATATATATATATATATATATATATATATATATATATATATATATATATATATAATGAGAATTCACCCCCCATCCATTCTAACTCAGCCAATTTCTCAGTTCATTGACTCTTGTATAGCGTTTCACCCTAAATCTCATAACCTATATGAGAAAGATCCATTCACAACTTTGGTCCTTAGGGATTATCATGCTTCCACGAACCTACCCGCTCGTAGTCCAACTCTACGGACCTCCCTACCTGTAGTCCAACTTTACGAACCTGCCCGCTCGCAGTCCAACATGCGTGAACACCTACTATGAACCTCCTCGCTCAGAGCAGCCTCAAGTGTGAGCACGGAACATACGAACTTTCCAGCTCATATCCCCATACAAGAGTACAACAGATACAGACCTCCCCGCCCACATTAATCATGCATTTCCAACCTCTGTTACGAACCACAAATATAATAGTATAATAGTATAATATCTCTAACATAACTTTACGTATAGAAATAGATTTAAAGGTTATGTTACCTATTTCTCTATATCTCATGATGGCACCACGTCATATGCCATATGCTACCATTGAGGACAAAAAGAAAACCTCACACATTAACTCACTTCAACTTTAACTAACTTTTTCCAATAAATGAACACTAACACCTAATCTTTATTTTAATACTCATTTTTTAGCATTTATGTTGCACCTAATAAAATTTCATACAATCCATGCCAAAAGGTTTTCACGATGCTTAGCTTTAATCATACTATAATTACTTTTATACCAAAAGAACGATGTATATCCCAAGGTTACTACTGTAAGAAACAAAATAACTCATCATTAATATAATTAAACTACTGCACCTAAAACATGTCCATTTTAAATCAACATATACGCCCTACGCCTTATTGCACCAATTTTAAGTTCACTTATTCATGTAAGACATCAATAGAGAAAAATAAAAATCAAATAAAGCATACAAAATTTTCCTTGATTAACTAATTTATGTGTGACCTCCTATACTATCTTAACTTAAGGAAAAAAAATGAAATCAACACCTAAGAGAATTTCCTATGAACCTTTTAGTATAAAATAAACGTACTAGACTGCAGCTGCACCGCTTCAACTCCATATCAAAATTTTATCCATTCTAAATCAACTATGCATAACTTGCAATTGATACCCACTTGACTAGTATTTATGCACCGAACGGTTTTTGAAAAAAATTATGTAATATAGTAACCTAAAATCACGTTGATTTGAGATAAAAAAAGAATATGATAGAAGGAACCAGTGATTATCGTACCAAGTGCCATGTTTGTGGCACTTAATGTTTCATCTCAATCTTGTATAAAAGAAATGTATTATCGAAAAGAAATTATTCATAAAAAGAGTAGCTTCCCCAATCACGAAAACTTAACCCAAAAGTGTATTTCTCATCTTCTCCATGGATTTATCCATTTAAACAAATTTAAGATGATCACAAAATAATAAGAAAAAGATAGCTCCCCTTACTTGATTTCCTAGCTCCAAACAATGTCCAATAAATTCTTCCTTGCTCCCAAAGCTCCCCTCCTTGCCTCCACTCCAACTTCCTCTCTGGATTGTAGATTCTCAACACTCAACTTGCCCCACGTTATGACTCTTTGTTTCTTCATTCACCCTTCTCTCTCACACACAAATTCAGCCTAAAATAAATAATACAAATAATAATAAAAACGAAATTAACTCAAATTCAAGGTTTATGGCCTTTTCTTTTTTATTACTACACCCCAACTGCTACCTCTCTTGTTTCTTAGGGGATTTCTACAGTTTCTAGATTTTTCCACCACTTAGCAAAAATATAAAATATAAAGAGCCTACTTACTCTAGCCAAGATTCAAACCCACATCCTTCCAACACATGCACACCAATAAACTATCACATTATTCATGTCAATTCACACATTCATACAAGCTTAAACCATGCTTCCACATTCACAATATTTTGGTAGAATAAAACAATATTAAAGTATCACACTAATAGCACACACAAGACTCAAACCCAAATCTTCTTATAATAGCCAAGTACTCTTAAGCACTATAAGCATATGCAATGTTGCAAAAAGCATAACATATAAAGGTGCAGGTGCTCCACTATATAAACCCACCAAGCCACAAAACTCTAACCACTAAGTATCTAAGCTTCTTCATTCATTCCTCTCTAAAATCCTCCAACTTCCACAACTACTACTTGACATGGCTCAAAGCTTAAGCAAAAAAAATATGGAACTAGGTTCGTTGGGTCTGGTCAGGTTGGGCACGGATAGTACCTATCAAAAACAAAAACACCTAACCATTATCCTTTGGATATCCATTTAAAAAATATTCTGGATTTTTCAAAACTCACAAATATCCGAGGATACCTACGTATATTTAAAAATGATGTTTTATAAATTTTTATAATAAAATCTAAATAAAATTACAATAAAATATAAAATATAAATTAAATTTTAATTTTAATTTTAATTAAATTTTAATTTTAATTTTAATTAAATTTTAATTTTAATTTTAATTAAATTTTAATTTTAATTTTAATTTTAATTTTAATTAAATTTAACCTAATAAAATATAAAATAAACTTTATTTTTAATTAAATTCAACTTAATAAATTATAAATTAATTTTAGACTTAAATACTATGTTAGTCATTCTTTTCATTCAAGTTTATCAATATGATACTAGTTTTTTTTTTTTCAATTAATTTACAGTTTTCGTTAATTTTGTTTAATTGAGTCATTTTTGCTAATAAAGTTCAAATTTTTAAGGACACCATGTCCAGGTTGGACAGTTCCTATGAGATGGTGATTTTTTTATTTCAAGTATGTGTTCCGACAGTTTCATGAGCCACCGTTGTTGCCACCCACATTGGTCACCACCGAAAACTTTTCCAGCATGTCGTTACACCTCCACACAACATTCACACACAATATCTCACAAAAAACCCCATAATCATTTAATTTTTAATTTTGAATTATAAATTGAATTTTATTCTTAAAATATTTATTTAATTAGGATTTGTGAAAATTAAGTTTTTTGAGCTTGTAAAATAAAAAATGTTTTTAATTATATAAATTATTTTTAAATATTTTAATATTTAGTCATACTGTTCAAGTTAAGATTAGACGCATTTAAGATGTAAAAATAAGTAAACTAATTAAAGATACAAACACTTCTGGAATAAGAACAAAACCAACAAATTTCGGAAAATTGTTTTCTCCACTCCATAATTTACACTATAAGAGATTGATTGTGTTGAGATTATTTAAATTTCTATTACAGGTTAACTTTGTCTTACGCTTAAAACCATTAAAAATGTGTTTTATACATTATAGGAATGAATGTTTGTGAAGCTATTTCTGGATTCAGAAATTATTTCTAGAAAACTTGTTCAAGAATTTTTTTTTTTTTATATTCCAAAATAATTATTTTGGAATGTATTTCCGAATTTAGAAATACATTATGGAACAATTATTTCGAAATATAAAAAGTAATTCTGGAAGGGATGTTTTGGAAGTTATTTCCATATTTAAAAATACATTTTAAAATATTTATTTTGAATTTTTTTTTATATTTTGGAATGCCTATTCCAGAATATATTTAGATATTCATTTAGAAAAAATTATTTTGAAAATTTTTGTTATATTTCAAAATGATTATTCCAAAATATATCTCCAAACCCAAAAATATTTTTTGAAATATTTAATCCGAAATATATTTTATATAATTTTCAAAACAAGTATTTCAAAACGTATTTTTCATATCTGAAAAATACCTTCCCAAATACCAAATTTAGAAAGTATAAAAAATAGAGTTGTAGGAATTTTTATTATAATTAATAAAGGACAGGGAATATACAATTTTTTGGGGTGTAAGAAGTAAAAAGAGGGGTGCAAGAAGAAATATCCTATAAAAAAAAGGAATATCCTTAGATAAGGTAGAAACACAGTCACATGATGATGAAAAAAATAGATACCACTGATTTAAGATATCTGTACAATAGAAATTCCTATATTTTACTTTCTGTTTTTTATTTTAAATATTTAAATAGAAAATAAAGAAATTTTTTTATTCCAGAAAAACTTTATACAAGAATTGATGGGTCTATTTTTGTTTATTTTGAGCAGTTTATCAGTAAGAGATTACAACTAAATCCAATTCGTGTAAAAAATTCAAAATTTTAAAACAATAAATTTGTAATTTTTTTTATTTTCATCCGGTATAGGACTTAGACCTGTATTGCAAAATTCAAAATTCAAAATTATTATAATTGCAAAATTCAAAATTCAAAATTATTATAATTTTAAAACAATAAATTTGTAATTATTTCTAACAAAAATGAAATTTTTATAATTGCAAAAGAAAATAAAACAAAAACTATTATCTCATCCGGTTTGAAGAAAAAATAAGAACAAAATAGCATGGTCCTTAGTTAGAGAGAAGTTTTGTCTTGAATTCTTCCCATGTTACACCCTTTTGCAGATACTCTATATTTGAAGGATCAAAAGGTCCTTTCACTCTATCAATGGACACTATCACTGCCCTAGCTGGAACAATGCTTCTTGTTGGATCAGGTGAGGTACTGTAACTCAAGCATGAAGAAAACCCCTGGAAAGTGTTTTTGCAACCAATTTTCTCTTAGCAAATAGATTACTAGAAAATAAATTATAATTAATTATTTGTTATATAATGGATATATAAAAAAATTATGTATTTCAAAAATAAGTAACTTTAATTTTATTTTAAGGAATAAAGAAAATTACCTTGAAGATAAGCAATTCTACTTCCTGTTGGTCCACAAGTGTATGCACAAGAAGTGCTTCTCCTTTTGTTGACTGAGTATAAATCTCCAACTTTGTAATCTCTTCATTGTGACCATATTCTTCTTCATCTCCATCTTCATCTTCATCTTGGTATCTAATTTGCCTCCTTGCTGAACACAAAAGTGTTGTGCCTCTTTTTCTCAAATCCAAATCTTTGAGGGCAAAACACAAGTTTGAATAATTGTGAGTGAAAGTGTTAGCAAGGGAAGATGGCAATGGTGATGGTACCAACACTGTCCATGAAGAAATGATTTGAAGTGTGGTGTGGTGCATGTTGTTGCATGTGTCGTTTTTGTGTTCTCAAATTACCTTGTTTGCTCTAAAACAACCAAATGAAGGAGTTGGAGATCATGGCTTCAAGATAAGGTTTATGGAATCTATAGAGATTGGGAAATGACCCTTCTGGGTTGTTGCTTCCTGCACCTCCACAATTACTAATTGAACTCTCATAAATAGAAAAAGACTAAACTACCTTTCATTATTACCAAAGAGTGCAGTACGGAAACAGATTCTGTGATTTTTCTTTGGAGAACTCTCCATGACTTTAGTTAACTTTGGTCTATTTTTAATTGATTTATATATATATATATATATATATAAATTTAATTTAATTGTTCACAGATAAAAATGAACTAAAATTACGTAAAAAAATCGGTAGATTTGTTCTTTTACGTAAAAAAGTACTGTTGTCACTCTCACCGTCATTGTTACATCCATCATTGTCGCTATTGCACAAGAAAAAAAAGAGAAAGAATGATACAAAAGAAGAAAAAGTGAAAAAGAGCACTAAAGAAGAATACGAGAGAAAATAAATAAATAACTTGTTTTGAAACTCTTTCATGTTTTGGGAAAGCTTTTTTTTCAGAGTGCATTTCATATGGGGTTTTCCGGAAAATTTAATTTAGAAGGCATTATTTGTATTTTGAAAAGTTTGTTTTTAACATTCTATTATAATTTTTTTCCAAAATATATTTCATGTGTATAAAAAAATTTATTCAAAAATTCTCGTTCTGAAATTTTTATGCCGAAAACTACGGTAAAATTTATGTTCAGGAAAACTTTGAAAACATGTAAACTGAAAGTTACCATTATGAAAATTTTAGGGAGTGCGCGAACCAATTGTGGGGGTGTAGGAAATAAAAGCCGACATGATTTTGTGGGTCAGGTGAGGAGATGGTTTTTTTTTCTTTTATTTATTGACATACCAAGCGTTCTTTTAGTTTCGTGTAGGGAGTGTGCCTAGTATCAATTAATTAGAAAACTATTTAAAGTTAATACTTTATGATTGAAAAATAGTGTTAGAATGCGTCGATGATGCTCATATGAAAACTGTTGTTGTAAGTGAACTCTATCAAAGGTAAGACTTCATTCCACGCACTTAAATGATCCAGCACACATCTCCTCACTAAGTCCTCAAGCAACTGAATCGTTCTCTCAGACTGACCATCGGTCTGAGATGATAGGCTGAACTCATAGTCGACTTGCTACCCAAAGCACTCTGCAAAGTCTGTCAGAAATGGGAAGAGAACCGCGAATCTCTATCTGAAACTATGCTCGAAGGTACCCCATGCAATCTTACTATCTCCTTACTGTACAGTTGGGCCAACTTGGCCATAGACATCCTCAGATTCATTGCCAAGAAATCAACACTCTTGGTCAATCGGTCCACTATAACCCAGATTGTATCATGACCCCTAAAGGTTTGTGGCAAATGGGTCACAAAGTCCATAACTATGCTATCTCATTTCCACTCTGGTATGTCCAAAGGCTGTAGGATTCCACTGGGTCTATGATGCTCAACCTTCGCTTTTTGAGAAGTCAAACAAGCTTATACAAACTAAGCCACATCCTTCTTCACGCCTTGCCACCAGAAGGTCTCCTTCAAATCTTGGTATATCTTAGTCATGTCAGGATGCAAGTTAAGACGACTCTTGTGTCCTTCCTCAAGGATCAACTTCTTTATCTCAGCATTATGCCAGGATGCATTTTTGTTTTGGATTATTTGGTTAATAGAGAGGGTTTTTGCAAGGCTGGGAATTTCACTCAGAAACAGAGCACGGAATTGAGGCTTGGTGAGGTTTGAGTGAGGCATTTTGGGGCTGAATAGAGAGAAGACTAAGGAGGTCCTTGGAGTAGGGAGAATTCAATTGCCAAAGTTAAAGTTAAGGAATCCAGGTTAGGGGAGTTTTCACGTTAGTTTTTATGTATGAACATGAATTGTATAGTGTTTGATATGAATTGTATGCATTACAATAATGTTGTTCGTGTTTTTTTTTTTCTGGGTTTCTGGAAATTTCCAGAAACCGCCCGGTGGGCTGTTCATAGCCGCTAGGCGGCACATGCATTGTGGCTTATTCTAGGTTCCTGAAGAGGAACCGCCTGGCGGTAAGCTCCCGGCCGCCAGGCGACACAAGCCAGTTTTACCAAATTTTCTGGGTTTTTATGAAGGGCCTGGCGGAAGTGATTGATCCTGTTACGCCCCGATTACTATACTAAATAATTATTATTTGATAAAAAGATATGGAATTAATTTTTGTTCCATAAGATTATCCTTGAGAGAACATTAATAATAACATAACTTCATATTCATATATATAGTTTACATCTCTATAATTGTTCATGAAATATTACAAAAATATATATTTGTAAAATATTAAGAGTCCTACATCAGAATAGAAGATTTATCTATATTTTTAATATCTTATAAAGGTATTAATAGAAATTATCCATGAGTCAATCTTCAGAAGATCCACCAATAATATCCCGAACAACTCTCACTGAGCAGGTTCCTCTTCTGCTCATGCAATAGGTACATATGAAAGAAAAATATGAAAGGAGTGAGGTCTTTATAAGCCTTAAATATCAATCTTAATAAACTCAACAAACAATACAAATATCGGGGGCCTAGATTTGGACCTACAACCATAAAACTTAATCTTGTTTTACCAGACATATGGATCCATATTCCACTTCTGATGATCCAATCTGAACATCAAAAGTTACTTTGGGAAGTGATTAGGTAGTTGAGTATTTCTCATAAAACATTGGTACAATCATAATTATTTCTTTCTCGAGAATATTAGCCATTCATCGGCTCACAAAAGAGATATATACTCACTACCTAACCTTGGCGATGTCGAGCAGGTATCGGATAGTCCCAAGTTTGGCCTATGAATATCCTAGTCCAGTGCGCTATTCTGAACTATCCAGATATTCACCTACTTGGTAAAACTTCCTTAGACCACACCATGGTCCCTGCCTTTCATCCCCCAGTGTACCAAATTGTGACTTCCCAAATACAAACACTTTGACACTGGTTTAATCTCAACTTATTGAAACCAGACTTAACTCTTACTTAACTGACATACTCTTGGATATTTTCAAAGGTCATAAAATGTGATGACTATCAATTCATGTCATTGTATAAACTATACACAAAGAATATAAAACAACGATAAAATGTACATGCAATTTTCTTCTATCCAAGCTCACTGAATAAACTAATATTTACTTTCACTTCACATCTATTTTTTTTTATAAAATAATGACAAAATAAGAATCAAAGCAAGAACTTTAAATAAATAATTAGATAAGGATTATAACATTATAAATAAATATAATAACAAAAATATAAATTAAACGGGACCAGTGCGTAACTGGAGATATATTAATTGAAATAAATAAACAGGACCAGTGCATAACTGGATATAAATAAAATAAAATAAATAAATAGGACCAGTGCGTAACTAGAGGTAAATAAAATAAAATAAATAAATACGACCAGTGCATAACTGGAGATAAATAAAATAAAATAAATAAATAGGACTAGTGTGTAACTGGAGATAAATCAAATAAAATAAATAGGACCAGTGCATAACTGAAGATAAATAAAATAAAATAAAATAAATAAATAGGATTAGTGCGTAACTGGGAAATAAATAAAATAAATAAATAGGACCAGTGCGTAACTGGAAATAAATAAAATAAAATAAATAAATAGGATCAGTGCGTAACTGAAAATAAATAAAATAAAATAAATAAATAGGACCATAAATGGAGATAAATAAAATAAAATAAATAAATAGGACCAGTGCATAACTAGAGATAAATAAAATAAATAAATAGGATCAGTACATATTTGGAGATTAAATAAAATAAATAAAAAACAGGATCAGTGTATAATTAGAGATTAAATAAAATAAATATAAGAGGATAATAAATGAAAGTAAATAGAATAATATATGAGTCAAAATAAATAAAAGATTAATATAAAACCAATGAGTTTATCAAGATTAATAAAAGAGCTTAACCTCAGTCCCCCTTACTTGATTAGTTGGAGGGACACACTAGTAATACTTCTAGAAGACCAAGATCTCTTTCAAATCTTTTGCTCCAACTTTTTCTCTCTATTTCTTTCTCTCTTTCTCACTTAACTCACCTTTCCTTTAATTCTTTCTACATTTTTCTCTTTCATGCTATCCTTTTATAAGCAAACCATGTGCAACTTCATTAATGCAAAGATTCTCTTCATTAATGAAGAGATAAGCTTCATGCTTTCCTTATTTCTCTTACGTAATCACCCTTCCATCATTTCTTCCATGTATTTATAGGTTAAGATAAGATTCCTTTCATTAATGAAAGGTAATCCAAAACTTTCCAAGTAATCCATGTAATACATGTGGATGATGTAATCTTAGGTCATCTTTCTTTCATCATCCATTTCTTTCATCCATTTACAAGCCATGCATGTGCCAACTTGCTAAGTAATGAATGGATGCATTAAATGTAAGGTTAACACTTCTAATTATTCTTATCTTCCATGTATTTAGATAAAACTCCTTTAAATCTCCTTATCTTCTTTCTTTTTCTTTTATTTCTTTTCTTTTCTTTGTTTTTCTTTTTCTTTTCCTTTTCTAATCTTTTTTAGAAGATTCTTCATTTCATTTTTTTACACACACCTATTTAATTAAAATAATTTTACCTAATATATATATATATATATATATATATATATATACATATTTTATTTGTTTTGTTTTGTTCTTATTGTTATTTTTAGTAAGTAAAAACTACATCATGATAAAATATATTTCTATTGTTTAAACTACATTTAGATAAAATATGAAACATTAGTAAAAACATAAGATTTTCTAATTGTTTTATTTAAAATAAATAATACAGTTTATTAAAAATAGGGATGTTACAGATCTGCCAGGCGACACGATCTATATTGGTTCGATTTTGATGTTCGTTGTGTTCTGGGATGATTTTATCTGAGGGAAAGTCAGTTTACTTTGCGAAGGGGTAAATTACTGTCAAAATTCATGAAGTTTCGCATAATTAAGACCTAAAAATGATGGAACAGTGGTAACATATTTTTAGGGATTGACAGAGTTGGGAATTTTGTTGTTTGGGGTACCTCTATTGTGTAATTGCATTATAATCATTATCAGAAACAATTAGGATGGAATATGGTGTTTGTGATGTTGTAATTGAGTGTCCAACTGGAGGATACTGGAAGGAGAAGGGCGCAAAAGGGGTAGGAGCGTGCGGGTAGACGTAACAGAACCTGATATTTTTCCCAGGACTGATGCACTGCCTGGCAGGTTATAGTGTGTCGCCAGGCGGCATCGCGGCGTTCAGAAGCGTCTTGTGAACTTTGGAGTGCGCTGGGTTTGGGCTAGTTGTTGTGAACATGTGATATATAATGGTATTGAATGATTAAGTGATCATGAGTTCCTTGTGTTGTTCCTAGACTTGATGAATAAGTTGTGAAGGGAAATGGGATTATACTTGATTACTAGGCTATGAGCATGTTGGAGTAAATCTGGCGCTATATTAGGAAACCTTAGAATAATGAAATCAATGATCTAACGATTTTGATATTATTTATATTAGAGTGATGCTAGGTTGAAGTGGAGAATTTGTGACTATGGGACTTGTCAAATTAGAAGGAAGGAATAAAGAGGGTTAGGTGCAAGTGTTAAGACAGATGCTAAGGGATACTGAGATAAGGTTGGGCAACAGTAGAGTAATGAAGGGTATGAGACTGTAGTGACATGTGAAGTTCAGAAAAGAGAAACTTAAGCAATCCTATATAGATAAATTAAGTGAATGAATAATGAAAAGAAAGGGATTGGATGATATCCTATTGAATTGTAGGTGATAGTTGGTGAGAGTAATATATAAGACGTACACATATGATAATAGGATTCAGCAATTGGATGTATGATAGTCAAGACTTAAGAGGGAGAACTTGGCAAAAATGTATAAAACGCAATAGGAGTGATGTTACTGGTGTGGCGCCTGGCGGTAGAGTCTAGACCACCAGGCGATAGACACGTATCAGGGGTTTTCTGGTGCAGGTGGTGCCTGGTGACGAATATGATTTCGCCAGGCGATCGTTGTACGATAGTGGGCTTCAAAATAGTGTGGCGCCTTGCGGCGGAGAGTGCTCCGCCAGGCGATAGTTGTTACATTAGTGGGCAACTGGAATGCGTTCGCCTGGCGGTAAGGGGGATCCCGCCAGGCGGTGTCTGCATGGTTTAGGATTTATGAGGCGCTTAGCACCTGGCGGTACGCGTCCCCTGCCAGGAGGTCTAGAAGCTGGTAGCGCCTAGCGGTACGTGTCCCCCGCTAGGCGATTTGGCTGCTGTAGCCTCAGTGGTTGGATTTTGCAGAAGTGATCTACAAGACTTTTGGTGATGCTTCAAAGGTGGGATTGCTGGTGTTCCTTGAGTTAAGCTCGGAACGTATCCCTTGAGTTGAGCTCGGGATAGGGGTTAAACACGTGGCATTCCTCGAGTTGAGCTCGGAATGGCATCCCTCGAGTTGAGCTCGGGATGGCGGATGAAAATGAGGAACCCTTGAGTTGAGCTCGGGTTGGCGAGTGTTGCCGGTGTGAGTGTGCTGGTTGTGGCCAGTACGGATGGGTCCAGATGGATTGCCCTCCTTAGTAAATAGCTGACGAGTTTGGTAGTCTTGCGACGTTACGAACTATGTTCGTATTTGGGAACTTCACCTGGCGTTACAGTGTATGATCCGTAGCAATGGTTTCCCGCACGTGCTCTATCGGTTGTGACCGATAGGTATGGCAGCAAGTCACCTTGAGGTAATCGCTAAAAGAGGTAGAACACGAATGACATGTTGTGGCCAAGGAAGATGAAATCAATAGAGGGATTTTAGTGTGGCTTGTTACATGAAATATATAAGTGATTCATATAAATGTGTATGCATGTATTTTGTATGCTTATTCTATTAAGCTCACTCTATCTGCTTGTGTTTGGCGATGATCGTGTGCGCGGTACACGTGAGTAGATGATGTTGATACAGGTGGTGTTGATGAGACTTAGACACGGAGCGGGGATATCATAGGAGTCTTTTATTTATTATGTTTTGGAAATAGATTGTAAACTCTCATGAGATATTTTGGTTATTATCCCAGTTTAAAACACATAGGAGTCTTTTATTTATTATGTTTTTGGGTTTTATACATTATGGAATTTTGGATTATTCACAGATTAAATAAAATTTTAAATTTCTCGCGTTTTCGGAAATGAGATATTATTAAATGAAAATGTTTACTATTTCTTTATTTATTGTTAAATCCGTAATATCCTGTCGGGATGTTACAAGTAGCATCATGAGAACTTAACACTAAAAAGAAAAGATGAAAATAGGAACAAAACAAACAATAAACAATAATGTAATTTTACTAAGGGAAAAAATTACGATACTCTTTCATTAAAGTAAAAGTTTAATATCCTATGATTTTGATTAAGTGTGAAAAACAACAAAGAATAAAACATGATCATGTTGCATTGAAAGACAATAGTATAACTCAATAATATATCACATACAATGCAACATTTTTGTTTAACAAGCGATACAACACCTTGTTGTATGTCTAGCATGACATAATACGTGTTCAAACCATAACACATATAAGTAAACTAATCTCATACTATACGAAAAACATGTAAATTCCTATTTTATGTTGTAGGGAATGTTCATTACTTTCGTCTACCAAAAAGAAAATTAGCAAATGATAAGTCACATAAAAATATCTCTTAAGTAGGGAGTTAAAGTTGTTTTTCTTCAACAATTCCTTTAACCATACATTTTCAACTTTAGAAGAACTATCCACTTTGTACAACATTGGACTTTAAACAAATCAGGAAAAGACACACTATCCTAAAAGATATAAGTACATCCAACTTATTAAGATATAAGTACATCCAACTTATTAGGATGTTACATAAAGAAGAAAAAGAGCATTTATTGTTGCATGAAATGTATTTGATACATCTATCAATATTAAGATTGTCAAATAAAGAAATTACATTCAAAAGAGTTGAAGTTATTTGACGGTCAGAAACAATCTCATAATGGCTACTTTATTTAGAGCCCATGTAAAGGAACTCAAGGAAAGAAGAAAGCAAAATGTTGCTAAAATTTCTAGGCCAACAAAGTTTCATAGAAGAACATTGTTTATGTTCAATTAGTAAGATAAAAGAAACATTAAATCTTATATAAGTCAATAGATAACCATCCTATCTAGCGAGCAACTTTGTGATTCTTAATCACTTCTCATACAACTTACTTATCTTAGCTATAAAAGTGATTGTTTGGTAAATAATACTCAATTGTTAATCATGAATGGATGGAATACTTATTTGAGTCTAAAGTAGTTATAGTCATTTGAGCCAAAAGTGGCCATAATCATAAGAGTCAAAAGTGGATTTTAGAAAGAAAAAAAATATACTTGAACAAGGTCTGTCAAGAGTGGTTGAAAGTATAAAGATACTCAAGTTGAGCCAAAAGTGACTTGTTGAAAGAATACTTGAATGAAGTTAGTCAAGAATGGTTGGGAACTGAAAAAAGAATACTCAATTTAAGTTAGAAATAACTTGTTAAAATATTACTAAAGGGGTTAGACAAAAGTGGCAATGAGCTTAAAGAATACTTACATTGTAATTCACAACATTAATTTCCTTAGTGAAACTCAATCAGTTGATTAAGAATTTGACGTAGTTTACGTGGTCAGACAAATCAATATAAAAATATAGTGCGTATTCTCTCTCACTCTCTTTTCTTATTCTTTATATTGAATGTTATTTTTATATGTACTAGTTTAGAATGTGAGTCATCATGCGAATAAGTATAACTAAAACATTTACATAACTAAATCAATTAAGCTAAGGTTGTGTCTATTGCACATCACGAAGCATAACAATCATCAATTGATTAATTAGCATATAAAACTACTGTTTGAATATCACTTTTCATCCATTATTTGCAAAAGGTGTCAAACGATAAATTAAAAATACAATTCAACTTTCCCTTGATCCAATGGGTGTTAATATTAACATATAATCAATAAATTGATTATTTAGATGTGTGAAAAATATGGTAGTAAAATTGTAAGTATATAGAAGTTAATATGTGTATATTTGCATATAGCTTTTTGGAGGTGTTTAATCACGTATTTTTCTATTATCTTGAAATAAATTAGATATATTTTTAGTATTAATTCATTGTTGAACTTTATATTAGTTGAGAAATAATGTTTTTTGAGAGTGATATTGCTCAAGTGGTGACTCATTGCTTAACCAACTTCTAAGTGCTCATCATTTGAATGTTATTCGCTTAAACAACATTTTAAAAATAAATAATAATTTTTTTTATTATTTACTATAATTAACTTTCGACATTTAATTATATAACATAAGTTCTGAAATATATAACTTTAGTAAAAACTTGTAATTAGAAGGACTTTCTCCTTTAAAAGGAAGAATACTTAAATAATTATACTGTAAGTAAATTATTTAACTAATTTAATTTTGATGTTTATTTTAATATTATATATGTATACACTTTATGTTCTTGTTCAATGGGAATTTAAAGTGTATACAATGGTTAATTCTTGATAGGATCTAATCAAATTTAAGTATATTATATTGATATTTGATGATGTAAATATATTGAATGAAATTTATTTCAATTTAGCACTACGGTACGGGTAGTTGCTAATATTAAATACTTTTTTAATATTAAATGCTATGGTTAAAAACGGGTTAATTCAGTTTATTGGGTATATTTCACATTAATCTACTCATTGATAGGGTTCGTTTAACTCATTTTACAGGTAATTCTAAATTTTAGAATAACAATCTTCAACATAACAAAATAAAAAAGCATTTTAATGTTTTTACATATTTAACGAAACACAATATATTTAACAAAACATAATATATGAAAATTAAGTTATTCCTCCGTCATCAAAGATTTTAAAAGTTTAAATTAATTAAATAAAAAAGTAGAAATTAGAAAATAACTTTCCTCGTATCTATACAAATATAATTATGCGTCATTTTTCAATAATAAAATAAATCCAAAAATACATTTTTTATAATATTCTCAGCAGAAGACAATTAACCTTAAAATTGAGGTAGACATGAGTACACTTATTTGCAGTGCAGTGTTGTCCAATAAAACTTGTAGGACATAAATAAAGTGAGATGAAACCTTTCTTAATTAAATGTCATTATTTATTGACTTAATATAATCTTTGGCTGGGGTTATATATTTAATATCTTGGCCACCGTTATCATTTGTTCTGTTCCCCCTCCAATTTTCCATTCCCACCTTTCCTTTTCCCTCCTCACATTTCTCCAATTCACACCAATTTTCATTCTCCATTCACTCACACCTTAAACCCTCTCACTTCTTCTCCTTCTCCTTCATTCATTGATTTTCAGCTTCGAAGCTTTTCTACTCACTTTCCTTTTCCGCTAGGGTTTCCATTCTTCTCCTATGCTCACTCTCCGGCATTGTGCTGCGCTTCTCCGCCTCTGAACTCTCGCCGAACGACGTCGTTGCTCCCGTCCCTCACATGGCTCCGTCACGTTCCGCCGCCGACGCATGCAAGGGCGGCACGGCGGAGTTCCCGGCGGGGCTAAGGGTTTTGGTCGTCGACGATGACGCCACCACGCTGAGGATTATAGAGCAAATGTCAATTCGATGCCGTTACCGCGGTTAGTTTGTTATTTGGTTTTGACGGAACTTTCATTTCTCGGTTCTATTCCTTGTTTTCTCACGAGATTAAGTAGTAAGTGATATACTGGTTGCATGCTTGAAGCATTGCTTTATATCTTCTCCACCGAGCTCGAGTGTTAATTGGCGCGAGGTGTTCTTAGTTAATAATTGGTTTTGAATTCGAGATTTTGAAATATTCAATACTCGGAATATCGATACTAGTGATCTTACCAGCTCGAAGCAGATATATATCTGTGATTCTTTATGTAAAAGAACATTATTTTCTCTTCTAATTGTTCCTCCAGTGAAAAACCCTACTGGTAGGAGTTGGGAACGCTACTTAATGCGGTACTAAAACGTTGAGGTTCTCCTTCTAATTAACCAGTATTGAGTTGTGCTCTCCTCTTCTGCTCAAGTCCTAACAACGGGTGCTTTCATTGAGAGCTGAGTTACGGTTCCCTATAGGCTATATATTATTAAGGTACAAACTTGAATACTAAGTAGGGGGTAGTAAAGCCGTCAAAGAGGTGCTCTGAATTATTGTCGATAGGCTACGGCTTTTGAAGGAAGTGACAATGGTAGTATCACACTCAATAGAATAACTTACTTGATGTATTACCTACGACTTGGGGTTCTCTTACCTAATGAATTAGTATTTTGGGTTGAACTTTCCTCGTGTACTTAAGTTCCAACACCTACTTAGAAGTACAGTTGTCAAAATGAGTTTCAATCCGTGAGCTAACTCGGCTCACCACGGCTCACCTCGGATTCGAGTTGGATCGAGAAAAATTCATTTTTTTCAAAAGTGGATTAAATTGAACCCTACTTACTTAACTCACGGATTAAACAAGTTTGAGTCGGGGTTGAAGGTAGGTTAACCCACTTAACCCATCAACATTTTTTTATAATTTTTTTGATTTTTTTTATTATAATTATTTATTACTTCTAATTATATAATTTCAGAATTTTATATTTTTAAATGCTAGAATGTTGCTCAATGATATTTGAATAGATTGAATATTTAATTAATTTGTTTGTCAAGTTATATACATTAATACTTTATTCTTTAACTATTATCTTCATATTAAATTACTCAAACAACTGTCTTATGAACAAAATTTTCTAAATTAGTATGACAAAAATGTGTAGTTTTTTCATTTATATTTTGTTGAATAGCATGACAAAAACTGTGTAATATTAGCCATATTTTCTTAGACTATATGGACTCTATTGGAAACAATTCATCATATATTGGTGGGGAGCATGATGTAAACATTGGTTTTTTATTTTAATGTGATTCTCATCTCATGGGTTGCTTTAAAAATTATTTAAATATTTGAATTCTTAAAAATAAATAAATAAATGATTATTTTTCTTTTTTATATGGGTTGGTGAGTCAACCCACTTAATCTACAACCCGTGGTCGGTTGAGTCAGGTTGTAAAATTTATGGATCATCATAAAGTGAGTTGGATTGAGCTCATTCATTTTTAACTCGGCTCGTGGTGAGCCAACCCGTGTGAGCTGTGTTAACTCATTTTAACATGTCTACTTAGAAGTATTATGATTTATGGAAATTATGCAAAGTGGTTTCTGACGGTAACTTAGGGAGAAACTTATTATGTGAAGTGCGAAATTGATGGTATATTAGAAATTAAGGTTTGTTTATCTTTCCAACTTGGATCCAAAAGTTACTTTGAAAAAGTAAACCCCCTCTATTTTTCTTCCAGCTCACTGGCACAGTGTGAAGAATTTTGAAAATTAATCTACCTTTTCTGGATAATCTGTTCCCGAACACTCCCCTTAAGGATCGAACTTGCTTTTATCTTTTTCCGTTTCCAATGGTGAAACCGATGCTTTGACTTTGTTTTAGGGAACTGTGCTTAGTGCCACTTAAACGATGACAGTTTTTGTTATGTTAGGGTCATGGATGACCATGTATCAGGTTTTCGAAACATGCCTAGCTTGGATTTGATTCGTTTAATTGATTGTACCTATGGGAAGAAGGAACTCCTGGAAAGATTCGTCATATCCTCCACACCCTCGCATGCAAGATTGGATATTTCTAGGGGGGGCCTATATATTTATCAATGGTTTGATAGTTGCTTGATAAGTGGTGATAAGTCCAACAAATCTTGTTAGGATAGATTTTGATACCATCTTAGAAAGTAGGTTTAGGCCCAAGTCTACTCTGCAAAATTGACTTTTAAGAGAAGATTTGCATTTACTTATATTTTATAATTTGATCATATCTTGAGTTGATGTGAAATTTTCAACAATTAAATTAAAAGGCTGACTGAAATTTTGCCTTTCTGTGAATCCCCACATTGTTCGACTATCCGATGAAGATTATTGTAAATAAATAGGCACATAGGTTTCGTACTTTATTTTGGGGTGTTCTTATTTAGTGTGTTCAACTTGTGTAATGAATGTGAAGAGGATTTTTACCATGGTGGGTTAAGGAGCTCAACAAAATTTTGTTTAAATCTAATGGAGAATGTTTATGATGCAGTCTATTCACTATGACCTGAAATTTCAATAAAAACACAATGGCCTGGAAATTTGAAAATGATTTCAATAGATATTGTAGATCTAGTAAATGCCATGACATGGATTTCTTATGATTTGCAACTTGTCTTTATTTGAACTAAGTTTTTCTTCTTACTTGTTGTGTTTTTATCTTCCAGTTACCACATGCACCGAGGCTACTGTGGCTTTGAATCTTTTGCGGGAAAGAAAAGGTTGTTTTGATGTGGTACTGAGTGATGTTCATATGCCAGACATGGATGGCTATAAGCTCCTTGAACATGTTGGGCTGGAAATGGACCTTCCTGTAATTAGTAAGTGTTGTTCCCCTTGTCCTTAGAATTACAAGTGCGTTAGTAATGCTTAACATTTGAAAATATATTCTGCATTGTGCAGTGATGTCTGGTGATAGTACAACAAGTGCTGTCATGAAGGGAATTAGACATGGGGCTTGTGATTATTTGATTAAGCCTGTACGTGAGGAAGAACTGAGGAATATATGGCAACATGTTGTTAGGAAAATCTGGAATGAAAATAAAGAACATGATAATTCTGGGAGCATGGAAGACAGTGATTGGAATAGACGGGGAAATGATGATACTGAATATACTTCCGTTGCTGATGAAGCAGAAGTAGTTAAAGCACCAAAAAAGAGGAGCAGTTTAAAAGAAGAAGATATTGAATTGGAGAGTGATGATCCAGCCACATCTAAGAAGCCTCGTGTAGTGTGGTCAGTAGAACTGCACCAACAATTTGTCAGTGCTGTGAATCAACTTGGGCTTGATAGTAAGAATCCCCTGCTATATTTTTCTTGCTATTGCTTCTATTTTTTTTGCTCAATTACTAGACTTATTTAGATTACAATAAGCATAAAGCATACATATTTTGCTTTTGTTTATTTAAGCATTTATCTCAATTTAATTTATAGATTGTTTCTCATCCTTGTTTTAGAGGCTGTGCCAAAGAGAATACTTGAATTGATGAATGTCCCTGGTTTGACTAGAGAAAATGTTGCCAGTCATTTGCAGGTTGGTTTTTAGTTTAAAATGTGAAGCAATAATTTACCATTTTCCCCCAGAATTGTTCATATAATTAATTTTGAGTAGTTGGATGTGTAGCTGATCTCTTCAGTTACACTGTTTATTTTCTTGGCTTTTTTAATTTCCTTAATCTTTTATTGTGTTATATCTCCTTTGTTAACACGTGGGTTACTTTTTACTTAGTTCAATGCCAGCATATTATTTTCTTCTGTCTTGATGTCAATTTAACGTTGTATTTTTGTTGTTGCAATTATAGTTTATACATTCTGAGCAGAAATTACCTTTGTGGTATCTCCTATAAACTTTAACTTCCACTGCTTGATACTCTTATGTGCATGATTAGTCTTTCTTACCATTGATGAGTATGCAAGACTAGGGTTAGCCTCAACAAATGTGTAATAGGGTTACCATGTCACGGAAAATGACTTCATGCCTTTCACTATTGTTATTTCCACTATAAATAATGTTAAGACTATTTACAATTATTACTCATAATTACAAAATATACAAAATATCCTATAATCTGAATTTAGGGAGAACAAATCAATCTATGAATTGCTTAGTTTATTCTTAGGAAATCATATCAAAATATTTAAGGAAACAAATTAATTCCTGATTGACACCCAACCCTCAAATCAAGGTTTTAAACTTACTTTTTTTGCTGTTCCAATTTTGATAGGTGAGGTTGATGAGGTTGCCTGTCGTGAATGAGGTCTTAATTTTGTTGTTCCTTGAGACAACTTAAGCTGATGTAAAGGACTTTCAACAGTGTTGTCTGTCTTTGTTTAACTGTTGTGAATGAGAAATGTGAAGTTACTTAGAAATGAAACATTGAAACCGATTTTAGCTGAGTTGAAAATCTTGATATGGATTATGCAGCACAACAGACATTTTGTTATAAAAAATATATGTTTTGACTTGAATCAATGGAATGAAAGAATGAGTGTATTGATGAATGAGAAAGGGGAGGGAGACCAAGATTGACATGGGTAAGAGTGATGGCAATAATTTTGCAGCTATGCAGCTTTTTTAGTTTCTCTTTTTTAAAGTGACATGTACTTAGTTGATAGCATCGAAAGGTCAAGTATATGAAGAAATGAATCTTAATCATTTTTAAGTGATAAATGTCATTTAATGTAAGTTTACTGGTGTCAGAATTAAGAGTTTATGGCCACACTCATTCTTTACTAATCTGAAAATATTGCTATAATCAGGTGAGGAATATTGCCTGTTAATATGCAAATATTTTATCTATTTTACTAAGGCAATAGATGTAGATAAATGCCCTTGGGTGTTGTTGTTCTCAAGTGTAATTAACATTGTCGTATGAACTACAACATTCATTTACAGAAATTTAGACTTTACTTGAAGCGATTAAGTGGAGTGGCACAGCAACAGAATGGGATGCTAAATGGAGTTCCTGGGACTATAGAATCCAAGCTGAGCGCTACTGGAAGATTTGACATACAAGCTTTGGCTGCTGCTGGCCATGTTCCGCCTGAAACACTTGCAGCCCTTCATGCTGAGCTCTTAGGTCGCCCTGCAACTAACATAATGTCTACAGCAGACCAGGTTACATTGCTGCAAGCATCCATTGGGCTAAAACATTCCCATGCTGAACATGCTGTGGCGTATGGTCAGCCTTTTGTAAAGTGTCCTTCCAATATTGGCAAGGATTTTCCTCCCTCTTTCTTAACTGCAAACGATGTGTCGACAGGATATGGTGCATGGCCATCATCTAATAATACAATGGGTTCAGTGAGACCCAATAATAGCGTTGAAAGAGTGGGTACTCAGAATAACAACATACTGATGGATATATTAGATCACCAACAAAGGCAGCAACCCCAGCAAAAACAACAGCAGCACCACCAGCAACAGCAGCCTCTGATACATGATCAAAGTTGTTCAATCAATGTTCAACCATCTTGCTTGGTGGTTCCATCTCAATCCTGTGACACTCTCCAGGCAGTAAATAGTTCTTCATCTGTCCATCAGAATTGCAGTTTTGGCAGGAATGCCATTATTGATTATAGTTTATTGTCACAGAAATCAAATAATTTAGTTAGTGCAGCTCAATTTTCCGGTGGGGACACAAAAGCTCGAGCTGTTCTTTACACACATACTACGCCCTCCACATGTTCTATGAGTTCCATCAATGGCAGTATTCGGCAGCTTCAAAACTCAAATTTGACATTTGGTGGTGCAAGACCTTTTCCTAGCCCTTTGCCCATGTCTGATAGACAAGATCCCTATGGTTTGAAATCAGGCGATTCATTTGATCAAGTATGCCTTAGGAATATTGGGTTTATTGGCAAAGGTACCTGCGTTCCAAATAGGTTTGTTCAAAATGAAATGGAATCACCTGTCAGTGATTTTAGTCAAATGAAAGTCAATGTAGATAGCACTGACAACACACTGAAGGAGGAGCCAAATTTTATAAATATACAAAAAGTGAGTCGCCCAATCGTAGAAAGATATCAATCTTGTGATCATTCAAGTGTGTTTACTGAATAGGTAAGTTGATGACTATTTGAGTCTTATGTTTATTAAGAATGTGAATATTAGTTTAAATCTAGATCCTCAATGATTTGACTGTTATTTGTTATTGGAGCTTATTGTATGTATCATGTTATGTTTCTGCACAGTTTGCTTGCTAATTTAAATTTCTAAATTAGACTTCCTATAAAATAGTAGTTATCCGTATTTTTGAGTGTCCGGATATGTGCATTTATGTTTTCTTTGATATTTCTCGAACGGAGATATAATAAATAACTACTGCAGAAATGTGTCGGGAGTTTATTAAAGCCATAAGGAGGAAGCAATTACATTGCATATTTTTCTTCCAAAATAGGCTAATAATTAAATACCAACTGGGATGCTGTCCACTAAAAGGTCGAAGATATTGTAGCAACTAGCAGAAAGTTGAATGGACTTGCTCCTTTTCTCCTCCTCCCTTGTTGCTTCAGTCGTTGATATTCCTGGATTACGCATTTCCGTGCTATAAGTTCATATTTATGTTGGTTGTGAATGCTTGAATCTTGTTTGCAACAGGTTAGCGAGAGAAGACCTTTTCATACAGGTACAAAGTCAGTAATAATAATCCTTCATACTGAGTCAGTCTTCATTGGGCAATGAACCAAATAATCGTTTAAAAAGTTCTTTCCATGAAGGGGTACAGATTGCTTCCTCAGTCTTTTAGATGAGTATTGTAGCTAGCTTGTGTTCATTGGCACTACAATGGAGTCTAATGAAAGCTTGTTGTCTATAAAGAAAGCTGAACTACTATGACTTCTGAAAAACTGGAAGGTTTCTCGAAAGGCATATTCTCATCATGGTGCATTGTAAAGCCCAAGGAAGAGTGTCTATATAAATGTTTAGTCTTTACGGGTGTGTTGGTTTGTTTGTTTGTAGGTGCACATGTATCTAGGAACGTTCTATAATCTATGAACTAGTTGTTATATATACAACGTGTATATTGCAAAAGCTGTTGCAATTTGAGTGATATTTTCCCTCTTTTTCAGATGCAGTTTTTTAATGTTGGGTTGCTTTAGATTTTTCTTTTACAGGCCATGAATTTTGGTCCATTTCTGTCCCTATACACCATCTATAAATAGAGCACTATACTCCTCTCTCAAACACACACTTCCATACTCATTCATTCTCTCTCGTTTTCTCCTCTTTTTTCTCTTATATCTCTTTTCTCATTTTGGGTTTATTTATTTACTCTTTTTTAATAATTATTTTGTTAGTTCTGAGATCCTTAGAAATTTTGACAAGTTCTTGTTGTATCCTGGGAGGCTTGTGCAATACACTGCGGATAAGTCCTTAAGGGTAATGAATCTACACGTCTTGGGAAGTCCTTTTGGTTTGTGATTTTGTCAACTACTACAACAATTTTAAGGACTTATGGTTGACAACAACAATAACACACCCTCTACGGAGAATCCAAATATTGTTTTCGGAGCTCAAACAGTCTTTGCGAAACCCTTTCTAGATGTGTCAAAAATCGAGATATTCTCTGGACAGAACTTTTGGCGCTGACAAGAACGCGTGTCTACCCTTTTAGACATGTATGGAGTTGTTACCGCTTTTACATCCTCAAAATCCAACTCCAATATCCCTTCAAAACAAGTTTAAGACTAAATCCATGCAAACAAGGTATGTCGACACACTTTACTTAGTGCATTGTCTAATGACCTGATGGACATCCTTGGTGGAGAAGTGGAAGGAGATCCATGGAGAATGCTTAGAATGAGTGGAAATGTAGCGGAAATGGAGGAGTTGAAGCTTGCTCTTGGAAATGGAGGATTTGTGAAAATGAAGAGTAGAATTGGTGCTATGGTATGGAAGGTGGCTAGAGGAGATGAAAGAGAAGGATAGTCAAGTGTGCTCTCAAATAAGAGTAGAAGAAGTGGAGTGCTCTCAACAACTATGCTTCTACTTTGCAAAGTAACCCTTACATGTGCATAGGAAGCTATCATTTATAGTAGATTAGCTTCCTTAATGCAATTCAAATTAAGCACAAATGTAATGGAGATGTAGCTTGAAGAGCAAGTTGAATTCTTGGTCGTGTGATGTAGGAGATGAGGTATGATGGCGCCAAGTGGCATATCACACACTCTTTACCATTGTCACACTCTCTTTGCTTTGGTCATGCTTTGCTTGCTTATCTCCATATTTAGCACATTGCCAAGGATTCTCGGCCAAGATGGAAATTGGGCTCGGCCCAATTTTATGCACCATGTAATCACAAGTGTTCTAACTTATTTATTGAAAGCAAAGCCTAAACAATGGCCCAATTTAAATCTAGAATGCGTCTTCCATGCATCAACTCATATTTTGGAGATTTCTTTGGCCCATGTGAATAAAGTGAAAAGCCCATGATTGACTTGATCATCTTATGAGAGGCCCATGTGGATCTTCTTCATCATGCTTCTAGTGATTGGGCCTCTAAGTGGGCTTGGGCTTGTTGATGCATTTGGGCCATGGATTGGGCCTTGAGCATGATTTGGGCCTAAGCGTTGGCCCAAGCTATAAGCCTTGTTGGGATCACATCATGACTTGTTCGATGTGTACTATTCATACAATGAAGCGAAAGAAATTTGGAATTCGTTGATCCTCAAATATACTGCTGAAGACGTATTCAAACAAAGATTCATCATAGGAAACTACTATCGTTGGGAGATGATTGAAGATAAGGACATTAAGATCCAAATCAACGAATATCACAAGTTGCTTGAAGATATCAAAGCAGAGAACATAATCCTTCTTGATGAGTTTGTTTCAGAACTCATGATCGAGAAATTACCATCATCTTGGACTGACTATAAACAACAACTAAAACACAGACACAAGAAGATGTTGCTTCAAGAGCTCGTTACACACATCATAGTCGAATATACCAATAGGCAGGTATGTGCTACTACAAGGGCCAAAGCATTATCTGCAAAAGCTAACACTGTAGAAGAAAAACCTGCTCCAAAAAGGTATGAGAATAAACCTGATCACAATAAGAAAAGTAATTTCCGAAATTCCCATCCCAAAGGATCTAACCCTACCTTTAAGAAAAAGGGAAATTGCTTCGTATGTGGGAAGCCTAGCCATCATGCACCTCAGTGCAGGCGTAGAGCAAGAAACGACAATCCTCCTTGGGCAAATATAGCCCAAAGGGAAGATATTATAGTTGCGGTCGTTTCACAAGTAAATTTGATGACCAATGTGACTAAGTGGGTGGTAGACTCTGGTGCTACCAGGCACATTTGTGCAAACATAATGCTTTTACCTCCTATACCAGTGTAGGGGATGGAGAAGAACACGTCTATCTTGGTGACTCCAGGACAACTCCTGTCCTTGGGAAAGGAAAGGTTCTCCTGAAACTCACATCGAGGAAGACTTTGGCCTTGAGTTACGTGTTGCATGTGCCCTCTATTAGAGTTAATATAATATTTGTAGCACTACCGGGAAAAGTTGGGGTTAAAGTGTCATTTGAATATGACAAGATTGTAATGACAGAAAATAATGTTTTCATGGGGAAGGGATATTGTGATCAAGGTCTCTTTATACTCAATATTTCAGAAATTATTAATGAATATTCTTCTACTTATATTGTTGACTCGTATGATATGTGTCATGTTAGATTATGACATGTGAATTCTTCGTATGTTATGAAATTGCAACGACTGAGATTAATTAATACGCATGATAAACAAAGTGGTAAATGTGATATATGTGTAGAATCTAAAATAACAAAGAAAACTTGTTATCCTGTAGAACGACAATCTGAATTGTTAGGGTTAATTCATTCTGATCTAGTCGACTTAAAATAGACTATGTCTAGAGGTGGTAAAAATTATTGTGTAACCTTTATAGATGATTACTCTAGATACACCAAAGTGTACTTAATCAAGCATAAAGATGAAGCTTTCAATGTGTTTTTAAAGTATAAGGCAGAAGTAGAAAATCAATTGAATAAGAAAATTAAAAGGATCAAATCAGATAGAGGTGGTGAATATGTTTTTTTAATGAATATTGTGTTAGAGAAGGTATTATCCATGAAGTAACCCCACCATATTCACCTGAGTCTAATGGAGTAGCTGAGAGAAAGAATAGAACTCTTAAGGAAATGATGAATGTCATACTTATTAGTTCTAGTGCACCTGATAACCTTTGGGGAGAAGTCCTTCTTACTGCATATTTTTTACAAAATAGGATACCTCATAAGAAAACCGGTAACACACCTTATGAGTTGTGGAGAGGTTATCAACCTAATCTTAAATATCTAAGAGTGTGGGGGTGCCTAGCTAAGGTAATGTTACTCGATCCTAAAAAAAGAAAAATAGGCTCTAAAACCTCTGATTGTATGTTTTTAGGCTATGTTGAACATAGTGTTGCCTATAGGTTTCTTGTTCTTAAAAGTGATGTAATTGAACATAATACTATTGTGGAGACAAAAAATGTTGAGTTCTTTGAACATATATTTCCTTTAAAGGTACTCGATCCTAAAAAAAGAAAAATAGGCTCTAAAACCTCTGATTGTATGTTTTTAGGCTATGCTGAACATAGTGTTGCCTATAGGTTTCTTGTTCTTAAAAGTGATGTAATTGAACATAATACTATTGTGGAGACAAAAAATGTTGAGTTCTTTAAACATATATTTCCTTTAAAGGTTAGTGAGACACTTGAACAATCTATAGTAATAATAGTGATGCCATGTGTGAAGTTTTGAGAAGAAGTAAAAGACAAAGGAAGGGAACTTCTTTTGGAGATGACGTTTATACCTATCTAGTTGAAAATGATCCAATAAACTTTCTAGAGGCTATTAGAGTTCTTGATGCAAAACAGTAGGATAAGGCTATTAGGACTGAAATTGAATCAATTCAGAAAAATAATACTTAGGCCTTAGTAGATTTTCTTAAAGGAGCAAAACCCATTGGTTGTAAGTGGATATTTAAGAAAAAGTATCACCTAGATGGATCCATAGATAAGTATAAAGCAAGGTTAGTAGCAAAAGGTTTTACTCAAAAACCCAACATAGATTACTTTGACACCTTTTCTCCTATGACTAGGAAGATTTCCTTAATTCAAGTTTTGTTAGCCTTAGCAGCTACCCATAAGTTGGTGATACATCAAATGGATGTTAAAACTGTTTTTTTAAATGGTGATTTAGAGGAGGAAATCTATATGACTCAACCTGAGGGGTGTGTTGTCCCTGGTCAAGAAAATAAGGTATGCAAGCTTTTAAAATCTTTGTATGGGTTAAAACAAGCACCTAAGCAGTGGCATGAAAAACTAGATAGTGTCTTACTATGTGATGGTTTCTTACCTAATGATGCTGATAAATGTGTGTATTTTAAATCTGAAAATGGTGAATGTGTCATTATATGTTTGTATGTGGATGACATGTTAATATTTTGTACATGCATTGATATAGTTTCTAGAACTAAATTGTTTCTAGGATCTAATTTTGAAATGAAAGACATGGGTGAAGCCAATGTGATTTTAGGTGTTAGAATCATAAGGAAGGGAGATAGTATATTACT
>Ga0214544_1003480_pt1 | contig 32509 bp, 15 predicted proteins | sample CNSS3metaG_FD_160074 | JGI IMG/M metagenome (GOLD analysis project Ga0214544, IMG submission 160074) | Root nodule microbial communities from cowpea collected in UCLA plant growth center, Los Angeles, California, USA - CNSS3 | ecosystem: Host-associated > Plants > Roots > Nodule | place: USA...
TTTATCTTTATATATTTTTGGTAACTAAATTGGTTTTTATATAATATGGTCATTAAATTGGTTTCTATATAACATGGTTACTAAATTGGTTTGTAATAAAATGGTCATTAAATTGGTTTTAAATATTGCATTACTAAATTGGTTTCTATACAATTGGTTACTAAATTGGTTTCAACATAATTGGTTGCTAAATTGGTTTCAACATAATTGGTTACTAAATTGGGTTCTAAATTAGAAACTAAATTGGTAGCTAATATTAGCTACCTATGTTTTAGTTACTTGTGACTATTGGACTCTAAATTGGTTACTAATTGAATTAGTGACTAATTTTATCATTTTAGTGACCAATAATTTAGTTACTAAAACCAAGTTTTCTTGTAGTGAAAGATTATTGCTCAATTAATTATTGTTGTAGATTTACAAATTAATCAATGTAAAGTCTCAATTAATTTGTTGGCGTTCTCACTTTTAACCAAAGTACAGTCTCAATTAAAAGTGAGACCTTTCGGTTGCTAAAATCTCTCAAATATCTTTTACAATAAAGATAAAGCTAAATATTTAAAAATATTTGGAGAGATATAGACTATTTCACAAATATAAATGGTTGATAATATCAATATCTAATATAATTAAATAAATTAATTAATTAAAGATATATGATAAATTATCACCAATTAATATTTGTATTAATTTTCCAAATCAACCCTTTGCAATTTTCTCAAATTATCTTCTAAATAATCCAATATCTTCAAGATATATTTGTTTGTTATGGATCTAAAAAGATTCAAGAAGATCTTGTCATATTTAAAAAGATTTGGTAGTTATTATCTTTTAATATTTTGATATAATTAAATAAGATAACTATTTAAAAATTTCAAATAAAATATCTCAAGATATATTTTTTCCAAATTATCTTCAATCATAAACATAAAGAAAACCGCAAGGTCCAATTTTTTTGTTGCCTTTTTCTTCATTTAGCCAAACTTCTTCACTTTTTCAAGCTTTTCTTGCCGTCTTCATGCAATGTTTGGCTAGGATTTTTGTGTTTTTGATAATTTTTTATTCTTGGATTTATCTTTAAGGTTTCATGAAGCTTTAAGCAATTTATTTCCACACCTCCATGAGCTCAACTTAGCTGCAGCTGCACTAACACACCTCAAAATATCCAAAGAACATTTATGCAACTAAAAAGCTATTTTTAACATGTTTTTATATCTCATGCTCAAATAACTCAATTATAGGAAATCCCAATTAAATCAATCTTTAAGTAGACACATTCAATTAAATACCCATAATTAAACATTAAAAGAGGGCAAAAATACGCACTCATCATAACCACACACTTATCCTTTTGCACTCTTGGCCAAAATTGAGCAATTTCAAAACTTTATTCTGAGGTATTTTACATCATATCAACATTGGATCAAAGGAATGAACCTTACTTGAGACAAATCAATATTCTAGAAATCAAGTTACCATGCATAAACAAACGGAAAGATTCTATTTTTCACACATGAGTTAATCTTTTGAATTCACAAGACAATCAATTATGAAAGAAAGCACTCAAGTTAAATGTGTATTTTCTCACCAAAATTCTCTCAAGTGTTTTGGCTTATGTTTTCACTCAAAATACTCATGCAAATAAACACTCATTTACTTTACAAGACTCTGATATTCATAAACTTTCAGAAAACATGCATTCAAAGATCATGAGGACTTTTCACAGGTTATGATGGGGCAAGGCAAAGGTAGGAAAAATTTTAGGATTTTTGGGTTTTTGAAATATTAATGTTGGAAGAATAATGGAGCATAATTTCAAAAACAACTCTTTTTCGTTTATTGCTTTGTTGCTCTCTCTCTTTTTTTAGAAAGCAATTATTTTTTTCATTTCAACACTTTTTCATCAACAATTTTTCCTTTTGCCATTTTTATTAATTTGTGGATGAGGTACCTCACCCACACACTTTATTCCTCAACCAATCCTATCATAATCCACTACCTCTTTTCTTCCTTCCTAAGATAAGGAAAAACATGGTCTTTTTCTTTTTAAGGGTTTACAATGGGCTTAAAACAAGAAAAAGAGGTTTAAAACTCAAAGGGGCTTCAATGGATTAATATCAAGGTGGGCTTATTTGGCCAAGTAGCTAAAAACAAGAAATGTCTCAGTCATATCAAATCATGCATATTCACCTAAGTTGCAAAACAAAAGAATCAAGCTAAATATTTGAGTATAAACAAACATGAGCAAGTCACTCAAGAAAAAAAATACGAATGGCACATGGCGGTCCATCCTTTGCATTAAGGCTCAAGACTCACAAGGTCAAAATCTTTCACAAAAGATTTAATCAAGAAATTCTCAAATCAACTCAATTAGAAAATCATAGAAACAATCATAGAAACTTTTATGACTTTTATGTTATTATGATCATCCCAATTATTGAATTAAATCCTAAAAATTCAATGTCAATATGTTTCATTGAAAGCAGGGAAATAATTTTGGTGGATTTTTTAAGAGACATATTGTTTAAAAGTTTCACTTAGTAAAAAGTTAATACTTTCACAATTTTCTCAAAAAGAAATCACATTTTTTTTATGAAAACAAAACAAAAATTGAAAAGCAAAAAAGAAAAATCCTACCTACAGTTTTTCTCCCCCACACTTATTTCAAAAGAATGTCCTTGATGGACTTATTTTGGGGAGGAAACGAAAAATTGTGACTTCTGGCTCAATCTGACCATATGTCAAAATTTATTTTCTTTAATTTTATAAAGTACAAGTAAGCTTGTACAATTTTATTAAAGAAAATAAGAACACATATTTTTGAAATTTTTTTAATATTTTTAAAATTAAAAATAGAAACAAAAAACAAACATGCATGCAAATTAACTTTTTTATCAACAATGTTTTCAAAAGAATATGAGTCTAACCTCTTTTCCTTTTGCAATAACCTTTCTTCTTTCTTAGCAACCAAGTCAACAAAAATCACCACTAAAAACTTATTTGCATCATTCACATCAACAAACTTGATGTGTGAAGTGTGTGGCTTCAACTCAATTTGAGCATCATCAGGTTCATTCAAATGGTTAACAGGATCATTAGTAATCCTCATAATCTCACCTTGTAAGCAAAAATCTGCACTTTAAGTAGTTGAATCTGCTGCTTCATCATTAACCAAGTCAGTTGCAACATGATGCTTCAGTTGCATCTTCGAATATTGTTGGCTCTTCAATTGCACTTGGTTCCTTCATTGTATTGTTCTCACAACTTTGCTCCTCAAAAAGATCATCTATACTCATATCATCAACATATCTATCAGTAGATATGTATGTGTGAGAATCTTCAATTTCTTCATCAGCAACATCTTTAGCAAAATTGATATGTCCATAAGTAGACATATTACTATGAGCATCATTATATCTATCAATAGATATATCAGTGTGATGTGATTCTGATGTTGGTTGATCTAATATTTGAATCATGTACTCATTCACATCAATGCTTAATTGTTCCATCCTTTGATTCATGCTCCTTAACATTATCATTTCATCCCTTTGCTCAACTATCGTCTTCATAAGTTTTTCTAAGGTGGCCTCCACAGCTTTGTCTTTCATTAGCTGACTTAAATCTTTTGACATTTGTTCAGCTCTAGTGGCCAACTTTAGAAGCATATCTTCTATTTCTTGACAAAGTGCTCTAAATTTTGGGATTTCAACAAATCTCGGATGCCATTGGAGGGTGGTATTAACAGTACAAAGTAATTCTACAAAGTTGTTGTTACTTGCATCCTCCACCATGTCATACAATCCTCTATCATTTCCATACCATTTTTGCTTAATATCTTTGCATCGTTGATCAGCTCGCAACCTTTCATCTATGGTGTCTAATTTCTCTCTTAGTCCATCCATTAATAACACAACTTCCTTATAGGATGGTCCATTGATTGCTGTAACTTGTTGTGATGGTGCATGTTGTTGTTGTTGGGAACCAAATGGAACATATGATGGCTGGACTGGACACACAGAATATGATTGTTGCTCATGGTAGGATTGTTGCTCATGTTCCAAAAAAGATGATATAGGATATACATCATTTAGTTGACGTATAGTTAACCTACTTAAATCAGGTGCAGAAGTAGGTGTGACAATTTCTAGCTGATAATCATATGGATCATGTGGTTGTTGTGGATAATAATTATAATTCACTTGAAAATCACACTGTTGATTATTTTCATATGAAAAATTATTTACATTTTTGAAAGGGGTTTTCTGAAAAGAAATAAGTTGAAAGCTTGTTGAGTAGACTTTTAGGAAACATAGGTGTGTCTCAGTGGACAACTTAAGTACCTTGTCTTTCCTTAGCCAAAGTGTTTCCCAACTAGTTTCACAAATTTCCCAACAAAAATCCTCAAACAAAAAATTATGCTTAAAAAAATAAAGTAACTAAAAAAAATTAACTAAAGAAAATAAAATAAATGTTAGAAAAAAAATTCAGATAAAAAAATGTTAGTGATAAAAAAAATCAAAATAATAAAAAATAAGAACTAAAATGATAAAAATTCTAACTGTGTTCCCCGGCAACGACGCCAAATTTGATAACGCTGTCGTTGACGCGAACAAATTAATACTACTAAACTATAGTAACTTTAGTATTGCTAAGATAGTAGTTAAGGAAATAGAAAGGGTAAATTAACCCAAAGTCGTCTCCCAACGAGCACGAAATTGATTTTTAACAAATTAGTTCTTATAAAATCTATACAAAAGAGTTAGTCATATAAAATAATAAAAATATAGGAGGATTAAGATAAACAAGAAACAAATAGAAAAGATAAAAACAATAGTAAAGAAAATAGATTGATCCCATTGTTTTTTCAAAATAGATTCATCATTGGTTATCTAAAGATTATTGCTCAATTAATTATTGTTGTAGATTTACAAATTAATCAATGTAAAGTCTCAATTAATTTGTTGGCGTTCTCACTTTAAACCAAAGTACAATCTCAATTAAAAGTGAGAACTTTTAGATTATCCACAGTAAATTCAACCAAAGTACTGTCTCAATCTAATTTTACTATGCTTATTCATGTATATTCTTTTATCTCCTCATCAAATAAATAGCTTAATTAATCAAAGTAAAGTCTTAATTAATTTTAGTTAGAATAAATACATTTAATCAAAGTAAAGTCTCAATTATTGGTAAAAACTCATTCAATCACATGAAAGTTTCTAAATAAAATCAAAGTAAAGTCTCAATTAAATTTAAAAAACCCTTGACTCATATGATCAACATGTATATAGATTTAAAATTTTTACTTTTTATGTTATTCAAAGATAAAAGACATAGATCAATGAAAACCTTAACAATAATAAAAGGAACAAAGAAATTATTTCATTCTAACCTCATAATCCATAATGAAATTACAATGGAATCAACCCAAGAAGTTTAGCATTCCATAGAATACAAAATAAAATAAAAATAGAAGAAGAAAAGAGAGAAAGAAATTAGGGCCCCATAAGGGTTCCTAAATTCCAAAGTGTCGAGCTTGTTCTTTCTGCTTCCCCCTTGTTCTCTTTATATAGGACTTGGACTGAGCTTTTCAGTTGCTAAAATCTCTCAAATATCTTTTAAAATAAAGATAAAGCTAAATATTTAAAAATATTTGGAGAGATATAGACTATTTGACAAATATAAATGGTTGATAATATCAATATCTAATATAGTTAAATAAATAAATAAATTAAAGATATATGATAAATTATCACCAATTAATATTTGTATTAATTTTTCAAATCAACCCTTTGCAATCTCCTCAAATTATCTTCTAAATAATCTAATATCTTCAAGATATATTTCTTTGTTGTGGATCTAAAAAGATTCAAGAAGATCTTGTCATATTTAAACAGATTTGGTAGTTATTATCTTTTAATATTTATGATATAATTAAATAAGATAATTATTTAAAAATATCAAATAAAATATATAAAGATATATTTTTCCCAAATTATCTTCTATCATAAAGATAAAGAAAACCGTAAGGTCCAATTTTTTTGTTGCCCTTTTCTTCATTTAGCCAAACTTCTTCACTTTTTCAAGCTTTTCTTGCCGTCTTCATACAATGCTTGGCTAGGATTTTTGTGCTTTTGATAATTTCTTATTCTTGGATTTATCTTTAAGGTGTCATGAAGCTTTAAGCAATTTATTTCCACACCTCCATGAGCTCAACTTAGCTGCAGCTGCACTAACACACTTCAAAATATCCAAAGAACATTTATTCAACTAAAAAGTTATTTTTAACATGTTTTTGTATCTCATGCTCAATAAACTCAATTATAGGAAATCCCAATTAAATCAATCTTTAAGTAGACAAATTCAATTAAATACCCATAATTAAACATTAAATGAGGGCAAAAATACGAACTCATCATAACCACACACTTATCCTTTTGCACTCTTGGGCAAAATTAAGCAATTTCAAAACTTTATTCTGAGGTATTTTACTTCATATCAACACTGGATCAAAGGAATGAACCTTACTTGAGACAAATCAATATTCTAGAAATCAAGTTACCATGCATAAACAAACGGAAAGATTCTATTTTTCACACATGAGTTAATCTTTTGAATTCACAAGACAATCAATTATGAAAGAAAGCACTCAAGTTAAATATGTATTTTCTCACCAAAATTCTCTCAAGTGTTTTGGCTTGTGTTTTCACTCAAAATACTCATGCAAATAAACACTCATAATACTTAACAAGACTCTGATATTCATAAAACTTTCAGAATGCATTCAAAGATTATGAGGACTTTTCACATGTTATGATGGGGCCAAGGCAAAGGTAGGAAAAATTTAGGTTTACCCTGTACTTGCGTCCCTCAACCTCGATGAAACATCTAGCACACATCGTCGAGGTTCTAACCAACCTAGAAGCATGCATGGACACCACCAGATCAAACTGGAGCTCCCTCACCGGAAGACCCAACTCTACCACTTTAGATTCTAACACAAAGGAGTGTGTCGCTCCAGAATCATATAACACGCACAAACTCCTACCACCAATCATTCACGATCTGATGATAAGGTTACCTGATCTGACCACCTCTGTACCCGTCATGGCTTACACCCGGCCAACTGCTTGAGGCCTTGCACCTCCCCTTGCCTGTTGTGCCTGAGATTGTGCTGGAGGCCTCAAAATTGCACTCCTATTGGCAGGGCACTCCCTAATAAAGTTGTTAGTTTTGAAATGGTTGAAAAGCCAAGAAGGGTGGGTTGAATTGGCTAGTTAAAAATTTAGGCTATCTTTGCAAGCTAAAAACCACCTTTAATTGAATCAAATAGATCACCAAGTTAGGATGCAAATAATATTGAACTGTACACTTTCAATCAATCAAAAACAGAGTTAATCGATTGATTTTACTAAACAAATTCTGTTCTGGTATAATCAACCGATTGAAACAGGAAAACAGTCGACTAAAATACTAGAAAAAATGCAGAAATGCAAATTTGAATTTTAAACCAAGAACAATTCACAAGAATGATCAAGATAGGTTCCAAATGATTATGTAAACATGCTCAATGCTGCAAATGCTATGAAAACATGCAAGAACATGAAAAAGATGATTAAAGCACAAGTTCTTTAAACTTTAAAATGAAAATGCAAGAGAGAAAGGTTAAAGAAGAGAGGACACCACAAGATTTTTATACTAGTTCACTCAAATCTGAGCTACATCTAGTTTGTCAAGGCAACCTGAGCTTGACTTTGCACTATTTAAAAATATTTACAAAGTATCACTTCCAAAATATGCAAAAACACCACAAAAGACTCTTGAATCACACAAGAATCACACTAGCAAAGCAAGAACCCTCTTGTAGACCTAGAAAACCACCAGGCACACACCCAAAGTTTGATAAAGATCAAACCTCAGTGGTAGCACAACCCATCCTACCACAAACCACTTTCTCCAAGCTTCAAACCAAGCCAAAAGCTCAAAGAATTTATCCAAGATCAATCTTCAACAGTTGCAACACGTATGATCACGAAGGAGAGAGTTTCCACAAGTTTCCAGAACAAATTCGCACTCTAAAATGATCAACAGACCTCTCTTTCAAAAATCAAAACTTTTATAGTCAAACTGTTACGAAATTCAACAGGTTGATTTTCAAATCAATCGGTTGATTTCACTTGACTTAAGTGAAATTAGTCGATTAAAAACTAAATCAACAGACTAAAAGAGACATTTTAACCTGTTGAAAAACCATTTAACAGATTAAAAGACACACCTAAGACCAAAAACATATGATTAATGCTATAAGGTCTATAACATGAATTACAAACTTAAAATACACTTTTTAAATGATGTAACTACATGGAGAGCACACGTTCCAGCCTTAATCAACATGAGTATCATCAAATCTCCTTTCTTTCATCAATGTAGGCTTCATTCCAATGGTAATGGCTTCAAGATAGTTCAAAAGAGCTTCATTCAATCTTCATCAAATCTTCAAGAAGTAAACCACCTTGGCTTCTCATGTCAACAAAAGTGACCCTATTGGGCACACTTGTGACATGTCCTCTTGCCAATCAACTGGGGGCAAGCATTCTTCAGGTGGGGCTCTCCACAATGATAACACTACGGCCTGGAAAGCTGAGACTGTTGTGGCAGAGGTGAGAACTTCCTAGGCCTCTGAGGCTGAGGCCTGGAGTATGGTTTCCTCCTATCATCCTGTCTGCTCATGGACCTAGATGGTCCTCCCACCTTCTGCTGCGATTGCTGCTGAACCTCGATCTCAACTTTCAACTTTTCCATTACTCTTGCTTTCTCTACAAAGGCAAGGAATTCCTTGATAGAGAATGGAGCCACCATGAGCTTGAGATCGCCTCTCAATCAATTCTCAAACTTTCTACACTACCAATCCTCTGCCATTTTTAGGGAGTGGAACCTGTCCAGGTGTTTGAACTTTTCAGCATACTCCAATACTAACATATCTCCTTGCATCAACTGCAAAAACTCGACCTCTTTGGCGTACCTCACACTGTCTGGGAAGTACTCAACATAAAATGTTTTCTTAAATAGCTCCCAAGTGATAGGCTCCCTGCTGTCTTCCAGCATCATCTTCATACTAGACCACTAGTGAACGGCTCTCCAGCAAGAAGATACTTAGAATATGCCAGCTTGTTCTCTGCAGGGCACTTCTTCGCATCATAAATCCGCTCTATATCTCTCATCCACTGATTTGCCTCATTCGGGCTAGTCTTGCCATTGAAGTGGGATGGATGATGTTGAAGGAAATCCTCCAAACTTCACTCTTGCACTTGAGGTGGTGGAGCCTGGGAAGAACCAGTTGTAGAACGATTCTCCCCTATCTGATGTAGGGCTTCCAAATGCCTCTGTTGAGTCGCCTCCGCTGCTAGCCTAGCAGATTCCATCTGCTGCAAGGCCAGGTTGTGCTGATTCACCATGTTAGTGTTCTGTTGCTGCATGGCTGCTATCATTGCCTCAATTGCCCCCACCAAGTGAGAGTTATTTGAGTTTGGAAGAGGAGGAGGAGGAGGCCTAGGTGCCATAACTTTCTAACCACACAAAGAAAGAACCATCATTCCGGCTAACAGATACCAAAACCATGTCAAAGACATCACTAGGAACACACAACAGAAACTAAGCAAGCTCACACCTACAGATCATAAAGGAACCACTGCTCTGATACAAAAAATGTAACATCTCATTTAATAGTTTTTACGCTACTAAATAAAACATCACATTATGATCAAACAAAGCAGATAGTAGGAATAAACCATTATAGAGTGCTTATACAGTCATCCAAAATAACCATATAAGTCATTATCGACATGTGCAGTCTATACTAAGGAAAAGTAAATTTATACATCACAAAACTCCATAGAGCCTAACCCAAAAGCTACTACTAGATTTCCAAGCCAAGGATCAACTCCTGTCCAGGAGAGGGGTGTCTTCACCTAGATTCTTCTCTGCTCACACAAAATGATAGGTGATCATTGCAAAAGAGAAACACACAAGGAAAACAACATAGACAAGAAAGGGTAAGTTAACTTAAATAATAACAATCATGCAGTTCAAATTATGAATATCATCACAAACATAGCTCAAATACATAACTCTAGACTCAATATTCGGATTGTGTAAGTGACATTGGATCTCTTGGTGGCATGCACCTGTGACGGTCCCCAAACTCTGCAGAGTTTGGGCGCAAGGGGTTATCACCCGACCACTCCCAGGGTAAGTCCCCTTCGCGTCTAAGACTTGATCAAGTCCAAAGACTAGGACCTCCTACTACTTCTCACGACATAATCCATTCTGCTCTATCTAAGCGTGAATGATTATTGGAGTTTCATGATACCAATCAATACGGAGTCCTCACGTCCTTACACACACTAACATACTCCTTTGAATTTCCCTTGAAATTCTAATTCAACCATATCTCCTCATAATCTATATTCATCCAATTTCACCATTCGTAATATTAGTAATAACATTCCAAGCATATATAAGGGCTAGTTGCATAAGTTCACATTCAAATATATAATCTCCCCCAAAAAAACAGAAAAATCAAACACCCAACTATAGTGGTTCTCGCTCAAGCTAGAAGATCTAGCCCAGGCGAGAGGCCATCTCGCTTAGGCGGGTCATTCTCGCCTGAGCGAGGCTCTAATAGTGGGCAAAATAAAAAATTTGGGCGAACTCTCAAGCAAAGCTGGTTCGCTTAGATAAGAGTGTCTCTCGCTCAAGCGACCTCAGCTCACCTAGGCGAGGCTTCGCGTAGGAACATGGGTGGGTTCTCTGGTGTTTTCACTGAGGCGAAAGCCACTCGCCTGGGCGAAAATACCAGATTACGCACCTGTTCCCGCATGCAAGAGCCCAAAATCTTTTCACCATTCAAACACACATCCAATTATGCAGTTCAAATCTCCATTCAACACTCAAACATGCAATCCAGAACCATCAGAACAAATTTCTATACGAATTTTAGGAAAAAGGTTAGCTTTCCTTACCTTTGCAATTACCACTTGCAAATTCAGCTCTCAACAGGGAGATACCTCAATTGCACAACCTAAGGAGCTAGATTATAGATACCAGGAGTAAGAATGGGACCCTAACTAGACTCAACAAGATTGAAGCACCCAAAATTCAAAAATTTGAAGGCAAGGAGAAGTTGAGGTTAACTTACGTGTAGGGAGGGAATGCTCAGCTCGAGAAAGAGGTTCTACAGTAACCTCAGGTCTGATTGCTGCAACAAGAAGGAAAGAATGAATCAAAATTTTGGGTAGGAATTCAGACCCTTTTTGTTAGAGAGAAGACAGAGGAAATAGAAATGGAGAAGAGTGTAAAGTGAGAGTGGAGTATTGTTTTTGTGAAATGGTAGCAGAGAGAAAGAGGGTACATGGAAAAAGGAAAGAATAAATTAAAAAAAAAGGTTCTTAATGTATATTCATATTTTTTAAGATAATAAAATATAATTAACTTATTATTAATATTATGGATATAAAATTATAATATAATTTTATTGTAAATATTTTTTATTTATTTTATAAGTAATTTTATAATTATAAAAATATTAAATTTTAAAACGGTTAAATTAAAAAAAAATGTAATTTTAAAAAACGATAAAATTAATAAAATAATTATTTTACTTTGAAAAGTTTTACTTAAAAGTAAATCTAGAAAAAACTTTGAACATAAGATAGAAAAATCGGTATTATGTCTAAATATATAAAATTTAAATATAAATATATATTATATATAAAACATAATATATATATATATATATATATATATATATATATATATATATATATATATTTTAACATAAAACACTTAATTCTGATGCATGTGATTTTCCCATCACTTTATATCGCCACTTGCACTCCTCACACCCAAAACACGTGAGATGAACGTATATAAATACGAACGCACCTTCTCGGTCTTCTCACTCTTTTTCTCACTTCAAAGGGAAATGCAGTGCTTGACAATGGTGGCTACGTTGTAGAATCCTAAACCCTAACCCTAACAAAAACGACCGAAAAAAAAATTTGGGAATCTTTAAGAAAATTCTATTGATCGATCTTTGCGACGCCATGGACGTGGACCATGATCAACCTTCCGCCGCGGCCGCGAAGGCCCAGGCGCTGCAGACCCTAGCAGCGGGTCCTCTCTCCTCATCGGTGGCAAAGCTCGCCGCGTCCTCGCGCTGCCTCCCTTCTGACAAGGACTTCCACTTCTACCGAAACTTCGAGGAGTTTAAGGTCCCTGTCGAGGAAATCGCGAGGGAGTCGCGGTCGATGCTGGAGGCCATCGGAGCCGCGGCGCACGCAGCGTTCCCTGCTGACGTCGACGACGCCTATGACTGGCTTGTGAACGTGAACGATGATGTCCTGGAGCGGTTTGATGCATCCATGGACGAGTTCCGGAGGCATCGGGAGGAGGAAAAGACTGGGCATCCGGCGAAGCACCCGATGGAGGAGGATGGGTTTCAGCTGGTTTCTGGGAGGAAGAAGAAAGGGGCAAGAGGGAATGTGATTCCAGGGACGGGTCCTGAGGTGAGTCCGGCGACACCTGGAGTCACTGTGGCGACTAAGGATAAGAAGACGATGGGGCCCAAGCCCAAGGTTCCGTTTCATATTCCAACTATAAGGAGACCGCAGGATGAGTATAGTATTGTGGTTAACAATGCAAACATGCCTTTTGAGCATGTGTGGTTGCAGAGTAGCGAAGATGGGTCAAGGTTCATTCATCCACTGGTTCGTTATTTACTATTTTTGTTCATGTTTTGCTTATATAGTTTGTACAATATTTTTGTTTATGTTTTGCTTATATAGTTTGTACAAGTATGTTTAGATTGACTTCCTCTGTGAATACTCTTAAAAGTAGAGAACACGGGAACATGATATGACATTACGCAAGTTAAAGTTTGTAGAAGATCAGTTGGACTTTATAGGATGTGGTTGTGATGGATGATTTTTATTAACAATTTAGCGGCTAGTTATTAGAATGAACATAATCTTTTGTTGTTTTTGTTATTTTCCCTTATGTTTTGTTGATATGAAGGAAAATTTTCAATTGTCTCTGATTGTAGTCTTTGTAAAAATATGATTGTATGGCTGCCTCTCATATTTGCTTATGATGGAAAAGCTAGTTTTGGCAGGCGTATAGTTTTTTTTTTTTTACTTTCTTTCCATTAAGGTTTCGTTTGACTTGGGTTGGCGTGTATATCAAGTTCATTTGGCATGTAATAACTTGTTTAAAGTTGTTCTGTGGTCTTGTTGATATTAATGCTATCTCATTGATGCATGTTGTTAATTTAGCGTAATAGATGGTTCTGAATCCCCTGAAACAAGATTATATTGTTAGAAATATATAACACCTCTATTTCCTTTACAAGGGTGGAGTCCTAAAAACTGGGATCTAACATGGCCAGATAAGAGAAGAAATTTGGTTTTTCTTCTCATGTTAAGAAGCAAGATATGGTTCTGTTGGTGGGAGAGAAATAAGTTTTATTAAACAATTACGTACAATGATGGGTCGTAGGACCACAACTCATATATTCTTTTTATTATGTCTTTCTTTCTCTGACCTGACCATATCTTGTTTTTTTTTTACCATATCTTGTTAATTAAGAATAGGAGAAGATGCAAATCCCATTCTAGAATGTCTTTAGTTAAACTCAATTGTATCCCCTTTGTAAACTGTAATGTGTAGTTGCAGAGTCTCTTCAATTAAGAAGTGATAATAATGCCTGTTTCATGGGTTTGTTAAATAGTATTCTCAAGATCAATCATGCTGACTATTCATATTTTCTTCTTGTTATGTCTTTCTTTCTCTGACCTGATCATATCTTGTTAATTAACAATGGGAGAAGATACAAATTTCATTCAAGAATGTCTTTAGTTAAACTCAATTCTGTCCCCTTTTGTGATCTGTGATGTGTAGTTAGTTACAGACTCTCTTCAATTAAGAAGTGATAATAATGCCAATTTCATGGGGTCGTTAAATAGTATTCTCGAGGTCATTCATGCTGACTATTTATATGTTGGTATGGTGTACTTTAAAGCAATTACTTGTGTTCAATGATATTTTCTGTGTCATGTTCCTACCCTTTCACTTTTCTAATATTTGCATGAACCAGGGATGTTCATTCAATGAACCTTGTTGAAAGTCTTAATGAAGGAATAAATCCTTTGGAAGGGTTAAATTCTTTTTTTTTTTTTTGTATTTAATTGTTGTTAAAAGAAATTTTGTTTGGCTGATTGCATTCTACGTTTAGATCTTGCTTTTCTAGCATGTATGTCTTCACAGAGTAGCTATTGGCAGTTGTATTTTGTTTTGCATTAGTAATCTCCAACCTTGTGTGTCTCAGGTGAACTGAAGGAAAATTTTCATAATTTTTTTATTATCTTAAATGTTTTTGTCATCTTTTGTATCTTTTTCATGTTAATCTATCATTAATTTATTATTCCAGGAAATGCTCTCTGTTTTGGATTTTGTTGATGGAAGTCCTGGGGATGTTGTGCCAATGAAGCCTCCCTCAATAGATAACACTCCTTTCAAGCTCGTGGAGGAAGTCAAAGATTTAAAGGAGTTGGCTGCTAGGCTGCGTTCTGTTAATGAATTTTCGGTAAACATGATCACTATTCATAACATTTTACGTAGAAATTAGCTCATGACCAATTACATAATTTGATTATTGTACCTGAAAGGTTTAATTGCAATAACACATGATAAGTAGTACAATTTGATCATGTCACACATGAAATTTTGTTGTATTACATTAATGGATCCTAATTGTATATTTTGAACTTAACCTTGTAGATTTGGTCATTGAGGTAAACTATCACTATTCCATTTTTTCTGGTTTTACACTTGACCTGAGAGTTCTTGTTTGTGTTTTGATTTTTGTTTCCATTGTGACTCTTAAAGCTTCTAATTGCTCGACTAAACATTTCATTGAACCCTCCCACGTGGAGTTTTAATTTCCACCACACCCTGCCTTAAATTTCCACTAAGAGAACATTAAAAGGCCTTGAGGTGATCATAGCGGGCTTTGGTCAGATCATAGGAGTGCCACATGCAGCCCACTTCACAATTGAAATTCTTAAAACTCCCAAAAGAAAATTCAAGGAAAAATAATGCCAAAAGTTGGTGGCCCATTGTTTCAAATTTTAAACAAAATAAAATGTAAACTAATTAGAAATTTCTTCTTGTCTTGAAGGCTCATTAATCTTCAATAGGCTTTAGACAATTCCTTAATTTTTGCTCCTAGGGCCCTTAAGATAGAATCTTCAAGTAGGGATGTCACCTTATGTTGCATGGCTTCCTTAGCTTTCCTAGTTCTTGACCTAGTTATGGGCCTTCCAATTCCTTCAAGTGCTTTGTCATTGATTGTGTCCCCACCATTAGGTGCACTCATTTTTCAATTGCGTTTGATTGTTGGAATAATATTTCTCCTCTCCTGCAATCACTATGACTTTCATTCATTGCATTCTTTTGACTTATTTTTTGTAATGACTTGAAGTTGAAATATATAGGTTGATTTGGAACATAATCAATATCGGTCTTTTCAAGGTTTGACTTGCCTTATGCAAATCTCAACAAGGGCTGAAGATTTTGTTGTTGACACATTGAAACTTCAATAGGCTTTAGACAATTCCTTAACTTTTGCTCCTAGGGCCGCCCTTAAGTTAGAATATCTTCAAGTAGGGATGTCACCTTATGTTGCATGGCTTCCTTAGCTTTCCTAGTTCTTGACCTAGTTATGGGCCTTCCAATTCCTTCAAGTGCTTTGTCATTGATTGTGTCCCTGTCATTAGATGCACTCATTTTTCAATTGCATTTGATTGCTGGAATAATATTTCTCCTCTCCTGCAATCACTATGACTTTCATTCATTGCATTCTTTTGACTTATTTTTTGTAATGACTTGAAGTTGAAATATATAGGTTGATTTGGAACATAATCAATATCGGTCTTTTCAAGGTTTGACTTGCCTTATGCAAATCTCAACAAGGGCTGAAGATTTTGTTGTTGACACATTGAAACTTCGCATTCATATAGGACCCTATCTTAGGGATGTTTTCAAGGACCCTTCCAAGAAAAAGGTTAGTTGCACATGATTGGGTTTTCTTTTAATTTAACATTTTTGTCTCATTGTATTAAACATTATTTACTATTAATTAGGTCATGCATGGTGCGGATCGTGATATTTTATGGCTTCAACGAGACTTTGGAATTTATGTTTGTAATCTGTTTGACACTCACCAGGTTTGTTTGAATGCTCTGACTATTGACTGTTGATTGAGATGCTAAAGTCCAATATCACGTATTTGGTTTGTAATAGTAATCATGTATGAGATTTTTGTGATTATTTAGCTAGGTGTTCATGTATTTATAATGTTTTAGTTGAAGAATATTTGGCCCTAGACTAATCTATTTTCATGGCATTGCTTAGGCTTCAAAGTTGTTAGGCTTGGAGAGAAATAGTTTGGAGTATATTCTGTATCATTTTTGTGAAGTTACTGCAAACAAAGAGTATGTTGTCCTTAGTCTTTTGCTTTAATTTTGAATCAATTGATTGAGCCCAATTGCTTTATTTTTTGCTTTTGGGCTTGATTTTTCCTAATTTTTTCATGCATAAATTTTGGAAGGTTTATATTAACATCTCCTTGCAGTTACCAGAATGCAGATTGGAGACTACGTCCACTTCCTGATGAGATGCTAAGGTATATACTTTTAACTTGTCATGTTTAATTTTTCATTTTCTTTCCTTGTCATATTTAATTCCCGTTTAATCTATCACGAACTCCAATCCTATAAGAAAAAAAAATCTTTATTAAAAGAGAGGATACAATCAAAGAACGTGTAAGAGGATTAATGGAAAATAAATTAAATGGAGATTTTGGGACTTAAAGAATGTTGTCAATGGAAAGAGTAGGTAAAAGATGAACAACACGAATACCATGAGAGGAGGCTTGAGAACCGCTAGTGATGGTGACAGATGGTAAAAAACAGGGAGTAGAAAGGGAAGAGAACATAGAATTATTACCATAGATGTGATTGGTAGCCCTAGAGTTGAGAACCCAAGAACCGAGAGGATTGAATGAGACCAACAAAGGAAGGGTCTGTGGTGTGCAATAGAAGTAGTGCAACCAGATGTGTGACATTGCTTGTACCATTTCATGAATTCTGTTAGAATTATTACTTCTTTTCTATATCATTATCCCTATCTATAGGGTGTACAATAGGTTAACCTATCTTCTGTATTACCTATTCGATACTTAAGTGTGGATTGTCATATATTGTTGTAGTTCACTGATGTAAGAATCCATATAAATGAATGGATCAGCTAAGGGATAATTAAGCTCTCTCTGATCTGCACATAACAAGGAAATTAAATTGTCACCAGCAATGCTAATTTTTGTGTTTAGTTCCTCCCTCCCCCTTCCACAAGGAAAATAGTTTACTATTTTTTTCTTGGTTTCAGCTTGATGATTACTGGTATAATGGCATGAACAATCTAATTGTTACAACCTAATTAACTGTTTTCTGATGACAGATATGCTAGAGAAGATACACACTATCTGTTATATATATATGATTTAATGAGGATTAAGTTATTTGCCTTGTCTAAGGATTCTGAAAGTTCTGAGTCTTCTGATATTTCTCTGGTGGAGGTAACTATCTTCTACACTAAAGGAATCTCTTTCCGTGGATGAATTTGATTTGGTTGGTTGAATGTCTTACACATACTTTACTGAGTGTAGAAATTTGTGTTGTGGTTGAAATTTGTTAATGATATTTCTGTTACCTTGAACAAGTTTACAAGGTTTTATAATGTGCGTTAAACCTTACCAATTTTGCACAGTAGAAGGTGACATTACTGTTTATCAGTTCTTCCTATCTTTTAGATTCACAGGCTTCTTAATCAGTTATTTGAACTTTTACACATTTTACACTAATGATTTGATTAGACCCGTTTGACCTTTGCTTTCTATGCATAAAGGATTTTGGGCAATGATTTAATTATAAATGTTAATTAAATTGAGACACAACTTGGCTGAATGGTTGGCTCAAAAACGAACAGGTCTACAAACGAAGTTATGATGTCTGCATGCAGCTGTATGAGAAAGAACTTTTGACAGAGAACTCCTATCTTCATATATATGGGTTCGTTACTTTTATAATAGCTGTTTCATGAATTTTGTGTATTATACAAGTAGCAATTGTTCACTAATATCTTTTTGTATATCCTGATTACATCAATAACTCTTTTATGTAAAGGGAGTGTTTAAAGTTCTGTGTTGCATGTAATGCATGCCAAGAAATTTAAAGTAAAGCTTAGTTACTGTTTCTTGATAGGTTGCAAGGAGCTGGTTTCAATGCTCAGCAGCTTGCCATTGTATCTGTGAGTTACTATTTTTAAATTATTTGTGGCACCAATTTTGAGCATGAAAAATGTTCTCAACTGTTCCACTAAGCAATCCTTTAATGAATTATTGCTATCCCATTTTTTAAGTATTGTGGTCAATTCTGTCGACTTAATCTACAAGCCATTGTTTTCACGAATATCAATATAACACAATATAGGTGAACTTATTTCCTGTATTTTATTGATCAATCTCTTCGTTAATTTTCTGTATCTTATAAAATAACCAATTTCAACGTGATCATCAAAATATTAACTTAGCTTTTGATACCATTTCTTACCATATTACCACCATAAATGTCCTTACCACCAAGTTACCCTGTTATCATCTCAATCATCACTAGGCGCTCCTGGAATAGTTATCTTGCTCTTTCATGTTGTTTTCTATCATGAAACAGCTTTGGTTGGACAGCAAGAAATAATACTAATAGCCTTCCAAGCATGATTCTTGTTCAAGTTTTTTTGTATTTTTCTGGAACAATCCAAAATAGATTCCAGTGCTGGAACAATGTAAGGAATTTGTGATAGAAGAATTTCCTACTTGTAAAACTAGTAGAATGTGGAATGTTACGTATTGCATAATTTGCATTCGTTTTGGATTTTGTCATTCTCTGTACTAAACATCCATTGAAGGCTTTTACTCTGATTTCCTGGATTGCAGGGACTATGTGAATGGAGAGACATTGTTGCCCGGGCAGAGGATGAGAGCACAGGATATGTATTGCCAAATAAATCCGTTCTTGAAATCGGTATGAAACATGTGCAAGTTCTGGGTATCTTAATGTTAACAATTTGGCTTTACGTTCATAGCTTAATTTGTATTTACTTTTTTAAAAGCTAAGCAGATTCCTCTTACTACAAGCAAACTAAGACGATTAGTGAAGTCAAAACACCCTTATGTTGAACACAATCTTGATACAGTTGTCAGCATCATTAGACATTCTATTCAGAATGCTGCTGCATTTGAAGAAGCATCTCAACTGTTGAAAGAAGCACACGCTGCCGTGGTAAGTAACATATTTACCAGGATGTATTAATTGTATATATATATATATATATATATATATATATATATATATATATATACACACACATTCTCAAATTTAGAAAGAATAATATATTTTTGTATTACAATAATGATGTCATTGGACCTATGATACATGAGCTTGATGGTTATTTTAGGAAATATAGAGAGCTAATTCTGAAGAAACAAATCCCGGTAATTATGGGACTGAGTATAAATACATAATCCTAGTATTAATAGTGGGATACTGAAAGAATAAAATTATAGCATGGATGAAATAAAAAAATTCCTAAAATACAATAGTGAGCATCTTAACTTTTAGCTTCACGAGGCCGGAAGGATTGAAGTGACCCATGATCCTAAAATTTGATGAGATCCATTGTGATCCCTCAATGATTCAATCCTTCTGTGATCCAGTGCTTGCGTCAACTCTCAGTGTGCTCCATATTCAAAGGACTGTGCTTGTTTACTTGCAATTTTTACAACATTGGTATTTATAATGTTCCCACACTCTATTTGTTTGGTGTCGGCTAGTAATATTCCAGCCTGATAGTAAATTCTCAACTCACCGAATGGACTAATTATTTATCAGTTCTCCTCATTATACATCTTACTAATGGATTTTCTTGTTACGAAGAAACAATGGTTGGCACCTCATTTTGTCATATTGTGACAATAAATTATTTTATGTTTCCACAGAATGTTAAAGAAAATATAATTCTTGGAACTCTGGATCTCTTTTTATTATATTCTTCTATAGGTTTTATTCATTTTTATGTCTTTTAATCACGTCAATAATTGATTATAATCTTCTGTAGGGAGTACTCTCCTATTTCTTTCTCTTTTCATTTTATCCAATTCTTGTCTTTCCTTTTCAATTATTGGTTCTTAACATGGTAACCTTGTATTTATAATGTTCTAACACTTAATAAGATCTATTTGTTTAGGGTCAGCTGGTATAATTCTTGGCTAATATTAGATTATTGTGGTAATTATATTCCCAACTCACCCTAATTATTTAACAGTTATACTCATGATACATCTTATGTTTTAGCTTGTTGTAACGAAAAACAATTACTGTAAACCTTATTTTTTTATAGTGTGGAATGAGAATATTTTATATTTCCACAAAATTTTTAGGAAAATATAATTGTCAGAACTCTGAAGATATATTTTGTTTGTAATCTTTTATATGTTCTATTCACTTTAAGTAATCATGTCAATGATTAGTTATTATATATATATATATATATATATATATATATATATATATATATATATATATATATATATATATATATATATGGTGTGGGGAATCTTATAAGCCGATTTTGTTAGGTTGAGTTTGGTTTGTGCTATCAAGCTCCTTTTAATTTTCACACTCTAGATGTCCATCTTTAAATGTGAGAGGGTGTGTTGAAGACCCTATATCAAGTAGAATATGACCATATTACTATATGTAAGTGGGTGTAAAACTTATCTTGCAAAATGATTTTTTAAGGTTGAGTTGGGTTTAAAATTCATTTTTTAACAAATTTAAATATAAATGTGTTACAATTCAATAATTATAAATAGGTCATTTCAGTTTGATTTTCTGCATATATAACAGTAATATTGTAAGGTATTTTTAAATATATACATTTGAGAAGGTCTCCAATTAATTGGGATTATGGTAAATTGCTCATGTCTTTTGGATCCATTATGAATGCCAGCTAAGTTTCAAAACAGATAAAATTAATCAACCTGGTGTGTATAATTGCTGAATATTTTAAAGAATTAATGCTTTTTCTACCTGCATAATGGGTTTTATTTTAATTTTTTTCAGTCTTAATTTCTATTTTTTGTTGATTGAGTTGTATGATTGCTTAACAGGCATTAGATGTGGTACCAGTTACTGATGGAACTGAAGACCCCCAATTCTATAAACAAGATTCTAAGGTTGGAAGTCCAACTAAAGTGTTGAAATTGAAAATAGTTGCTGTAGTAATATTATTATCCTTGAGTAGTCTCGATTTATGTTTTTGATCCCAAATAGGAACCTTCTGTGCATCAAGATACAAACGTACAAATAAAAATCAAGTCCAGTAGTCTTACATCTGAGCCAAGGGTGAGTCTCACAGTTTTAGAGCTGGATAGGGATGCAAATGTTGGTGCACTTTCTTCGGAAAAGGTTGAAAAATGTCTCGGTATTAGTTCAATGTTTTATCCACCTAGTGATGAACATTGATCTGAATTATATCTGTTAATTTCTTGATAGGGAAATAGAACGACTGTTCAGGTGCTAAAAAAGCCTTCTGGTGCTTTTGGGGCACTTCTGGGGAATTCAGCTTCAAAGAGGAAGCTTGGTCCTGATAAGGTATCCTTTTGTCAAACTCAATATATTACATGTGATGCTAACATGTAGCTCCATGTCTGTTGAATACTATTTTGATACAACATATTTGGATTTCTTCTCAGGGAAAGGAAGATATCAAGTTAGAGCAGATTAGAGCTTCCGTTAGTCTTCCTTTCCATACATTTTTGGGTAGCAGCGAGAAGTTAGAACCTACAGTACAAACTCCCAGTGTAGCGACTGAAATATTAGAGCCACCGAAACCTGTTTCTGATATAGTTTCTGCCTCTCCGCTTGATGAGATTATAATGCTAGAATCTGATACGGGTGCAGAGGGTATGGAGCTGAATAACCTAGAAAACTACAATGTGCACATGGAGAAAAGTTCTGGTGTGTTCACTTCGGGAAAAGAGGATAAAGAACCAGTGTCTCTATCGGAATTATCATCAAATTTTAAAAAATGCTTTCATTCAAATGACCAAAATAATAAAACCAGACAGCACGGGAAAACTGAAGAGTCCAGTGGCGTGGTGCAGCTGAAGGCATTTGATTATGAAGCTGCAAGGAAGCATGTCGAGTTTGGAGAACATACAAAGCATGCATCTTCCCAGGATTGTGGTGAGGTAGAGGTCTCAGATAGCAAGCAACTTTCGACAATTGGGCAGGAACAAGCTAGTAATTCGACTAAACAATTGCAACAAGGTAAAAGACGTCAGGCTTTTCCAGCTTCTGGGAATCGTAGTGCAACATTTCGCTGAGAAATGAAAATGGTACAAAAATGGGAAACCAAGATGTTCAATATAGCGTAGCGTCGAATCTAAGATTGGCAAGATATAGAAATTTATGAATTTAAGTTTACATCTTAAAATTTTAATTTTTACATGTTGGTCATTAGCAGCAACATTTATCCTTGTGTAGCTGATAATTAGTATGAAAGATGAAAATTATTTCTGGGAGGCAAGAAAATCTGGTAGGCATTGTAAATCTACTTAACATTTTTCATTGTTTATTTCTCACTTGCATTTCAATCTAGGAATTTAAATCCGGTCAACATGAATTGATTTTACCATATTAGTCATATTTATATATGCATAAATGTTTTTTTTTTGGCAACAGTGAATTAAATATATTTATGCAGCTTCCGAATTTAATGTAATAATGTTAGGATGTAAGCCGAAGAAATAATTTGTAGAGATACCAGACAATCTTATTGTCATATAACTTATTAAGAGAAGAAATGACTAGATTATATTTTTGTTGCGATGTCAGGTAATCTAATCCTCATATAACCTGTAGATGGTAACAAATATTGAATGAGCTAGAAATACATTAGTTATGGTTTCATGGAATTTTCTAGTGTGATATGTGTAAGATGTAACTTGTATGAGTGTCCAGAATTATAAATATTTTTAAAAGGTTAAAACAAAACAAAATGAAATATAATCAAATTTGTGATCATAAATGTTTTGGGTAAGTGACTAAGCATCTATTTCCAATGCTCAAATTATTTTTAAGTTCTTTTGTCTGACGCTCTCTTCATTTAGCTTGTGTTCAATTCTTTCTCCTATTTGGTGTCTTTTTCTTTTCCTGTTCAGGCGATCGGGGAACCTGTCTAAAAGACTCTGATGCTTAAGTGAGTTCAAGTTCGATTGGACATCTATTTATTAACCTCCCTTGGGCATCTATAGTGGAAACCAGACTCATGTTGTCCTGGTAACTGGATATAGCTCTATGATTGAGTGAACCAATATAAAAATAATTGTGCAATTCTCTTTCCCTCATCTCACTTACTTTGAATCACTTAAAAACTCAAGAAAATCAAGTAATCCACTCTTTGTTGTGTTTTAATCCGTTCTTTTATAATCTGAGGCTGTATAATAATTAGAAATATTGATTGGAACAAGTCTTGTATATAGAAGATTGTTGTTTAAGTTAAATCTGTGAATTCTACATTCTACATAAATTGCCAGTATTTTAGCCGACTAATTTGTCATTTTAATCGACAGTTTCATAGCTCAAAAACAAACTAGTCTGCTATTTTATTTTTTGACCGATTGAAAGTGTAGTGGTCTATAACTTTTCCATTCTAACTTTCCAGTCTATTTGATTCAATTGAAAAGAGTTTTATGCTTTCGAAAAAGTTTTAAATAGCCAATTCAATCCACCCCGTCCCCCTTCTTGGCTTAAATCACCATTTCAAACCTACACTCTTCTAGCCACCTTAGATTCTCAAATTCTTGGCTTTGATAATATTTGCGAATTGTATCTTCAAGATCCATACTTTTCGCCCATTTACAAGTCTTGTGAACAAAAGTCCCAAGGAGGATTCTATGTGAACTTTAAAATAAGCAAGAATTCATATTCCTCATGGTTTGCATAAAAAACTCCTTATACAAGAAATGCATAAAGGGGGACTTATGAGACACTTTGGGTTGCTAAAACTTTATTCATGCTTAAAGAAAAATTCTTTTGGTCCCATATGAAGAAAAAGGTCCAAAGACATTGCTCTAGTTGCATCACATGCTTACATGCTAAAACTACTACAATGACTTCTGGCCTTTATACTCTTTTGCCTATTGCTTCCACCCCTTAGGAGGACCTAAGCATGGACTTTGTCCTAGGAATTCCAAGAACTTGTAGGGGTGTTGATTCTATTTTTGTGGTGGTGGATCGTTTTTCAAAAATGACACATTTTATACCATGCTGCAAAGTAGATGATGCTAGCAATATAACAAAGTTGTTTTTCAAGGAAGTGGTTTGTCTTCATGGTCTACCTAAAATCATTGTGTCTTATAAAGATACTAAGTTCCTTAGCCACTTTTGGAGAACCTTGTGGTCTCGGCTAGGAACCAAGCTAGCTTTTTCTACTACTTGTCACCCATAAACCGATGGGCAAACTAAATTAGTCAATAGATCTCTATCCATTTTGTTGAGGGTCGTCCTTAAAGGCAACCATAAATCTTGGGATGAGTATCTTCCTCACATTGAATTTTCATAAAATTGTGTGGTCCATAGCACTACCAAGCTCTCTCCTTTTGAGGTTGTTTATGGTTTCATTATCACACATTTAGATTTGATACCACTTCCTACTTCTTTTTATTTTATCCATGAAGAAGGGGTATCTAAATCTAAGTTCATCAAAGACTTACATGAAAAGGTGAGAAACCAAATTCAAGCTCAAAATGAAAAGGCTGTCAAGTATAATAACAAAGGAAAGAGAGTTAGGAGTTTTAATGAGGGTGACTTAGTTTGGTTACACTTAAGAAATGAAAGATTTTCACATTTGAGAAAATCCAAACTTAGTCCCTGTGGTGATGGTCCATTCCAAATAATCAAGAAAATCAATGATAATGCTTATCAATTGGATCTTCCTGCTAACTATGGTGTTCACTCCACATTCAATATATTTGACTTAATTCCCTTTGTAGGGTTAGTGGATGATGATGAATATCAAGAAGCATGTTAAGAAAGATTCAAATGAGCTTCTCTCAAGATGGCCAAAATCCTCACGAGCTTCAAATGCTCTTCTCATTGGCTAAGGAGGATGTTAAAATATGAGATGTTGCATATCAAAGCATTAGTATAGACTAGAGTCGTCAAAATGGGTTATAACCCGTGAGCCAACCCGGCTCATCACGGGTTCGGGTCGGGTTGGGTTGAAAAAAAATTACAAATTTTAGTACGGGTTAAAAATGAACCCAACCCACTAAGAACCCGGCTCATTCGAATTGAACCCGTGATGAGCCGGGTTTGCTCACCAACCCGCCAATAAATTTTAAATATTTAATTAATATATATATATATATTAAATTAATATTATATATATATATTATATATATTATATATATATATATATACATATATATTGTAGATGGGGATAAAGAAGATGTTTCAAGAGATGAAAATATTGTGAATTTATTCATTCAAGATTTTTTAATACTATAGTTTGATAAGTGACAATAATGATTTGATGTTAGGTAGTAATTTATATTTTTGTGATTTTGGTTTGTATTTGGAGTTTAACATAATTTGGGATTTTATTTGGATTGTATTGAAGTTTATTTAGATTTAATCGAAATTATAATTTAGTTTTCTTGAGATTGAAGAACAAAAAATTGTGTGTTTTTTTTTTAATTAAGTGAGCCAGTGAGCCAACCCGTTTAACCCGCCAACCCGTGGTGGGTCGAGACGTAATTCCATGACCCTTAATAGTGGGAGTTCATGGTGGTGCCCCATCTATATAATTTAGTAAGGATTCAAGGTAAGGTTGCATCCTGACGCTCTAAGGAGTCAGTTAGTCTCACATAGAGCGGACTGACACTTGCGGTGAGAGTAGTAGGAGGCATGAAACTCATTAAGGGCTAACCTTGTGTGTGGGGTATTGAGACATTGTAACACTTAGCTCGAGGGTGAGCAAGGAATTCCACCACAAGTGCAAGCATCCACTGAATCCGACTAAATTATATGTATCCGAATGAGTTGTGTCGAGTCTTAGTGTATTGTTTGGAAGGTCATAACATGCTTGGGTGATGTATGTATACTTGACTGTGAAAGAGTATATGATTGCATGATAAAACTATTTTTGGCTCTAGCTTACCCTTATGTTGTTTGTTGTATGTCCTGTGTTTCTTTTTTTGCGATGATCATCAATTTGTTGGTGTGAGTAGATGCGAGAAACACCCGTGATCAATAAGGAGGTGATGGTTCCGCTGCGTAGCCCATCGGGGCCAGATTCTACTATATTGGGCTTTGTTATAGGGCTATGGCCCATGTATTGGCTTATCTTTTAAATTCGAATTGTTTTACTGTTGAACCTTGTATCCTGTTTTGTTTTGGCATCGTGGTGTGCCTCGAATATTGTAAGGAGTAGTGTTTATGCTCCAAGACCACGATACTATGTTATCCCGTGTGACGTTTTCTTTAATTAGGATTATTGATTATATGGGACGTTACAATTCTTAATAATATAACATGTTATAATTCATAATAATATTCAATAATAATATAATAGCATTTTAGCACTAATATAGTAATAATAATAATAATAATAATACTAATTAAAATATTGTGTAAAACAATAAATAAATAATCGAATAATGACACTGACACCGGTACTAAACTAAAAATAAATAATTATTGTATTTAATGTAATTGTATTTTCAACCAAAGTCAATTATTAAACTATTTATATTATTTACAATTTGTTATTTCAAAGGAAGATTTATAAATACATAGCTTGAAATAGGAATTTGTGCTAAAACATGACAACTCTACTATTAGATGAATCTACACTATTTTTTTTGTATGGTTTATCATTTGTAGTTTTCTAATTTTTTACTCTTTACATTTTTTTTTGCACCGTCCAACATTTGTATTTTCAGAGAGAATAATATTTATATTAAACTTGAATGTTGATTAACTTCTCTCGCAAATTTTAATAATAATATTAATATTAAAATTTTACTGTTATAAATTAATTTTTAAAATAGAAACGAATTAATATTAAAATTTTTAAAATATTAATAATATGTTGTTCAATATTCACATTTGAAACAAACTTGTGTAAATATCACGTAAAAGATATAAATATTAATAAACATTTTTAAAATATTATGTGTACTTATTTATATTAATATTAATATTCAAATTGGATTAGACAGAAAATTTTATTTCAAATTTGAAAAACTTCTCTCACATTTAAACTCAAATCACAAACACATTCCAATAAACTTCTCCTTTTTTATGTATTAATTGGACAAACACACATTCTTTTGTTTTCCTTTTTCATTTATAATATTATATTATTCATTTCACGGTTTCCATGCTCATTGTAGACCATCTTTTTAAGTAAGTTCTTTTTTACTACTTTCTCCCTAATCATTTGGAAGTTTGCACAAAGGATGTGATATGGTAATTAAAGTTTTTTTAATGTTTTTGAACAACTGACACATATTTTTCATCTTTTAGGAAAACTTAAACATTAATTTAAAAAGTAATTTTGATAACATAGACAAAAGTGTATTCTTACAAAGTTAAAATTATAAATTCTTAAAACTTTTAAAGAAAAAAAATCACTAATGATTTTAATTTTACTTTTTTTTCTTTCTAAAATTAAGATACATATTGCCAAATTTAAAATTTGAAATATATGATAATAGAATTTTAATTTGAAATTTAAAATCGCAAAAAACTATAAAAATAAGGTAATTGTAAAGCCCACTTAATTTTTTTCTGCTCTAATTTTTAAAGGCCTACCCTAATTAGTTGGACATAAGGCTGACCCATAGGGTGTCCAAGATCCTAAACAACTCTAACCCCCTCATTTTAGCTCACTTTGCAAAAACAGTGCTTCACTCCTCTCCTTTTTTCCCAAACAAAACCTTTGTTAGGGTTTGGACCTCCTTCCTCTCCCTTCTAGTCATATTTTTGCAATTTCAGTTAGGGTTCACCGTAGGGAGCTTGTCTTAAATCTGTTCCGCTATTTTTTAGCTCTCGAATCTGCTCTTAGAGCTACGGTGCTCAATTGGTTGGGGTGTCGAAGTCTTTTACTAGCTCTTTTCAGGTAAGGGAAGCTAGGGTTCCTCGTATTTGCTGAATGTTTGTCTATTTTTGACTTGCCTCGAGTTTGTATGACTTGTATGCTATTGTGGTCATATGGAATGCTTTGTTTTGTGTCTCGAGTATGTCTGTATGGCTGATACAGGTACAAATAGTGGCGGGAATTGATATTCTCGCCCAAGCAAGTTCGTCTCGCCTAGGCGAGAATAGCATATGCTGGCCTAGATTCCTGCTCGAGCTCTCGCTTAGGCAGAGAGCTCTCGTTTTGAGCGAGGTGTCATCTTGCTTAGGCGAGAGGGGCTCACCTAAGCGAGAACGCGTAAGAGCCTGTTTGTGTTTCGCTTAGTTGCAGCTCAGGTGAGAGACCTTACCTTTGAGCGAAGAGCAGTCTCACTCAGGCGAGGAGGTCTCGCCCAAGCGAGAGCTCGTGAACACTATAGTACTCTCTGCTGGCAATCTTGCCTAAGCGAGGACTTGTAGCCCATGTATTTCCTTACTCTTGGAGCACTTACTTTAATACTGTTAAACTTCTTTCTCTGTCTTGTTATTGGCGTCGTGGTGTGCCTTAGTTTTCCTTCTAAATATTCTTGAATAAATGTAAGAAGTAGCGTTTATACTTCATGACTTTGCCTTTTTATTATCCATCGTAATGTTTCATTTAATTATGTTATTACTTAAATGGGACATTACAATAACTAAGTTTTAATTTGAAATTCAAAGTAAAAAAAATAAAATCCAAACTTTGCCAAATACATAAAAATGTATCTAATTTAATATATAAATATAGCACTCATATTTATCAAAATTTATTATCTTATTAAAATTATTTATTTTGTATAAAGTTATATATAAAATCAAACATAGCTATAAATAAATAAATAGTATATATATATATACATATAATATTTTCTATTTAAATTATACATATATTAATTGATTTTTGTCTATTTTATTTATTTTTTAAAAATTATTATAGAATCACTTTCTTATTACTAAAAGGAAGAAATAAACGGATAAGTTACATTTTTATAACATTTTAAAAAATAAGTTACAATTTGAAAATTAAACTATAAAAAAAGCAATGAATTTTTTTAATTAACATTTATATTATCGACAATACATAAAATTTAAAATTCAAAATTTAAATAAAATATATTTAAATTTAAATTTTAAAATAGAAAAAAATATGTAAAAATATAATATTAAAGTTTAAATTTAAAATTCAGCATCCAAAAAACTATAAAATGTTATGTTGGAAGTTCCAACATAAAACAATCTTATAGTATATAAGTGAGGTGCAAACCTCACCTTACAAGTTGGTTATGTGGGGTTGAGTTAGGCATTGTTGAACAAACCTTTGTATTTTTGTAGAGTCTATAGGGTCTACTCAATAATTTCTATATCATTTATAATTTTTAATATTAGAAAACCAACTATTACATTTTTCTACATTGTCTACTAAATATTTTATTTAAAATTGAATTCGATTTCTTAATTTTGATTAATTCAATCTTAATATATTATTTAAAATAATTATATATAATATATTTTGTTAAAAATACATAACTTAAATATATTTTTATTTTAAAATTAATTACAAAGTTATTATTTAATTTTATAAAATAAAATATTTATATTAAATTTAATTATACTTTTATAATTTTAAATTTTTAAAATCTCATGTCTTGTGGCACGGATAGAAATGCTAGTGTGTATATATATATATATATATATATATATATATATATATATATATATATATATATATTATAAAGTTACTTAATAGATGGTGACTATTTTAAAAATTTAAGTGAGGTTGAAGATATAATAAGAATTAAGGCTGAGCGACGATCGGGTTGGGTCGGATTTAGGTCCAATATGTCCAATCCAACGCAATCCAAATTTATTTTTTCAAATCCAAACCCGACCATTTAGCCATTCGGATTAGACGGTTTCAGAAAGAAGAAAATCAACGTAACACACACACACACACACCAGAAGCTCGTCAACGACATTCTATAGACATCACCAACACCGTCAACGCTCTGGTCCCTCCCCCTCCTTTAAACGCCCTCGCGACCTATGGACTAGCTGTTGTCGCTGCCACTTATGAACTTAGTTGCTGCTGCCGCGACCTCTTGATCTTCCTCTCCTCTCTCCCATTCGAAGACAAGCAACAAGTTGTGAACTACGTCACAACTGACTTTGAAAGCAACACAGCGAGAACTACAAATGGAAGATGAACAACAAAGGAGAAGTCTCGACACAACTACTATGAGTAGATAGATCTGCATCACAAACGCAAGCCAGTCCACCTCGTCGAGAAAAGTGTGACTACGCAGATCTGCATCGCGAACGCAAACCAGTCCATCTTGCCGTAAAAAGACAGTACCTTCCAATGAGCATGAAGGGTGAGTGAATTCAAAGAAAAGGGAAGTTGTAGAAGAAAGGGAAAGAGATTACAGGTGAAGGAGGAGAGGAAAGGGGCCAGCCAGCGACTAGAGTTTAGATGGTGAAAAATTATAATGATAAAACTTTAACGGGTCGGGTCGGGTATTTGAGAATTTTCTTTTTATGATCCATATCCGACCGTATATATCCGTTTTTACCCGAAACTTTTTATTCATTAAAATCCAAATTCGCCTAAAACTGGCATTCTATTTTTTGATTCGAATGGATCAGTTTCGATGGATTCCGGTTTTTTTGCTCACCCCTAATAAGAATAGGTATTATGACGGTTACATGAACGAGATGAATATGCGAGAATTTCTCATCAAAACAGAAATAAATTATATATTAGCTAATGTGAGCTTAATACAGAATATATAATTAGCTATTATTTATTTATTTTTAAATAACAAAAACAATTTCAAAAATATTAAATAAATGAATCTGAAAAATATTTTACATAAACCTAAATTAAAATTTTCTGATTTTATTAGAGTTAAAGATAAGGAATTTAAATTTTATAAAATTAAAAGATTTTAGAAACTAAAATAAAACTATATATAAATATATTAATGCCATCACAATACATAATGTATAATTAGATATTATTTATTTATTTATAAATAAAAATAATAAATTTCGAACATTAAAAATATGAATGTGAAAAATAATTTACATATACTTAAATTTTTATAAATTAAAAGATTCTTAAAAACTGAAATAGAAAGCAAACTGGTTTAAGAATTATAGATCGAAGTCTTCGTAATAGAATAATTTTCTCGATAGTTTTTTGACAGCATGAACTGGAAAGTACATAAAATCTGATTTCTATTTTCTATTTTCAAACCATTATAAAACAAAGTGTGAAAACCCAGTTACGCAGGTACGTTGAATCCATTCCCGTCTACATATATGCAACACCCCTCTCTCTCTCTATATATATATATATTTGCGTATGTAACCAACTCACCATTGAAGTTTGATCTCATAACAAACAAAACCAATGCAATAATTTACTCTTTTCCGATCCGATACAGCCTTCGATTCGTCAGCCAACGCCGGGGATGGCCACCCTCTCCAATCGCCGTCACACACTCCCGCAGGATGACATTGATGGCCGGGCGATAACTACAGACTCCATTTCCACCAACTACCGCACGATGCCCTACCTTGTCACCGAAAAAACTGTGCTCCAGCCTCACCTCGGTCGGCAAGAATCTTTCCGCCGAAACATTGGCCACGTTGCCGCAGAAACCTACTTGATTACTCGCCTCGCCATCACGCTTCTTCGGTACCTTGGGTAAGTGTGTCAAATTTCAGTAATCTCTTCGCTTATTTGTTTTTATCTACAATCTCTTTGATTATTATTTGCATATAATATGACTCTACTTTCTGTTTTACGCAATTACAAATTGTTCTTACTTGCAAACAACAAATATGACAAATATGTGTGAATTACTTCATGAAAGCGCTCTACTTACATGCATTATTCTCAATATAAAATATTCTGATCAGTTAAAAATTATTTATACGCTACTTTTTAAGAAATTACTTCTTAGTATACAATTAAAGCTTCCACACAAGTATTAAAAAAAAATATAATTAACCTGTTGAATTTTATACAAAATATTATAGAGTAACTTGTTTTTCCTACAAAAATAATTTCTCTGTGTCTATTCCAACATGAGCATATATATATA